>Ga0114999_10000627_pt1 | contig 52125 bp, 47 predicted proteins | sample ArcticOcean_MG_C_3_FD_89820 | JGI IMG/M metagenome (GOLD analysis project Ga0114999, IMG submission 89820) | Marine microbial communities from western Arctic Ocean - ArcticOcean_MG_CB8_126 | ecosystem: Environmental > Aquatic > Marine > Oceanic | place: Arctic Ocean: Canada Basin | collected...
GATGGGCTGTGCTTCCTCCGCTCTTTCGACATGTCCCACTCCTTCTTCACAGCAACAGCTGTGTTTATTTTAGGAGCGGGATCCTCACTTAGCCACCTGTCCGAATTTCCGGGTCCACCTCAAACAGTGGCGGAATTAGTGATAGCAATAGGATCCGCCTTGATGGTTTCAGTTTCGTAGGACGTGATTCCCTTGTTGCATTCCAATTGGCGCAACTGGAAATCATTGCTTACTGGGATGTTTTGGGCATTGCGTCGGATATACGCCGTTCCCGACGTTGCGCGGACAATGTCACGTGATTTTCCTATTTCGATATGTAGTACGAATCCGAATTCAGCTTCGTGAGTAAGGAACTGGTAGGTGTATGACGCCCCCAATGGGAAAAGGGTCTCCATAATTTGCATGTGAGCGTTAGCGTCCTCGAGATGGCCAAACCCACGCCATGTCCTCAAGTGAGTTTTGGTATCTTCATCCACGCCAATCCACAGCTCACCACCATCAGCATTGGCAAAAGCAGATGATGACTCGGACATTTTGCTTGGGGAAACATCGACTGCTTTGAGGTCACCAAAATGCCCTTCTTCGTAAACCAGCAAATTATTTCGCTGTTCATCTGAGATCGGGATAACATCGCCGCCCTCGTTTGAAATCATGTTGGCCTCCCAAGTCATGGGTCTTGCGAACCCCTTACCGATATAATAACTGCGGGGAACCGGAGTTACACTTAGTCAAACAGATTCCTAAGAGATTCGATGAACAGAATCAAGGTGAAGAATTGGTGATTCTAGCGTTCGTGATGAGTTTATTGGCGCTATCGTTTGCCGTGGTTAGTTTTTGGTGGCTCCATGAAAGAATGGGAGAGTTGAAAATAGCTGAACCGAGAACTTATCAAGGCCACGCCAAGATATCCGAGAAGCTAATTTTGACATTCCCATTTGTTTTTTTAACGACGGCCCAAAGCCAATCTTAATATCTAATTTGCGACTTAGATTCCTTCACGAAGATGCCGGAAAGTTCTTAACATACGTGGCAAATCTGTCAGAACTTGGATCCTCAGAAGGAAGAGAATTTGCGACACCGTTTCCGGTACAAGGGCGCGAGGCGTTCACAAAGATTTGCGAATTCCAGCGTGACAATGCTGATTGGGAGTTTAAACAAGGCGAGTATCAAATCGCGCTGGATGCCAAATTCGGATTTCCGAGCCGTTGGTCACAATTAGTTGAATTCCCTCTTAAGATAGATGGTAGCCAAGTAGCGACTTTGAGGAGTAATCACATCGTCCACGATAATCTGATTGATTAGCAGCCCATCAATTCGATAGGAATTCTTACCATCCCCCATCCTAATAAACCCGGTGGGTTTTGATCCACTCTAGCCTTCTTCGGCTTAGGGGCCAGACTTTGCAGAGGCTGATTTTGGCGTCCCGTATCTCGGAGCGCTCGGGGAATAGGGGCAGGAGCCAGAGGGTCAGCATCACGAAGGGTGGGCCGACTATTATCAGTAGGGGTCTGGCTGCGGGCGTGGTGGCCCAGATGGACGATGTCGCAAGGACCACTCCGAAGAACGGGGTTAGCAGCAGCCGGAATAGGATGTGGATCATCCCGGAGGTGCTGTAGGTCAGCAAGCGGAGGGGGATGCCCAGCGCCTTGAATAGGTAGGTGAGCGGGGTAGCGATCGCTACGAAGACATCGTTGGTCTTAATCGCGGCGCTCAACAAGCTCTCACGTTCCCGCAGATCGGTTACGTGGACGTTCCACGCATCTAGGTCCTCGCCCTCCAAAGAGACCGCCATGCGGCGGTTATGCTCCTGATTGTTCGCTTGGTTGTTCGATTGGCTGTTCCCGGAACTATTCTCCGGATCGTTGTCCGGACTGTTTTGGGAGTAACTGTCGGGGTACTTCATTTAAAGCTTCCGTGAATGTTTCGGTCACCGCTTCCGTGGGGGGGCAATTACCGCGCCATAAAGCCGGACTAAGCGGCTGATGATTCTTGCCGGAGTGTATCCCAACAGGCTCGATGTCTGCCACTGGCCAGAGGAGCGGCTGTAATCTGGTTGGGCGGGTAGCCGTGCTGCTTACCTGTGATAGAATATTCACGCCCAAATCCGTAAATTATAACGAGTATTTACCCCTTGCCAGATAGCTCTCCTGAACGTATTTTTGTCGCGGTCGCTTGGCCCTACGCCAACGGCCCACTTCACCTAGGTCATATCGCGGGCTGCTACCTCAGCGCCGACATCTTCGCCCGTTACCACCGCATGAAGGGCAACGAAGTCCTGATGGTCTCCGGCAGCGATACCCACGGCACACCCATAACCATCCGGGCCGACCAGGAAGGAATCACCCCTCAGGAAGTGGTGGAACGCTATCACGCCATGTTCCTGGAATCATGGCAGCAGCTGGGAATCACCTTCGACCTGTTCACGACGACCAATACCGAGAACCACGAAAAGGTGGTCCACGACGTTTTTAAGTCGCTGCACGACAAGGGCTTCATATACACCGCCGACATGCTGCTGGCCTACTGCGCCCAGTGCGACCGCTACCTGCCCGACCGCTACGTGGAAGGCACCTGTCCCCACTGCAAGAACACCCGCGCTCGCGGCGACCAATGCGACGCCTGCGGCCGGACGCTTGACCCCCAAGACCTGCTTGACCCCCGCTGCTCCATCTGCAGCTCAACCCCTGAGTTCAGGGAGTCGGAGCATTTCTTCCTGAAGCTCTCGGCCTTCGAACAGCCGCTGCTTGAGTGGGTGGAGAAACAGGACCACTGGCGGAACAACGTCAAGAATTTCACCAAGCAGTTCCTGCGGGACGGCCTGAAGGACCGCGCCATATCCCGAGACTTAACGTGGGGAGTTCCTCTGCCCTTGGACGGCTACGATTCCAAGCGCATCTACGTCTGGTTCGAGGCTGTGATTGGCTATCTGTCGGCGGCCGTCGAGTGGGCCGACAAGACCGGCGGCAACTGGGAAGACTTCTGGAAGGACCCGGATACCAAGTCCTACTACTTCATCGGCAAGGACAACATCCCCTTCCATAGCATCATCTGGCCGGCCATCATCATGGCCTACGACAAAGGCCTGAACCTGCCCTACGACGTGCCTGCCAACGAGTTCTTGAGTCTGGAGAACCAGAAATTCTCCACCAGCCAGAATTGGGCCGTATGGGTGCCTGACTATCTGGAGAAGTACGACCCCGACCCCCTGCGCTACCTGCTTTCGATAAACATGCCGGAATCGGGAGACTCTGACTTCTCATGGTCCGAGTTTGTCCGCCGCAACAACGAAGAACTGGTGGCGACCTACGGCAACCTGGTCAACCGGGTGCTCTCGTTCACCTACCGGAACTTCGACGGCAAAGTGCCGGGAGTCCAGTCGCTAGACGAGGTTGACGAGGGCCTGCTGCGCGCCGCGCGTGAGACCATGGATTCGGTGGACGATAGCCTCTATAACTGCCATTTCAAGGCCGCCGTCACTCAGGCTTTTGGCCTGGCCCAGGAGACCAACCGCTACCTCGACACCAAGGCGCCCTGGAAGTCGATCAAAGAAGACCGCGCCGTGGCCGGCAGCAGTCTGACCGTGGCCATGCAGGCCATCAACTGCCTGAAGACGATCCTCTATCCCTTCCTGCCTTTCAGCGCCCAGAAGGTCCACGAATTCCTGGGCTTTGATGGGCCGATCGAAGAGAGCGCCTGGGACTACCAAGCCCTCGTCGATGGCATCAAAGCCGGCGCCGACCTGCGGGAGCCGTCACCGCTGTATACTAAGCTGGACTCTGAACTAATCGAGGAAGAGGTCCAGAAGCTGGGTATCGGGACCTCCGTCGAATAATATGCTCCACGGCCTAGACCAACGTACAGCGTCCATTTACGCGCCCGTCCAAGAAGGGCTGGCCAAGGTGGATGAGAAACTCCGGGAGTTGGCGAACACCGAGACTTCCGCTGTTCAACCTCTGTTGCAATACGTGACCGATGCCGGCGGCAAACGTGTGCGTCCGGCCATCACTCTCCTGTGCGCCCAGTTCCACCCCCACGACCCCGACCGGCCCATCATCATGGCCAGCGCCGTGGAACTGCTGCACCTGGCCACCCTGATCCATGACGACACTGTCGATAACTCGCCGCTGCGCCGGGGCCGCGCCACCGTCAGCAATACCTGGAGTCCTCACGTCGCGGTACTCTTCGGCGACTACGTCTTCGCCACCTCGGCAACCTTTGTCTGCGACACCAACAACATCCGAGTGATCCGGCGCTTCTCCGAGACCATCATGGAACTGGCCAGCGGTCAATTGATGGAATACTTCACAGCCTTCGACTCCACCCAGGCCAGGAGTCTCTACCACGACCGCATCTACCGCAAGACGGCGTCGCTGTTCTGTACTGCCAGCGAGTCGGGCGCGGTGTTGGGTGAAGCGTCCGAGCCTGAAGTGCAGGCCCTGCGGAACTACGGCTACAACATTGGTATGGCCTTTCAGGTGCGCGACGACCTCCTGGACTTTGAAGGCGATCCCTCCAACCTGGGCAAGCCGGTGGGAAGCGATCTGCTGAATGGCGTGTTGACCCTGCCGACGATCATGCTGATGGAGCGTTACCCTAACGACGATTTTGTCCAGTCTCTTTTCAGGGACCGGGATAACGACAAGAAGCTGAAAAAGGTCGTTGAGGTGATCAACGACTCGACGATCCTCCCCGACTGCGAGCTGGTGGTCCAGGACTACAGCGACAAGGCCTGCAAGGCCCTGGAAGCCCTGCCCAATGGCGCCCCCAAACAGTCCCTGATGGACCTGGCCGACTACATAATCGCCCGCCGGCGGTAACCGGCACAGCCGGGTTTTCTTGGATGGGTGCTTGGGCTTTGGTGGGGGTTGGCTTTCTCGGGGCTACGGAAATCCCCCTTAATCCCCCTTTACTAAAGGGGGAGATTTTTTTGATTCCGTAAGGCTGGCTTTCGAACCGGAGGTCAAAACCCCACTTTCGTAAAGAGGGCAGGGGGATTTCCGCCCCGCTGCCTGCTTCCACCCTACCGCCCCTCCCAGATCACCTTCCCCCGAAGCATAGTCATCTTGGCTTTGATGCCCTTGAGGCCCTCGGCCTCGACCGTCAGCGGGTCTGTATCTACCAACACCAGGTCGGCCAACTTGCCGGGCGATATTGAACCCTTGTCCTGGGCCGTGCCTTCCAGCTCTGCGCTTGATTTCGTGTACATGCGTAGTGCAGATTCGATGCTGACGCTGCCCGAGCTGTTGGCCTCAGGGAATGGCTGCCCTGAATAGTCCTGGCGAGTCACGGCGCCCTGAATGGCCGGCCACGGGTTGGGGTTTATCACCGGGGCGTCCGACCCGATGGCAACGTTGATTCCGGCAGATTCGATCGCGCCGATGGGATAGAGATGGGGCTGTAGCGCATCTACCACGTTGGCCCGGTAGCTTGGCCCGTTCCAGTGGATGAACCCCGGATGAGTGACCACAGCCGCGCCAGTTTTTTTTACGGCGGCAAGTATGGTTGGCGGACACTCGGAGCAGTGCTCGATCCGGTGGGCTGGGACTCCGGCAGGTAGCGGCGGCAGTCCGGCAATCACCTGGGCGGCAGCTTCAACCGATTCTTGTTCCACACAGTGAACCGCCACGGGAAACCCCGACCTGGCTGCATCGGCGGCCAACTCAGTGAACTCTTCCAGGCTGGGGTGGAGCACGCCGGTGGTCATGGTCAGCATGATCTTGACGTGGCCCAGGCGTAGTTGCTGGTCTCCCGAACCCCAGGAAAGCCCGGCGTCATGAAGTTCCGCCCGACGATCAGCCCCGGCCATCATCGTGAGACGAATTTGGAGGTTGTCTGCGTCGATCAGCTCCCGAAAGGCCTGCCATCGTTCCAGCCCATTTCTGTGTCCGGCGTCCTGCACCGACGTGATCCCGTAGCTCAGCAGCATCCGGTTGACGCCTCTCACGCCCTCTCGCATCTTGTTGCGAGTGCGCCCACTGTCCGCCCTCTGGGACATATATCCGGCCATCTCGAACAAGACGCCGGTGGGCTCGCCGTTGGCATCACGTTCGATCATACCCTCAACCGGGTCCGGGGTGTCGGCTCTGATGCCGGCCATCTGGAGTCCCAGGCTGTTCAGCACCATGGCATGCCCGGAGCGGTGTTCCAGCCGGACGGGGTGCCTGGGGGAAATATCGTCCAAGTCGTGGCGGGTGGGATGCCGGTGTTCTTCCAAGACCAGGTCGTCGTAGCCGTAACAGCGGACCCATTCTCCCGGCGGAATTATGCGGGCCCATTCGAAGACTCGGTGGGCGATAGCAGCTATAGACGGCGCCTTGTCGGGGCTGCAGTCCAGGTCCTGGATGGCGCGGGCCAGGGATAGCAGATGGATGTGGGAGTCCATGAAGCCGGGCAGCAATGTCAGGCCTTGGCCGTCTATGACCTGGGTGTCCGGGCCTGCCAGCCCCTTGATATTGTCGTTATCACCCACGGCCAGTATCCGGTCTTGGGCCACCGCAACGGCCTGGGCGCGGGGCTGCGGGTCATCCATCGTCAGTACCTGGGCGTTTACAATCACCAAGTCGGGTTTCTGCGGCATATCTTGGGTGGCTCTCCGGGTTATCAAAGTGCGACAAAAAAGGTATGGTCCTTCGGCCGAAGGACCATACCTTTAACTTTACCTTGAGTAGACTGGTAGGTGTTAGCTGGATTCGACCAATCTGGCCTTGTCCATCTCTTCCTGTAGTGCCGGCACCGGATTGGGGTCGGCGAATACATTTTTGTTGGAGTAGTCCGGGGTCTTACCCGTGGGGTTGGTGATCCAGACTGAAGCCTCCAGGGCGATGCCGCTGAAGTCGTGGAAGTAGATGGAGTGGATGAACTTGTGGTCCACCACCGTGCTCACTTCCTGACCGGCGTCTTCAAGTTTCTTCTGCAGTTCAGTCAGCTCTTCTTCGGTCTCAACATCAAAGGAGACGTGGTCGAATTGGATCTGGCCGGCCGCTTCCAGGCCTGCCGGTTTGTGGAAGTCCTCTGCGCCCGTCCACTCGAAGAAAGCGATGGTCGAGTTGGGGCCGGTCTCGAAGAAATAGTGTCGCGCCTTGAGGCCGTTGGGGTTGCCACCGATGGCTGCAACCAGAGGGAAACCCATGACGTCCCTGTAGAAACGGACGGTTTTTTCCATGTCGTTGGTGACCATTGCCAGGTGATTTATTCCACGTGTCTTCATGCTGTCTCCAAGCCTTCCAGGCGAAAGTTTATAAATTATAGCACTGGGCCGATTTAGTTGTTTGTGCAACTATAAAGCAATGAAGTTGCGATGTCAACTATATTATCGTGCCTTTCTGATGACCAACCTGGCCGGAGGATGATGTAGAATCCAACCGATGCAAGACAACAGCGAAATGCAACTAAAAGCAGTCATCTTAGACTGGGACTTGACCCTTTGGAACAGTTGGGACATCCACTTGGCCTTGATGAACCAAACAGCCGACGCCTTGGGCTACCCCAGACCGGCGCCCACTGATCTAGGCACGGAATATTCACGGCCTTTTTTGGAGCATCTGGCCTGGTTCTTCCCCGGCGACCAGGAAAAAGTAGTGGACACTTACATGGCCTTTTACCACGCCGCCGTCTGGCAGGAACTCCGCTTGTATCAGGGTGTCCCCGAGCTTCTAAAAGGACTCAAGGACAACGGTTACCGCACTGTGATTTTGTCCGATAAACGGCAGGTGTTTGGTGTGCCCGAGTTCGAGTACTCGGGAATCGGAGAGTCTGTTGACCGGGCGCTTTTCTTTGCCGAGGGTATGACTCCCAAGCCAGACCCGGCTGGGTTGCAGGACTTGATGCGGTCGTTGGAGGTCGCGCCCAGTGAATGCCTTTTCGTTGGAGACAGCCACCGTGATATCGAGTGCGCCAAGCGTGCCGGAGCCTGGAGCGGGGCGGCACTGTGGGCGTCGGTGGAACCGGAGTTGGTATTGGCCCTTGAACCCCAGTTCCGTTGGGACCGGGTAGGCGATATCGGGATCACTCTGAAGCTGGGTAGCTCCTAGACCGGAAGACCTAGAGCCGCGGCGTCATGCTGTTCGTCGGCATGGTAGGAACTGCGCACCAGCGGCCCCGAAGCCACATGCTTGAACCCCATTTCCATCCCAGCTTTGCGTAGCTCTTCAAACTCTTCGGGCCGGTAGTACCGGTCGATCTCCAGGTGCCTCAGCGATGGGCGCAGGTACTGGCCGATGGTCAGCAGGTCGCAGTTGACTTTGCGTAGGTCGGCCATCGTTTCAAGGACTTCGTCTACAGTCTCGCCCATGCCAACTATGATCCCCGATTTTGTGACTGTGGCCGGGTTTATGTCTTTGGCCTTGGCCAACAATTCCAGGGAAAGATCGTAGTTGCCCTTGGGCCTGACCTTGGGGAAGATGCGCACGGTGGACTCGATGTTGTGGTTGAGAACGGCGGGCCCGGCTTCAATGACCCGTTTCAGGGCGGGCCATGACCCGGCGAAGTCAGGTATCAGCACCTCAACGCGGCAGTCCGGGCTGGTCTCTTTAATCTTGGTGATGCACGACGCGAAGATGTACGCACCGCCATCGGGCAGGTCGTCCCGGTTCACTGAGGTGATCACGCAGTAACTCAGGCCCATCGCCTCCACTGTCTCAGCAACCCGGCGGGGCTCCTGTAGGTCCAGTCCATTGGGGCGGCCGGTGGTCACGGCGCAGTAGCGGCAGGCGCGGGTACATATTTCGCCCAGAATCATGAAGGTGGCCGTGCCCCGGTCCCAGCATTCGCCGATGTTGGGGCAGTGCGCCTCTTCACAGACGGTATGGAGCTTCTGGCCCTTCATCAATTGCTGAAGCTCAAGATAGCGGGGGCTGCCCGGCATCCTGACTTTTAGCCATTCCGGAAGGCGAGGCCTGATTTCCAGTTTTTCGGGGCGTTGCGCCATGGGGTCTCCGGCCGGTTTGATGATTGGTGCGGAGCCGTCTGGGGCTCATGGTCACTGAATTATACCAAGGATCAGAAAAGCTGAACGGGTGCGCGGCCTGGCCGTTCTTTTTCGGCGGTTATGGTGGCGTCGATGTCGGTCACGGCTTGACCAAGATTGCCCTTGCTGTTGACCACCTGACGGGTGAATTCGCAGGCCAGCTTCAGCTCATCTGCCGCTGTTTTCAGCCTCAGTTCCATCTCCGGAGTGGACTCGGTCATGCGTTGGGACAGGCGGTCCTCCAATTCTTCGAACGACCCGGGCACCATGAAGATAAACAGGGCGTCGGGGGCCATCTTCCTGACGGTGGCCGCGCCCTGGACGTCGATCTTCAAGATGACATCTTTCCCGGCCTCCAGGCCCGAAGTGACCTGGCTCTTGGGGACGCCGTACCAGTTGCCGTAGACCTGAGCGCATTCCACGAACTCATCGCGGCCCTTCATATCCAGAAAAGTGGGTTCATCCAGGAAGATATAGTCGATGCCGTCCGTCTCTCCGGGGCGGATGTGTCTGGTGGTCGCGGTGACAACGAAATGCCAGGGCCGGTCCAGCTTGCGGAGTTCGATAAGCGCTGCGTCCTTGCCCACTCCCGATGGGCCGGACAATACCACCAGCAGGGGCGGGGATGACTTCTCGGACACCTGGGTTACCGGAGGTCCTGGAGCAGCAACTCAAGGTCCTGCCAGAACTCGGGGTAAGAAACGGAGGCGTCCGGCGCTCCGTGGACCGTGGTCTCGCCGTCGGAGATCAGCCCTGCCACCGCCATCGACATGGCCAGCCGGTGGTCGCCGTGGCTCTCGCACTCTGCCCCCTGCAGGGAACTTGTTCCGGGGCCCTGGCCGTGTATAACCATGCCGTCTTCCGTGGTCTCGATCTGGGCTCCGAGGCGGGTGAGCTCCGAGGATGTCGTTGCGATGCGGTCCGATTCCTTGACCCGCAGTTCCGCTGCATCGCGGATTACAGTGTCGCCGGTCGCGAAGCAGGCTGCCACCGCCAGGATGGGTACTTCGTCCAATAGCCGGGGGATCAGGTCACCGCCGATCTCTATCCCGTGCAACTCGGCGGAGGTGACCAATATGTCGGCAACCGGTTCGCCGCCCTCGGTGCGCTCGTCGATCAGTTGCAAGGCGTCTCCAGCTCCCATCGCTTGAAGGACGTCGACGATGCCGGTGCGGCTGGGATTCAGACCAACGCCACGGACCAGGATGCGAGCGTTTGGATGGCAGAGACCGGCCACCATCCAGAATGCAGCCGAGCTGATGTCGCCGGGGACCGTGATATCGACAGATTTCAACTCTGCCGGGTAGATCGTCAGGTCCAGTCCATTCTCCTCAACCCTGCCGCCCATCGCTGAGACCATGCGCTCGGTGTGGTCACGGGAGAGGGCCGGTTGATGAATGACTGTTGTGCCGGATGCGGAAAGGCCGGCCAGCATGATGGCCGATTTTACCTGAGCGCTGGCCATGGGCAGGTCGTACTCGATCCCCTGCAGACTGCCTCCACGGATCACTAAAGGCGCCAGAGAGTCGTTCTGGCGGCCCATGATCTGCGCGCCCATCTGCTTCAGGGGTTGGACGATGCGCTGCATGGGGCGGCTGCGTAGAGAGCCGTCGCCGGTGATGATCGATGCGAAAGACTGGGAAGCCAGAATTCCGGAAAGCAGCCGCATCGAGGTGCCGCTGTTCCCGGCGTCCAGGATGTCGGTGGGCTCTTCCAGCGTGGCGCCCCGGCCTCGAATCCTGTAGCTGCCGGTTGCGCCGGCGGGTTCGATACTCACACCCATGGCCTGCAGGCAGCGCATGGTGGAAATCACATCTTCGCCGCCGGAAAGGCCCTGCACCAAGGCGTCGCCCTGGGCTATGGCGTTGAGGATCAGAGACCGGTGGGAGATGGATTTATCGCCGGGTACTGACAGTGCGCCACCCAAAGAGGAAGGGCGGCTGATACCTCGAGAAGGGCTGGATGGAGGGGCGGTGCTCAAGGCGTGGCTACGACTTTTTGGCTGGGTCGTCTTTCAGCCCGCGTAGGATCTTCTTCTGAGCCTCAACTCCCCGGCGGCCGACGAACATCTCACCCATGCTCTCAGCGAAGGTTGGAATCTCCGGCGAAGGGCCGGCAATGCGGTCGATGGTGCTAAATATGCCGGCGTTCCAGCGTGCCCGAGCGTCCATCGCGTCGACAAACACCTGGTGCACAGCTTCCGGTTCGGGGCCGTTCTCATTGGCCAGCATATTGCGAAGGTCGTATAGCTCTCGGATGTAGGCGTCCATCCAGGCAACGATCGGTTCCGGGTTGCTCACGCAGATGTCGCGGTGCATCACCGGGTCGCCGGATGCCAGACGGGTAAGGTCGCCAAAACCGGAGGAGGCCAATTGGGCGATGTCCTCCCAGTTGGCGCTCTTGGAGGCGGTGTTCATGAGGGCAACTGACATCATGAAGGGCAGATGACTGACTGCGGCAACGAAACTATCGTGTTCATCGACGCCGATGAAAAAGGGCTTGGCGCCGATGGCTTCGGCCAGTGTGGTGATCGATGATACGGCGGCTTTTTCGGCAGTGACGCTGGGGACGATGCAGTAGGCTTTTCCCTTGAACAGGTCGCCGTCGGCGTTCGCCGGACCGGATACTTCTCTGCCGGCCATCGGGTGGCCGCCCACGAAGCTGACGTGCTTGGGAAGGACTTCCTCCGCCCACTGCAGGACAACTTTCTTGGAACTGCCCACGTCGGTTACCACACAACCTTCTTCGAAATAGTTGGCTGCGGCCTCCATCATCTCCCGCATCGCCATAATGGGCGTTGCGAACACGACCACGTCCGAACCTCGGATGGCGTCGGACAGGCGGGATTCTACCTTCTTGAACGCACCGGTTTTCTGAGCGCCGGACCGTGCAGCGCCGTCGTAGTCAGTCCCCACGACGTCCACTTGAAGATTGGAATTCTTGATGGCCAGAGCAAGTGAGGTTCCAATCAGGCCGGTGCCGACGATAGCAATTGTGGTCAAAGAGTCCTCCGGAAACGACATTACCGAAGCCATAAAATATGCGGCTTTCAGCCTGCCTGGGGATATATCTTACACCATTAGATGAAGGCCAGGCACATTACGATACGGGCCGCTAAGCTGGCTAGACCGGCGCGTTGATCCAGCGATTTTGAAGCTACTTTCGCGACGCCAGGGCAGCCTCGACGATATCGGTGCGCACTACCTTGCTGTACGGTTGCCGCGCCTTGGCGAGACCGGCGGACAGAAGGATGTCGTGGAGGGCCTCGTACTGGGGCTGGCGGAGCGTCGGGTCCGTGGGCCAATTGTCCTGAGCCTTCAGCCTGTGGATGGATTTGGAAACCAATTCCAGGCTCGCACCGGGGAAGAACTCCAGCACCGACTCGGCGACTTCGTTGGCGTTATGCGCCGCCAACCAGTCCAGAGCGTTGGCGTAGCCTACGGTGAACCGGTGGACAGTCTCTTGGTTCGCCTCCAGGTATTGGTTGGTGGCGGCGAAGGAACTGAAGGCCAGATGCCCGTTCTCGGGGCCGATCGCGACAGCCAGGTGGCCAGACCCATCTTCCAAAAGCTCTTCGGCAGCGGGCTGGGGGACGTGGATAAATTCGGCTTTGCCCGCACGGAAGGCAGCCATAGCGTCGGCTATGCTCAGGCCGGTCAGCAGGTCAACATCTGACGGTTCGATGTTGTGTCTTTGGAGCGCGAACCGGAGCGAGGCCCAGGGCATGGGCGAAAAATCTACAGGGATAAACTTGGCTTCTTTCAGTGACTCCCACCGGAAGGGATCCTGCTTCGTGCGGCTGATTATGAAGAATCCGTCTCTGGAATTGATCTCTGCGAAGTGTATCGGCACCGTTTCTGCGCCCCAGTCCGAGGCTATGATGCAACGCATTATGCCGCTTTGGGCGATGTCGGCTGCGCCTTGGTTCAAGGCCGCTATCGGATGTCCGAACTCAGGAGGGCAGGTCTTGAAATCAACGTCCAACCCCTCTTTTTCCAGGAACCCGCCGGCCACGGAGACGTAGATCGGCGTGTAGAACAACGTGCGGATGACTTCAAGGAGTCTTAGGGGTGTCCGGTTACTGCTGGAAGCCAAGTTGTCTCCTAGTAATCCTGGGCCTGGGAATCCTGGAATCGAGGCCGCGTGGTTATTGGCTAGGCTTCAAGAAAGGGCAAGATCGCGCCCAAGAATGCCTCGGGGTCTTCAACCTGGGGAATATGGCCCAGACCTGGCAGGACGACCTTCTGCGCGTTGACGATGTTGTTGTGGAGCAGCTCCTCACCGTCACGCAGGCGGTCAACCTCGCCGTAGAGCACCATGGTGGAGGATGCCTTCACCATCGGCAGACGGGACATCAGGTCGTAGTGGGCCAGGGCCTCCATCAGCTTTCCGACCCAGACCCCGGCCTTGGCCCGGCTCTGATTGTTGGCCTCCAGCCATTCTTGCCTGGGGTTGGCGAAGGTGGTTGATTCTTTCAGGCCCTTCAGTGTCCTGGGTTTGGGCAGACCCTTGGCGTCGAACCCGCTGGCGGATTCCTTCAGGCGTTCCTTGGCCTTGTGCGGGCTCCAGACTGGGCAGCCGACCAATACCAGCTTGTCCACGCGCTCTGGGAAGCTGGCAGCCGTCTCGGTGGCCAGGACTGCACCCACGGAGTTGCCGACTACGTGAGCGCGGTGGATGTTCAGCACCTGACAGGCATGGTCGAGGGCCTGTGCGTAGTCGGGGAGGTTGAAATCCCGGGTGGGCTTGTCCGAATCGCCGTGCCCCAGCATGTCGAAGGCGTAGCAGGTGTAGTTCTGGCTGAGGGAGTCTATGATGCCCTCCCAGGTCCAGATGGACGTGCCCAGGGGGTGGAGCAAAACTACGGGATAGCCACTCCCCTTCTTAACGAAGTGCATATTTCCGGATGGTGTCGGAACCGTATCAGTCAGGTCACGGCGTACGAACATGAGCCCTTTCTCCTAATCGGCCTCGCATAATAGGCGAGCCAGGCGCGTATGTTACTAACCGTTAGGCGCTCTGTCAATTTGGGTACGACAGTCTTTTTCGGTTGACCTTTGACGCCTGATATGGAAGAATTTAACCCGAAACGGATGCGCGCCATAGATTTTTTTCAGTGTGGGCGCTTGAATTAAAAACCCAGGAACCGCGATCCCGGCCCGAGACATCAAAAGGGTCATAGGGGGTAGTGTTTATGCTTGAACCTACTTGGACCCGGGAAAAACTACAACGGCTAGTACAGCGGGAGATCGGTGACTACCAACTGATCGTAGTCTCCAATCGCCAGCCGTACATGCATGAACTGATCGAAGGTAAGCTCAGCTATACCTCCACCGCTGGCGGACTGACGACCGCCATCGACCCGCTGATGCAAGAATGCGGCGGCACCTGGGTTGCCTTTGGCGGCGGCGAGGGAGACTCCTACGCCGTTGACGAAAACAACCGCATCCAGGTCCCTCCGAACGACCCCTCCTACACCCTGCGTCTGGTCTGGCTGACCGAGCAAGAAGAGAAGGGCTACTACGCCGGGTTCTCCAATGAAGGCCTCTGGCCGCTGTGCCACAACGCTTTCGTCGAACCAACCTTCCAGACGTCTGACTGGGAGACCTACAAGGCAGTGAACAGCGTGTTCGCCAAACAGGTCTTGGATGAGATCGATGGCCGGCCCGCCGCGGTATTCACCCAGGACTACCACCTAGCCCTGCTCCCCCGAATGCTTCGGGATGCCGACCCGGATATCATCACCGCACAGTTCTGGCACATACCCTGGCCCACTTACGAGATTTTCCGCATCTGCCCTTGGGGTGACGAGATCCTTGATGGCCTATTGGGAAACGACCTGCTGGGGTTCCACATCGGTGATCATTGCGACAACTTCATGGAGGCCGCCGCGCGGGTGCTGGGGTCCCAGGTCCACGACGAGTACAACCTGGTCTATCAAAGGGAAGAGCCAACCCTGGTCCGGCCCTTCCCCATCAGCGTCGACTTCGAACAGATCAACGAAGAGTCCCAAAGCCCGGAAGTAACGGAAGAGGTGGAACGGTTGCTGGTAGATATGAACCTGGAAGGAAAGATAGTCGGCCTCGGTATCGACCGCATCGACTACACCAAAGGGATACCCCACCGCATCCGGGCCATCGGCCGGTTCTTTGAGAAATACCCGGATTACATCGGCAAAGTGGTGTTCGTTCAGGCGGGCGTGATGAGCCGCGCCAACATCGATGCCTACAAGCAATTGTCGGACCAGATCGACCTGGAATTGGAGAACGTGAACGGGCGGTTCAGCACCGACAACTGGCAGCCCATCATCTATCTCCCGGACGACCTGCCCGCCGTCACCCTAGCGGCGTTGCGGCGCATCGCCCGCTTCTGCGTGGTCAGTTCTTTGCACGACGGCATGAATCTGGTGGCCAAGGAATACGTGGCCAGCCGGTTCGACGAAGACGGTGTATTGATCCTGAGCCCGTTCACCGGGTCTGCCCACGAATTGACCGACTCCGTGATCGTGAACCCCTACGCCACAGAGCAGTTTGCCACGGCCATCTGCGAGGCGGTTGAGATGCCCTACGAGGAACGCCGCGAACGTATGGTGAGTATGCGCAACGTGGTTGCGGAAAATAATATCTATAGGTGGGCCGCCCGTCTTTTCGTCGATATGATGCAGGGCACCCGCCGTTCCCGCCGCCCCATTCGCAGCTTCTAGCCCGGCGGTCTGGCATAATCACCCCATGCCCCACTTGTTGAACATCTGGCCTGCGGTCAGCCGCCAATTGGCCGCTTCTCCTCGAGTCCTGCTGCTTTTTGACTACGACGGCACACTGACGCCCATCGTCGCCCGTCCAGAGATAGCCAAGCTGCCGGATGATACCCGCCGGTTGCTAACGAATCTGGCCAGGATAGAGCGATTTGTCGTGGGAGTGGTTAGCGGCCGGGACCTGGCCGACCTTGAAGCTCTGGTCGGCATACCCGGCTTGGTCTACGCAGGCAATCACGGCCTGGAGATCAGCGGTTTGGGGATGGACTATGTGCACCCTGAAGCCCCTGGATTCGTGGAGTCGATGGCGGAGATCGCCCAATCATTGGAGCGGGAATTAAACGGGGTCCCGAAATCCCTGGTGCACAACAAAGGACTGACCATCTCGGTCCATTTCAGGAACACGCCCGAATCGTTCAGTGACCAGGTCGACAGCACTGTTGTGTCTGTTGTTCAGCCCTATGCCGATGCTGGCCGGATGAAGATCACCAGAGGCAAGAAAGTGGTGGAAGTAAGACCGAACCTGGACTGGGGGAAGGGGGAGGCCATCGCCCAGATTCGGGAGAACTGCGGTGATAGCCCGTTGCCGGTGTTCTTTGGTGATGACCAGACCGATGAAGATGGCTTTGTTGTGGTGCAAGATGCCGGTGGGATCGCGGTCTATGTCGGCCCAACCCGACAGGAAACCAAGGCGCTGCACCAATTGGAATCCCCCGCAGAAGTAGCCCAGACGTTGGAACTGCTGACTCGCCTGGACCCGGCGTAAAAGTTCTAGAGCAGGCCGTCTTTTTCCACCCGCATGATCTTGTCCAAACGCCGCTGGAACCGGGGCTCCGGTATGAACTTGGCGTTTAAGAATGCCTCCAAGACGACCTTGGCCAGGTCGACCCCGATTATCCGCCCACCGATACAGATCACGTTCATGTCGTCGTGTTCCACGCCCTGGCGCGCCGAGTAGGTGTCGTGGCAGAGGCAGGCCCGTATGCCCTTGACCTTGTTGGCCGTGATACAGGCGCCGACGCCGCTCCCGCAGAGCACGATGCCCTTCTCGGAGCCGCCTGAGAGCAACGCATCGGCCACCGCGACGGCAAAATCGGGATAATCGTCGTTGGCGTCGAATTCATAGGCTCCCACGTCGTTTACCTGGTGTCCTTGTGACTTCAGCCACCGGACAATCTCGCCCTTCAATTCAAAACCGGCGTGGTCTGTGCCAACCGCCACTATCATCAAACTACCCCCTACGGACAGTTGACTCAGCATACTCATTGGGCCAAGCAGGCGCAAGGCCAGAGGGGGATAATCGTAACCGTCGGGTGGCATAAAAACTCCGCTCCTGCCCTGACGGTCTGCCCCGATGATCAGCCCTTAGCATCAACCCCGATGTTGAGATAGAACAGAACCTGGAGTATCGCTGCCCCACGGCCAGAATAGATTTCCTTCAGGCTCGGCTTGTGCTAGAATGCCCTCGCTTCAGATTGACCCGTTGTATTCTCGGTGGCGGTTCGTGTACCGCGTGTTTGACCCCGAACCCCCTTGATGTGCTGATGATCAAAGCGGTCTCCTTTGACTTCTACAACACCCTGGTCCGCTTCTGGCCTCCCTTGGAGGAGATACAGCAGGCCGCCTGCCACGAACTTGGACTGACCGTCAAAGAAGATGACATCACCCACGGTTACGCTGTAGCCGATGTGCTCTTCAACCAGGAGAACGAAGAACGCCCCCTCTCCCAGCGCTCGGACGAAGAACGGCTCGAGTTTTTCAGCCTTTACGAGCAGCTGATCTTGGAAACCGCCGGTATCCCCGTCTCCTTGGACCTGGCCCGGCAAGTCTGGAAAATGGCCATGTCCGTTCCCAAAGATTTTATTCCCTTCGATGATACTGTCCCTGCATTGGAGCAATTACGCGAGTCGGGCTATAAAATCGGGATCATCACCAATCTTCGCCGAGACGTCGATGAGCTTTGCGAGCGGGTCGGGCTGGCGCCGTACCTGGACTTCGCGGTGGGTTCACAAGAAGTTGGGATCGAGAAACCCCATCCGCCCATCTTCATGGCGGCCTTGGAGCGGGTCAATGCCGCGCCCGAAGAAGTCTTACACGTCGGAGATCAAGTGCGTTCCGACGTCATGGGCGCCCAAAGCGTTGGTATGAGAGCCGTCCTGATCGACCGCAGCGGTTATGGTGCCAACGGCGTTGATTGCCCCACCATCTCCAGCCTATCTGAGTTGGGTGAACTGCTAGAAGGTCTTAATCGGTCTTAAGCACCGTTGTCCCGTGGTGTGCATCTGATTATCGGTGATACCCTGTTAGCACATTGATCCAATCCCATACATTCTTGGCCGGCGCTATGCCGTGCCCAGTAGGAGGGGCCTGATGCCAGAAGAGATTCAGACTATCAAGAAAGACAACGAACCAGTCCGTATAGCGGTCTGGTTCGACTATATTTGACCCTGGTGCTACGTCGGCCTGGAGCGGGTCGACAAGTTGGCGAACGAGTACGAGATATCTGTCGAGGGCCGGGCCTACCTGCTGCGCCCGGACACACCCAAGGAAGGCGCCGAACGGCCGCCGCGTCCCGGTGAGACGGCCGACGAGCTTTCAGAACCCCTGCGCGGCCAGGCTAGCGAAGCGGGCCTGGTCATGAAACCGCCGGGCCGGACTCCCAACACTCTGTACGCCCTAGAGGCCACGGAGTACGCCCAACAACAGGGCAAGTTCTTGGAGTTCCACCACGCCGCCTACAAGGCGTTCTGGGAAGACCGACAGGACCTTGGCGAGCTTGAAGTGCTGCACAAGGTGGCCCACGAGGTCGGCCTGAACGCCGACGAGATGGTCAAAGGTCTGGAAGATAAGACCTACGCTGAGACGGTTATGGGCCAATACCAAGAGGCGCTTCAGTACGGCATCAGCGGCATTCCCACTTTCCTAGTGGGCAACCTGATCTTCACCGGCGCCCAACCCTACAGTATCTTCAAGTCGGCCATGGAGCGTTACCTCACAGAGGGCGTCCCTCCCGCCGAAGAAGGCGAAGGGTAACCGACCTCTCATACCCAAACCCTCGGGAAAAACGTAGGGGCGGGTTTCTAACCCGCCCTTTCTATCTGCAAGAACACCGGGCGAAGCAGAATCTTCCGGCCGGGAAAGCGAATCAAGAAAAGGCCCGCTGTTAAGCGGGCCTTTTCTTTTTTAGCTTGGGTTTGAGGGCTTAGTCGTCGGCTGGCGCGGGGGCCATCGATGGGCCGCCCTGCTGCGTTTCCCCGTCATCGTCGTCCGTGTCGAGGCCATAGTTAACTGCGTAGAGCCGGGCGTAAAATCCGCCTTTCTTGGCCAGCAATTCTTCGTGGCTGCCCATCTCCACCAGTCTGCCTTGGTCCAATACCACGATGTTGTCGGCGTTTCGAACCGTGGACAGGCGGTGAGCGATGACTATGGAGGTCCTGCCGGCCAACACCTTCTGCAAAGCCCGCTGAATCAAAACCTCGGTGTGGGTGTCGATGTTCGCGGTGGCTTCGTCCAGGATGATCACCCTCGGATCGCCGACCACGGCCCGTGCGAAGTTGAGCAACTGACGCTGCCCCACGCTCAGGTTGATGCCCCGTTCGGCCAGGATAGTATCGTAGCCGTCTTCAAGTGACATGACGAAATCGTGGGCACCGACTGTTGTGGCAGCGGTCACGACTTGTTCGTCGGAGATATTCTCGTCGTTGTAGCGGATGTTATCGGCCACGGTGCCCGAGAACAGATAGGGCTCCTGTAGCACCATGCTCATCTGGCTGACCAGGGAATGCCGGGTAACGTCTCGTATGTCATGCCCGTCCACCGTGATGCGGCCGTTGGTAACGTCGGCAAAGCGGTGTATCAGAGTGACCAACGTGCTCTTGCCGGCCCCAGTAGAGCCGACCAACGCCACATTCTCCCCTGGTTTGATGTGGAGGTTTACCTCTTTCAAGACGTCAACGTCGGTGACGTATTGGAAATTCACATCTTCGAACCTGATCTCGCCTTTGACCTCAGGCAGTATGATGGCGTCTGGTTTGTCCACCACCTCGGGTTTCAGGTCCAAGACCTCGAAGATACGCACTCCGGCGGCCATGGCGCGCTGTAGCTGGCTGTACTGCATGGTCAGGTGGCGCACCGGCTCAAAGAACCGCTGGATCCAGAGAGCGAAGGCAAGTAGCACCGCCCATTCCAGGTCCCCGCCCTTGACCATGATCCCGCCCACCAAGACGACTCCAAAGCCCATTCCGATTCCCATCAGGGATTCCACGAAGGGCTGGAGCGCTCCAGAGTACCGGCTGGCTTCCAGGTTGGCGTTCAGGTGTTCGCTGTTCAGGTCGTCGAAGTGCTCCATGTTGGCTTCCTGCCGGTTGAAGCTTTCGACCACCCGGACCCCGGTGATGTTCTGGTTGTACTCGCCGTTGACCATGGCGATGGCCCGGCGTATGCGCATGAAGGAGTGCCGGGCGAATTTCTGCCAGTAGATCAGCACGAAGAACAAGACCGGCAAGATGCTCATGCTGATCAAGGCCAATTGCCAGTCGATCCACATCATGAATGCGATGATTCCAACCAGGCTGAGGACGTCGGAAAAGCTCTGGACAATCAGCTCAAATGTCTCTTGAAGTTGGAGGACATCGCTCTGGCTTCGGGACATGATCCGGCCCACCGGGGTGCGGTGGAAGAAGGAAGGCGATAGCTCCTGCAGGTGGTTGAACATGCCGGTCCGCAGGGAATAGAGAATCCCCTGCCCGACCTTGGGCATGTAGACAAATTGGACGTAATTAGCCCCGAAATGGGCTATGGTCACGGCCCCGAAGACCAGACCGATAATATGCAACCGGTTGACGTTTTCCGGCTCGATCGCCCAGACGATGCCCTTCAGCATCAGCCAGGGAACAGCCACGTTGCCAGCGGTATAGACCAGCACTGCCAGCAAGGCGATGAAGGCATGCCGCTTGTAGGGCCAGATGTACGTCATCAACCGCATGACGACTTTGTGGTCGTATGCCGCACCGACGAGACTGTCGTCAGTAAGGCTGTCCATGTCGGCGACGTTCATTCCGCCAGCGGATATGCCCCGCATGCCACCCATCATGCCGCCGACTCCGCCTCCTGGTCCTGCTGCTCTCATCAGTCGTCATCTCCTGTGTCAGCAGCGAGTCTGGGGCTGCCGGGGTCGGGGGGTAAAGAAGCATCCAACAACAATTCCTCTTGGGGTTGAAGCTGGAGGTCGTAGATATCACGGTAGATGCCATCTGACGCTAGGAGCTCGTCGTGGGTACCCTGCTCGACGATCTGGCCGTCTTTGAGCACGATTATCAGGTCGGCCTCGCGGACGGTGCTCAAACGGTGGGCAATAACGAACGTGGTCCGGTTCTTCATCACGTTGATCATCGCCTGATGGATCATGCGTTCGGTCTGGACATCGACACTAGACGTAGAGTCGTCCAGGATCAGTATCGGGGGGTCTAGCAGGATGCTTCTTGCTATCGATAGCCGTTGGCGCTGCCCTCCAGACAGGGTGGAGCCGCGCTCGCCAACCCAGGTATCGTAACCGTCTCCTAGAGAGTCGATATGGTCGTGGAGCTGGGCCACTTTGGCGGCGCGTATCACATCTTCGCGGGTGGCGTTTTTCACGCCATAGGCGATGTTGTCGTGGATGGTGGCGCTGAACAAGAAAACGTCTTGCTGGACGATTCCGACGTTGTGGCGCAGAGTTTCCAGCGTGAATTCCCGGATGTCCTCTCCGTCGATGGTGACGCGCCCTTGTGTCACGTCGTAGAAACGTGGCAGTAGGTTGACGATGGTGCTCTTGCCGCTGCCAGGAGCGCCCAAGATAGCGGTGATCTGGTCTGGTTTGGCCGAGATGCTGACGTGCTGCAGGGCGGGCATCCTTGATTCATAGGCGAAGGAAATGTCCTCGAATTCCACGTGTCCTTTAGCCCGTTCCAAGACCTTGGCGTTACTCTTCTCAGCCACCGAGGACTCGGCGTCTAGGACCTCAAAGAGTCGCCCTCCGGACGATATCGCCCTGGAGAATGAGTTGATGATGAAGGACGACATCCGTATCGGGAACGTCAACTGGTTCAGGTAGAGGATGAATTTGGCCAGGCCGCCGGCGCTCAGGTCTCCCCGGATAACCTCCCATCCTCCGTACCAAAGGATCAGGCCCAACCCGGAGGTGAAAAAGAAGGTCATCCAGGCGCTGTTGGTGCCCTGAAGCCGCTCCGACTGGAAATACTCTTCCCGCAGTTCCTGGGCCTTCTTGGCGAACTTTTCTTTTTCGTATTCCTCGGAGCCAAAAGCCTTCACCACATGGATTCCGACCAGGTTCTCCTGAAGTATGGTCACCGCCTCGCCCATCCGTTCTTGGACCTGCAGCCACATGCGGCGCAGCCTGCCCATGACCATGGAAGAACGAATGACGATGAACGGCACAAAGACCAGGCTGACGAGGGTGAGCTCCCAGTTCATGAAGCTCAGTATCAGCAGCAGGGCTATCATACGGACGACAACTTCCAGCGCCCTAACCAGACCCATGTTTACGAACCGGCGCACGGCCTCTACATCGGCGGTGGCCTTGGACATGAGGTCGCCGGTGTGTTCCTTGTCGTGGTAGGCAAAACTTAGGTGTTGGAGTTTGTCGTAGAACTTGTTGCGGATGTCATAGGAGACTTTCTGGGACAGGGAGTCGGTGGCGTAGGTCCGGGCAAAGTCCAAGAAGCCGCGCAAGATGCTGGCACCCAGCAACCCCAGTGCAAAGTACATGAGAGTGGTCGTGGAGACCGACTTGGTGGTGACGCCGCCCTTGCCCACTTCCACAAGCAGGTCGATGGCTTCGCCGAATAGCTGGGGTATGAGCAGAGAGACGCCGACCGCGGCGAAGAAGCTCAGATAGGCTAAAATCAGGCGGCTACGGAACTGCCACGCGATCTTGGTGATTCGGACAAGGATTTGCATCTAAAAGTATTTGCCTGTTCCACCTACCGCAACGGAGGATTATTCGTGGCTGCCGATGATTCGACACGCCGTTGATTAAGGCTGATTGCGGAACGGAAATTTGAGCGGCCAGGCACCGGAATCCACACCTGTGACGGTATTGGAACAGTACTTGGCGACCACCCAATCATAAACCCAAAGAGACGCCTAGTTCAAGGTAGTGAAGTGGCGTCGAGTGGCAAAAAGAGAGAGCCATTGAGTCTCGTTGAGCAGTTTACATAAGAATACGGTCCAAAATGCCCAAAAAGAGTTGCAATTACTAAAACGAAGCACTATCATGCTGGTGACGAAAAGAGATTACACGTTGAAGTTCAACGAATTAATAATCAGTGATTATTACGAATTACGCAAAAGATTTCCAAGTTATTGGATTGAAAGCGCAGCGCTGCTGCTCAGAGCCCCTCCAAAGACCACCCACCGTTTTTCCTCCCCCCAATGGAATCCAGATTCCTAGTCCAGGGCGCGGTAATGTGCCCATTCAGGTTGTAACTTCCCTGTGACGGCAGAGCTTGGTTGGGCCGTTAGATTTACTCAGCTAAGCCGTTATCCACACCGTATTCTGCCCCGTCCTCCTCCTTTCATCCTCCTTCGCGGTCCTCAATCTGGACTCTCCAGAATCAAGGAATCGCTATATCCAATAGACCGATACATGTGAGAAGGAATGAAGAGAAACTATCAGGCAATTACACAACTGAAAAACGCGCCAATGGCGTTAGCAATCGTGTTGGCCGTATTGTTAATAACGGTGGCATGCGGCGGAAGCTCATCCCAAGTGACCGACCCTGGGTATCAGAACCCAGCCAAGGCTCCGACCGGAGAGACTGGGTCCACCCGGGATATCGTTAAAGACTTGTCCGGCACTATCGAAATCGATGGTTCAAGCACCGTGTTTCCCATATCAGAGGCGGCTGCCGAGGAATTCGGGCTGCTGAGCGGAGGAAATGTACGGATCCTCGTCGGAATCTCAGGTACCGGAGGCGGGTTTAAGAAATTCTGTAGTGGAGAGACCGACATCGCCAACGCATCGAGGCCCATAAAGGCCCAGGAAGTCGTGGCCTGCGCGGAAAATGGCATTCAGTTCATAGAACTGCCGGTCGCTATTGACGGCTTGAGCGTCACCGTTAACCCTGAAAACAACTTCGTTAGTTGTATAACCCTCGATGAGTTGAACATCATGTGGTCGCCGGATGCCGAAGGAAGGATCAAAAAATGGGACCAGGTCCGGCCCGGTTGGCCGTCAACCACATTGTCCTTATACGGCCCGGGGGCAGACTCGGGGACATTCGATTATTTCACTGAGGTGGTGAACGGGGAATCCCAGAGTTCACGAGGGGATTTCATTGCCAGCGAGAATGACAATGTGTTGGTGCAGGGTATCTCCGGAGACCGCGATGCGCTGGGATACTTCGGGTACTCCTACTACATCGAAAACCAGGACAAGCTGAAATTGGTGGGAGTAGACGCCGGCCAAGGTTGCGTCCTGCCTACCCCAGAAACCATCGCTGATGGAACGTATGCGCCATTTGCACGGCCATTGTTCATGTACGTCAACGCCGAGGCCGCCTTGCAGACTCACGTCCGGGCGTTCGTGCGGTATTTCCTGGGCGAAGAGGGAGCTGCATTAGTGAGGGAGGTAGGATATATCGCCTTTCCAACGGAAACTGCCAAGCTCAGTGAGAACCGGGTAAATTCCTCGTCAACCGGTACTCTTTTCGGTGGGGAAACCCCAAAATCGGGACCGGTGCACCAAATATTAGAAGCATATCCCTAAAACGCTGACAGGTTGGACCCTGAAAATAGACGGCCCCGCCCATCCAGGGCGAGGCCTTTTTCTTTGCCTGGGCCGGAGGGTTTAGGGTTTTTGGGCTCGAATATTAGCGCCCATGGTCTCGAATTGCTTGGCCCTCTCGCCGCCCTCGGCGCCGTCGAACACGTCTTTGGTGGAGATCAACTCCACATCGATCAGACCGGAGCTCGAGATCGCATCCAGGTACTCTCCCTCCAGGAGAGCGCCGCCGATTCAAGCGGTCCAGAGGTCTACTTCCTTTCTGATCTCATCTGATATGAATTTGTAGACCACGATGTCGGCCAAATACAGGCGTCCACCGGGCTTGAGAACTCGGAACGCTTCTCGGAAGATCGCGTATTTATCGGGAGTCAGGTTGATGACGCCGTTGGAGATCACAACATCGACCGAGTTGTCTGGAGCGGGTAGCTCTTCGGCGTAGCCTTTCTTGAACTCCAGTTGGGTCAGCCACATCTCTTTGGCTGTTTTCTGGGATTTTTCCAGCATGGCGTCGGTCATGTCCACACCGATGACCTTGCCGGTGGGCCCGACCATCTTGGCAGCGATGAAGCAGTCGAAGCCGCAGCCAGACCCGATGTCCAATACCGTTTCACCCACGGCAATCTGACCCACGGAGAAGGGATTGCCCACTCCGGCGAAAGATTCCACGGCCTCGGCCGGGAGTCCGGCCAGATGCTCTTCTTGGTATTCCAGGATCCTAGCCAATGGCAGTCCGTGATGGAAGTGGAATTCAAGCTCCGGGCTGCTGGCAACCTCCGTGTATTTGTCCTGGATCTCTCTGCGCAGGATATCTACTTCGGGTGCTACTTGAGTGGCCATGTCATTCCCCCAGTGATGAATTGCCGTCAACCGTGGTTGAGCATTATCGTCTGGCGTTACCGTTCAGCGATTATATCAGCCGCCAAAGCCTTTGGTTATTGGTCCGGGCGTTTCTACCGGTCAGTAGATCGAATCAGCAAGAATATATGCACAGAGGCTAAAAACTGCCGATCTCTTGCCGATGGCTTAATGAGGCGTTGGCAGGGTTGGGAAAAGCCAAAGGGCGCGCCGAGAGGAGGGTTGTTCTACATCCGGTCGGGAGCGCTCATGCCCATCAGGTCCAATGAGCGATGGAACACGATCTGGGCCGACTCCACCAGTTTCAACCTGGCGGCGGTCATGGCGTTGTCTTCTTCGTTTGAGGACACCACCCGGCAGTTCTCGTAGAAATTGTGGAAGGAGTTGGCCAGCTCGGTGGCATAGTGGGGCAGGTGATGGGGCTCAAGGGCCTCGGCCATCTGCCCCACCAGCTCCGGTAGCTGCGTCATGGCCCGGATCAGTTCGAGCTCGGCCGGATGCTTCAAAAGATTTACGTCGCCATCGCTCCAATCGATTTCCCGTTCCCGGGCCAAACTGAGGATGCTGGCGTTGCGGGCGTGGGCGTACTGAACGTAATAGACCGGGTTCTCCGACGATTCTTTCTTGGCCAATTCCAAGTCGAATTCCATCTGAGTGGACGGGGTTCGGGCCAGGAAGAAGAACCGGCAGGCGTCCACACCGACCTCATCGGCCAGCTCTTTCAGGGTCACCAGGTTGCCGGACCGTTTGGAGAGCCTCATTCCCTTGAGAGTCACCATCTGGGATATGAGCACGGTCAGGCGGTCTCGGTCGATGCCCAGCGCTTCGACCGCCGATTTCATCCGCGGGACGTGGCCCTGGTGGTCTGCTCCCCAGATGTCCACCACGGAGTCAAAGCCCCGTTTGACGAACTTGCTGTAGTGATAGGCGATGTCCGAGGCGAAGTAGGTTGGCTCGCCGTTCGACCGGACCACAACGTTGTCTTTGTCGTCGCCGAGCATGGTGGAGTTGAACCAGGTTGCGCCTTCCCGCTCAGATAGGTAATCGTTCTCGCGAAGGAGCCCAAGCGCGGTGTCGTACTCGCCCCCTTCAAACAGGGTTCGCTCGCTGAACCAATTGTCGAATTCCACGCCGATACCAGAAAGGTCTTCTTTGATGGTGGCAACCATCTTCTCGCGGCCGATGTCGCCGATCTCTTTAAGGGCCTGTTCTTCATCCATCTCCAAGAACCGAGAGCCCTCCGCGTCAGCGATCTCTTTGGCCAGGTCGAAGATGTACTCACCTACATAACCCTTTTCCGGCATCTCGGCTTCTTGGCCGAGCGTCCGCTTGTAGGCGGCAAGGACCGACCTGTAGAACAACTGCATCTGGTTACCGGCGTCGTTCACATAGTATTCCCGAGTGACGTCATAACCGGCCGCTTCCAGGACATTGGCCAGAGCGCTGCCCAACACCGCCCCGCGGGTATGCCCCACATGGACCGGTCCGGTGGGGTTAACACTGACAAATTCCACCATTGTTTTGCGGCCCTGGCCGGAGTCGACGTTACCGAACTCATTGCCAGCCTGGCGCACCGTCTCCACCTGCTGTTGCAACCAGGATTCCTTCAGGTAGAAGTTGATGAACCCTGGAGGCGCGGCTTCTACCCGGTCGATCACATCACCAGTGGCGATATTGGCCGCCAACGTCTGGGCCAACTCCAAAGGGTTGATCCGAGTGGCCCGTGCCAGCCGCAGTGGCAGGTTGGTGGAGAAATCGCCGTGTTCCGAATTTCCGGGCCGCTCCACCTGAATCTCGGGAAGAGTCTCCAGTTGCAGCACGCCTTCTTGCCGGGCTGACTCGAGGGCGTCGGCCACGAGTTGCTGGATGGTGTTGATCAATAACGGAGCCGGCATCGGTGATAGTTCCTTGGAATTCAGAAGAGTTTGCCAGGTGTTATCAAATAACGAAAGGCGGCCATCAAGCGGCCGCCAAATTTCACTGGCAGGACTTATCTTACCACAATCCAAGGGTGTTCCAGGCACGGATCGCCTACGGCGTTACAGCGTTGCACCGGCCAGACACACGCGGTAAAACAAGCCGGAGACGCTTGGCGGATGCCCCCACGCAAGACCGCCTGTTACAATTGTTGAGACGCCGGTTTTATCCCTACTCTGAGCCTGGAACAACACTGTTCGTGCGCCATGGGCAATAGATTGGCGGACCGCCTCATACACTGCAAGTCATAGATTCAAACTCGGCCGATGGTCAACGAATAACCAATGGACCAAAGTCAGACAACACCGCCCGAGCACCAAGCTGAAGGACGCCAGGTCCGGCCACCTGAAGAGGTGATCCAAGAACTGGTGGATGAGCTTGAGCGTCTTTTGGAATCCGGCCAACTGCCGGAGGCCCTGGAGTGTTTTGCTGGCCTGCACCCGGTGGACCAGGGCGAGGTCTTGGACGGTCTGCACCGCGACCTGCGTCAGACGATCTTGGGTGAGCTTGATGCCGCCGTGGTGGCCGACATCCTGGAGTTCATGGAACCCGAGGAGTCGGCCGAGCTCAGCGGCGACCGAGAACCGGCGGACCTGGCAGAAGTCCTCGACCTCACCGACACCGATGTGGCCGTTGACCTGCTGCAGCAGATACCGGAGGAGAAACAGCTAGAAACACTGGAGGCAATGTCCGACTCGTCCGAGGTGTCGGAACTGCTCCAATACCAAGTCGACACCGCCGGCGGTCTGATGACCCCGGACTATCCGGTAGTCAATCAGAAAACAACAACCCCCAACGCCCTCGACCAACTCCGGCTATTGGGCCAAGACGCGGAGGACATCAACTCGGTATTGGTGGTGGATGACGAAGAGCGGCTGGTAGGGTCTTTGAGCGTCATCCGGTTGGCATTGGCCAGAGCCAATATGCTGATCGGTGACATCATGGACACGGACGTCAATTCAGTCTCGGCCGAGACCGACCAGGAAGAATGTGCCCGGGTGATGCAACGCTACAACCTGAACGTGCTGCCGGTGCTGGATGGCGAAGGCCGGCTCTCCGGGGTGATCTTGGCTGAGGACCTGGTGGACGTGGTTTCTGAAGAGGCTACGGAGGACATGTTCCGGATCGCCAGCGTGGGGGGAGAGCGGATCGCCGGCCCTCTCAGCAACTCCCTACGCAGCCGCCTGCCCTGGTTGTACATCAACCTGGCGACCGCGTTTCTGGCCGCAGTGATGGTTAGCCTATTTGAAGACACTATTTCCAGAGTGGTGGCACTGGCCGTATTCCTGCCGGTGGTCGCCAGCCAGGGCGGCATCGGCGGCACCCAGACCGTGACGCTGGTGGTACGTAGCATGGCATTGGGCGAAGTCCCCCGCCGTTTGGGGCTGCGCCTATTGGCCAGAGAATTAGCTCTGGGGCTGATGCACGGCGTAGCCCTGGGCATAGTTGTAGGGTTCGTTGCCTATCTATGGAAGGGGAATTTCACGCTGGGCGTAGTGCTTGGCGTGGCCATGCTGGGCAACATGTTGGTGGCGGGAATGTTCGGCGCGGGCGTTCCTTTGTTCTTGCGCCAGATGAAAATGGACCCGGCAGTTTCGTCGGCGGTGTTCGTAACCACCTTCACCGACGTGATCGGCTTTGTGTTGTTTCTGGGATTGGCGGCAGTCTTCGTTGACCACCTGGTTTAGAAGACAAGGACCTGCTTGGAAGACAAGGATAGGAAGGGAAAGAAATGCCCGGACAGATAGCGTTGGTCGGCGGCGATGAGTTCAGGATTGGCTGCGAAGAGATGGACCGAGAGATCATGCGGGCCTCAGGAAACGACCCGGCCAAGGTTGTGGTGGTTCCGACTGCTGCGGTGACCGGGCCGGCCAAAGCCGCCAACGACGGCGCGATTCACTTTGGCGCCCTGGGTGGATATTCCCACAAACTGATGCTGCTGGAGCGGAGCCACGCCGAGGACCCTGATTTCTTCGCTCTGGCCACCACGGCTGATGTGGTCTATTTCACCGGCGGTAGCCCCGAGCACCTGCTGGAAACGGTCGTCGATTCCCCGTTCTTGAAGGCGGTATTAGATTCGGTGGCAGCGGGGTCGATTTTGGCTGGCTCAAGCGCCGGCGCGATGGCCATGGGTTCGATGATGCGCCGTCCCAGGGCCGGCGGATGGGTTGAGTCGTTGGGTGTGGTCCCCGGGGTCGCTGTATTGCCCCACCACGAACGGCGCGACCAGGCAGAAACCTCCAAAGAACTACAGGACACAGCCCCCAGCGGACTGACTTTCCTGGGCATCGACGCCCGCACCGGCTGCCTTGGCACTCCCAACAACTGGCGGGTCATCGGCTCCGGCCGGGTAACCGTCTACCAGGGTTCGGAATGGCAGGTATTCAACTCCGGAGACATGCTGCCCTCAGGGTTTTAGCCGGTCTCGACTCGCTCTTTCTGGGCCGGTCTCATGACGGGTTGCCGGCGTTTACTTCCGACGCTCCCGGAGTTTCTCGTAGACGGCTTCTGGTTGGACGCCGGTGGCCGCCAGTAAGACCAGGGTGTGGTAGAGCATGTCGGCGATCTCGCCGGGCAGGTTTTCGGTGTCGTTGATGGCTGCGGCGATGGCCGTCTCACCGGCTTCTTCCACCACTTTCTGGGCGATTCTAGGTATGCCCTCTTTGAACAACGACGTGGTGTAGCTGCCTTCTGGCATCGCTTGTTGGCGGTCTTTGATCAACGCGAATAATTCGCCCAAGACACTTGGGCCAGACTCGGTCTCTTCATATTCCTCTGGCACGCCTTCCAGCTTGTTGAAGAAACAAGAGACCTCGCCGGTGTGGCAGGCAGGACCGTCCGGGTCGACCTTCAGGAGGATGGTGTCGGCGTCGCAGTCGAGCCAGGCTTCCTTCAGATTCAGGTAATTGCCGGACATCTCGCCCTTGTGCCATAGGTCTTCCCGGCTGCGGCTGTAGAACCAGACCTGGACTCCCTCCACGGTGCGTTTCAATGAACCCGGGTTCATATAGCCCATCATCAGGACCTCGCCCGTGTTGGCGTCCTGAGCGATGGCGGGCAGCAAGCCTTGTTCGTTGAGTTTTATCTTCATAATTCGCCTTTGATTATTTCGCCGGTTTAGGGGCGCCAATTTGCGTCCGGGTTAGGCAGCCAGACCACTGATTATGAGTTTGGGAAGCTCCAGAAGACTGGAGATCATATGGGGTGGGGTCGGCAAGTCCGGGTTCAGTGCCTGGTTGCTCCGGTTGATCCACACTGGATGCATGCCGGCATTTATCGGACCCTGAACATCTTCCAACTGACGGTCTCCGACGTAGGCAGTCTCGTCGGGAGTCACCCCCAATTGGGCCAGGATCATCTCGAACAACTCGGGCCGGGGCTTATATATCTTTGCCTGCTCCGAAGTGAGGACCAAGTCGAAACCGACTTCCAACAGTTCCAGGTTCGGCAGCAAGAACCCTTCATCGGCGTTGGACAAGATGGCCGTTCGGCAGCGCTCTTGGACCTCTGCCACGGCGTCGTCGGTCTCGGGGTAGGGGTCGCGCTGAGATACGTCGCGGAAGAACTGCTCCGTGGCGGCTTGAGGGTCTCCGTCCAGACCAAGGGTCGAAAAGGAGAGTTCAAATCCACTCTTCCAAGCGCTGAAGTAATTCTGAAACGGCAAGTCGGGATCGAGGCGGGTCTTTTGGAACTCTGCTTCGGCGGGCAACCAGTTGTCCCACAATTCATCGACAGATGTGTTCAGACCCTGCTGTTCGATGATCTTGGCGAAGCTGCTCTTGCCCATTCCCTGGGGATTCTGGACCAGCGTTTCGTACATATCGAAGATTACGGTGGTGATTCGCGGCATCTTTCGCTACCTGTTATTTGTTAATACTTTGGCCGGACCGGGATGCCCTTGCCCTTAAGGTATTCCTTGGCCTGGTCGATGGTGAAAGTTCCAAAATGGAAAATGCTGGCGGCCAGGACGGCATCGGCTTTGCCTTGGTCGAGGGCTTGATAGAGATGGTCTAACTCTCCCGCACCACCACTGGCGATAACCGGGACCGGCACTGCTTCGGAGATGGCCCGGGTCAATGCCAGGTCATAACCCGACAACTGGCCGTCTTCGTCCATGCTGGTGAGCAGGATCTCCCCGGCGCCTAACTCGACGACCCTGACAGCCCATTTTACCGCGTCGATCCCCGTGGGAGTGCGTCCGCCGTGGGTGTATACCTGCCAGATCGAGCTTTCGTCCAGGGCCAGATCGGCCGTGGCGGGGGTTGGTTCTGATGGGACCGAAGAAACACGCTTGGCGTCGATGGCCACCACGATGCACTGGTTGCCGAAGGCGGCCGCGCCCTGTTTGACCAGCTCCGGGGTATTTACTGCGGCAGTGTTCATGCCGACCTTGTCCGCGCCGGCTTTCAGCATCCGGCGCACGTCTTCAACCGAGCGTATGCCGCCGCCAACAGTCAGGGGAATGAAAACCTGCTCAGATACCCGTTGTACCACGTCAACCATGGTGTCCCTGGAGTCAGAACTGGCGGTGATATCCAGAAAGACCAGCTCGTCGCCACCTTCCTGGTCATAGAAAGCCGCCAGCTCAGCCGGGTCTCCGGCATCTCGCAGCTCAACGAAACTAACGCCTTTCACCACCCGTCCAGCGTCCACGTCCAGGCACGGGATTATACGTTTGGTCAGCACGGTGGGTTCGAATCTCCAAGGGAACTAAAGGGTTCTCAGGTCGTCTTAGCAGTATAACACCGTGCCTGGGCAGGATAGGATTTTTACCCCATTGGCGGGGATGCCTGCCTGCGCTAGAATGGCTCTACTTTTATTGGGAGGGAATCATGGCTATAACACTAGACGAAGCAAACAAAATCGTGGCGGGTGCCATCGCGAAAGCCAACGAACTGAACATCAAGATCAACGTGGCGGTCGTAGATGCTGGTGGACGGCTTCTGGCCTTCAACCGCATGGACGGCGCGATCTGGGGCGGCGCGTACGGCTCCCAGGGTAAGGCAGTTGCCTCCGCGGCATTCGGACGCAGCAGCGGGGAACTGCAAGAGCGGTCGGAATCGCCGATCATGAAGGGCATCCTCGCTGCCGAGGGTGGCCACGGCATCCCCAGCCAGGGCGGATTGCCAGTCAGGCGTAACGGTGTTGTTGATGGCGCGGTTGGCGTCGGCGGCGGCACCAGCCAGGAAGACGAGGACTGCTCAGCGGCCGGAATAGCCACTTTAGGCTAACCAATCATCGAGTGGACCTGATCTAAACCTTTGATCATGGTCTAATAACGGACATCTAGGGGACCAGAGCCGTAACTGCTGCCGGGCCACCGCTGCCGCCATCAAGCCTCAACAGGCCAATGATCAAGAGGGCGCCGGTGGCAGGCAGCAGGTCAAGGTTCGTCAGGTTCTCCAACACGATCAGGCGGTTTTCCAACGCCAACCGGCTGACGGAGAACTGCGTGTCGGCTCCAGGCTCAGCCCCGGCGGAATCGGTACCCAGTCCGGCTACGTTGCGGCCCTCAAGCAAGTGCTGGGCCGCGTCCAGCCCGAAGCCTGGGAAATGGAGTTCGCTGGCATTGTACCCGCCGAAATATTCGGCAGGGTTGGTCCAACGGGTCTGCCATCCGGTACGGAGTAGCGCCACGCAACCTTGGGGCACCGGGCCGTGGTCCGACTCCCAGTCCAACACGTCGTTCATGGTCAGGGCGTAGTTTTGGTCGGCTTGCGCCTGGGTTTCTATGTCGATGACTATCGCCGGTCTGACCAGGTCATGAGGCGAGAAAATCTCGTGGCCGGGTGCGCCCGCTTGGAAATTTGAGGGTGCGCTCAGGTGGGTGCCGGAATGCTCTCCCATTGAGAACCGGCGCAGGAAATAGCCGTCCGGTTGGTGGGTTGCAACGGCCTCGAATTCTACGCCCGGGTCACCCGGCCATCGGGGAATATCGGGGTGAATGGGCCAACTAAGGTCTACAACTCTGGAAAATGAAATGGACCCGCCATTGGCGGGTCCATCTCTTTGTGGCTGGGTTGCCATGGAACAAGCCCCCTTCAGAACTTCCGCTTCCGCACATTCTCCCGCCAAAGGGTTCTCGTGGCAACCCGGATTTTTTCGGTTGATCCGGTCTGGTCGTCCGGTCCGGCTGTCCGGTCTGGCTGTCCGGTCTGGACCGTCAGGCTACTTGGTATACCGCCTGCTGCGTGGTTGGACGAACGGTTCGGGTCGCTCCCAGAATGGCGTCACGTTTGACGTTGCTGTCAATCCACTCCATGGCCTCACGGGAAGTGCTCCTGGCGGTCAGTTCCAGCCGCTGGGGACGTTGGCCGTAGACCGAATAGCTGATGGAGCGTATCTCCTCGTCAATCACATAGCCCCGATAAAAGATCTTCATGGTATCCACCCTCCTCCGGTTGCCTACGGTCGTCCAGTCGAAATTCGACTGCTGCGAGACGCCGTTGGTATGTATTACGGACATATGTTCTAACTTTTCACCAGGAGGGTCAACGGGGAAATGTCACAACGGAAATGTCACAACGGAAATGTCACAACGAGGATGCCACAACGAGGATGCCACAACGAGGATGTCGCAACGAGGATGCCAGACAGAGATGTCACAATGACGAAGCCAGACAGGGATGTCTTAGCAATCGCCCACGAACACGGTGCCCAGGATGACATGAGGCGGAAGGGGTTGGGCCAACGGCCCGCCGGCCATTCCGGGCGATCCCGGCGAATCAAAGCGGCTTAGTCCGCTGCCGGGGGCGCTCAATACCAGCTCGGTCGCTCCGCCCTGCGCCCATCTGATAGTTTGCTTGGCTTGAGAACCACCCACTTTGAACGTGACGGTCTGTCCGGTGAACGATGCGCCGGTGGGCTGCTCCACCAGCAAGATATAGCTACCTTGAAGCACCTGGGCGGAAGCTGCGAGCACGTCGTTGACCCAAGCGGTCACCGTTAAGCCCTCAGCGGCTGGAGTGCAGGGGCCAAGCTGGATGGGCAGAGGAGTGATCCGGGGTGTACTGGTGGGTGTTGGAGATGGAATTCTGGTCGCGGTGGGCGCGGGCGCAGTGTTGAATGCGCCGCCGATCCCCAGGGTAAAGCTGGTCGGCTGCGGTGTGGGAGTTGCCAAGCCCAAGGTTGGGGTTGGAGAGGGGATGGGTGTGGCCGCAAGCAGCGCTCGGACGGTTCCCTGGACTCGCACACTGACGGTGGCTTCGATGTCCGGCTCTGAGATAGTCCTGCCGCCGGCGGTCTGGGTTTCAGCCACCACCGCCTGCACGGTGGCCTGAATCTCCGGAGCCAACTGAGTCTGGAGACCACCGGCCTCGCCGCAAGCCAAGGCCAAGAGAGCTATGGGCAATATAACTGCGGCCAACCGCTTGATACCCATCATCCTCACATCCACACCTTCATCACTTATTTGACCCGGCCTGGTTTCTCTTCGCTAAGCGTCCTTGCCGTAGGCCTTGGTCGTTTCATCGATGAATTCGGCCAAGGGTTTGCTCTCTTGTTCCGACGATTCCATGTTTCTGACCACTACTTCGCCCTTCTCAATCTCGTCGTCGCCCAAGATGAGTGTGAAGGGGATATTCAGGGCGTTGGCCTGGCGCATCTGGCCACGAAGGCCTCTCGAGCCGCTGCTCAAGATGGCCCCAACTCCGGCCCGGCGCAGGCGCACCGACAATTCCAGGGCGGCGATGCGAGCGTCATCCCCCACGTTGGCCACCAGGTAGCGAGGCGACGGCTCGTCGGGGACTTCCACCTCGCTGCGTTTCAGGTTCAGGGTCAACCGTTCCAGTCCGGTCGCGAAACCGATGCCGGGGGTCTCCCGTCCGCCCAGTTCTGTGATCAGCCCGTCGTAGCGTCCGCCGCCGCAGATGGTCGACTGGCCGCCGCCGTCCACTGGCTGCACTTCGAAGACCGTGCGCGTGTAATAGTCCAGGCCGCGCACCATGCGGTGGTCGATCTCGTAGGGCAGGTTCATGGCATCCAGATATTTCAGCAGCTTGTTCCAGTGCTCGCTACAGTCGTCGCAAAGATTATCTGCCGACCGGGGCGCATCCTCGCCTAATGCGTGGTCAGCCTCCACTTTGCAGTCCAGCAGACGCAGAGGGTTACGGTCCAACCGCTCTTTGCAGTCATTACACATCTTGTCTTTGTGGCCGGAGTAGTACTCTTTCAACTTGGCTACGTAGGCCGGGCGGCATTCCGGGTCGCCAACGCTGTTGACCAGCAGATTGATGTCGGTCAGGCCCAGGCTGGTCATCAGGTCCCACGCCACTTCAATGACCTCGGCGTCGACTGATGGGTCGGCATCGCCCAGCACTTCAACCCCGAACTGGTGGTGCTGCCGGAAACGTCCGGCCTGCGGGCGTTCGTAGCGAAATACCGGACAGAAGTAATACATCCGAACCGGCTGGGGCAGGTTGTGCATGCCGTGTTCCAGGTAGGCCCGGCACACGGGTGCGGTGCCCTCGGGACGCAGCGTGATACTGTCGCCGCCGCGGTCGTCGAAGGTGTACATCTCTTTCTCGACGATATCTGTCCCTTCACCCACCGAACGGATGAAAAGATTGGAATCTTCGAATGCTGGTGTGTCGATGCGGCCGAAGCCGAACCGGGCGGCAACGTCCATCGCTTTGGACTCGATGTATCGCCAGTATTTTTGTTCTTCAGGGAGGTGGTCCGCGGTGCCCCTGGGCGCTTGAAACAATGTCAAAGGTATCTCCGAAATCGACTGTACTAGGCACCATTATAGGCTGATATCGTCCCGTATGGAATCGGTCACGGCTCCCCGTCCCAACGTAATCGGGGTTACAGCTAGGTTGGCCGGCCGTCTTTATGGGGCTGCAAGAGCGCGTAGAGTGAGTCGTTGATGGGGGTTGGAACGCCAACCCGGCGGCCGATCCGGACCACCGCACCTGACTGCGCTTCCAGCTCCAAAGGCCGGCCGGCCTCGATGTCTGTGAGCATGGACATGCGCTGGTCTTGGGGTAGGCTTTCCATGAAGCTGAGGCCCTTTTGAATGGCGTCCGGATCGATGTTTACTCCTGCGGCCACGCCCACCGCCGCCACTTCTTCCATGGCTCCGATAAGAAGGTCTCGCCCTTCATCCGTCTGGATCAGCCGAGTGATCGGAAACCGGGACGTGGCGTTGATGGCGTTTCCGGGTGCGGTCAGCAGGAATTTCGACCAGAGCACGCTGGCAATGTCGGTGGATAGTTCGGCGTCGATGGCGGGCGTCAGACAATCCAAAGCGGCCTTCGTTTCAGGGGTGATCTGGCCGTCCTCTCTGCCGAAGACGATGCGCATCGTTTTGCTCTGTTGCCTGATCACGCCGGGGGATTCTATGGAGGCGATGGTGTAGGAAGTGCCAGGCAGGACACGGTCAGGGCCAAATTTCTCCAGTAAAACGCTGGCGCTGTCTACCCCGTTCTGCAAGGTGATGACCTGCGTTTCGGGGCCGACCAGGGGTTCCATGGAATTAGCAGCATCCGCGATCTGGTAGGTCTTTACCGTCAGCAAGACCAGGTCCACCGGACCAATCTTAGATGGGTCGTCGGTGGCATTAACGGGCACGGTGAGATGGCCATTGGCCTGATTAAGCCGGAGACCTCTCCGTTGCATGGCCTGGAGGTGTTCCCCTCGGGCCACCAGAGTGACATCGGCACCAGCCTGTATCAACCGGGCGCCAAGGCGGCCGCCCACTCCACCGGCGCCCATCACCGCGATACGCATGATCGGTTAGCCGTCCTGGGGGACCCCGTCTTTGTGGGGCAGTAATACTGAATAGAGGAAGCTGTGGACGGGAGTCTTCACTCCGATCTGCTTGCCCAGCCGGATCACCGCGCCGGACAACGCGTCCAACTCGGTGGCCCTGCCGGCCTCGTAATCGCTGTGCATGGAGTTCTGGAAATCGGGCAGTCCGTCGATGTATTTCAGGGATTCCTCTGCGATGTCCGTGGGCAGGTCGACGCCCTTGGCCAGTCCAACCGCCAGCGCCTCTTCCATGGCGTCGCAGAACATTTTCCGGGCGTCGGGGAATTGCAGCAGTTCTTTGGGGCGGGTCTGCGCGGCGCTGGTGATTCCCGCCAGTGCGCTCAGTAAGATGAATTTCTCCCAGAGTACCCGCAGAGGATCGGGGGAAAGCTCGGTCTCGATACCGGCATCTCGGAACACCTTCCGGATGTCCAGTGCTCTGAGGCTCTCAGTGTCGTCCAACTCGCCGAACGATATTCGGGCGGTGACATCTTCGACGACCACACCGGGTTCCAGGATGTGTGAAGACGCCCAAAATGCTCCTGGCAAGATATTATTCGGCCCTAACACCGCGCCCAATTGCTCGTGACTTTCAACCCCATTCTGCAGGGTGATGATGGAGGTCTCGTGACCCATCAACGGCTTGAGGTTGGTGATCACGTGCCGGTTGTGAAAGGTCTTGACGGTGAACAGGACCAGGTCGACAGGCCCGATCTCCGCAGGGTCGCTGGTGGCCTCAACCTTGACCACAAATTCGCCATCGGGGCGGACCAGTTTCAGGCCGTTCTCGCGTATGGCGTCCAGGTTCGCACCACGCACGATCAAAGAGACGTCGTTACCGGCTTTGGCCAGCAATCCGCCAAGACAACCGCCGACGCCGCCGGCGCCCATGATCGCTATTCGCATATATCCCCCAAAACGCCGCTTTTGACTTGGTTGCGCTTCTGCATCTGTTTAGCGATTCTCCGGAGAACCGTCTATGTGAGGGAGCAAAAGGGTGTACAGCACATCGAAGATAGGCGTAAGCACGTTCACTTCACGTCCTATACGGCCGACTGATCCGACCATCGCTTCTAGTTCGAGAGGCCGTCTGGCCTCCAGGTCAGCCTGCATTGACCCGCGAGCCCCCATTGGCCGGGCTGTTATCAGGTCGATCGCCCCTTGGACATCTTCTTCGCCGAACGGCACTCCGGAGGCGGACCCCACATCAGCAACTTCCTGGATCGCCGACCGGAACATCTTAGCCCCTTCCGGGGTTTCGATCAGGTCCTTGGGACTTAGCCGGGCTGCGCTGGCCATCCCGTTCGCCGGAGAGTTGTACAGCATCTTTGACCAGAGGACCCTCGAAATATCGTCCGAAAGTTCGGCTTGAATGCCTGCTGTGGAGAGTGTTTCATAGATCGCCGTGGCACGTGCGCTTCGGTCGCCGTTCGACTCGCCGAAAGCGATGCGTGGAACGGGAGATTGCTGCTTGACCACGCCGGGCGAGACGATGTTACTTATCACAAAAGCAGAGCCGGGCAACACCCGCTCAGCGCCGTATACCTTCCCCAATTCTTCGGCGCTGCCCAATCCGTTCTGTATCGTGAGGACCGTGGTGCCGTCTCCGACCAGTGGCTTGATGAGAGGGACTGCTTCCGGATTTTGGTGCCCTTTCACAGAGAATATAACCAGGTCTACCGGGCCAACTTCAGACGGGTCTCCGGTGGCCGCAACATCTACTGTGAAGTCCGCATCCGGCTGCACCAATTGGAGCCCTTTTTCTCTTATCGCCGCCAGGTGAGCGCCCCGTGCGATGACCGTGACGTCATTTCCGGAACGCGCCAACAGGCCGCCGTAACAACCGCCGATGCCGCCAGCTCCCATAATCGCTATTCGCATGGGTTACGACTCCCCTGGCGGGCCGTCTTTGTATGGGAGCAGAAGTGCATATAGTAGGTTGTTTATCGGCGTCGGCACGTTTACTTGACGGCCGATCCGGCAAACCGAGCCGACCGTTGCCTCCAGCTCCAACGGCCGACCGGCATCCAAGTCTGTCAGCATCGAGCCACGTGCGGTGATTGAGACCGTTCCGATGAAATCCATCGCGTTATCAATGGCGGCCTCCCCCAGATGGACCCCTTTTGCCTGCCCGATATTGGCTACTTCTTGCATGGCCGTCCTGAAAGAGGCGCTCCCTTCCGGGGTCTCCATAAGCTGCCTTGGAGGAGTCCGGGCCGCGCTGGCCATGGCGTTTACTGGGGCGTTGAACAAGAATTTGGACCAGATCACTTTGGCTATGTCGTCGGAGAGGTCAGCTGTAATGCTTGCCTCGGACAAAGTATCCCGAATCGATATCGCCCGGGGACTTAGCGCACCACCGGATTCGCCGAATGCTATGCGAACTTCAGGATTGTGTTGTGTAACCTCACCAGGAGATACAACATAGGCCACAATGTATGCAGCGCCAGGCAAAACCCTATCTACGCCATAGTCTTGCCCTATCTCCCCCGCGCTTTCCACCCCGTTTTGTAATGTGAGGACCGTGGTGTCATTGCCGATCAATGGCTTCATGACCGGAATCGCATCTGAATTCTGGTTTGTTTTAACGGTGAACAGGACCAGATCCACCGGACCGATCTCAGATGGGTCGTCAGTTGCCGGAACTTGTACCGTGAAGCTTTCGTCCGGGCAATTTAGTTGAAGGCCATTCTGCTTTAACGCCTGCAAGTGTGCCCCGCGAGCAATGAGTGTGACGTCATTCCCGGCCCGTGCCAGCAACCCGCCGTAGCAGCTTCCGATTCCGCCAGCGCCCATGATCGCTATTCGCATGAGACTCCCAAAACTCGGTACGTTAGACAACCCCGTCGGACCGCATAGATTCCAGTTCTTCCGGGCTGACACCGCCGATGGAGCAGAGTATCTCTTCGTTGTTGGCGCCCAATAGTGGCGGGGCGATGTTGGGCGTTTCAGCCCCGTCGGCAAACTTGATCGGCGTGTTGACCGTACGGAAGATGCCGCCCAAGTTGTCGCCGCCGTTCACGAACATGCCTCGGGCTTCCAGGTGGGGGCAGCTGTCCAGGTCGGCTGTGTCTTGCACGATTCCCATGGAGTAGCCGATCTCCGTCAGTTGGGTGACCACCTCGGTCTTGGTCCGCTGCAATGTCCAACCTTCCAGTTCCGGCACAAAATTGTTCATATAGAAGTCGCCGCTGACACCCACGCCGAGAAATCTTTCGTCCTCGATCAGGTCTTCCCTTTCCATGAACCGCCAGAGGGTCTTCCACTTCTCCGGCCCGCCGGCCCCAGCCAGTACCACCCAGCCGTCTTTGGCCCGAAGAGCCAATTGGGCGCTAAGCATGTTACCCCGGTCCCGGCCGGCTGGAGTGCCGGTGGCCTGATAGAAGGGCATGGTGCTGGTCATGTGGGCGGCCATGCAGTCGTACATGGACATGTCGACGAAGGCTCCTTCTCCGGTGCGGTGACGGGCCTCCAGGGCCATCATGATCCCCAGGGCTGTCCAGACTCCGGGCACCGAGTCCCCGATATTGTCGCCGACCATCTGGGGCGCTCCGTCCGCAGCTCCGGTAACGGCCATCCAACCGCCCATTCCCTGAACGCACGGGTTGTTGGCTGGCCAATCAGAGTAAGGCCCCGGGGCTGGTCCTTCGGGGTCGCCGTAGCCGGTTAGGCTGGTGTAGATCAAAGCGGGGTTCAATTCTTTCAGGACGTCGTAACCCAGACCAAGGCGTCTTAGAGCTCCGGGCCCCCAGTTGTCCAATAAGATGTCCGACTCTTTGACCATCTGTTCGAAGGCCGCCTTGCAGCGCGGGTCGCGGAGGTCGAGGGCCACGCTCTTCTTGTTACGGTTGAGGCCCAGGTAGCGGGCGCTGATGGTCTCGCCGGCCTCATTGCTGATGAAGGGCCCGTTACCCCGGCCGCGCTCGCCCACGCCGGGACGCTCGATCTTGATGACCTCGGCGCCCATGTCGGCCAAGATCATGGAGCAGAACGGTCCCGCCACGATGTGGGTGACGTCCATGACCCTGATCCCTTCCAGAGGCAGAGAGGCGGTATTCTGTCCGGTGCTCATCGTTTAGACGTCCGCCTCAAACTCTTTGAAATCCAAGCCCAAGCCCTGCGCTCCGAAGCGTTTGCCGTTCTCAACGTATCTGGCGGTGGGGTCTTTCAGCCGCTCGGCCTGCTTCTCTGATAGGGGGCGTATCTGGCCGGGGACTCCTATTACCAGAGAGTTCTCCGGGACCTTTCCCCGCACGATGGCGCCTGCGCCGATGAAGACGTTGTCGCCGACGTCGGTGTCTTCCAGCAGCACGGCGTTCACACCGATCAAGACGTTGCTGCCGACCTTGCCGCCGTGGACCACCGCGCCGTGGGTCATCAGAACATTGTCGCCCAGCTCCAGGTGGTCGTCGGTGTGCAGTACCGCGTTGTCTTGTATAGAGCAGTTCTTGCCGATGATGATGTCGCCGTAGTCGGCCCTAATCACCGCGCCGGGCCAGATGCTGGTGCCTGCCCCGATGACCACATCTCCGACGATATAGGCTGCTTCGCTGATGAAGGCGGTCGGGTGGATGCGGGGGCTTTTACCATCTAATGGGCGGATCAAATCGTTCCTCCGATAAATGCAGACGGGTGTTTGGGTTGGCGTTTCCCACAAGACAAACGGGCTTTCGGTAAGGAAAGTTCGGGGTGGGAGCCGGGGTTAGAATACACGTATAGGCCGATACCCGCCACTTTTGTGCCTAAAACGGATTTTTCACGTATCTGCTTATAGCCCGAATATGCCCGTAAGCCAATCTGCTCCGGCCGTGCAGGCGTAGGCGAAGACTAGGAACTTCAGCACCTTGCCGACCCAGACCACTGTCAAAAACCCCAAGATTGGGTACCGGAGCGCTCCGGCGGCGATGCCCACAACGTCGAAGATGGGGTTTGGCACCAACGAAACCAGGAACAGCAGCAACCAGCCCCGGCGGCGCATCCAGCCTTCCAGACGGCGGTACATGTTGCTACGGGCCAACACATCCCGGCCTGTGTAACCTAGGTAATAACCGCTCAACTCGCCGGCAGCCTCGGCTGTCCCCGCGATGAGACCGACTAGGAAGGGGTTTAGGAAGATGGCCGTGGCGCAGGCGGTGGCCAGGGCGGGCACCGGGATCACCAGACCGGCGCTGGCCACCAAGGCGCTCAGGGCCACCGCGCCGTAACCCACCTGACTTGCGCCGAAGTTGTCGCGGAGCAGCAGCGCGGTCGCTATGGCTGCGATCACCAAAGCAAAGATGCCCAGCCGAACCAGGTTTTCCGGTTTGCGCCAATCGACCCGGCTGACGTAGCGCATCAGGACTCGTCGGAGGGTGTCTGAGCGGCGTCACCCTTAAGAAAGCCGATGAGCATGGGGTTGAACAACTCAGGTTTTTCCATCTGGGGCCAGTGGCCGCACTCCGGTATGACCCGGACGATACTCTGCGGTAGTTCGCGGCGGACGTCTTCGGCGTAGCGCACCGGGATGATCCGGTCGTTCTCTCCCCAGACGGTCATCAAGGGGACTTTCGAGTCTTTTAGCCGTTCGAGGATATAGGCTTCTTTGCGTATTCCACGCAGGTTGATCGTAGAGCGGATGGAATGGAGCACGGCCGACTTCGCGCCAGGCAGGAGCTTCATCCGGTTCATCTCCGGGAGCAGCTCTTCCAGGATTTCAGGTGGCCGGTGGAACAGGCGCTTGGTGATGCCGATCTGGCTGTTGAACCAGGGTTGATAGACCAGGTTGCCAAGCACCGGTATGGAGATGGCACGGAGCATCCATGAGACCTTTCGGCCAAATCCGCCAGAGCAGACCAATGCCATCTTATCGACCATGTCAGGGTGTTCAAGGGCGAACAACCCTGACATCAGGCCGCCGCCCGAGTTTCCCACCAAAGAGAATTTCTCCAGCTTTAGCACCTGGCTCAGGTCGTAGACAAACTCGGCAGCCGAGACTGGATCGTATTCCAGGTGATCAGGTTTGTCCGAGTCGCCGAAGCCCGGCAGGTCCGGAGCGATGACCCGAAACCCGGCGTCGGCCAGGGCATCGATATTGCAATACCAACTGAGCAGCGAGTCGGCCAGGCCGTGGAGCAGCACCACCACTGGGCCATCGCCGTTTTCACCTGAATCAACGTAGCGGACGTTCAATCCCCACACGTCGACTGTTTTGTATTCCGCTCGTTGCATCAGCTCCCGGCTGGATTGGCTATTTCAAAGATTCTATCTTCGACCGTTCGTCCTGAGCTTGTCGAAGGGCCGTGGCGCAGGACCAGCGGTGGTTCGACGGGGCTCACCACGAACGGCACCAGATCACTCTGACAGTAGTTACCGCACCTACAACGTAGATGGCACCGCTTTTTCTGGTTCGCTCGCTTCGACTTTAGGCCCCGGCGCAGCCACCTTGGACAACGTAAGCCCCTCTGTCGCGGCATCCACCAATATATGGTCGCCTGAGGTGAATTCCCCAGAGAGGATTCCCTTGGACATGGGGTTCTCCAAGAAACGGGTTACGGCCCGGCGCAGAGGTCTCGCACCGTATACCGGGTCGTAGCCTTCCCGGCCCAGCCAAAGGTCGGCGTCGGCGGTTAACTCGAAGGTGATCCCTCTTTCCTCCAGGCGACCCTGGACGTCTTTGATCATCAGGCTGACAACGCGGACGATCTGCTCCTGCGTCAGCGGATGGAAGATGATGGTCTCGTCTACCCGGTTCAAGAACTCGGGCCGGAACGCTTCTTTCAAGGCGGCGTTGACCGACTCTTGAAGCTTCTTGTCCTCGTCCTCGCCGGCCTTGTCGTCGGTGCGGAACCCCGTGGCCTGCCGCCGGACGTCGGAGGTGCCCAGGTTGCTGGTCATGATTATGACGGTGTTCCGGAAGTCTACGGTCCGGCCGTGGCCGTCGGTCAGCCGCCCGTCTTCCAGTACCTGGAGCAGGATGTTGAACACATCGGGATGGGCCTTCTCTATCTCGGCGAAGAGAATCACGCGGTAGGGCCGGCGGCGCACTGCCTCGGTGAGTTGACCGCCTTCGTCGTAGCCCACATAGCCGGGAGGGGCGCCGATGAGCCGGGAAACCGAGTGCTTCTCCATATACTCGGACATGTCGATACGCACCATGTTGGACTCGTCATCGAACATGAATTGGGCCAGTGACTTGGCCAGCTCGGTCTTGCCCACACCCGTTGGCCCGAGGAATATGAAGCTTCCGATGGGACGCCTTGGATCGCTCAGGCCGGAGCAGGAACGGCGGATGGCCTCGGCCACCGCCACGACCGCCTCTTCCTGGCCGATGATCCGTTGGTGTAGGTTGTCTTCCATATGCACCAGGCGCTCACCTTCGCCCTCTAAGAGGCGACCGGTGGGTATGCCGGTCCACTTGGAAACCAGCTCGGCGATATCCCGTTCGCCCACCACCATGTCGGTGCGCCGGTCTTTCATCAGAGTTTGTTTCTCTGAGTAGCATTCCTCTTCAAGGCGCAGGCATTCAACCCGGAATTCAGCCGCTCGTTCGTACTCGTGGCGCTGGGCAGATGCCTCTTCTTGGTCTAGGAGTTGCGCGATCCTTTCTTCGATGTTCTTGACGTCGGCGGGCAGGCTTTCGGCGTCGATGCGCAACTTGCTGGCCGCTTCGTCGATGAAGTCGACTGCCTTGTCCGGCAGTTGACGCCCGGTGACATAGCGGTCGCTGAGGCGGGCGGCCGCCACCAGGGCGGAATCGTCGATATCCACCTTGTGATGGGCCTCGTACCGGGGCCGCAGGATGCGCAGGATCTCAACCGTCTCTTCCACAGAGGGTTCTTCCAGAATCACGGGCTGGAAACGACGCTCCAGAGCGGTGTCTTTCTCGATGTATTTACGGTATTCGTCCAGGGTTGTGGCGCCGATGCATTGCAGCTCACCCCGGGCCAGTGCCGGTTTCAGCATGTTGCTGGCGTCGATGCCGCCCTCGGCCGCGCCGGCGCCGACCATGGTGTGGATCTCATCAAGGAACAAGATCACCTCTCGGTGTGCCTGCTTGACCTCGTCCATAACCGACTTGAGCCGTTCTTCGAACTCGCCCCGGAATTTGGAGCAGGCCACCAGCGCCCCCATGTCCAGCGCCAGCACACGGCGGCCTTTCAGGGAATCGGCCACGTCTCCGGCGACGATGCGGGCAGCCAGACCTTCCACGATGGCGGTCTTACCCACGCCGGCCTCGCCGATAATCACCGGGTTGTTCTTCTTGCGCCGGGTCAGCGTTTGCATCACCTGGCGTATCTCTTCGTCGCGGCCGACCACTGGATCGAGCTTACCCTGGCGGGCCAGGTGGGTGAGGTCGATGCTGTATTTGTCCAACGACCGGTAATGGCTCTCGGCCCGGGGGTCGTCCACGCGGTGACTGCCGCGTATCTCCACCAACGCCTGATAGACCTTCTCCTGGTCGATGCCGTGTTCTTTTAATATTTGGGCAGCGTCGCCCTGGGACTCCATGACGGCGGCGATAAACAGGTGCTCCGCGCCGATGAAGTCGTCCTTGAGCCGGTCTGCTTCATTTTTGGCGTCCTCCAGGAGCCGCGAGGCCCGGGGAGTCGCGTAGATCTGGGTGGCGTTGTCGGCAACCTTGGGAGCCGATTCTAGCGCCCGGTCCAATTGGGCCGTGATGGCGTCTGACTGGACTCCTATCTGGACCAGGATCTCTGACGGTGTCCCGTTTTCCAACTGCAGGAGGGCGAGCAGGATATGCTCCACGTCCCACTGGCTGTGGCCGTAACGGCGCACCAGGTCCTGGGAATTGTGCAGCACTTCTTGTGCTTGTTCGGTGAATTGGTCTGGTCTTAATACCATGATGAATGCTCCTAGCGGCGTGGGGCCGCGCCCTGTCCCTGACGTTGTCCTGCGCTCTGGTTTTGTCCGGTGCCCTGGCTCTGGCCTAGCTCGCGCCGTTGCAGGACATTTACGGACTCGGTCAGCTGTTTAACTTCGCCTTCAAGTTCTTCGATGCGGTTCATGAGCTTGAGCGCCACTTCCGCCCCGGCCAGGTTCAGACCCATGTCCTCGGTCAGAGCCTTGAGACGGCGCAGACGCTCGATGTCAGCCATGGAATACAGCCGCTGCCGGCCCCCGGTGCGCGACGGCCAGATCAGGCCTACACGCTCGTAGTGGCGCAGGGTCTGGGCGTGGACCCCAACGATGCGGGCGGCCACGCTGATAACGAAACAAGGCTCGTCTTGAAATTGATTGTCTGTACTCATGATTGCTCCTCGCCCGTTCCATCATCTTCCGTCCCTGCATCTTCCACACTCTGGTCTTCAACGGATTCCGGGCCGCTCTCGGGTTCAGATGACCCGAGTCGGTTCTCCCGCAACTTCTGGAACAGGTCTATCTCTTCGTCGGTGAACTCTGAGGGAAGCTTGACCTTTAACGTGGCGAACAGGTCGCCGCGGTGATCAACATCGCTCCGAGGGTTCTTTGCTGAGTTGTTCATGACCGGCATGCCCTGTCCGGCCAGCCGGAAACGCCGCCCGTTCTGTGTCCCCTTGGGGATGGTCAGGGCCAGCCGTCCGGTCAGAGTCGGTACCGTCAGTTCACCGCCCAAAACGGCGTCGTCCAAGGGCGCCTCTACTTCCACGTAGAGGTCCTTGCCCTGACGACGGAACTTGGAGTGGTCCGTTACAGACACCACCAGGTAGAAATCGCTGCCCTGTGCGACGGCGGCCGAGATATGGACCTTTGAACCGTTGTCCACGCCGGGTGGGATCTTGACCTCCAGGCGGCGGCCGTCCTGCATCCGCAGACGTCGGCCTATCCCTGTAAAGGCCTCCTCAAGGGAGATGGATACGGGGTATTCCGACGGGGCAGGCTTTACGTCTTGGCCGCCCATGCCGCCAAAGAATTGGTCGAAGACGCTGCCGCGCACACCTCCGCCCATGCCGCCCATGTTAGTAAAGTTGAACCCACCGCCACGGTTGGACTGCTGGAACTGGTCGGCCCGTTTCCAGTCGTCGCCGTAACGGTCGTACTTACGCCGTGAATCGGCGTCGGCGAGAACGGTATAGGCCTCATTAATCTCTTTGAACTTCTCTTCGGAGGCCGGGTCGTTGTCGTTGACGTCGGGGTGGTGCTTGCGCGCGAGCTTACGGAAGGCAGAGCGAATATCTTTCTCCGTAGCTCCCCGCGCTACGCCTAATGTGTCGTAATAGTCAGCCATTAAGTCAACCGTATCGTTAAGTTTTATGATCTATAACCAAGTTAAATTCTAGATTAATTGAGTCTGATTGTCAATCAAACAGCTAATGATTTAATAGTATAACTGAGTAGTTAAATACATAAACTTGACAGTTATCACTCAACTAATTATAATATAGCCTGTTAGCCAGGGATTGAGACAGAGTGTCCCGACCCCGAACATCATGGCACAAGATTCAGGAGGAACCGTAAATGGTATTGACACGTTGGGACCCATTATTCGAGATCAGGCGGGCACGCAGCTTGGCCAACCGGCGCTGGGCCGGCCCCCCCGCAACCCCCGGACTTACAGGCTATTCCGATGCCGCAGAGCAGCGTGACTGGTCCATACCCCTGGACATCGTAAGGGACGGCGATAACGTCACAGTGATCGCCAACCTGCCGGGCGTTAAGCCCGAGGATATCGATGTCACCATCGAAGGCGGTGTGTTGACCATCAAAGCGGAGACCAAGTCTGAGGATGAGCGCGAGGACGGCGGCTACGCGGTTCGTGAGCGCCGGTCTGGCTCGTTCCAGCGGTCATTGCGGCTGTCGGAGCACGTCGACACCGATAAGGTTGAGCCCCGCTACGACAACGGCGTCTTGACCATCACCTTGCCGGTGGCTGAGTCCAAGAAAGCCAAGCACCTAGCGGTTGCCGTCGGCGCGGCTCTTCCTGAAGGCCAGTAATCGGGAAGAAAATCACCAGGAAGAAAAAACCGGCCAAGAAAGTAACCAGCCAGCTGGGCTCGGTTATACCCCGGAGTCTCCGGGGATCAGAAAAAGGGGCCTTCCCACTAGGGAAGGCCCCTTTTTCATTGTGCCTGAATGCTCATTGTGCCTGAACGCTCAGGGTGTCTAAATGTTCAGGATCCCGAAAGGGAGACCGATCGGGGCCCTAGTGTGGGCGCCCTTGGGGGAAAGGCGCCCTCAACAAGGAACAGGGAATGTCTTTGGAGGATGAGCTGAACTTCCCCGCTCCTTATTTATCAATACGCAGGGCCTACGAGGTTGGATGTAGGCAGTCACTAGGCTGAAGGTCTAGAGCCGGTCTGCAACCAACCGGGCAAGCGTCTCCACTCCCGACACATCGATCAGAGGCGTAACGTCACGGTTTTGGGCGGTGTGAAGCATCACAACCCACGACCCTTTTTTGAATACGACCATGCTACCGATCCCACCTTCATTGGCTTCGATAACGCCGGAAACGTCTCCGATGCCCTCCGAGAGGTCCTCAAGGGGCACGCCTTCTTCGATCATCGTCTCCATCTGGTCGGAAGCCGCTCCTTCGGAGTCGAGATGAATCACCGTTAACATTAGTGCTTGTGAGCCATCAGCAGTTTCGAATGACAACGAATCGAAGGAAATCGTATGCTCGACCTGAGTCGGGTCTACATTTGCGGCCATGGCCTTTAGATCAAGCTGTCCGGTTCTCAGCCCCACGCCGCCCGCAAGGTTCGACACGTCGTCAATCATCAGCAGCGTGCTGATGTCGCCGTCCGGCACCTGCTCGGCATTGCTGGTCACAGTTCCGGAACTGGTATTGGTAGTGGCGATCGCGAACGCCGGCAGTCGGGCTAGCTCCTGTGAGATCGCTTCGTCGCCCCTCCGTTCTTGAACGGTCAAGGCGTATTCCGCGACAAGTTCGGCGGAACGCTGTAGCTCAACGCCGTACGTCCCGTAGACGTAGTTCTTCTGCTCCTCGTCGAGGTCGGCGAAAAACTGGGTGAACCCTTCAAGTCGGGAAGCGATCTGTGTGATCGGCTGGAGGGCTTCCGCGGAGAGGTCGTTGGTGTCGCTACTTCTCAGGGCATTTGCCAGAGAGTCCATCAACTCCAGGTAGATCTGGACCTCGGCGTCGTGGTCGGTTTCTGAGCCGGTTAGCGCCACCACGCCGGGGTCTCCGGTGTTCGTGGGCTCAATATTTGTTGTTTCGGATGTGGTTTCTTGAGCGGAAGGCTGGTCTTCTGAGGAACTACCTCCGCAGGCTGCCAACAGGGTCAGCAGAGAGATTGAGAATGCCGCCATGAGTAGCAATCGTTTCATCTTGGGTCTCCAGGTAAATAATAATATGCCCTCTAGACGGAGGACGATGCCAAAAGGTTCCCGCTAAGGATCCCGATAAGTAGAAGACGCCAATATTCCGCGAGTTATTGCCTCAGGCCAATGGCCTTACCACGACCTTGAACCGGCGCATGGCGCAGGTGGCGCGTAGCTCGGTGAAACTCACGACCTCGGCGGCCGGGATACCTCGCGCTCCATCTGCGTCGATCTTCAGGCCGACTTCAGGGAGACTCTTGCGCAATATGCTGCCCAGAGGCCCATCTTCAGACTCAGAATACAAGAACCAGGTAGTCGTTGGCAGGCATGTGTCGGCGGGATTATTTGAATCGCTCATCTTATCTGATGGGAATCTTTACGTAGTCCAGGTTCTTGGAAGGGTCGATCTTCCTACGTTCGATGAACGATGTGCGCCGCTCCAGGCACTCTTCGGACGCCAGATAGTCGGGCATGTGCTCTTCCATGGGGGTGGTATCCGGGTCTTCGAAATGGTCATGCCGGTTGAACGAGATCTTCTGCATCTGAAGGATGACCGGACTGACGCCCTTGATGTCGGCGATCCACCGGTCGACTTCCGCCCACAACTTGTCCGGTTCCACCACGATGTTCACCAGACCCATATCGTAGGCCTGCTGGGCGGTGTACTGGCGGCAGAGCATCCACATCTCCCGTGCCCGCTTCTGGCCGATCCTGGCGGCCAGCATCGACACGTTATGGCCGTTGGCCGGGCTGCCCACCCTTGGGCCGGTCTGTCCGAACCGGGACCGGGTGGTAGCGATGGTGAAATCACAGGTATAAGCCAGGATATTTCCTGAGCCGATGGCGAACCCGTCCACGGCGGCGATCACCGGCTGGGGCATCTGCTGGACGACCTGGTTGTACCTGATCTCAGCCTCGCCCCGGTAGTCGGAATGCTCCAGTTCGGGGTCGTAACTCTGGTCGTTGCCGGTGCAAAAACCGTTGGGGCCCGCTCCGGAGATCACCACGACGCGAATGTTAGAGTCCGCAGCCGCATCCAGCAGGCACGTGGCCATCTCGTCCATGGTTATTCCGCGCTTGGCGTTGTAGGTCTCGGGCCGGTTCATCAAGAGCCAGGCGACGCCGTCTTCTTTCTTATAGACGACATCGGAATAAGAACCTGTGCCCACGATTGGGCTCAGGTAATTGGAAAACTTCTGGTCAACCATGTCCAGCGCGTCCTGGAACCCCTTGATCAGCTGCGGCTCCGTCATATCTTCGCGGGGAGTGGCGACGATCTCGGCATCGTTGCGAGTGGCTTGAAACCCCTTGGTACTCAGCCAGCGAGTGAAGCCTCTGGTGAAATCGTGTACCGCAGGGCAGGCCACGTGGGAGAAATCAAGCTGTTTTCCGGTGGCTAGATCGTCGACCGTGACGCTGAAACTTGCTGCGTCTGACCCTGTAGCAGAGGACAGACTCAGATTGAACCGCACCCCTGCGGCCTCATAGCTTTGGCTGGTCTTTAAGTCGATGTTGGCTGGCATAAAGCCCTCCTCAAAATTGGCAAAGGTATATCACGGGGGATTCTATAAGAAATTAGGGCAAGCAACTATACCGTGCGGAAAAGAAGCTAAAAGGAAGAAGATGGCTCCCCGTCACAGATACAACGCAGAACCTTCGTGAGTACTTTTGAGTTTCCGAAAGGAAAGGGTAGACTCGCCACCGAAAAAAAGTACCCGAATCCTATTGGGTTGGCCCGAGGTTGGCAACAGCTCCTCGATACCGGAGAGGCGTTGTCCAGGGCGGACCTTGCTCGTCAATTGGGTGTGTCAGCAGCTCATGTAACACAGACGCTGCGGCTCTTAATCATCGACCCCGAAGTTCAGCAAACAATTCTAGACCTTGGGGACCCGATGCAAACTAGGTCCCTCGGGATGCATACGCTTCGGTCTCTTTGCAGCCTTTCTGCCGAGGAACAGAAACGTGAGCTTCGGCGACTATTGGATCTCGACTAGCCGGTATAGGAACGGTGCCCCCGCTATCATATTTCGCAAAGGCCGTGGATGCCTGGGGGTATGAGATCGGCATCGGACTGGTATCACTGTAACCCAAGACGAAGCGGTAAAAAATGACCGCGATTCATTTTGTATCGTGCGGTACAAATCCCTTTCGTCCGAAACCAATAGCACCTTGTACCTATGGACGGGGAGTTCGACTCCCTCGCACTCTCGCCAGACACATTTAGGCATGAAATCGCCTGATTTCAGCCAAAAACAAAGCCCCCGACTGTAATGGCCGGGGGCTTTGTTTTGGATCAAATGGTCACGAACTTTTTCGCACTCAATTTTCTGTGAGCCCCTCTTGTAAATGGAACTTTGGACCTACTGATTAAGAGTTAGAAGGAAATCATTATCAGGCGTGTTCATATATGTTTTCCAGTCTCGGAATTGTGCCTGAGAGTACATATGAGTATCCTTGAACACGACAAGAACGAGATCAAATACAAGATCAAAACCGATAAAACCAGACCAGCTTCTTAGGTCGAACAGGGTAGGAGATGCAGCGTGGACCTGAAACTAGCCTACGGTATGCACAATGGCCGCTTACGTTACATCGATGATGTCGAACTAAGGGAGTCCCAGAACACGGCCATCTCCCCCTGATCTCTCCTTAAGGAAAGTGATGCTCCTATAGATGTCAAGCACTATTGGCCGTGCGGACCTGGAGCAGTTCAAAGTTGTCTTGGCCAAGTTAGCGAAGGCCTGCGAAGACTTCGCGAGCGACATATCGCTTGAGGCA
>Ga0114999_10000628_pt1 | contig 52108 bp, 44 predicted proteins | sample ArcticOcean_MG_C_3_FD_89820 | JGI IMG/M metagenome (GOLD analysis project Ga0114999, IMG submission 89820) | Marine microbial communities from western Arctic Ocean - ArcticOcean_MG_CB8_126 | ecosystem: Environmental > Aquatic > Marine > Oceanic | place: Arctic Ocean: Canada Basin | collected...
GCCGACTACCCGAGGCGTCCTGCAGAATTGCATAATAGGCATTAAGATCGATATCCAGCTCTGTCGCTATCTGATTGTCCTTGGCGTCCTCGCCAGTGCGTGCCTCGATAGCCTTGATTGCTTCTGCCACCTTACGGGATTTGCGGTGCACCGAACGTGGCGCCCAATCCCCTTTGCGTACTTCATCCAGCATCGAACCACGAATACGAATGCCGGCATAGGTTTCAAAGCTGGCTCCCTTGGATATATCGTATTTTTTGGCCGCCTCCAACAGACCGATCATGCCGGACTGAATCAGGTCGTCGATTTGTACGCTAGCCGGCATCCGCAGCAGCAGATGGTGAGCAATGCGTTTAACCAGGGGTGCATAGCGGTCCACGACCTCCGTTAGATTGGGCCCACTACCGTCTAACTCCATTGGCAGTGGTTTATGAGTAGAAACTTTTATTGCCGAAGCCATTTTTAGTCATCCCGTTTTTAGTTTTATTGCCGCACCTTGCAAAACTCAAGCACTCCACCGGCTAGTCTTTTCGCAGGAAAACCACTGGTGACACCTTGTACTAGCTGCTTGAACGTAATGGAGGGCCTAGTGCGACAGCTTCAAATTAGCTGCCAGATTTTTAATTCGAGGGAAACATTTATTGCGGGCACAAAAACACTTGACGTCAGGCTAGCTGACACATACTGATCACCGCCGCTCAATTGGCTGCGGAAAAACCCCTTAGCCTTCCCCATGTCTGTTATGTAGTGCTTTTTAACTGCCACGCTATAGCATGCTCCTGCTTTTTATTGGTACCGCTGAAATTCCATTTATCTTTTCGATCTTGCTAAACTTAATTCCCGTGTTAACGACTTATTCCTAAGTCAAACACTATTGATTTTTATCTGATTGAAATTAAGCCTGTCCCCCAGTACTACACCTTCCTCATCACCTGCTTTCGCATTACCATCCTGCAATGCCAAAGCAGACGAATTGCTACAACCTACCAAGCAATAATTGTTCCAATTCAAGGATTAAGCTCAACTAAGTCTAACGGCCCCCATGGATAGGGCGCTGTAGATGAAAGAGAGTCCAGTTGGCAATATTTGACACAGTCCTGGCAGCGCCAAGAACCCGAAGATTTTTCGATCAAATGCCAAGAACTTGGTTTTTTCTATCTATTGCCAAAAACTCGGCAACAGTGGTCGCGCGGATCGACAGGAAACTCTGTGAATATCAGACGCAGGAAGCAAACCGATACCGCCAGTTTGAGTTTAAAAATGCGCCTGGAACACAGGCATGAAGAGCATCAGGCTTTGGGGGCGGTGACGCCAGTTTGGCCCATGTACTTCCCACCGCGCTGCTTATAAGTCATCTCACACTGCTCATCGGATTGATAGAACAACATCTGGGCAACGCCTTCATGGGCATATATTTTCGCTGGTAGCGGTGTGGTATTGGAGAACTCGAGGGTCACATGCCCCTCCCATTCTGGCTCCAGCGGAGTGACATTAACGATAATACCGCAACGGGCATACGTCGACTTACCCAGGCAAATAGTCAAGACATCTTTGGGGATACGAAAATATTCAATGGTCCTGGCCAGCGCGAATGAATTCGGAGGAATAATGCAGCAGGGCTCATTGATCGATATGAAGCTGCTTTCATCGAAGTTCTTGGGATCCACCACACTGGTTGTGTGTACGTTGGTAAAAATTTTAAACTCGCTGGCACAGCGAACATCATAGCCGTAACTTGAAGTACCAAATGAAATCACTTTGGCACCGTCTACGTAACGCACCTGCTCAGGCTCGAAAGGCTCAATCATTCCCTGATTCCTTGCCATTTCCCTGATCCAGCGGTCCGACTTAATGCTCATTCTTCAACCCTGATTTTTTGCTACTATAAACGAGACGCGCACGATAAACCATTCACCCACTTTCGCATCAACTTATTTTCCAGCTGTCAGTTTCAAGTGCATGTGGCTGCGACACGAGAAAAATAGAGCTGAATTCAATTCTGACTTGAAGTATGATTCGCCGCCCTTACGCGGTAAGACTATCGGCTGCGAAGGCAGTACTGAGATTGGGCAGGGCGATATCCCTGCGCACCAACAACGGGTTAAGAGCTATAATTGACTTCGATCGAACACCTTCTTGACCAGGTCGTATGAAGTAGCCTTGTTTTACAGCATCCACCTTCGGAGGAAGACCAGGTGAGAAAGTGGCAGTGTTTGGTTTGCAGTTTTGTCTATGAAGAAGAAGTGGGACTACCCGATGGTGGCATAATGCCCGGCACTAGCTGGGACGAGATCCCCGATGACTGGATGTGCCCCGATTGCGGCGTCGGCAAAGAAGACTTCGAAATGGTCGAAATATAAAACAACCCCCGTAGTGACGAAAACCTACAGGTTCGCCGGTCAACCAAGGACTGCAGTGTGAAACCAAGAAAAATTCTAGTAACCAGCGCCCTGGCCTACGCCAATGGCAGCATCCACCTGGGGCACTTGATGGAGGCAATTCAGACCGACATCTGGGTGCGCTTGCAAAAACTTCGTGGCCACGATTGTGTCTACGTTTGTGCGGACGATGCCCATGGCACCGCCATTATGTTGAGTGCCGAACAACAGGGCATCACTTCAGAACAATTGATTGACGCCATGAGTGCAGAGCATCAGCGTGATTTTGCAGATTTTCTAATCAAGTTCGACAACTACCACTCTACCCACTCCGAAGAAAATCGGCAGCTGTCAGAATCCATTTACAAGCAGCTGGATGCAAACGGTCATATCAACCGGCGCACTATTAAGCAACTGTACGACCCCGAGAAGCAGCTGTTTCTCGCAGACAGATACATCATCGGCACCTGTCCCAAGTGCAACACAGCAGATCAATACGGCGACAACTGCGAAGCCTGCGGATCCACGTATAGCCCAACGGAATTATTGAACCCTTGCTCGCTGATCTCGGGCTCCACACCGGTGGAAAAAGAATCCGAGCATTGCTTCTTTGCTCTGCCAGCGTTTCAAGACATGTTAAAAAAGTGGACTCGAAGTGGAACCTTGCAGGACTCGGTCGCCAATAAACTGAGCGAATGGCTGGACGCTGAATTGCAGGAATGGGACATCAGTCGCGATGCCCCTTACTTTGGCTTTGAAATTCCCGGAGAGCCAGGCAAATACTTCTATGTCTGGGTGGACGCTCCGATTGGCTATATGGCCAGCTTCAAAGTTCTGTGCGAGCGCGGCGACTACAATTTTGATGATTACTGGAGGCCTGGCCACGACACCGAGCTCTACCATTTTATCGGCAAGGACATTATTAATTTTCATACATTATTCTGGCCAGCGATGCTAAGCAGTACCGGGTACAGGACACCGACCGCCGTCTACGTGCATGGCTTTTTGACCGTAGATGGCACCAAGATGTCAAAGTCGCGAGGCACTTTCATCAATGCCCGAACTTACCTGGAGCATCTGCATCCTGAGTATCTGCGCTACTACTTAGCAGCAAAGTTATCTTCAGGCATAGACGACCTGGATCTCAACCTGGACGATTTTGTACAGCGGGTGAATTCAGACCTGGTTGGTAAGGTAGTCAATATTGCCAGCCGTTGTGCCGGCTTCATTGGCAAGGGTTTTGACGGCATGTTGTCCGCCAAGTTGGACGATGAGCAGCTGCTGGCAGACATGCTGGCAAGCAAGACCGAAATCACCGAACATTTCGAGCGCCGGCAATACAGCAAGGCTATTAGAATCATCATGGCCCAGGCAGACAAGGCCAATCAGTATATCAATGACAAGCAGCCATGGGTCATCGCCAAAGCGGACAAGCAGTCGCAGCAACTGCAGGAAATCTGTAGCACCGGCCTCAATGCATTTCGTGTATTGATTTCCTATTTAAAGCCGGTGCTACCGGCTATGGCCGAAAAGTCCGAGCAGTTTCTGGCTATAGCGCCGTTACAATGGGACGACATCGATACACTGCTACTGGATCACAAGATTAATAAATTCAAGCCACTGATGACGCGGGTGGAAATGGATAAGGTACAAGCTATGGTCGACGCCACTCAACAAGAGCAAGGGAAACAGCAATCTCAAAATAAGGCACCAGCCGAGGAAAATTTCAGCGGCCTGGAAGCCGAGATCGAATTCGATGATTTCGCCAAAATCGATTTGCGCGTAGCAAAAATCATCAACGCCGAACTGGTAGAAGGCGCCGATAAATTGCTGCGCCTGAGTCTCGATCTTGGGCTGGATTCTCAAGGCCAGCCCTTAACACGCACGGTCTTGTCCGGCATCAAGCCAGCCTATGAGCCAGCGGCTCTGGTGGGCATGTACACAGTGCTGGTGGCCAATTTGAAACCTCGAAAAATGAAGTTTGGCGTTTCCGAAGGCATGATATTGGCGGCTGGTCCCGGTGGCAAAGACATCTGGCTGCTCGAGCCCCACAGCGGCGCCCAGGCGGGAATGCGCATTACCTGAACGACTCAGGCCACGGGCTTTGTACAATTCGTAGCACTTTGGCGGTCAGCTCTGCGGTTGCTCCCGGTTTTATCCAGCATTTGCAAGAAACTGGCACTCTTAACTTTTACGTAATAAGCTTGGGGCCTAATTGCAGCTAAATCTCTGCAGTAACTCTTGTTAGTCGTATTTAACGCGTAGGTATCTATGAAACTCAACCAGCCTTTGTGGCGCACAGAGAAACTCTTCCGGTGGCTATCCCCGGTAGTTCTGATGGCGGTGTTACTGACTATTCCCTTCGCCGCTCATTCACAGAGCACCGAATTACGAGCAATCGAAGACTCGGTGATCAAAATCTATACCACTCAGGCTGCGCCGGATTATTTTACACCCTGGCGCCTGCTAACGCCCAGGCAAAGCAGCGGTTCTGGCTCGGTGATAGCTGGCAATATGATTCTGACCAACGCCCATGTGGTTGCCAATGCCAGCTATGTTCAAGCCCAAAAGCACAACGACCCACGTCGCTACCAGGCCCATGTCACCTTTATCTCTCACGCCGCCGACCTGGCCCTAATTACTGTGGATGAGCCCGGATTTTTTAGTGACCTGAAGCCCCTCTCCATCGGCGATTTACCCGAGCCACTGCAAGAAGTCTCCGTCTATGGTTATCCCATGGGTGGTAAATCACTCAGCATCACCAAGGGAATTCTGTCCAGAGTTGAACAACAAACTTACGCCCATGCCGGCACCTACTTGCTCGCCGGCCAGATAGATGCCGCCATAAACCCTGGCAACAGTGGTGGCCCGGTTATTGTCGACCAGGAAATTGTTGGCGTAGTAATGCAGGCTAACAGTGGTGGTCGGTCCGAAAATCTCGGCTACTTTGTGCCGCCGAGCATCATTCAGCATGTTCTGGATGACAGTGAGGACGGCATGCTTGACAGTTTTCCGGATCTCGGGTTTCGTACTCAGACTCTGGACAGCCCATCCGCGAAAGCAGCCTATGGGCTGAGTCAAGACCAGAGCGGTGTATTGGTAATCAAGGTATTCGATGATTCCCCGGCCAGAGGAATTCTGCAAGAGAATGACGTGATTTTACAAATAGACGACTACAACATCGCCGATGACGGCAGCATAAAGTTAACGGCAGATATTCTCACCGATTACAAACATGCCATCGACCTGCATCACATCGGTGAGCCGATACAATTAACCTATTCGAGAGATGGCAACATCACCACAAGCCCTATACAGGCCGAGCGCGCCCTCGACAGTTACTCTCTGGTTGCCGGTGAGCAGTTCGATAAAACGCCCGAATACTACATTTACGGCGGCGTCCTCTTCGTACCTCTGAATATGAACCTTATTAAACGCTGGGGTAATGACTGGGGACGCAGCGCCCCGGTCACTCTGCTGCAGGCTCGTAATCAGTGGAGTTCACCCGAGCGACGGCAGCTGGTAGTGGCATTGCAGGTGCTGGCTAGCGATGTAAACCTGGGCTATCACGATTGGCGCAACTGGATCGTGGACTACATCAATGGCGAGCAGGTACGGGACTTCCAACATTTTTCAAGCGTCATTCGAGGCAACCTGCAAGAGAATATCGTGCTGGAAAACACCAACGGTTATCAAATGGTTCTCAACCATCAAGACGCGGTTTCTTCTGAAGAGCAGGTACTCTCCCAATATAGAATTCCTGCCGCCTACTCCGCCGGTCTGTTTCCTGAGTAGAATTTTTTACGAGCACAGTATTTTTCCACCGAAGTAGTCCGGCTCTCAAGGGCACTGCATTACGATACGGTGCTAGAATTTGCAACAAATTTCCTTTCAGCGCTGAAACGCCAGGGACCGCTCGCTCCGTGACTCCACTCCTTAGCATCATCGTCGCCGCTGCCCTGGTCAACAACGTAGTGCTGATCCAGTCTCTGGGTGTCTCTTCACTATTCGCCTACAGTAACCGGCTGCAAAGCACCATCGAGCTAGCGCTTGTCAGTTTCCTGGCAATTTTCCTGGCCTCGTCCATCAACTTACTGCTGTATCGGGGCATACTGCTGCCTCTGGGCCTGGAATACCTGGCACTGCTGTGCTTTGTCGGTGTCAGTGCGATACTTACCTCGTTGCTGTTACGCCGCCTCGAAAAAGAATTCTCCCTCTCTATGCGCAAGCAAGAGTTCGCCTTCTACCTGATCTGCGGAAATAGCAGCATCATTGGTCTCTCACTTCTTAACAGCTCTGCTTTGCTAAGTATTGCCGACAGCCTGGTCTACAGTTTTGGTGCTGCACTGGGCTTTGCCCTGATATTGCTGGCTTTTGCGGCCCTGCGACAACGTCTCGACACAGCGGATGTGCCCGCGCCGTTTCGTGGTGCCGCCATCCAGTTGATCAGCGCCGGCATCGTGGCTATGTGCCTGCTGGGTTTTTCCGGGATGGTCTAGCGTGCAACTTCCAATCATAGCCAGCAGCTACAGCCAAGCTATCGTAGCCATTCTTGTGCTTGCCGCGGTCGTGGGGCTCTGCCTTCAATTACGACGTTTTGTTGCCCTCAGCCTACTGCGGCAGAGCTCCCTAGTCGATCAGGTAAATCGCCTACTGCCCCAGACTCAATGCGGTCGCTGCGGCTTCGAAGGCTGCCGACCCTACGCCCGGGCAATCATTGAGGGTGAGTCAATCAATCGCTGCCCTCCCGGCGGAACCGCAACCATTATCCAACTTTCCAGGCTCCTGAATGAACTGCCTCAGTCGCTGAATCCTGCGGTTGGCAAACATCAGCCCCCAAGCGTCGCCGTAATCAGGGAAGCCGAGTGCATCGGCTGCACCAAGTGCATACAGGCCTGTCCGGTGGACGCAATTCTGGGCGCTGGAAAAGTAATGCACACCGTCTTGGAACAGGAGTGTACGGGTTGTGATTTGTGTGTTGAGCCCTGCCCAGTTGACTGTATCGACATGGTGGAGTTGACTCCTACCCAGCAACCGATCTGGCATCTGCCAAATCGGCTCATATCGCCGCAGAACTCGCTGGAGTCGGCGTCATGAGACTCATCAATAAATTGTTGGGTAGGCGTGATGATAGGGCTCCCTACTCCTTCTTTGGTGGCATTTCCCCACCAGCACATAAAACCAGGTCGTTACGCTCGAGGTTGATGCCGACACCGATTCCCGAGCTGTTGCTGCTGCCACTCAGCCAGAACCGGGAAGCCGATGCCATACCGGTCGTGAATGTGGGTGAACGGGTGCTAAAATTTCAACTACTGGCAGAGCCGGGTGAGCCACAGGGTACGGCGCTGCACGCGCCGACTTCAGGTCGAATCTCCTCGATTTCGATGGCCCCGGTAACAATCGAGAGCAGTTCGCCACGCCTGTGCATGCATTTGCAGACCGATGGTGTGGATGCGGCCATAGATGTTGAGGCGGAAGCCGACTATCGTGCTCTGGGGCATTTGCAATTGCTTGAGAAAATCGAGCTAGCTGGAATCTGTGGTCTCGGCGGCGCCGGTTTTGCCACCGCCAGAAAGCTGAGCCTGAGCATTAACCAGGGCGTTGACCTGCTTATTATCAACGCGGCCGAGTGTGAACCCTATATCAGCGCCGATGAAGCGCTGCTGCGGGAACGGGCCGTAGATGTTGTCAGCGGTGCAGACATATTGCAGTCAATCAGCCTGGCAAAACGTTGCGTAATAGCCATCGCAGAAGATAAAGAAGATGCAATCGAAACCTTAGTTGCAGCATTAAAAACCAGCAGCATTGAACTCATAACCCTGGCCTCAAAGTATCCCGCCGGCGGTGAAAAACAGATAATACAAGCCGTCAGCGGCATGCAAACTCCAAGCAATCAACATCCTCCAAGCATAGGCGTGCTGGTTCACAACGTGGGCACCGCCTACGCTGTCTACAGGGCCGTTGTCTGCGGCGAACCCTGCATTAGTCGTATAACCACATTGACCGGTGCGCCGCTGCAGACTCCGAAAAATTTTGAAACCTTAATAGGGACACCTGTCTCCTTCCTATTCGACCTCTGTGGTATCGACAGCGCAATCCACACCGGATCAATAGTAGGCGGCTCTTTAATGGGTATCAAACTGCTTAACCTCGACGTGCCTGTCCTTAAAACCAGCAACTGTCTGATCGCCATGTCTGCCAGTGAATTCCCCGCTGCCGCACCCGAACTTGCCTGTATTCGTTGTGGATACTGTGCGACGGCGTGCCCAGCGCGACTGCTGCCGCAGCAACTCTACGCCTTCTCTCGCTCACAAAACCATCAACAAATTGAAGATCACGGCTTATTTGACTGCATAGAATGTGGAGCCTGCGCCTACGTCTGCCCCAGCAGTATTCCACTGGTGCAATACTATCGCACCAGCAAACAGGAAATCAGACAGCTGCAGGCTAGCCAGCAGCAGAGCCTGCGTTGGCAGACGCGATTTCAGCAACATCAGTACCGCATCAAGTTGCAGCAAGAGCAGATCCAGCACCACAAGCCTGTCAGTATCGACATGGATTCAATTGACAAGCAAGCTGACAGTGAAGAGACAGGCCAGCAAGCCACAAGTGAAATCCCCAAGGCAAGCTTTTCCCGGGAGCTCGCGCAACAGGAAATTGCCGACGCCGTGGCTCGAGTGCGCGCCAGAAAATCCGGCGTTATCGCAAGCTCAAACAACAACGAGAATGGCAGCTAACTGATGTATCCAGCTCAGCCCTCGACCAGCTCCGTCAGTTCGCCACTGCAGCATAGTCAGCGCCGCACAGGCAATATTATGCTGCTTGTCATAGCCGCCTGTATTCCCGGCGTCGCCTGCTCCACCTGGTATTTCGGTATCGGTGTGTTAATTAACATAGTGTTGGCCGCAAGCATGGCGATAGCGCTGGAAGCCTGCGCCTTGAAACTTCGTGGCAAAGAACTTCGTGTGCACCTGGCTGACAATAGCGCCCTCGTTACCGCCGTACTGTTTGCCATCGCGCTGCCGCCAGGCTCTGCCTGGTGGTTGCTGGCAATTGGAATTTTCTTCGCCATTGTTATCGTCAAACACAGCTTTGGCGGCCTCGGTCAGAACCTGTTTAATCCTGCCATGTGCGGTTACTTGTTACTGTTACTCTCGTTTCCGCTAGACATGACCTACTGGCATATCCCCAATGGCGGCGTCCTCGGCGGTGATAATTTCACTGTACTCAGCCTGGCAGGCTTCGGTCAAAGCATCACTGCCAGCCTGCCGATTTTTAACCACAGTCAAATTCCGCTGCAGGAAACTATCGACGGCCTCACCATGGCGACCCCCCTCATTGAGTTTGAAATGGGCGCCAGTAGTGCGCTGCTCGCCGCGCGGGACGCAGGCGTCTCCTTGTTCAGTCGGAGTTCTGAAACCGCCTGGGAATTAATCAACATCGCTTATCTTATTGGTGGCCTGTTTTTACTCTACAAAAAAATTATCAGCTGGCATATCCCTGTCAGCATCATTGCGACAATCACTGTGATTTCAACACTGTTCTATGCGCCGGCGAGTTTCGCCATCTACGGCACTCCCTATCTGCATCTGTTTGGTAGTGCCACCATGATTGGCGCATTTTTTATTGCCACGGACCCGGTAAGTGCGGCCACAACAAGCCGCGGCAAAATATTCTATGGCATTATTATAGGCCTTGTTATCTACAGCATTCGCGTCTGGGGTAGTTACCCGGACTCCATCGCCATAGCAGTACTGTTTGGAAACTTTTGCGCACCGGCACTGGATTATTTCTGTCGCCCGCGCATCTATGGCCACGGCAGCAAACCGAAACACAAGGTCCAATCGGAGCCGGAATCATGAGTGCGTTAAAATTTAACGCTAAGCAGCCAGCTACGCTTTGGTATAACAATCCTGTATTGGTTCAACTATTGGGTCTTAGTCCGGTTTTGGCGGTATCGACGACAGTAGTAAACGGCCTGGGTCTTGGCCTGAGCACAGCACTGATCATGGTGCTATCCAGTGTTACAGTTTCGCTGTTGCGCGCAAGCATTAACAGGCAGTGGCGATTTGTCTGGTTTCTGATGATCACCGCCTGCTATACAACACTATTGGATATTATGCTGCAGTGGTTCTACTTTCCCCTACACAAGGAACTTGGCATCTATGTGCCGCTTATTTGTTGCAATTTCGCCGTGTTGACTCGCCTGGAAGCACACGCCTTTACCCACCACTGGCGTAGCTCGGTTAAAGACGCTGCCGTCACCGGCTCGGGATTTATTGCCGCGCTGGTGGTGCTTTCAAGTCTGCGTGAATTTATTGGCAGCGGTACGTTGATGGCGAACTGGCAGTTACTGCTCCCCGCCACCAGCGCTGCTGCTTTCACTTCAGAAAGCTCCACCGTAGGCGGGTGGTTTGACTTTGCATTGCTACTGCCGGCCGCATTCATTTTGCTGGGATTACTGATTGCCACCAGGAATCTGATCGACAGCTATCTGCAAACCAGGCTGGCGTTGCCAACTGGAGCCACCGAAGCAATTAAACGCGCGCGGGTAACAGGCAGCTTATGAACAAGCAAAAAAGAGCGGAAATTTTTACGCGGCTGCGTAATGAAAACCCGACACCGACAACAGAACTGAAATTTGAGAGTCATTTCGAACTGTTGATCTCAGTTATTTTGTCAGCCCAGGCCACCGATATCAGCGTCAATAAAGCCACCGCCAGGCTCTATCAGGATGCTAACACTCCAGCGGCGATACACGCTCTGGGCGTCAACGGATTGAAGCCATACATCAAAACTATCGGCTTGTTTAACACCAAGGCCGCAAACATTATCAGGACCTGCGCCATTCTCGTCGACAAACATCGCAGTGTTGTTCCGGACACGCGGGAAGAACTCGAAGCCTTACCCGGTGTAGGTCGTAAGACTGCTAATGTGGTCTTAAACACCGCCTTCAGACAAGTAGCCATGGCGGTTGATACGCACATCTTTCGTGTCTCCAACCGTACCGCGATAGCGCCGGGGAAAAATGTACTGGAGGTTGAGAAGCGCCTGTTGAAACTGCTGCCGGAGGAATTTTTACTGGATGCACATCACTGGTTAATTCTGCATGGCCGCTATGTGTGCGTGGCACGCAAGCCGAGATGCGGTGCCTGTGTCATCGAAGACCTGTGCGAATACACAAAGAAAGCTATAGAGTAGCCCGCTTCGTCGAATGGTACCGAGAGTTCTACGCCGTCGACTAATGAATCATGACGCCGTCGGTAGGTAGCGCCAGCACCTCGCTCCAAATCGAATCTTCGATGACTCGGCAGTTGATTTAGCCAAAAAAATCGAAATCCTCGGTGTTGTTAAAAGGAAACATCTCGGTGATAGAGCTATTTTCGATGCCGAGGTAGCGGCGTAAGGCTTTGTGGACATGCTTGGGGTGAATCAGAATTCCATTGTTATCATCTCTAACCAGAGAGTCCGGGTTAATCCTAAATGCATTATGCCCGCCGTCCGTTTCACCGATGACCTGATTGGTGAATGGGGCATTTTTCTCCATTATCATATAGCTACCGATGGGCCAATGGTCTTTGTGGTCACCGGCATTAAAGAAGGGTGACCGCCGCGAAAAAATCCTCACCGGGAGAGGGACCAGTACTGGACTCAATGGAATCGCCTAGAGTAGCCAGAAAATCCTGAAGATTATTATAATCAGCCCCGCCCCTGGCTAACTGGATCCCACCGGTGTGATCGTTACCACTGGCCTTGGACAGTATGTAATTCAAGCCATCGTCCCGGGTATCGAGGAAGGAATCAAAAACATTGAAGTTGTTCAGTGTCGATGCGGTATTTTCTCGCTGAAAAACCAGACCGGTAGCACGGCCAATTCCGCCTTCAACATGGCAGGCGATGCAGCGATTTTGCACCACTGGAATAGCAAGATTGCTTGTAAACAATTCCAGAGCCGTTGCATCTGGATCGACGCTGGCGGCATTCACACTAATGCCGCTAAGCTGAAAGGTGATTGGAGACTGGTTAATCAGGTCCAGTTCAATTCGGTAGTTAAGCTCTCCCACCTGAATGGCAGGGATAGTGAGAGTGGCGCCCGCGAGGGCGCTGGCCCCATCGCTACTGGCACCGGTGATCAATTCACCACCGGTGAGATTGAATGCAACCGGATCAGCCCCGGCAATCAGGGTCAGCTCTACCCGATAGAAGGCGTCACCCACCAGCACCACAGGGATTGAGATGACAGTGCCGCTCAGGCTGGCATCCTCGGCCTGAACATTGACCGCTGCGAAAGAGCAGCAACAAAGCAGCCAAATAAACCACAGTGGTGCTTTTATGCTTATAGTCTTATTCCTTCGAATACTCATACGGCACGCAATGTCTTTGCATCATATCTGAATAATGATTCCAAGTAGGCATCAACTGATATATAGCTCCCTTACAACCCATGTGACTTATTTCGGATTTATCTACCTTACCATCAACCTGCTGAAGAATATCGGCTCACTCAACTTAAGTCCACGCATGAACTATAGGTAAACATCGACCTGCCAGGGCAACCCTAAAAAATGAACCATATCTGAATTCACAAGGCTTGCGAAGAGGGAAATTGCGGTGAGCTACGAAGCAATCCGTCTGTGGAGCGACAGATTCGGACCCAAATTTGCACGGCGATTAAGAAGAAATCACCAGGGATTCGGTGACACATTCTTCATTGATGAGAATAACCGGGGTCAGGTCTTTCCTGTTAGCGTTTTTCTTTTCCTGATGCTAACAGGAAAGACCTGACCCCCGGTTCTCTAGGCCAGCAACTCCAGCAATGCATCTGCCACGGCATCTGGTCGATGGGCGGGCAGGTCATGGCCGGCTCCCGCTACAATCTTCCGCGCCACCAGGTTGGAGAATCTTGCCTGATCCCCTGCCGGGTTCTGTGAAGGCGGCCCGAAGCCACTCGCAGCGCCGTGCAGGACGATGGCCGGCACTCCTATTACCGGCCGTGTGGCGAGGCGCCGTTCGACTTCAAGAAACCGTTCTTCACCCGGCGCATTCACATGCCGGTGTCGATAAGAATGGATCACCACATCGACGAAATCGGGGTTGTCGAAGGAAGCCGCCGAGCGATTATAGGCGGCGTCGGTGTAATTCCACGCCGGCGACCAGGTGTTCCACAGATGTCGGATGATGTCATGGCGGTTCGCTGTTAATCCCGCCACCCCTCTTTCGGTATTGAAGTACCACTGGTACCAGAGCATGGCTTCCAGCGCCGCCGGTGCCGGACGTCCCGGCGTGATGGTGTCCTGCACCGAATAACCACCGCAGGCAACCTGGGCTCTGACGCGCTGGGGATGGAGAATAGCGGTAATACATGCGGCCCTGTTGCCCCAGTCGAAACCCGCCACCGCGAATCGATCTAGGCCCAGTGCATCGGCAAAATCCACCAGATCCTGGGCAATAGCCGCCTGCTCAGCCATGCGCGGTGAGTCCGGGTCTAGAAACCGGGTCGGACCGTAGCCTCGAAGGTAAGGCTGCAGGACCCTGTGCCCTGCAGCCACCAGCGGCGACACCACCCCATCGAAGGAGCGCACGTCATAAGGAAAACCGTGCAGAAGAATGATTGGAAAGCCGGCACCATCGCCATGTTCTTCGTAGCCAATAGTTAATACCGATGTGTCCAGCGTCCTCAATCGTGCTCCGCCCGGTGCCTGAGTCCAGGCTGATTTTGAATTTACACTGCCCGCCACTGTCAGGCTCGCAACGGTGGCCGCCTTCAAAAATTCTCTTCGACTCGACGACATAGGTTCCCCCGGCTATTCACGCTGGCGCCGCAACTCGGCCTCGGTACTCATTGGGAGGATACTCCCAAAGGGAGCAAAACGAAATTTGTAATCGAGGCGGCGCTTTTGCGCCGCATGTCCAACACCCGATACTATCCATGACCACCCGCCACCACAGCAATCTTGTCGATACTCAGGCATATGCCTGACCAATCTATGCCTCTGGATACTGTATTTCACGCATTCGCCGATCCGACGCGACGCGCTGTGATTCAACGTCTTAGCGGTGCTGCAGCAACCGTCACAGAACTATCCGAGCCATTCGATATGGCGCCGCAGTCATTCGTACAGCACCGGGAAAAAATGTGCTGGAGATTGAGAAACGTCTTTTGAAGCTGTTGCCGGAGGAATTTTTACTGGATGCACATCACTGGCTGATTCTGCATGGCCGCTACGTGTGCCTGGCACGCAAACCCAGATACGGTGCCTGCTGCGTCATCGAAGATCTGTGCGAATACACAAAGAAAGCTATCGAGTAACCCGCTTAATGCAGCTACCTTTTTATCCCCGGACAGCTCAGAAGCATGCATTAATGCACTTTCTTGCTGGTTTAAAACACCACAAAGCAATTCAAAATCGTCGCTGATTTATTTTCTGCCTTTCTGCGCAGCGATCCTGAGTCGCAGCGCGTTCAACTTGATAAATCCGCCAGCATCGGCCTGATCATAAGCGCCGGCATCATCTTCAAAGGTTGCAATATCTTCATCGAACAGCGAATCACTGGATTCGCGACCGACGACGATAACATTGCCCTTGTACAGCTTCAGTCGCACCTTGCCATTGACGTGGCGCTGGGATTCGTCGATCAATGCCTGCAAGGCCGTCCGCTCTGGCGACCACCAGTAGCCATTATAAATTAAGGATGCATAGCGCGGCATCAGCTCGTCTTTCAGATGCGCCAGTTCTCGATCGAGAGTCAGGGACTCGATTGCACGGTGCGCTTTCAACATGATGGTTCCGCCTGGAGTCTCATAACAACCACGGGCTTTCATGCCAACGTAACGATTTTCCACGATATCGGCGCGGCCAATCCCATTGGCGCCACCGACCTTGTTAAGAGCGGCCAGCATAGTCGCCGGGGACAACGCTACACCATCGATAGCCACTACATCACCTTGCTCATAGCTCAATTCAATATAACTTGGTGTATCCGGTGCCGCTTCCGGTGCGACTGTCCACAGCCACATCGACGCATCCGGCTCGGTCGCCGGATCTTCAAGAATATCGCCCTCATAGGAAATATGTAGCAGGTTTGCATCCATGGAATAAGGCGACTTGCTGCCTATTTTTTTCTCTACCGATATTCCATGCTCATCGCAGTAGGCCAGCAATCGATCTCGTGACGTCAGATCCCATTCCCGCCAGGGTGCAATTACTTTAACCGAGGGACTGAGTGCGTAGGCGCCCAACTCGAATCTTACCTGGTCATTGCCTTTGCCAGTGGCACCGTGAGAAATCGCATCGGCACCGGTTTCCTGCGCGATCTCCACCAGGCGTTTAGCGATCAGAGGCCTGGCAATCGCTGTCCCTAATAGATATTCACCCTCGTACAGGGCATTGGCGCGAAACATGGGATTGACGAAATCACGGACAAATTCCTCGCGCAAGTCTTCGATATGAATTTCCTTGATGCCCATCGCTTCTGCCTTGGCTCTGGCAGGTTCAACTTCTTCCCCCTGACCGATGTCCGCTGTAAAGGTAACCACCTCGCAGTCATAGGTTTGCTGTAGCCATTTTGCAATAACAGAAGTATCCAAACCTCCAGAGTAGGCCAAGACGACTTTACGTATCTCCGACATCACTTCACTCCCAAGCTATCAATGATGAATTGTAGAACCACGGTGACCCTTACTCGCTAAAGGTCTGGACCGCTGCCAGAGCGGACTGCCGAAAAAAAAGAGGCGTATTCTAGCATCAACCTCGTCCGGGAATAAGATAATTCCGTAATTCTGCTTAAGGAACCTGTGCTTGATGAATCAATATCTCTGGCTTACAGAGCGGCCGTATATCAAGGTGGCTTCCTGCAGTAATGTTTGTGACCTTGCAAAGGGAGCCAACGCGGAGATACGGCTGCTCTGTAGGCCCCTGCGGGCGAGGCCTGAAACGTGCTTCTGCGTTGTTGCAATCCTTATGAAGGACTAGGGCCATTAACTGCAGATCGCGCCTAACAGAAGCACGTTGCAGGTCACGCAGAGACTTTGATTCATCAAGCACAGGTTCCTTGATTCCTTATTCCGTTATACTAGGGCACCTTCAAATAAAGCGCAGCACAGATGAGTCCCGAAAAGTTAAGCCTTACGCAGCCAGATGACTGGCATCTGCATCTACGAGATGAGGAACTATTGCTGACCACCGTTCCCCACAGCGCTCGCACATTCGGCCGCGCGATTGTCATGCCTAATCTCAAACCACCGCTGACCAGCGTCAAGCAGGCGCTGGCTTATCGGGACCGGATTCTGCAAGCAGTCCCAGTTGGCAGCAATTTTCAGCCATTGATGAGCTTGTACCTGACTGACACACTCGCAGTCGATGAGATTAACGCAGTCCAGGCTGAAGCTGCGGTCGTAGCCGTTAAATACTATCCGGCAGGCGCGACTACAAATTCGGAGAGTGGCGTTAGCAACATCGAGAATGTCTATCCTGTGTTAGAGCGCATGGAAGAGCTCGGCGTACCCTTGTTGGTCCATGGCGAAACCACCGATGCCGCGGTTGATATTTTTGATCGGGAGCAGGTCTTCATCGATAAGGTTTTAAAACCGCTGCTCGCGAGATATCCAGCGCTAAAACTGGTGCTCGAGCACATCACCACCAGCCAGGCCGTCGAATTCGTTAAGCAACAAGGCGACAACGTTGCAGCAACCATCACCGTGCACCATTTACTCTATAACAGAAATCACCTGTTAGCCGGCGGCATCAGGCCACATTTTTATTGTCTGCCAATATTAAAAAGGGACAGCCATCAACAGGCGCTGATAAAGGCCGCTACCAGCGGCAATCCTAAATTTTTCCTCGGCACTGATTCGGCACCTCATAGCCGGCAGTCCAAGGAAAACACATGCGGCTGCGCCGGCATATACTCTGCCCCAGCTGCCCTGGAGTTGTATGCCGACCTATTCGAACAGCACTCTGCCCTGGATAAACTGGAGGGATTCGCCAGTTTTTTTGGCGCGGATTTCTACTGCCTGCCCCGCAATAAGGGCCGCGTTACACTGACAAAATCCGAGTGGGAAATGCCCGCTAACTATAAATTTGGAAGCGATGTGATTATTCCCATCTGCGCCGACGAAACCCTGCGCTGGTCGCTGGATGAGAAACTCTGATGCATGATACCGACACCGACGAATCCAGTTTGAACCTCATAAGCGATCGCTTTCGTACTTACCTACCGGTGGTGATCGATGTCGAAACTGGCGGCTTCAATTCCCAGACCGATGCCATTCTTGAAATTGCGGCAGTTGTTCTGACTATGGATGAAGCCGGAACTCTCGACATAGCGCAAACTTACTTTCATCGCATCATTCCGTTTGAAGGCTCCAACATCGAAGAGGCTGCGCTAAAGTTCACCGGCATAGATCCCTTTCATCCACTACGAATTGCTCGCCCGGAAAAAGAAGTATTTCAAACCATGTTCAAACTAGTGCGGGAAGCGTTGAAATCTTCCCATTGCAAGCGCGCAATCCTGGTAGGGCACAACGCCCATTTTGACCACGGCTTTATTAACGCTGCAAGCGAGAGACACCAACTCAAGCGCAATCCATTTCATCCTTTCTCCAGCTTTGATACAGCCAGTCTGAGCGGATTGGCATACGGACAAACGGTATTAGCGCGAGCCTGTGAAGTTGCGGGCATAGAATTCGATGACAGCCAGGCTCACTCTGCCCGCTATGACGCCGAAAGAACGGCGTTGCTGTTTTGCAAGATTGTTAACAAATGGCGTGAGCTCGGCGGTTGGCCTCTGCGTTAGGCCTTCGCGTTAAATCCAGAGAAGCGCTAATCGACGCAAGCCCAAAACCAAAAAGTCCAGAATTCCATAACGGATTCTGGACTTTCTTACTTTGTGAGAGCTGGCTCCTTACAAAAAACCGGCAATCAGAGGTTCTCTAGCTTTCTTGAGCGGGCGATTCTGCGCTCTGCTCGGTCTCACCACCTGCGCTTTCAACCATCGGTTGTAATTCACCTTTCTCAAACATTTCGGTGATGATATCGCAGCCGCCAACTAACTCGCCGTCAATATACAACTGAGGGAAAGTAGGCCAATTAGACACCCTGGGCAGCGTGGACCTGATCTCCGGATTGCTTAGAATGTCGACGTAAGCGAAACGCTTACCGCATTGCATGAGCAGTTGTGTAACCTGCGCTGAAAATCCGCATTGTGGCTGCTCCGGGTTACCCTTCATGTACAGCAGTATGCTGTTGGAATCAATTTGCTCTTTAATAGTTTCTTCGGTACTCATGAATTACGACCTCAATAGTCTTCAACAGGGATTCTAACTTGTGTGAATTGTACCAAGTCTGATTTTACACCGGCGAGCCCTGCTTTGTCAGCTCCCCAGCCACCGCCACCGGGGGTGTGAATAGTGAGACGGTCTCCAGCCTCAACTGCAAGCGTACATTTCCCCGGCAGCACTTCAGCATTTAGCAGATTCAAGCCCTTCGCACCCGGCTCGCCCCCGGCAAGCCCCCACGGCGCAAAACTGCGGCGCTCGGTAAGCAGGCTCAATTGCGTCGCTGTCAGGAACTCGTATTCCCTGGTAACACCATCACCGCCACGGTGCTTGCCGGCGCCGCCACTATGGCGTCGCCGGGTGTAGCGTCTTACCCGTAGTGGATAGTGCATCTCCAGGCTCTCAACCGGTGTATTCAGGGTGTTTGTCATATGACTGTGTACCGCCGACAAGCCATGGTGACGGGGCCCGCCACCCATGCCCCCCGCCATGGTCTCGTAGTAATCCCAGCGCGCGCCACTGCTGGCGTCGATACAGCCCATGGCAACATTGTTCATCGTACCTTGACTGGCTGCGGGTATTTGCTTTGGCAATGCCTGCGCCAGCGCCCCAAAGATGAGATCTACCACCCGGGTTGAAGTCTCGACGTTACCGGCTGCAACCGCAGCCGGGCGACAGGCGTTAACGACAGAACCTCGCCGCGTATTGAGTTTTATGCGTGTAAACAGACCGGCACAGGCCGGTGCCTCCTCCGGCATCAAACAGCGGAAGCAATAATACGCTGCCGCTGCCACCACCGACTCCGGGCAATTAAGATTGCCCGGTACCTGGTCTGCACATCCGGTGAGGTCCAGCTCTACAGCAGCCTCCTCGATCGCCAGCACCAGCTTGAGTTTAATTGCCAGGGAACCGCAGCCGTCATCGTCCAGAAAATCCTCGAAACTGTACCTGCCAGGTTTTAACTGGCCCAGTACCGCGGCCGTTATCCGCTCCGCGTACGCATTCAGCTCCACTACGCCCTGTTGATACTGTTGCGCTCCTATTTTCCCTAGCAACTGCTGCAAGCGCAGCACGCCGATCCGGTTGGCACCGGCCTGGGCAGCGAAATCGCCACTCAATTCCTGCCCTTGCAGATCAGGCAGTGCTATTGCATTTGCTTGCAACTTATCGCCCCGCAGCAAGAGTGTGGGCGGGATTATTACGCCCTCCTCTTCCAGGCTGGACGACACCGGCATTGAGCCCGGTGTGTCACAGCCGATGTTGGCGTGATGGGCACGGCTTGCTACAAATCCAAGCAGTTCGGCCTTGGCCTTCCTGTGAGCTGCGCCGTAGAAGACTGGTGCTATCAGAGTCACATCCGGTAAGTGGGTACCACCGAGAAAGGGATCGTTAAGCACCAGCATATCTCCGGGATACCATTCCCGTTGCCGCACTAGGCTACTCATGACAAAGGCCATGCTACCGAGGTGCACGGGTATATGTGCCGCCTGTGCTACTAACTCACCATCGGCACCGAACAGGGCACAGGAGAAATCGAGCCTGTCTTTGATGTTGGGCGAAAACGCCGTACGCCGCAGCACCAGGCCCATTTCATCACAAATGGCCCCGACCCGACTGCAGAATAATTTTAGCTGTATTGGATCCATGCCCGCACCTGATGTCTGCTTAAAAGCCTGCTGGCAACATACATTGCCCCTACCAGCAGAAGTAGATAAAATAATAAGCTTACTGGGTAGCGCGAGCTACCCTTTTTATTTTCAGTTACTACTTTTAGTTAACTACAGCGAAACCATCAACCATGACCGTGAAGCATTTCCTGACTTTAGATGATTTACCAAAACCCGACCTGCTGGCGATAGTGCGACGCGCACAGGAGTTGAAGTTACAGCCAGAATTGGCACGCACGGCCCCGCGCAAAACTCTGGGGCTGATTTTCGAAAAATCGTCTACCAGAACCCGGGCGGCATTCGAAGTAGCAATGACACAATTGGGTGGCTCATCATTGTTCCTGGCTAGTGCCGATTCTCAACTGGGGCGCGGAGAACCAATCGAAGACAGTGCCAGGGTACTGTCTTCAATGGTGGATTGCATGGCTATCCGGACCTACGAACACAGCAAGCTAGAGCTATTTGCTGAATATTCAAAGGTACCGGTGATTAATGCGCTGAGTAATGATTTCCACCCCTGCCAGCTATTAGCCGACGTCCAGACATTCATTGAGCATCGCGGCGATATTAGCGGCAAGCGAGTCGCCTGGATCGGCGACGGCAACAATATGTGCCAATCCTATATCAATGCGGCCGTAGCCTTCGATTTTGAACTGGCTATCGCTGCACCGCCTGGGTTCGAGCCCAGTGCCGAGCTGCTTGGCAAGCATCAGGCGCGCGTGAGTCTTAGCCAGGACCCTGCTAGCGCCGTGAAGAATGTCGATCTGGTGGTGACCGATGTGTGGGCCTCCATGGGGCAGGAAGCAGAACAGCACGAACGTGAATCCGCCTTCGCCGGATTCCAGGTAAACGCCGAGATGATGTCTCTTGCCAACAGCGACGCGCTATTTATGCATTGCCTACCCGCGCATCGCGGCGAAGAAGTGAGCGCAGAGCTACTCGACGCAGACTCCGCCGTGGTGTGGGATGAAGCTGAAAATCGCATGCATTCGCAGAAGGCGCTGCTGGAATATCTGCTCGATCAGTAGCTGCTTTTAGCAAGCCATTTGGCCACTTTCATGGCCTTCTTTGTCAGCTTCGATGCCGCCCGCAAGTCAAGGTCGGTCAGTGCCTGGCGATCGCTGACGGACGCTTAATCCCATGAATTAGATGCGTTTAACTGCAAATAGACCAACCACAACATATAGTGGTCACCAACCTCGCCCTATTTGCTTCCTAAGGCAGCCCGAATAGAGGCAATTATCGGCCTGTTTTGTCGCTTCGATTCAGAGCTCAATCGCGGAAATTTCCGACGCCAGCATTTTCCTCTGGTAGCAACAGCCTATGCACAATTTACCCACAAATTACTCACAGAGAAATCACTTGCATTGAGCTCTCAAGCGCATTATCTTGTGTTAATAATTTATTGTCTGTCTATATATTGTAGTAAGCAGGCATAGATCGAGGGCTTCATTCACTGCCGAACACTCGCTTTGGCATTATTGATTTTTGCAGTAGCCAGGGGAGCTGCTGTTGCCCAATAACAAGAAAAGTGCTTGATAAGAATAGAGTTTTTAAGACTCAATTCGGTATATTGTTTAGCAGGGTGCCCCGTGTTCTCGGCACCACCAAAAAAACAGTTAAAGTCCAGCCAGAAAAACACAATATATAGTATATGGCTTTTTCGCTGCCTCGCTACCTGATGCGATTTCGATCGATACGGAAACCACCATCGAAGCCGAGCAGACGCAATCAACTTACTGTAAGAATTGCCTCTAAAACATGCCTGACATGCGCAGAGCGATTTGAGAGCCAGCGGATGCACTACAGCCGCCAGTTAGCACAAGCCAGCATAGAAGACTAAAAACAAGCAAGAAATAAGAACACGGAAGCAGTAATCAATAATTCGGAGCAGACAATGCATACTGATGTACAAACAACGGATGACTCTCTCTTGACCGCCAACCCAGCAAACAACGACGGCGTATCGGTCGTCTCTACGGCCCCCGGACAATTGCGCGTAATCAAGCGCAACGGCGCGGTAGTCGCCTACGATGAATCAAAGATCTCTGTCGCCATTACCAAAGCCTATCTGGCTGTAGAGGGAGGTAATGCTGCTGCTTCTTCTCGTATCCATGAATCTGTAGCCCAGTTGGGCCGGCAGATAACCGATATATTCCGTCGCCGCATGCCCTCCGGCGGCACTATTCACATCGAAGACATTCAGGATCAGGTGGAACTGGCGCTGATGCGAACTGGCGAACATAAAATTGCCCGTAGCTATGTCATCTACCGCGCGGAACACAGCCGTCTGCGAGCACAGAAACAGGACAGCCAGCAGGCAGAGCACACAGATCTTACGGTTACCTTTGAAGATGGTAGCCAGGGACCATTGGACACGGCCCGCTTAAAGACCATCATCGATGAGGCCTGCGAGGACCTCTCGGACGTATCCGCCGATGCAATCTACAAAGAGACCCTGAAAAACCTTTACACCGGTGTAAAAATGGCAGACGTGCGCACGTCGCTGGTAATGACCGCCCGCACCATGGTTGAAACCGATCCCAACTATTCCTTTGTTACCGCGCGTTTATTGATGGATACACTACGCTCTGAAGCACTGGGTTTTCTTGGCATTACCAACGCGGCAACCCAATCCGAGATGCACTACCGTTATGCGGCGACACTGAAACCCTACATAGAAAAAGGCGTCGAACTGGAACTGCTTTCCCCGCATCTGCTCGAATATGATCTCGCCATGTTAGGCGAGGCCCTGAAAGCGGAGCGCGACCAGCAATTTACCTACCTTGGATTGCAAACATTGTATGACCGCTACTTCATTCACAGCGACGGCACTCGTTTCGAGTTACCACAGGTATTTTACATGCGGGTGGCGATGGGGCTGGCGTCGAATGAAGAAAACCGAGAACAACGAGCCATCGAATTCTATAATCTGATCTCCAGTTTCGACTACATGGTGTCCACACCGCAGCTGTTCAACTCGGGCACGCTGCGCCCGCAACTGTCATCCTGTTTCCTTACTACAGTCCCGGACGATTTACACGGCATCTACTCTGCGATCAGAGACAATGCGATGTTGTCAAAATGGGCCGGTGGTCTGGGTAATGACTGGACGCCTGTACGTGCACTCGGCGCCCACATCAAAGGTACCAACGGCAAATCCCAGGGCATCGTGCCATTCCTTAAAGTGGTTAACGACACCGCGGTCGCCGTCAACCAGGGTGGCAAGCGCAAAGGCGCCGTGTGCTCTTATTTGGAAACCTGGCACCTGGACATCGAAGAGTTTCTGGAACTGCGCAAGAACACCGGTGATGAACGCCGCCGTGCCCACGACATGAATACCGCGAACTGGATTCCCGACCTGTTCATGAAGCGTGTCTTTAATGATCAGGATTGGACGTTATTTTCACCCAACAATACGCCGGACTTGCACGAAATCTATGGCAAGAAATTTGAAGTCGCCTACGTTGAGTATGAACGCAAAGCCATGGCGGGCGAGATCGAAGTCTACAAGACCGTCAAAGCCAGCGATCTGTGGCGCAAGATGATTTCCATGTTGTTCGAGACCGGGCATCCATGGATCACGTTTAAAGACAGCTGCAATATACGCTCACCACAGCAACACGCGGGCACTATCCACTCATCCAATCTGTGCACCGAGATAACTCTGAACACCAGCAAGGATGAGATTGCTGTGTGTAACCTGGGTTCAGTAAATCTGGTTAATCATGTCACTGCCGATGGCCTCGATAAGGAAAAGCTGAAGAAAACCATTACTACAGCGGTGCGCATGCTGGATAACGTCATTGATATTAACTACTACTCCGTGCCCCAGGCCAAGAATTCCAACCTGCGGCACCGGCCGATCGGCATGGGTATTATGGGTTTTCAGGATTCCCTCTACACTCAACGCCTGTCTTATGCCTCCGATGCGGCGGTGGAGTTTGCCGACCTCTCCATGGAAATAATCAGCTACTACGCTATCAATGCCTCATCCGAGCTGGCCGATGAACGCGGGCGTTATGAATCCTATGACGGCTCGCTATGGGATCAAGGCATCTTGCCAATTGATTCTTTGAAATTACTCTTGCAAGAGCGAGGCTCCGATTACCTCGACGTCAACATGGACCAACGCCTGGATTGGGATGGTCTGCGGACTCGTATCCAACAGTCTGGAATGCGTAATTCCAATGTGCTGGCTATCGCACCTACTGCAACTATTGCCAACATCTCCGGCGTATCTCAATCCATCGAGCCGACTTATCAAAACCTGTTTGTAAAATCCAATCTCTCCGGAGAGTTCACCGTCGTGAATCCTTATTTAATTCAGGATTTAAAGGAGCTGAATTTGTGGGACAGCGTCATGGCCAATGACCTCAAGTACTACGAAGGCAGTGTACAAAAAATCGACCGCGTGCCCCAGGACATCAAACAGATTTATGCCACCGCATTCGAGATAGATCCACGCTGGTTGGTTGACGCCGCCAGCCGTCGCCAGAAATGGATAGACCAGGCGCAGTCACTGAATCTTTACGTGGCAGGAGCCAGCGGCAAAAAGCTGGACGTGACGTATCGCATGGCCTGGTTGCGGGGCTTGAAAACCACTTATTACTTACGCGCACTTGCTGCCACCACGACCGAAAAATCGACTATTACCGACACCAGTCTGAACATGGTTGCAAATGCGCCGGCAGAAGTCCCGGCGGCTTGTTCAATCGATAACCCGGATTGTGAAGCCTGCCAGTAAGCGTCAGCAGGTATCAAAAAATTAACTAGCTGAACTGTAGACAATTTGAGGAATTACCATGCTGTCATGGGATGAATTTGACCAGGAAGACATAGCGACACCCGCTGGCACTCAAGCTGCTGTATTAGAGATGTCCACCAACAGTGAAACCGCAGCCGAGCCCGCTGCACCGGCGCAACAGACCAGCACCGTTGCAAAAACCGTAGAGACGTCGAAGCCCAGCGAAAAAGAATCGGCTGCTTTACAGCAGGCGATAAATGATCTGGCCACACTGAATGTCGAAACAGGCCTGGAAGAACTGGAAGGTTCGGCGCTGCGGGTAACGGTGGACGAGAAGCGCATGATTAACTGCCGCGCCGACCTTAACCAGTTAGTGCCGTTTAAGTACGACTGGGCCTGGCAAAAGTATCTCGACGGTTGCGCCAATCACTGGATGCCGCAAGAAGTTAATATGAATGCGGATATTGCGTTATGGAAGAACCCGAACGGGCTTACGGACGACGAACGACTCATCGTTAAACGTAATCTTGGGTTTTTCTCTACAGCGGATTCCCTGGTAGCAAACAACCTGGTAATGGCCGTTTACCGCCTCATCACCAACCCTGAATGCCGCCAGTACATACTGCGTCAGGCCTTCGAGGAAGCGATCCATACCCATGCCTATCAATATTGCATCGAATCTCTGGCCATGGACGAGGGCGAAATCTTTAATATGTACCATGAAGTACCGTCGGTCGCGAAGAAAGCCTCGTGGGGACTGCGGTATACGCAGGAACTCAGCGATCCCAATTTCAACACCGGCACCCTGGAAAGCGACCAGGACTTGTTAAAGAATTTAATTGCCTTCTATTGCTGCCTCGAAGGTATCTTTTTCTACTGCGGTTTCACTCAAATACTGTCAATGGGTCGCCGCAACAAGATGACTGGCACTTCAGAGCAGTTCCAATACATCTTGCGCGACGAATCCATGCATCTGAATTTTGGTATCGACATGATCAATCAGATCAAGTTGGAAAACCCCAAATTATGGAATGACAAAATGAAAGAAACTGCGACCCAGATGATTCTGCAGGCTACGCAACTCGAAATAGAATATGCCCGGGACACAATGCCCAGGGGTGTACTGGGTATGAATGCAGCGATGATGGAAGAGTACCTGCAATTTATTGCTAACCGTCGTCTGGTGCAGATTGGACTACCCGAACAATTCAGCGACGCCCAGAATCCATTCCCGTGGATGTCCGAGATAATGGACTTACGCAAAGAGAAAAACTTTTTCGAGACTCGGGTGATCGAGTATCAAACTGGTGGGGCCCTCTCTTGGGACTGATAGTTTTGGGATCGGACGCCATGGTAGTAACTTAAGACCATAGCCTGGACCAGAAAACAGTAATTACATGCAATCGAGGAACCTGGTGATGAGTGACGATAAAAGCGCGAACAATGACCCGGAACGCACCTTACTTACACTCGACCAATTGAGTCAGACCATCGAAGTGATGACAAATGTTGTCAGCCGACTCCGCCTGCATCTGGGTGAGCAGATTAAGGCGCAGATCGCATCGCAGCAAGCGGTTGATAGGGCCAGTGCGGCGGCAAAAAAAGTAACGACCGCCAGCTCCGGCTCAGGGACTAAAAAAGTACCGCCGCAAAGGCAGAGTTTCATCGTTGAAGTCAGTCAAACTGAGGCTGAAGCCGAGCGCAAGAGTACGAAAACGCTTCACTAAGGAGCCATTGCCTTGTTGTTAACAATAGTTGACAAAGTTAGCTGTCGCTGCTTGTGGCAGCTTTTTTTTGCCGCTGTTTTTAACTGTTTTTTTTACGCCATTATTGATTATGATGTTGCCCATGGATAAATCTGTGGGCGCCATTGTTCTTGCAGCGGGCTTCAGTAAGCGTTTTGGTGGCATCAAGCTGCTGGCAACTCTCGCCGATAGCAGTACCGTCATTGCTCAGACCATGCAGCGTATCAACGCCGCCCTGGAGAACACCGTTGTTATTACCCGCCCGGAATTGCTGCCCCTGCTCTCCCCCTACGGCTTGAACCTGAAGGTGTTTGAGCACGCCGATCTTGGCATGGGTGCTACGCTGGCCTACGGCATGGAGTTCGCGCAACAATGGTCAGGCTGCCTGGTGTGCCTGGCGGATATGCCCTTTATTGCCAGCAGTACCTATCAAACCCTGGCGGATCAAATCACGGCAGACTCCATCATCATCCCCAGCTACCAGTCTCGCGCCGGCAATCCAGTTGGCTTCGGCAGTCGATGGTTTACCCAACTGGCCCAACTCGATGGCGATAGCGGCGGGCGTACAGTAATTAAGAAAAATCCTGAGGCAGTACGCTATATTCCGGTCGATGATCTGGCAATTTTTAATGATATTGACACCCCGGATGATTTGAGCCGATATCAACCCCAGGATATCCAGGGCAGCTCTGAATAACGCGGCCTAGCTCTCAGCGGGACATAAGGCACTCATACGCTAGGCGTGCTTTGAAGCAATAAGCGGCGGTTATTGCAAGATTGGCGAGTTTAACCATACAATCTTCGCCTCAGGGGCAACCGATCTGACCATCACAAGCTAAGAACAGAGCAGATGAAAAAAATTAAAAATGAGCATGAACTGCTGAAGGAAGCCTTACGGGTCGGCTCCCGTTATTTTGAAGCACGGGGTGCCGGGAAATTTGAAGCTACCGACCATGCCGACATGAAAGTACGTGCGATATATCTGTTACTGGTTAAAGACCAGGTGATTCAGCCACTCGCCGGCGCCGATGAAAATGTTCAAAACATGCGGCATAAACTGGCAATATGGATATCCAAAAACCTGCCGTCAGGCCATCAACTCTTGCAATGACATCCCATGACTACCAGTAAATCTCAGCCATGCCCGCGCCGGTATCTCTGCCAGATTTTGCTCGCGATGAGCTTTCTGCTGGGGCACAGCATTGGCCACACCGATACTGCTAGCGCCGAGTTGGCGATGGAAGACCCACTCAACCCCTTGCTGTTAATCAGCACTTCACAGGGGAATATTTTCATTGAATTATTCCCCAATGAGGCGCCTCAGAATGTCGCCAACTTTCTAGCCCTGGCAGCGGGAGAAATTGAGATTACTGATACGGAGTCCGGCATCGAATTCAAACCACGTTACTTCAACGGCTTACGCTTCCATCGGGTCGTAGCTGATTTTATTATCCAGAGCGGCAGCGAGGTCTACCATTCGATAGGAGCGACCCCCACCACGCTGCGAGACGAAATCAATGCGGACTATCTCGGTCTCCACCAATTACCAGTCTTGAACGCAGATGGTTCTTTTAACAACATGCTGAATATTAGCGACAAAGCCGATTTTGATACCGAAATCCTGGAGCCCCTGTACCGCCGCATGAACATCGAAGACAAGGCCGATCTGCTGGCGCGGGAAGAGGACGTGCTGGAGCAGTTACAGCAGATGACCGTAAAGCGCGCCTACGAAAATCAGGGCTACCGATACAACACTGACAATCCCGGGCGCGGCGTCGACCGCGGCGTGGTGGCCCTTGCCAACAAGGGCCCTGACAGCAATGGCGCAGAATTTTTCATCAGCCTGGTTGATGCATTTTGGCTCTCCGGCAAACACACCGTAATTGGCAAGGTGGTAGAGGGCATGGAAGTTGTTGACACGATAGAATCTGTGCCAATCGATCCTTTGAAGTTTTCACGCCTTAGCACATTGATATACTCTGTCCGCAGGATTCACTGAAGGCCTGTAGTTTTTACTGAGAGCTAGTGCTTGTACACAGGAGAATAATTTTGTCGAAGAAAACCAAGAAAAAGACCGCCGAGCGCGGTACCTACGCCCTGTGTATTACAGCCGGTCTGATTTTCGGCGTTGGCCTGGGAGCGACTCTGAATAACCTGATATTGATAACCGGCCTGGGAATCGCAGCGGGAGCTGCAGTGGGCTACTATTTCAATCATCAGAAAAAATCCGGCAAGCACTAAAGCAGTCCCGCGCCGGGACTCTAGTCAAACACGGTACAGGGCAGGTTTTAGTTATTGTCTGGAGCGGATGCAAAATCTTGCTGGAATATTTCTCGCGTATACGGCGGCATCGACTCCAGTATCGTCTTACCATACCTCCGATTCACTATGCGCTCATCAAAAAGCGTAATCTGGCCGTTGTCTTGCTCGCTTCGCAACAGGCGACCGCTGGCCTGAACTAATCTGAATGCCGCATCAGGCACTGCCAGCGTCATGAACGCATTCATGCCCTGCTGCTCGATCCAATCAGACAGAGTCATTTCGATAGGGTCATTGGGAACCGCAAAGGGTATTTTCGCTATGAGCACATGGGTGCAATACTTCCCCGGCAGATCGACTCCTTCCGCAAAACTGGATAAGCCAAATATCAGACTGCCTTCGCCTTTATCAACTCGCTGCCGGTGGTATTTCAGCAGTTGAGACTTTTGATAATCGTCCTGACATAGCACCAGATCCAGCCACTCCCTGGGCAAGCCCTGCATTACTTCCAGCATCTGCCGGCGACTTGAAAATAGCATTAAGGCAGCCACTTGCTTGGTCAGCAATTCCGGTATCGCTTTGATAATTATCTCGGTGTGTTTCTCCGCATCCGATGGATCACAATTCAGTCGCGGCACCACCAGGCGCGCCGCGCGGGCAAAGTCGAAAGGGCTTGGAATACTGAGATAATGAGCATGTTCCGGCAAACCGGCACGCATCTGTAGCATCTTGAAATTACCCAAAGACGATAGCGTGGCGGACGTTAGTACCGCCCCGGCACACGCCTGCCACAGCCGTTGCTGCAAATTTTCTGCTGCCAGTACCGGGCTCGAGCTCAGGCTTATTTCACTGTAACTGTCGCTTTCATCAAAACTGAGCCAGCGCGCCGTGGGGGCCTTGCCCTCGGGATCGGTAGCCGCAAAGCTCAGCCACAGTTCCCGATTGGATTCAGCCCTGTTGGCGTGACTGCCAAGCAGTGGAAACCACTGTTCAGCCAGTTGACGCTGCTGTGCATCATTGTCTGGCTCCATCGACTGCTTGAGATCATCACTGATTGTCTGAAAAGCGCCGGTTACACGAGCGAACTGACTTGCCAGATTGGATGCTAAATCCTGAATTTCCACCGGCACGACTCCCAGCTTAAACGCGAGCTGCGCCCGATTTTCATATCTGTCGACATTGTCTTCACATTGCAGCGCTTGTTCCAATAGCTGCCAGGAATTATCCAGCTCTGTGCGCGTGCTACTAATGAGTTTCTGCAGCACATCCTGTTGCGTCGAGTCAATGAACTTGTCTTTCAACAGCCGCGGCAGCATAGACTCGCAGCGTTCGAGCCAGATATTGGTAGACTTGATGCGGGTGAAGGATGAAAAGTGGTTATTACTCTTAAACGGCAGATGATGGGCTTCGTCAAATATGTAAATACACTTGGCGGGATCGGGTAAAATCACACCGCCCCCCAGGGCCAGGTCCGACAGCACCAGGTCATGATTGCTAACAATACAATCTGCCTTGTCCATAGATTCCCGCGCCTGGTAGAAACAGCAGTTTCGGAAATTACTACATTTGGACCCCATACATTGACCATTGTCCACCGTCAACGGCTTCCAGTCAGCATCGGCAATCGGCTGCTTCCAATCGTCTCTGTCACCCTGCCATTTACCCGCGCCAAGCTCATCCAGCATATGCTCATACAGAGCCTGATCACCACTGTCAGCGTCGCCAACATCGTCACCATAAAGATCCATCATCGCCTGCATACTATCGCTGCCTCGCAGCAATACGTCCAGTTTAGACAGGCACAAATAGCGCCCCCGGCCCTTCGCCAGTGCATAACTGAAGCTCAGATCAGAACCGGCGAGAATCTCCGGAATGTCTTTCTGCATTACCTGCTCTTGCAGAGCCACCGTCGCCGTGGCGATCACCACCTTGTAATCCAGGGATTTGGCCAGTGGTAATACCGCCAGAATATAGGCCAGAGTCTTGCCGGTCCCGGTTCCGGCTTCCACCACGCAGACGGGCACGTCAGACTCTGCATCTGCAGCCAGCAGCGACAGGCATTTGGCGATCTCGGCAATCATCAGGCGCTGCCCGTACCGAGGTGTTAGCTCGCGAGATTTCAGTAGTTGGCGATACACTAGCTGAATTTCACTTTTGACATCATCAGCCAGCATGGGCTCGTCCCTGGAGTCGAATCAGGTGGTGGTTAACAGCGAAGGAAACTGCGGCTAAGTATAGCACCTACATCGCCGATGCCCTGGCCGATGCCCTGAATAATACCGAAATCAAGCTATGTACTCTTTCCACTTTCGCTGGAAAGAAGTTCTGTTAAACTTGTGTCTACTCAAGTCTCAACTTAGGCCTCAACTTAAGCCTCAACTCACGTTTCAACTACACGCTGGTTTCGATGTAATGGCAACTGTCCCGAACAAACCCGTAAATGATTTATTCGACAGCAACTGGAAAAGTCAGGATGCCGCACAGCGGCTGCGCGCCGTTGCGCAACTTGGCAGCGATGGTCGAAAGGGCCAGCCGGCTCTCATTCAGATAGCTCTGCATGACGAACATGAGAAGGTGAGAATCGGAGCAATCAAGCATATTAGTGACGTCGATGTGCTGGTCAAACTGCAAGCGCAACAAGGCTTGCTGCAGGAAAGTGCAAGCCAGCAATATTTCCGAATTTTGGCGGGCAGCTTTGATTCCGAAATCACTGAGGCCCAACGCCTGACACGCATTCGTGATTTATCTTCGGCAGGTATTAAGCAGATTGCCCTGCTGGCGAAATGCAAAGCCGCTGGCAGCGAAGCCATGAATTTAATCGAAGCACCCGAAGAACTAATGGACCTCAGCCTTTTCGCTGCCAGTGTGCATGTGCGCAAGCACGCGGCACTCAAAATCACAGACACAGCCCTGCTGCTGGAACTTCGAGAAAAAGTAAGAGGTAAAGATAAAACCGTATTCAAGGTCGTCGACCAGCGAATTCTGCAACAAACCGAAGCCCAGCAACAACATCTAAGCGGCGACTCCAGCGGTGCACCCATTTCCAACAGCAAGAGCAAGCCCAAAAGCAAACCCGAAGCCAAGCCCGAGCAACAAAAATCGAATACAGCCAATACCAAGCCCGCAGCAAGCAAAGACAAGCCGGCAAGCAGCTCCAGAACTGACGCAGACAAGACTGCCGACAATAGGCTCAAAGCTGCAGCTTCTAATGCTACGAGCCCCAACCCCAAAACTGCAGCCATCGATCCGGATGCGCTATTCGTAAAACTTAAACAAGAGCTGAAGCGAACCAGTTACAAAAATACTGGACGCCTCAATGCTCTGCGCATGAATGTAAATGAGCTCCGTAAAGCAGTTGCGGAAACCCGCGAAGAATTGAAGAAAAACACGAATACACTGCACACCACCCTGCTCGAAATGCAGGAGAAGAACAAGAACTTCCAGGAGCAACTTAAGATTTCCACCACGGCACTTCTTCTCGTTTTAAAACAAGCGCTGGAGGATGGCCAGTCACACCAGGCGCTGCCCGCCTGGGACAAGATCCAGGGGAACATTAGCAATACCAGGGGCAAGCTCAGAGCGATACTGCAAAAACAGGCAAACGAACACAAAGACCAATTAAACGAACTGCGCGACTGGAAAATATTTGCCGCGACCGAAAAGAAGAAAGGCCTTATCGATCAAATGCAACATCTAATCGAGTCGAAGATGCATGCAGCCGACAGATCCAGGCACATCGGTACTCTGCACAAAGAATGGAAAGCTCTGGGCCGTTCCAGCCAAAACGAAGCGCTTTGGCGGGAGTTTAAGAAGCTGTCGGACAAAGCTTACGAGCCCTGTAAAGAGTACTTTAACCAGCGCAAACAGCTAATGGTTTCTAATCTAAAGAAGCGTCGGGAAATTTGTGAGAAACTGGAGCAGGAGCTTAAGAATGTAAACGAAGACAGTATCAACATTTCCAGCCTCAACACCTTACTACGCGATAGCGAGATCGAGTGGAAGCAATTTGCTCCCATCGAACAATCCAAAATTAAATCTCTGCAGAAGCGATATTATGGACTCGTTAATCAGTTCCGGAAATTTCGCAAAAATGCAGTGCGTAGCAATAGCAGGCAAAAACAAGATTACGTAGAGCAGGCGCAATCTTTGGCAGCCTCAGATGACAACAAAAATGCGATGTCTGAGGCAAAAAGATTGCAGCAGGAATGGGAAAAACTGGGGCCCACATCTTACCGGGATGACAAGAAATTCTGGGAAGATTTTCGCGCTGCCTGTGACAAGATATTCTCGCAGCGCAGTCAACAAACCGTGACAGATCGCGAAAATCAGAATCGGGCCGAAAAAAATCTTGGGAATATACTGCAATCGATAGAAGCAATATTCGCGCTGGAAGAAGACAACTTCCGGAAATCCCGTGCTGACTACCAGGAACTCATACAACAATTTTCCACTACCATGGATCCGCGAGTAAAAAATCAGCGCAAGAGACTATTGGATCAGTTTAATGGATTAAAGCGGAAAATTGATTCTCGCTTTAGTGCCCTGCCGAACAAGAAACACCTGCAGTTAAAAAATGCCGTACTGGCAAAATCTGCATTTCTAGATCAATTAGAAGCAAAACTATTAAGCAGTAAAGATGTACAGCAATTTACTGAGATTATAGAGCAGGTAGACCGCAAAGCCTGGGAAGAAATCGAAACGATTGGCAACGCCGAATACGAACATACACTGCACAACCGGCTACAGCAATCTGTCAATGCAAGCTCCGTCGAAGAGCTCCACAAATTGACCCAGGAGTGTGAAGTGCACGTGCGTAGCCTCTGTATTGACCTGGAAATTCGCGCCAACATAGACACGCCTACTGAAGATCAGGCACTGCGCATGAAGATTCAACTGGATCAACTCAAGAATGGCTTTGGACAATCCAAACCGGACTACAAAGAAAACCTCAAACATGCGATGGCTGTGGAATTGAAGAGTTTCTGCATAGGACCACTAAACACAGAAGTTCAGGAGCAGTTGTCGCAACGTCTGCAATCTGCCATCAAGAAACTGATGTAGTCTCCGCCTCGGTTTTTCCATCCTGGAATTGCAGCCGATAAAAGCTCAACACAGAGTTTGCGTAGCTGAGTAAGTAGTGCCTGTGAAGTTTTGGATCTACCTGTAGCAGGCGTTGCTCGAACGCTGTTCTTGAACTAAGCACTGTCTCCACTGCCTCAATCTCAGCATTCGGCGCTAGCAAGGGCATGAGGCCAGCCTCCTGCAATCTCTCCAGCGCCAGGAAATTAATATCTCTGAGCCTATAGTTCCTTAATATCTGCGTGTCGATGTCAGCGGCAATGACATCCGGGTCATCACTGGTAATGCTTAACTCTTCTCCGAAGGCTATGTGCACCTGCCCCTTGAAGCCAATCATACCAGTGACAATGCTGTGAATATCAGATTTATCTGTCTTGGTGAAACTGCCTTGCGTTTCAAATTCATAAAGCTCTTCTGCCTTCAGCACATCACAGGCGTCATATTCGTAAGAAATAGCAACCGGTATAATATGCAACTTCGAAAGAGTCTCGCTCAACGGCTGTTTGCGTTCCGCCATCGCCAGCATTTTCAGCAAGGTGGGATCGGTTTTATCGATACCGTCCTTGGCTCGCCCCTCTCGCTGCGCAATCCAGACGTTTTGACCGCTGCCGATGCAGTAATGGATATACTCGGACAACAGCGTCAGCGACTGTAGTAACTCTCTGCCTTTGTGGGAGCGCTTGACGATAAAACTCTTGTTGAGCCTCATCAGATCACTGACATAGGGTTTCTTCAGCAAATTGTCGCCGATGGCGATCTGCAAGGTTTTGTGGCCGGCCTGATACAACATGTAATTCACAAACGCCGGGTCCATGGTAATGTCCCGATGATTGCTGATAAACAGATAGCTGTTGCCATCCTGCAAATTTTCCATCCCGGAATGCGTTACGCTGGTCGTGGTATCTTCAATCATCTTGCCCATGTAGCGCGCGATGACATGTTGCACTGATTCGACATCATGGACTCCTTTCAGCTGCCTTTTAAGCGTGTGCCTGGCCACTGTGCGCATGCAGGCAGGAAACCAGCGTGCCAGCTTTGGCGAGTAGAAACCGGCGATTGCGGAAACAAGTTCAGGATTGTTAATCAAGTTGTCCAGCACCGGGCGAATTTCATCGTCAAGGTAGGGCCTGATTTCTTTGAATTTATTCATTATTATATATATTATTAATAACTTACAGAGGTTATTTAATCTATATTATACACAAATAATCTAACACTCGAGCCCGGACTCAGTCAGTCGTTTACCGCTATTTGTGTATCTGGCTCCTGCGCCAAGGCATCGAGCTTTGGCTCGCTGAACTGCAAGCTAGCCAAATTGGCATACAAAGCACAGCTCTGCATCAACTCTCGGTGCGAGCCCTGGGCTATTAACTTGCCGTGATCGAGCACCGCTATTCTGTCCACATTCATCACCGTCGCCAGGCGGTGGGCGATTATCAGCGAGGTTCGGTTCTGCATCAACTGCTCCAGGGCCAATTGCACCTGGCGTTCGCTCTCAGCATCCAGGGCGCTGGTGGCTTCATCCAACAGTAAAATTTCCGGATCCTTGAGAATGGCCCTGGCGATGGCGATGCGCTGTTTCTGACCGCCGGATAAACGGATGCCAGATTCACCCAGGAAACTGTCATACTTTTCGGGCAACTCGTCTATGAACTGGCTGGGGTAGGCCAGTTCGGCGGCCTTATACACCGCCTCATCGTCAGCATCCGGCTTGCCATAGCGAATATTTTCCCAGACGTTGCCAGTAAACATCGCTGGTTGCTGAGCCACTACGCCGATATGCCGTCTTAGCTCTGAGGGATCCAGTTCTTTTACATCGATCCCATCCAGAGCAACGCTACCGCTCTGGGGGTCATAGAAGCGTAAAATCAGATCAAACAAGGTGGATTTTCCGGCGCCGGACGGGCCGACAAGAGCCACATTCTCGCCTGGCTCGATATTCAGGGTGACGCCATCCAGCACCAGCACCCCGGGCCGGGATGGATAGGAAAAGGACAAATTCTTGAGTTGTAAAGCCCCATTGGCCTTGCCGCTGAACGTCTTTGGATGCGGCGGAGCGACGATCTCACTGTCGGCGTGCAACAATTCCATTAACCGCTCCAGCGCACCGGCAGCTCTTTGTAATTCGCTGATTACCTGGCTAATGGCCGCCACCGCAGCAGCCACCAACACCGCATACACCACGAAGGCTGTCAGCTCGCCTGCTGACATGGTGCCGTTAATTACGTCCTGACCGCCGACCCAGATCATCAAGGCAACGGCCGAGAACACCAGGGTCATGACAATAGTGATCAGAAATGAACGGGTCTTGATGCGAGCGAGCGCCACCTTGAGCGCCGCCTCCACGTGATCCCCAAACTGTTTGCGATCGTATTCCTGATGGTTGTACGCCTGCACTGTCTTGATCTGCTGAATACTCTCGCCGACGTAGGCGCCTACGTTGGCGATCTCATCCTGGCTGCTACGGGACAGACGCCTGACACGGCGACCAAAATACATGATTGGACCGATCACCAGGGGAATGCAAACCATCACCACCGTAGTCAGGCGGGGATTGGTGATAAAGAGGAATACCGTGCCGCCGATCAGAATCAGCAGATTTCGAAGTGCCACCGATGCCGAGGAGCCTATTACCGACTGGATCAGCGTCGTGTCCGTGGTAATCCGCGACTGTATTTCGCCACTGAGGTTGGCTTCAAAATAACCGGGATGCAAGGAGATAATATGGGAATAAACCGCCTTGCGTATATCGGCGGTGACCCGTTCACCCAGCCATGACACCCAGTAAAACCTAGCAAAGGTGCCGATAGCCTGCAGCAGGGCCACGATTAAAAAACCAAGAATCGCCTGGTTAAGTGAGGCCGTCGAGCTGGCGACAAAACCCTGGTCGACGATGATACGAACGTATTGCACCAGACCGAGACTTAAGCCGGCTGTAAACACCAGTGCAATAGCAGCCCAGCCGATTTGTTTCTTGTAGGGACGCAAAAATCGCAGCGCACTGGACCATGGCGGTCGGATCGATGAGTTTGGCATGGGCGCAATGTAACAGCACGCCTGCGAAAAGCAAATTCGCCAGCGTAATATCCCCCCTTAATCCACTCTCAAGCCTGTTTCCGCACAGCAGGGTCGCCTGAACGACAGTCCTCAGGGGGGTACGCTAGCAGTAATCGCTGACCGGGCTAGCGCCCGTCACCGCTACATTCACGACGCCAGCGTTAGCGAGTCTGCATAGTCTCTTACTTGTGCGAGCACTCCGGCATCTTTCTCGCCGGCACGCTCTGTGGCGGCATCCATGTCCAGCTGGTAGCGCTGCAGCAGCGCACTATCACTCAACTTTTGCTGCCTGAACCTTTCCCATCGCGCCAGTTCATCGACATTCAAGGTTTCCTTGTAGTTGCGCGCGCGATAGCGAAATAACATTTCGCGCAGACGCTTATCTCTAAACGGCAAATCGAGTCGTCCCAGGTCTGTAGCCGAAGTCGAGCGAATCGTTTGCATCAGGGACTTGTCGTTGTCGCCGAAAAAGCCTCCGCTGTAAATCATAAAATCAGGATCCAGCTCCTCTTTATTCATTTCTTCATTGAATACCGCAGCAAGTTTAGCTGCCAAATCCTGACTCGACTGCAACATCTCCCAGTGTCGCTTACACTGCTGCAAGTCAATCTCATAGTCGTTAGCACGAGCTGCATCCAGAACCGCCGGCGAAGTCACAACAGGGCACTTGTTAATGTGAATGGTCTTCAGGGGGATGCGCGAGACCGAGTCTGGCAACTGCTCAGCCGAGGTGAAAACCCGTTGCATGATTTGCTCGACCGGGAGTGACAGCAGTGCCGAAGGATCTTCCCGCAAGTCGTACACTATCACCCCATTCTTATTCACCGGATGCTGGCAGATCGGCATTACCAGAGCCAGGCAGCCACGCCGAGCCGGATACATCATCGACACGTGCAACAACGGCTTGCGCGTCACCATGTCGATCTCGGCCTGCACCTTCTTCTTGTTCCGCAACTGGTAAATATAATCAAACAGCTTGGGCTGCTTCTGCCTGATTAATTTAGCCATTTCGATGGTGGCGATCACATCGGCCAGGGCATCGTGGGCGTCCGCGTGTTCTATACCATTGGCAAGCGTTAGTTGCTCCAGTCTAAAGCTGTTGCTGCCGTCTTCGTGCCGTGGCCAATTGATTCCATCCGGCCGTGTAGCCGCACACAGCCGCAGCATATCGATTATGTCCCAGCGCGAATTGCCATGCTTCCACTCCCGCTCATAGGCGTCATAAAAGTTTCGATACAACAGCTGCCGCGTCACTTCATCATCGAAGCGAATGCTGTTATAACCGGCGACACAGGTCCCAGGCTCGGAAAACTCCCGATGAATCTGCTTTATAAACTCTGCCTCGTTTACTCCCTCTGCCAATGCCTTCTGCGGACTGATCCCGGTAATCACACAGGCCATCGGACTGGGCAAAAAATCATCTGCCGGCTGGCAATACAAAACCAACGGCTCACCGATTACATTCAAGTCCTCGTCGGTACGAATTCCCGCGAACTGACTCGCTCTGTCACGACGGGGATCAACGCCGAACGTCTCGAAGTCATACCAATAGATTGTTTTTCCTGACACTTCTAAATAGCCTATTTGCGAAATTAGTGTGGTGACAGAGCATGGGCTGGTAGGTCTAAATTGTGACACGCCGTGACGTCGCTCCCGGCATCCTGCCTCCCGCGCCACTCGCACATCCATGTGCGTCGCCCACATGTTACATAACCGCCAGCCTGACCGCCATGGATGGCGAAAATGCAGAAAATGCAAAAAATGCAGGAGCAATTTTCAGCCCTGCTGGCGACGGTCTCAATTTGGACTACCCAGCTCCGACTTCTCATTCCTTGTGTCGAATTCTCTCATCTACGTCTTTTTCTTTCATACGAAAATTTAATTTTAGCGATCAATTCGAAGTTAAATAGCTTTCAGCATGTCTCGACTGCAAGGAAGCGCGGAGTTGGCAACCAAATCACGACCGTCGCCAGCAGGGAGCTGGCGTCGAGGCTACAGGGATACGACGCACATGGATGTGCTAGTGGCGCGGGAGGCAGGATGCCGGGAGCGACGACGCGCCGTGTCGAGATTTGTGTACCAACTCCGGGCTTCCATCGAAGCCACCACCCGAATCTCAACTTAACGATTCCTAAGCAACACCCAGTTGTAGTAATATCCCTCAGGTTTAATTCGCATCTACAGGTTATATAAGGGGTTTTTCAAAACGATTCATGGATTTTCGCGGCGCCCATATCATCAGTGTAAAGCAATTTGAACGCGTCGATATCGACAGGGTTTTTCAGGTTGCCGATAGTATGGAACCTTATGCACATCGCCAGCGCATCACCAAGGCGCTGGATGGCGCTATCCTGGGGAATATGTTCTTCGAACCCAGTACTCGCACCCGAGTCAGCTTTGGTTGCGCCTTTAACCTGCTAGGTGGACATGTTCGGGAAACTACGGACGTTAAGACCTCTTCGATCTCCAAGGGTGAATCGCTCTACGACACGGCGCGGGTAATTAGCGGTTACAGTGATGTTATCGTCATGCGGCACCCCAAGGTGGGGTCGGTGAGCGAGTTCGCCAAAGCCAGCCGGGTTCCGGTTATCAATGGCGGCGACGGCTCCAATGAGCATCCTTCTCAGGCCCTGCTCGACCTCTACACCATCAAAAAAGAATTGAGCTTCAATGATCGCGACATCGACAACATGCGTATAGCCATGGTCGGAGATCTAAAGCACGGCCGCACCGTGCATTCACTGTCGCAGCTACTACTGCTTTATAACAATATTACGTTTACGCTGATATCCCCGACAGAATTGCGCATGCCCGCAGAAATTGTCGCCGAAGTGAAGGCGGCAGGTCACAAGGTCATAGAAACGGAGAAGATGGAAGAGGGCTTAAACGACAATGACACCGTGTACCTGACTCGCATCCAGGAAGAGCGCTTTACCAGCAGGCTGGAGGCGGACATTTACCGCGGTCGGTTCAGGTTGAATCAGGCGATCTATACCCGCAATTGCGCGCCGAACACCGTGATCATGCACCCCCTGCCCCGCGACTCCAGGGCCGATGCCAATGAACTGGATAACGATCTTAATCAGCATCCTAACCTGGCGATATTTCGCCAAACCGATAACGGTGTGCTAGTGCGAATGGCGTTGTTCGCGCTTATACTGGATGTCGCCGACAAAATAGATCAATCCGCCACCAATGTGGGTTGGTATACCGAGAGCCGGTTTAAATAAATCGCGCTAGTGAACGAGCAGGAATAGAGCTATGGGATTTAATGACTTATTAAAAATGCTGATCGAAAAAGAGGGTTCGGACCTGTTTCTGACCACTGGCGCAGCACCAAGCATTAAAGCATACGGGAAGCTAATGCCTCTGGTCGACAAGAAATTATCCGAGGGCGTAGTTAAAAAAATCGCCTATCAAATCATGAACGAAGACCAGATCGAGGCATTCGAAAAGAGTCCTGAGATGAACCTGGCCGTGGCCGAGCCTGACATCGGTCGTTTTCGCGTCAACATATTCAAGCAGCGCGGCGAAGTAGCGCTCGTTGCCCGGCATATTAAAACCGATATCCCCAATGCAGATGCGCTCGGACTCCCGCCTATCCTGAAAGAGCTCATTATGCAGAAACGCGGCATTATCCTGCTCGTGGGTGGTACCGGCTCCGGCAAATCTACTTCCATGGCTGCGTTGCTCGACCACTGCAATAAAAACAGCCAGGGTCACATCATTACTATCGAAGACCCGATTGAATTTATTCATCCTCACCAAAAGTCCATAGTTAATCAACGGGAGATTGGTGTGGATACCAATAGCTATGAGGAGGCACTGCAAAACACTCTGCGACAGGCGCCAGATGTCATTCTAATCGGCGAGATTCGCAATCAGGAAACCATGGAGCACGCTCTCGCTTTCGCGGAAACCGGCCACCTGTGTTTGTCCACACTCCACGCCAACAACGCGAATTAGGCGCTGGATCGGATTATTAATTTTTTCCCCGAAGAACGTCACAAACAACTGTTCCTTGATTTATCCCTGAACTTGAAGGGGTTCGTCTCCCAACGTCTGATTCCAACTGTCGACGGCAAGCGCGTCGCCGCCATCGAAATCTTATTGGGCACGCCCCGGGTGTGCGACCTGATCAAGCAAGGCAATATACTCGAGATCAAGGAAGTCATGGAGAAAGGTGAGCAACAGGACATGAAGGCCTTCGACTACGCGTTGTTCGACTTGTTCAGAGGCGGCAGGATCAACTATGAAGAGGCCCTCAAAAATGCCGACTCCAAGAACAACCTGCGTCTACGCATCCAGCTTTCTGAGGGCAAGGAAGTGGTGGAAGATGATCTGGACGAAGATGACTTCTCTGGCGGCTTGTCATTGATGTCAACCGACAGCAATGACAATCAAATGTTCTAGAGCACCTACCAAATTGATGATCAAGGCCGACAGCAAGCAGAGCGCCGCCATCTACCTGGCTGACCGTGAATTCATCAAAGGCGCTAATTTACCGGTAGGGCTTATGTTTACTGGCGCGTGGGGGGGTCCGATTCCCTGTTGCTGCGACTGGCGCGACAGATAAAGTAAGCCAACCCGGGGCCCAGATACACAAAAATAGTCTGGCCTGCCCCCGCCCGGTCATCCCCATGGCCTGGCAGTCTCATCCTGTAGGTGCCGAAATTGCCACAATTCGTGACCTTAGTTTCCCCCGATTTACCTTATAATGCGTGTAAGCTATATCTTGATTTATTTAGTTAAATGCATTAACTAGGATGACTTATGAGATCTAATTACTTCATTACATTATTATGGAGACGAAGCATGGACAGGCGACTATCCGCATTAGCCATTGCACTCACTTTCGCTTTCAACAGCTGCGCCTTTGCTCAGGAGTTTCAGACACCGCTCACTGAATGGGGCTTGCCGGACTTGCAGGGTAACTGGAAGAACCACACGGTAATGCCCTTCGAGCGCCCCCGCGAGTTAGGCACCAAGCAGGCCTATACCGAAGCAGAGGCGATGGTGTTGGAACACAGCGCGCAACAGACTGTAGAAGACGACAATGTGCCTCTCGATCCAAATCGTTCAGCTCCAAAACTCGAAGCCCTGCCACCAGTGGGCAACTATGACCTGTTCTGGACCGATAGAGGCATGTTTTTACCCACCATCGGCGGTGAATTCCGCACTTCGGCAGTCATTGACCCTGCCAATGGGCGTATACCCGAGCGAATTGCCGGATTCAGGGATCGCATGCGCGACCTTCGTGCCAGTAGCCCTGACCGCAATGACGGTCCGGAAGGTCGCGGCCTGGGTGAGCGCTGCCTGATAGCGTTCGGCAATAGCTCAGGGCCGGTCATGTCACCGGTAATGTACAACAGCCACATGCAAATCGTGCAATCGCCCGGCTACGTCAACATCATCGTGGAGATGGCTCACGACGCTCGTATTATCAAGATTACCGATGATCGCAGCCCATCGTCGGCAGCGCACCAGAAGTGGTTGGGCGATTCAATCGGTCGTTGGGACGGTGATACGCTAATCGTCGAAACCAAAAACTACAATCCCTGGATGAATTACCGGGGCGCACCTACCAAAAACCTGACCGTGATCGAAACCTTTAAGCGGGAAGCTAACAACAAGATCGTCTATGGTTTTACCGTCGATGATCCCTCTGTGTATACCGCCCAGTGGTCTGGCGAATACCCTCTGTCGAAGATGGACGAGCCTATATACGAGTATGCCTGCCACGAAGGCAATTACGGCATAATCGGGATTCTTGCGGGAGCACGCCGTCTGGAGTCCATGGCGGCGGATGGCGAAGAGCGCGCTATCGCGCAATAACCGCAGCGCAGGCCTGCTGAAACAAACTAACCACCAGTTCGACATCCTTCTCACTAACATCCAGGTGCGTTACCAGGCGCAGCCGGTCACCGGCTATGATGATTACGCCCTGTTGCGCCAGGCGGCTGGCGAGTTGCTCTCCCAGTGTGTGGTTCGGTAGCTTAAGGAATACCATATTGGTATCCACCGCGAGAATGTTGACGCCGTCGATTTGCTCCAATGCTGCAGCCAGGCGTTGCGCGTTGCGGTGGTCGACGGCGAGTCGCTCAATATTGTGTTCTAGCGCATAGTCGATCGCGGCTGCAATAATACCGGCCTGGCGCATTCCTCCTCCGACCATCTTGCGCCAGCGCCTGGCCTCGGCAATAAACGGAAGGCTGCCGCAGAGCAAAGACCCCATGGGTGCACCCAAACCTTTCGAGCAGCAAATTGACACCGTGTCGGCGTGCCGGGTGATTTCGGCTATGTCCACCGCCATCGATACCGCCGCGTTAAACGCCCGCGCGCCATCGAGGTGCAGCGACAATCCATTTGCCTTGGCAAAATCATATGCCTCAGCCATATAGCTAAGAGGCAGCACTTTGCCATTGTGGGTGTTTTCCAAAACCAATAGCTTGCTGCGGGCAAAATGATGGTCGAGAGGTTTTATTCGTGACTTGACCAATTCGAGATCCAGGCAGCCATCGGCTTCGACTTGAATCGGTTGCGGTTGCAGGCTGCCCAACACCGCGCCACCTCCCGCTTCATACTTGTAACTGTGGTAGTCCTGACCGACGATATATTCATCACCACGCTGGCAATGAGTCAGCAAGGCCACCAGATTACTTTGGGTTCCAGATGGCAGTAGTAGCGCTGCTTCTTTCGCTGTCATCTCAGCAATTTTGGATTCCAGCGCATTTACAGTGGGGTCGTCTCCAAACACATCATCTCCGACCGGAGCTGCAACCATATGCGCCCGCATTGCCGCGCTGGGTTTAGTAACCGTATCGCTGCGTAAATCGATCATGATTTCACGTGCTTGTGAGCCTTAGATTCCGCTTATTTTGCAGCGTGTCGTACCGCTGTTACTTCGGCCATTACCGAAATAGCTATCTCGGCGGGCGTTTTACTGCCAATCTGAAAACCTATCGGCGCATGCAAACGATTTATCTCGTCTTCACTTAAGTTTAATTCTGGTAATCGTTGCCTTCTTGCGGCCGACGTGCGCTCGGAACCCATGGCTCCAATATAAAACGCATCCGTCTTTAATGCTTCCATCAACGCCATATCATCCACTCTTGGGTCATGAGCGAGAGCGATAATACCGCTGTAAGGATTGCTGAATCGGTCTCGCACCACATCGTCGGGCAGCCGCGAAATTTTTTCTACACCATCGACATTCCAGTTATCCAAATAGTTAGGCCGGGGATCACACAAAGTGACGTCGTATTCCAGCGCCAGCGCCATCTCGGCGACAAACTTCGCCACGTCTCCGGCTCCTAGCAATAACAAGCGAAACATGGGGCTAAGACTGTGAACCATCTTTTGATCGTCCATTACCACGGCCTCTTCACTACTTCGATCATAGGCAGATATTTCACCGCTGCCCAGGTCGACGACACGGCTTACTTTAGTGTGGTTTTCCAGGTCGTCTGTAAGCCGACTGAAGACACGTATATTGACGTCAGAGGCTTCGATATACTCAAGCAAAACATGTAACTGACCTCCGCAAGGCAACTTTAAGCGTGCCTGCTCTGCAGCCGTCACACCATACTTAAGCAGAAAGGGCCTGGCATTTTCATCGTACAGAGACTTCAGACTGCCATCTTGTAACTGCTCGAGAAAATCTTCTTCGATGCAGCCGCCGGAGATAGAGCCAACCAGCTCGCCATCCAGGGTACAGGCCATCATCGCACCGACAGGCCGGGGTGATGAACCCCAGGTTTTTAAAATCGTGCAAAGCCAGACAGCTTTCTGACTTTGCAACCATTTGCCCACGTGGGAAATAATTTGTTGTTGACTACTTTGCATTGTTCGATCCAAATCGACTGCTTGATACAACCCTGGGTAATTCCAGACCCAGCTTCCACCTGCTACCTCACAAGGTAGCCTACTATACCAGCGCGGATATCCGATACAAACTCCGGCCAGAAAAGCCGCTTGCAGCAAATACCCCAACGGGAGAGCACGCCCAGAGGGTAAATGGACTACGCTGGATGTTTGGACTTATTACCAACATGCCCGAAGAGGTTTCTCACAAGCAACTAAGTAACTCCAGATTCAATAACTAACCATCACTCGCGTTGAAGAGTCGGATTCAGCTGAAATTGAATCCCGTAGCGAAGGCCTCGGATTCGAGCTTCAATAGATATTGTTTGGTCTGTAGCCCACCACCGAAGCCAGTGAGTTTGCCGGAACTGCCGATTACCCGGTGGCAGGGAATTATGACAGGAATCGGATTAACGCCATTGGTGGCACCCACCGCCCGCGCCGCCTTGGGCTTGCCGATATGGTTCGCCAGCTGACCATAACTCCAGGTCTCGCCGAAAGGTATTTCGGTTAAGGCCTGCCAAACGCGTTCTTGAAACGAAGTGCCCGTGGGTAGCAGCGGCAAATCAAAGCTCTGCAGCTCGCCGGCGAAATAGGCATCGAGCTGAGACCTGACTTCTTTAAACGGCGCTGAGTCCAGGCACCAGTTTTCTTCATGGCGCTTCAACATTTTGCCCTGGGGAAAGCCGAGCAGCGTTAAATGTTCACCGTCGCCAGCCAGCAGCAGTTCACCAATCGCTGTGCTGTAATACTCATAGTAAATTGTCATCGTCAGCTTCTCCTGTAGTACTCAAACATGTAGTACTGAAATATGTAATATCCAAACATTGCCCAGTAGTGGGCTTGATTTTCTGCCGCATCGATTGCAGCTTGAATTCGGTTGTCGGATCGCTGTCGCCATTCAGTGCTTGTCACGCACGGTTTGTTGATAGTGCTTCCACAACAAAATTACCGCGTAAGCCCGCCACGGTCGCCACGCCTCGGCCCGTTGCAATAGCTGTTTCGCTGTCAGCGTCTCACCCTCCGGTGCTGCCGCTCGACGTAGGATCAAGTCTGAGTGTGGAAAGGCGTTTGGGTCGTTGAGAACTCGCAGCGCAATGTAGTGTGCCGTCCACTCCCCTATGCCCTTTATCTCACATATCGCCTTGACGAACGCGCTGGTTTCCAGCACACCATCGAACGCAAGTTGATTGCCCGCGACCTTCGCTGCCAACGCTTGAATCGCGGCGATGCGTTGGCCAACGATACCCAGGCCATTCAGGTCTGCACCGGCCAACACGTCTGCGCTGGGAAATGTGTGTGTCAGCTGCGAATTCAGACCCTCGTAGGCGCTGCCGTGTCGAGCCGCCACCCTTCCGGCTAGCGTGGTTGCTGCTTTTACCGTCACCTGCTGCCCCAGAATCGCTCGTACTGTCACTTCGAGGCCGTCCCAGCAACCGGTTACTCTCGAACCTGGATTTTGCTTCACTACTGTCTTTAACAGTTCGTCCCGGGCAAAAAATCGATCGATTTCTTCGCTGTCTGCCTTCAGGTCAAACAGCAGGCGAACCCTCTCGACGATCTCGTACAAATGACGCGTGTCGGGGAAATTAATTTGCAGGCTTGCAAAACTACCCTGCTCCGAGAACTGCACGCTGATGTCACCCGCCTGGCCGTCAATAACGATCGTCCTGGCGTAGCTGTTCGCTGCCAAATCGATCGTCTCCACACCGGGGATGCGGCGGTACTCGAGATAGTACAACATCGCTTTCCAGTCTAGTGGCGGTCGGTAGCACAGCTGCACCTCGATTGTGCCGCCAGCGGTTGTCTTGCACTGACTGCTGCGATCACGCAGTTGCCTGGGGGAGCGCCCGTAGGTGCTCTGAAACACTGCGTTGAAGCGGCGCACACTGCCGAAGCCCGCCGCAAAGCACACCTCTGACAGGGCCAAGGTGGTTTCGTCGATGAGCTTTTTCGCGAAGTGCAGGCGCTGGGTTTGTACCACCGCCACCGGGGACGCACCAACGTGCTGCTGAAACAGGCGAGTTAGCTGCCGCGGCCCAATCGACAGCTGGCCTGCAAGCGACTCCACAGAGCCGTTGTCCAGCGATCCCATTGCGATCAACTGCAGGGCTCTTGAAACTTTGTAGGGCGCGCCTATCCAGGCGGGCGTTCCTGGAGAAGACTCCGGCCGGCAACGCAGGCAAGGCCGAAAGCCGGCCTCTGCAGCGCCGGCTGCCGAGCGGTAAAGCTGCACATTTTCTTTCTTGGGTATGCGCACCGGGCAGATTGGCCGACAGTAAATTCCGGTGGTCAACACCCCCACGAAAAAGCGCCCGTCGAATCGAGAATCTCGACTCTGGCGGGCGCCTTCATATTCGTCGTTATTGAGTAGCACGGTTATTTTGCTCTTGCTGAAATCCAAAGAGACGCTATTGATTGACCGTGATCATACACCTTCTCCCACCAGCTATTGGCCGTTTTCGGACCTCATCATTTAATTATTACTGCTGCATTTACTGCCTGGCTCAAAGATCGCCTGAGGGGATGCCGCCAATACAGCACAAACAGTGCGAACCAAGTTCACGCAGGTGTGCTTACAAATCTGCTATATTGCTTGAAAATTCGATTCTAAAAGCCAGAAACAGATCCATGACAGCAAATTCGCCAGACAATGCCTTCGAACAAGAAGCCCGGCGCGAGGCGCTCTTAACCCTCTATAAAAATACGCCTGCAGTGGCAGTTATTCATATAATCGCCGCTGCTGCAGTGGTTTATGCGTTCTCTTTAGTGATTTCACTACAAGCATTATCTATCTGGTGGACGGGGCTGACTTTGACCGCAATTGCCAGAATTATCGTGACCTTAAAATTCATGCAGCGCTGGCCCATTGACGATGCTGCCTTGCCGGCATGGATCAAAACCCAGTCACTATTGGCCTTTATTCTGACGGCGTTTTGGGGTTCTACAGCATTTATTATCTGGCCCGATGCCGGCGAATACCGCACGCTGCTGATCGCAATTCTCATTGGTATCGTTTCGGCAGGTGGGGTAGTCCTCGCCACCCACTTGCGCTCATTTCTATTCTACTGCGGGCCAATACTTTTGCCTCTGATCTACCAACTTCTGCAGGCAGGAGAGCGCCTGCAGGAGATCCTCGTCGGCATGTTAGTGCTGTATGTCGCGGTGCTGGTGATTGCCATTTCCCGCCTGGAGCGCACCTTTCTTGACGGCGTGAGACTGCGCCTGCAAATGCACGCACTGTCCAAGACTGACGTGCTCACAAACCTAGCCAATCGCCGAGGCTTTGATGACTACCTCAACGACGTCTGGCAAAATGCCGTGCGTTCATCCCAGCCCATCGGCCTAATTATGGCTGATGTGGATTTTTTCAAGGACTACAACGATCAGTATGGACACCCGGCGGGTGATGAGGCCCTCACCAGAGTCGCTGAGTTCCTGCGCAGCGTTGCTAGCCGGGGTACTGACCTTTGCGCCAGGGTGGGGGTGAAGAGTTCGCTGTGGTGATGTCTGCAACCGACCTCGAAGGCTCCATCAGGATTGCGGAGGATATCCGCGCCGCCATGAACGCCGCTGCGATCGAGCACAAGGGGAATCTAAACCAAAAACTGACCATTAGTATGGGCGTTTCGAGTCGCATCCCTGGCAGGAAAGATTCTATTCATGAATTCCTGGAGATGACTGACAAGGCGCTTTATGAAGCCAAGAACAAGGGCCGCGACCGCATTGAGGTATCAAAACCAGGCTGACGACAAGCGCCGGTAACGATGCATAGTGAAGAATACCGCAACTGGATACCACGCCTCGTCGCTACCGCAGGTTTTGAGCAGGGGATTGGCTTACACTAACTCACAAACCTGCCAGTCAGTCAGGGCCATGGGGGTTCCAAACTGCAGGGTGAGGCTATGCCGAGCTGGAACACAATTCAGGCAATCAGTTATTATTAGAGACAAACTTCAAAGAGCACTAATTTATGCAATTTAAACTTGCCAGTTCCGTAAAGAGGTATTTTGACAAGAAGAAAGAATTTCGGCAATTCAAGAAATTATCACCGGAAGACGTCTTCACGCAGATTTACCGCAGCAACAAATGGGGAGATAAGGAATCGCGCTCTGGCAAGGGCTCTAACCTCGAGCGAACCACGGAGATACGCACACAACTTCCGCAGATACTTCAGAGCCTTGGTGCACAATCGATGCTCGACATCCCCTGCGGGGATTTTTACTGGATGAAGGAAATTGACCTGCCGTTGCAAGAATACACTGGCGCCGATATCGTGAAGCCTCTTATTGAGGAGAACAGTCGATTGTATGGCAACGCGTTCAGGCAATTCGTGCAGTTAGACCTGCTACAAGACACACTGCCGAAGTCAGATGTAATCTTCTGCCGAGAGTGCCTGGTGCATCTCAGCTTTGAAAACATATTTAAGGCTATTGAGAATATCAAATCCAGCGAATCCGGTTATCTGATGGTCACCCAGTTCCCCGCACACAAGCAGAATAAGAACATTGTGACCGGCAAGCACCGATCACTGAATATGACCCTTGCCCCCTTTAACTGGCCCCAACCTTTCATCGAACTGGTGGAATACCACGCGGGCAGCAGGAGGGGTAATAAATGCCTCGCCGTTTGGAAAATTGATGAGCTTCCCTGATTCCGGCCCTCAAAGACTAATGCGATGAGCTTCACGCTGGTGTATATTAGCCATCGATTTCAATCCGGGCTACAGCTTGCACCGACCTCTCGCTGTAATTAGAGCAGCAAACAGGAAAAATTTAACCATATGGAAAACAAAGAATTACGAAGATATTCCAAGATCGTGGTTGACGGCGTAACCCAGGCCCCCAGTCGCGCCATGTTGCGTGCCGTCGGCTTCGAAGACGCCGACTTCGCGAAGCCTCAGATTGGTATCGCCTCCACCTGGAGTATGGTTACTCCCTGCAATATGCACATCAACAAATTGGCCGAGGACGTCAACAAGAGTACCGACGCGGCTGGCGGCAAAGGCATCATTTACGGCTGCATTACGATCTCCGACGGCATTTCCATGGGCACCGAGGGCATGAAGTACTCGCTGGTGTCCCGCGAAGTCATCGCCGACGAGATTGAAACTGTTTCCGGCTGCATGGGCCACGACGCCATCATTGCCATCGGTGGCTGCGACAAAAATATGCCGGGATTGCTGATGGGTATGGCTCGACTCAATCGGCCGTCTATCTTTATTTACGGCGGCACCATCCAGCCTGGACCCAATCATACCAATGTAATCTCTGTGTTCGAAGCCGTCGGCGGTCATGCCGCGGGCAAAGTCTCTGATATCGAATTAAAACAGATTGAAGAGACCGCTATACCGGGTCCTGGCTCCTGCGGCGGCATGTACACCGCCAACACTATGGCTTCCGCCATCGAAGCATTGGGCATGAGCCTGCCTAATAGCTCAGCACAGGACGCGATCTCACAGGAAAAGGTTGACGATTGCCTGCAGGCGGGTGAGGCCATCATGCACCTGATCGAGCATGATATTAAGCCCTCCGACATCATGACTCGCGCCGCCTTCGACAATGCCATCAAGGTGGTGATTGCACTGGGTGGCTCTACCAATGCCGTGCTGCATTTGCTGGCTATGGCCCACACCATGAAGGTGAAGCTGGAATTGGATGACTTCACCACTATTGGCAAGCAAACCCCAATGCTGGCGGACCTGAAGCCCAGCGGTAAATACCTGATGTCGGAACTGATCAAGATCGGAGGCATTCAGCCCCTGATGAAGACGATGCTGGAAGCCGGCATGCTGGACGGCAGTTGCATGACTGTTACCGGCAAAACCATCTCTGAAAACCTGGCTGATGTGCCCCCCTATCCAGAAGGGCAGGACATCATCAGGCCTTTGAGTAACCCCATTAAAAAAGACAGCCATCTTGTTGTTTTAAGAGGAAATTTAGCACCAACAGGAGCGGTGGCGAAGATCACTGGCAAGGAAGGCCTCGCCTTCACCGGCAATGCTCGCGTGTTCGAATCAGAAGAAGATTGTCTGGCGGGAGTTCTGGACGGAACCGTCGTCAAAGGGGATGTGCTGGTGATACGCTACGAGGGACCCAAGGGCGCACCGGGCATGCGGGAAATGCTCAGTCCCACCGCCGCGATCATGGGCAAGGGCATGGGCGACGATGTCGCCCTCATCACCGACGGCAGGTTTTCTGGTGGTTCCCACGGCTTTGTGGTGGGACATGTGACGCCAGAGGCGATCGAAGGCGGCCCGATCGCGATCGTGCAAACTGGCGACAAAATATCCATAGATGCCGAAAGCAACGAAGTAAGACTGGAACTCAGTGACAAAGAAATCGCTGCCCGCCTGGCGCAGTGGCAAAAGCCCGCGCCTCGCTATACTCGCGGCGTCCTGGCCAAGTATGCGGCGATGGTAACTTCTGCCTCGGAAGGCGCTGTCACGGATAAGAATCTTTAGCCGATGACCATAAAACAATAACAAGACGAGCGTATTTTGCCAGAATTTTTTACCAATATAGCCAGCTTACTCGCGGACAGCTTCCTGCAAGATGGCGCCTTGTGGGCGCTGACCAACATCCCCGGTTTTCCGCCGATTATTCAGACCGTGCATATTCTTGGCATAGCGGTCGTCATGGGTTCTATCGTGATTTTGGATCTGCGTATTCTCGGTCTTGCCGTTCCCAGTCAGAAGATCTCTGAAATGACCGCGCGCTTGATGCCCTGGTTGTGGTGGGCGCTGGCATCCAACTTTATTTCCGGCGGCTTCTTTCTCTTCGCCAGACCCAATCGCTATTTCAACAACCCGGTATTTGGCTGGAAAGTCAGCTTCCTTTTTGCCGCGATCCTGGTAACCCTGTTCTTCTATTTAATGAGCCGGCGCCAGCAAGACTATTGGGAGATGAATGCGAAGCGCCTGTGGACGGCCCGCGGAATTGCGCTGTTGTCCCTTGGACTCTGGATTATGGTCGCTATGGCAGGTAGGTGGATCGCCTATGCCGAATATATTTACTTTCCCGCATAAGAACTGAGTA
>Ga0114999_10000629_pt1 | contig 52022 bp, 34 predicted proteins | sample ArcticOcean_MG_C_3_FD_89820 | JGI IMG/M metagenome (GOLD analysis project Ga0114999, IMG submission 89820) | Marine microbial communities from western Arctic Ocean - ArcticOcean_MG_CB8_126 | ecosystem: Environmental > Aquatic > Marine > Oceanic | place: Arctic Ocean: Canada Basin | collected...
ACCGCCCCTGAGTTTATCTCAGGGGTTCTCGCGTTTCTGCACTACGCAATCGGTAGTGCAAAGACGCGAGAACCCCCGACGTAAAGTCGGGGGCGTTGGTAAATTCTCAACTGCCGCACGCCTAAAGCCACCGCAAGACACTGAGGTCGGACGACTCACTATGAAAATTCTCTCCGGTATTCAGCCGACCGGTCGGTTTCACTGGGGCAATTACTTCGGAGCCATCCGGCAGTACATCGACCTGCAGGACAACGAGCAGGCCTTCTACTTCATCGCGGACTATCACGCCCTCACCACGATCCGCGAGCCGGAAGTGCTGCGTTCATTCACGCAGGATGCAGCCATTGATCTGCTGGCATTGGGGCTTGAACCGGATAAGGCAACGCTGTTCCGGCAGTCTGATGTTCCAGAAGTCGCCGAACTGACATGGCTCCTGATGACGCTCACGCAAATGCATCTGCTCGAGAAGTGCCACGCTTACAAAGACAAGCGGGATAAGGGGATTGCTGCGGACGCCGGGCTGTTCACTTATCCGGTGCTGATGGCCGCGGACATTCTGTTGTACGACAGCGACGTCGTGCCAGTCGGTGTCGACCAGGTGCAGCACATCGAAGTCACACGCGACATCGCTCAGCGATTCAATCGCATTTATGAGGTCGAGGCTTTGAAGCTGCCGAACGCTCATGTGGTCGACTCGACCGCCAAAGTGCCGGGCACGGACGGCGAAAAGATGTCCAAGAGTTACAACAACACAATCGAGCTGTTCGAAACTCCGAAACGTACGAAGAAACGCATCAACTCGATTCCCACCGACTCGACACCAGTCGAAGACCCGAAGGACCCCGACAACTGCTCGATCTTCTCGCTGTATCGGCTGTTCGCATCGGATGAGCAGCAGGCAGAACTGGCCGGTCAATATCGGGCAGGCGGTATGGGCTATGGTGAGGCGAAGAAACAGCTTTACGAAGCTGCCATGGACTACTTCGCTGACGCGCGGACCAGACGCGAGCAGTTAGAGCAGGATTCCGATACGGTGGAAGACGTGTTGCGAGCTGGGGCAACCCGGGCGCGTGAAGTCGGGCGGATCGTCCTGGACCGTTGTCGTTCTGCATGCGGTCTGACTGCACGCCACTGAGCCGAGCCGCAGTAATTTGTTCGCCTGATCGAAATGAGTCCCGACCAAAGTGATTCAACTCCAGAACCTCACTGTCCACGCCGGAGAGTTCCGGTTGCAGAACGTCGTCATGACAGTCCCGGCCGGGAAATATGGCGTGCTGATGGGACAAACGGGCTCCGGCAAGACGACGATTCTCGAGTCGGTGATCGGACTTCGGACAATCGACAGCGGACAGATCCGATTGTGTGAGCGCGATGTGACAGGTCTCAATCCCGCCGTTCGCGGAATCGGCTATGTGCCGCAGGACGGCGCGTTATTTCCGACGATGACTGTCCGCGATCACCTGGACTTCGCGTTGATGATTCGCCGTACGTCGCCCGATCAAAGTAAACGGCGCGTCGAGGAACTTGCCGATCTACTCGGCATCAGTCATCTGCTCGATCGCAAGCCGCGAGGCCTGAGCGGCGGGGAACGGCAACGAGTCGCACTCGGCCGGGCGTTGTCGTTTCAGCCGAAAGTTCTGTGTCTGGATGAACCACTCAGTGCGCTGGACGACGACACGCGCGAACGCATGTGCGAACTGCTGGAGCAGGTTCAGAAGCACACGGGCACAACAACGCTACACGTGACACACAACAGTCACGAAGCCGAACGTCTAGCCGATTGCCTGTTCCGCATCGAAAACGGCCAGGTCCAGCAAGTGCGGTAGCTGATGCATCCCCCGTTCGTAGTAGCCGGATTTATCCGGCGTCGAGCGACGCGTTGCATGGAAATTGCCAGCCCCCGTCGTACGGCGACCGAGCACGAGAGCAAACCGGACAAGTCCGGTTACTACGAGCCACCGGTTACTACGAACCACCGTCTGAAAGAATCTGCGGCAGTTGAGCGAGGTCCAGGTTGCCGCCCGAGAGCACGCCAACAACGGTCTTACCAGCAAACCGACTGCGCTCACGGTACGCGGCGGCCAGCGACGCTGCGCCGGCGGCTTCGGCCAGATTGTGTGTGTGCTCAAGCAGCCAGTACACGGCCTGCCGCATCTCGTCATCACTGACAAGAATCACGTCGTCGAGCAGCGCATGCATGATGTCCAGCGTCATCTGAGCCGGAACGCGTGTGGCAACACCCTCAGCGAATGTGTTGATCGAATCCGTCGTTCGCATTTCGCCTGCCCGCCATGATTCGGCAACGGCGGGCGCGCCTTCTGCCTGAACACCGATCACGAGTGTCTGGGGCCGTCGCGCCTTCGCCACGAGGCAAGTTCCACAAACGCCGCTGCCCAGCCCAATGGGAACCAGAATCACATCGGGCTCCGGGACTTTGTCGAAGATTTCGCACGCCATCGTTCCGACTCCGGAAATCAGCTTCGGCTCGTTGGCAGAGTGAACGTAGCGCACGCCGGTCTGCACCAGCTCGCGTTCGACATAGTCACGGGCTTCGTCGAAGTCCTGCCCGTGTTCAATCAGCGTCGCGCCCAGCCGACGGATGGCAGCACACTTAGCCGGGTTGTTCACGGCCGGCACGACGATTGTGCATTCCACGCCGAATCGTTTCGCCGACCAGGCCAGAGACTGACCATGATTGCCAGTTGAACAGCCCAGGATCCCAGCCGCTCGCTCGGCATCTGACAGTGTCGAAACAAGGTTAATCCCGCCGCGAATCTTGAATGCTCCGACAGGCTGATGATTCTCGTGCTTTACGAAATACCGACAGCCGAGAACGTCCGAAAGGCCAGGCCATTCGAAGGTCGGTGTCGGCTGCAGCGCGGAGCGAACCCGTGGAACTGCTTCAAGAACATCCGCGTAGGAGACAGGCAGATCTGGCATGGCGCGACTCGCTGTAAGAAGAATGGCTGTCGTTGCGGTGCGCTCAGTGACAGTGCGAATGTCAGACACGTTCGGGAATTCTCAACCATTCAGAACGCGAGCACGCGTTGCGGGTTGTCGACCAGGATCGTCTGGATCTGGGCGTCGCTGACTCCTGCCTTCGTCAGCGATTCAACCAGCCCCGTCGTGCAGACGGTGAAGTCGGAGTTGTTGAACTTCCAGCCATCCGTTGACTTCTTCTGCTCCGTGTACGGTTCATAGAAGTAAGGCACGTGGTCGTGGGCGACGAGAATCCGGCTGACGTGCCCGGCGTCGACGAGTTCTCGAATCTGCCGCGCCAGCTTGTCGTTGCCGTACTTCTCGGCATGCCCCACGCGGTCGAACTGGATGTTGCAGCCCAGGCCCACGATTCGACGGTGATACTCATGCGAGTCATCGTCTTCGCGGTCATCCAGATTTCCCTGGTGACCGATGATGACTTTTTCCGGCTTCGCACCGTTCGCCAGGAAGAGTTGAGCCTGTTCAAGTCCACCACCATTGGTTGTGTGAGTCGTGATGGGACAGCCTGTTTCCCGACTGGCGATGGCTGCGGCGATGTGACAGCGTCGTTCGCTCGGACGCATCCATGTGCTGGTAGCACACTTGATGATCCCCACTGGGACTTTCGTAAAACGCTCACCCCATTGGCCATGCGGGTCTTCCATGCCCTCCGTGATCTCGCGTACGTAGAGTTCCGCGATTTTCGCGACCCCGCTCTTCTCCAGTCCCATGCGAATGGCCCACGGGTGCTGCGGCGCCATGGCCTCACACCAGAAACCGGTGCAGGCAATGATGTGAACTCCGCAGACTTTCGCGAGTTCCACAAGCAGGTCCGGATATCGGCCGACTCTGATCGGTGTGCACTCGACCAGAGCGGGCTCACCGGGAAACCCGGCGGCAGACTTCACAAATCGTTGCAGCAGCTTCGTTGTCTCGGCGACAAGGTCGCCCCGGATCGAGTCGTATGGGCCGATGGGAACTTCGTAGAGTTCGGACCAGTCCACAATCGGCGCGTGCTCATGCATGAGCGTCGCGCCTAGCCGCTGCGGGTCAATCCGTCCCAGAACAGTGCGAACGGTGGGGCCAGTCGCGACCTCTTTTGCGGCGACTCTGTCGGATGTTTCGAATACCGACAGTCCCGCAGCCGCACTCACACCGGCCACTGTCTTCAGAAACTCTCGACGATCAGGATGCATCACGGTGCGGCTCCGGTTGCTTAAAGAGTGTGGCGGTGGAAACAACGTGCCAGTAGCCACCGTCACTGGACGGTGCGGATTGCGGCAGAATGAATCGATTGATGATTGTCGATTGCTGAGTGTTGATTTTCGAAGTGACAGCCACTTGGGCGGGGAGACAATGACCAGTCCACATGATGACGACACCCGACACTTCGCCAATCGCTAGTCATCAATCGACAATCATCAATAAATCCAACTGATGCAAAGCGACGATGGCCTCCGACCGCGCCTCAGAAGCCCGGCCGAAATCTCTAAGCCAATAGTTCGTTCACGATGCGACCATGCACGTCGGTCAGGCTCACGTCGCGACCGCCGAACCGAAACGTCAGGCGTTCGTGATCCAGTCCGAGCTGATGCAGAATGGTCGCGTGGATATCGTGAATGGTCAGCACGTTCTCGACCGCCTTGTTTCCGAACTCGTCGGTTTCTCCGAACGAGATTCCGCCCTGGAAGCCGCCGCCGGCGATGAAGATGCTGTAGCCGTTGACATGGTGATCGCGGCCGCAGGTATCGGTGATCTTCGGCGTGTGCGGTGTGCGGCCCATTTCTCCCGCCCACACGACAATCGTGTCGTCGAGTAACCCGCGCTGTTTGAGATCGGTGATTAACGCCGCGACGGCCTGGTCCGTGATCAAAGAATTCTCTTCGTGGTATTTCTTCAGGTTGCCATGCTGGTCCCATGGCGAATTATTCGAGTGAGTCAACGGGCACGTGATTTCGACGAAACGTGTGCCTCGCTCGATCAGCCGTCGGGCACGCAGGCACTGCAGCGAGTAGTACCGTTTGAGTTCGTGTGAGCTGTCGACGCCGTACATTTTCTGAATGTGTTGCGGCTCGTCGTCGATGTTTGCGACTTCCGGTACGGCGGACTGCATGCGGAATGCCGTCTCGTAATTCTGAATGGCAGACTCGATGACACTGCCGTCCGACGTTGCAGCAGCGAATTGCCTGTCCTGCGACTTGAGCAGTGCCAGTTTGCGTCTTTGAATCGCGAGCCGATCACTGGGGACGATGTTGTCGACTGCATCGCCTTTCGCTCGCAGCAGCGTGGCCCCGTGGCTGGCGGGCAGGAAGGCCCCGGCAAAGTTTTCATAACCGCCGTTAGGAATCCAGTCGTTGTTGAGCAGCACGTAGTCCGGGAGATTGGCGTTTTCAGAACCAAGCCCGTACGAGATCCACGAACCGATACTCGGTGCTGCGCCAGTCACTCGGCCGGTGTGCAATAACAAGGCCTGTTGACCATGCAGGGGCTGTTTTCCGACCAGCGACTTCACGACGCACAAATCGTCCGCGCATTTCGCAATGTGCGGAAACAGGTCGCTGACCATCAGACCGCTATCACCACGTTTCTGAAACTGCCATGGACTGCCCATCCAGACGCGTCCGGCATTACTTTGCGACAGCTTCGAAACAGCACTGTTTCCGATCTTCTGTCCCTGATGTTTCGTCAACGATGGCTTGTAATCGAACGAGTCAACATGACTCGGGCCTCCGTCCATAAAGCAGAAGACCACGTGCTTTGCCCGGGGCGCGTAATGTCCCGGCAGCGCGCGATCTGGTGTCGCCGCCTGCGAGTTGCGAGACATGAGCCCGGCCAGAGCCAGCAGGCCAAATCCGTTCGAGGTGTTAGCGAGAAACTCCCGCCGATTCGTCGGGGCGGGAGCGAATCCCGGGCATTGATTCAGGTGAGGCATGTGTGCTCTCAGAATCCAGGACGGTTACAGGTAACTCAGGAAGGCGTCCGAAACAAGTTCCCGAATTGTGGAACGTGACATACGCCGAAGGCGTTTTACAACATAGCCTGGGGTCAGCCGCGCAGCGGCGCCACCCCAGGAACACGGATTCGAGCACACCAACCCTGAAGGGGTTGCACAACCGTAGATTACCAGAAAACCGTTGTGGAACCCTTTCAGGGTTCGATGCCGTTTTGTCCTCACCTGGGGTGGCGCGGCTATGCCGCTTACCCCAGGCTATGTTGTGAAACGCTTTCAGCGTACAGGATGAATCGGGAACTTATTTTCGGACACGTTCCTCAGTTGAGTGCCGAAGTAAGGATCGTAGTTCATCGCACGTAGATGAATTCTTTTGAGTTGAACACAGCGTGCGCGACATCGGTCCAGACGGCCGCGTGCTGCATGACCTGGTCGGCCGGGACTCCGTGAATGGTACTCAAGTCGGCGATGGCTGCGGTCCAACGATCAATCTCGCCCGGCGACGGCTCGCGCGCAAACGCGCAGCTCAACATGTGGGCGATTCGTTCTCTGGGTGAGGCATAATCGGATGACACAAGGCGGCTGCTCCAGATTTGTGACTGTCCTTTGACGAATGGGTCGTTCAGAAGAGCCAGCGACTGAGACGGCGTGCTCGATACGTCCCGATGCCCGGTCGGAATCTTGGGTTTCGGCTGGTTGAACAGCGACAGAAACTTCGGCGCTTCCATGATGGTGATCTTCGTGTAAATCGATCGCCGTCCGTTCCCATCGACTGGTCCCGAGAACAGACGCTTCTTTGGATCCTCGTTGGCTCGATAAGGGTCGATCACCGGTCCGAACAATTTTGCGTCAAGTCCGCCTGACACTGCCAGGATGGCATCACGGATCGCCTCGGCCTCCAGCCGCCGGGTTGCGTAGTGGTGCAGCAACCGGTTCCTGGGATCGACTGACAGAGCCTGCTGTGAGACCGCGCCGGACTGTTGCCACACCTGGCTGAGCAGGATTCGATGAATCAGCTTCTTCGTGGACCAGCCGTCGTCGATGAAGCGGGAAGTTAACCAGTCCAGCAATTCAGGATGCGACGGTCGATCACCCAGCAAACCGAAGTCGCTCGGAGTTGCCACGATGCCCGTGCCAAACAGCCAGTGCCAGACGCGGTTTACGTAGACACGTGCCGTCAATGGATTATCCGCACGGGAGATTTGCTCGGCGAGCTGTTGTCGCCCGCTTCCAGCATCGGTGAACGTTGACGCTTCTCCGGCCAGAGATTTGAGCCAGCCGCGCGGAACCGGATCGGCGAGCTGGTCGTAATCGCCGCGGATGTTGAGCCGATAGTCGAAACCGTCGTCGACATCCGCCATGCCGTTGACCGTATGCGGATTCTTCACGGCCTTTTCCGCGATTCGGTATTCCTCAACCAGAGTCGCGATGGCGGATTGCTTTTCTGCCAGTCCGGAAGTGGTCAGCCCTTTGTTCTTCAACAGCCAGTTGATGACCGAAACGTCTTCCGCGGTTGACGAATCCGAAGCCCACGCTCGAATCGCCGAGCTGAACCACGTGGCGTAGCGATCGGCCGCCTGTTGAACTGACTGCGGAGCCTCACCGGAAAACAAACGGTCGAAACGCACAAGTTCGTCTTGCGGCGTCGACGCTGACTTGTGCCGGACAACTCGCGTGATTCCGAACCAGCTCCTGGGATCGGCCGCCTGCTCTTCGCTGCACGCTCCACCGAGGCCGACTCGCGGCGGAAAATTCGGGTTGCTGGTCTTGGTAGCGAATTCGATGTACGTGTGCCGGTCCGGCGAACGCGTATGCATCGACACCCAGCTCGGAGCGGTGTTATTGAGGTATTGTTGTTTTTCAGTCAGAAACGCGTTGTCGATCACAGTGCGGCGACACGCGAAGTCACCGCCGGAATGCTCGAAGCTGAGATGATCGCCGCTGAACCGGGACAGCCACGGAGTTCGAACCGCTCCGTTCAAACGCGGAGATAGTGTGTTCGTGTAGAGTCCGCCAGCTAGAAGCTGAGTGACCGCCGTGTCTCCCGAGAGCGAAACGACGAAGTCGCCGCAGCGAGTAATCTCGGTTAACCCCGTTCCGTCCACGGACCAGTCTTCCGGCACGCCGTCGCGAAAGTCGGCAACGGTATTGAAGTTCGAGGCGTTGTGCTCCCGCCTGTCCTTGCTCTGCTGCGCGTATTGAGCCGCAACGGCGGCCCACGCAACACCTGTGTCCTTCCGCTCGGCCTCCGCCTTCAGGACTGCCGTAAACACGAACAGTGGGTCCTCGATGGGCGGAGTCTTTTCCAGTCGTTGTTCAAGCAGCGGCTTCCAGGCTCCGCCGCGTTCTGCCAGGCCTTCCGCAATGCCCCCGGATTCTTCAATCCAAAGCTGCGCCAGAAGTGGCTTCATTCTGGACTTCAGGCTTTTCAGTTCGGCGATCGCAGCGGCGTTGCGTTCGGGTAGATCGACGGTATTCGTCAGCCAGCGGGAACTCATGAACGCTCCGGCCAGCGCGTAGTACTCCTTCTGCGCGACTGGATCGAGCTTGTGATCGTGGCAGCGGGCACACGCGACGGTGGTTGCGAGGAACGCTTTGGAGAACGCGTCGATTTTGTTGTCGAGCATCTCCTGGTGGATGCCGTTGAACTCCGAACTGTCACCGTGCCGCTTTTCGCCCATCTGAAAGAACATCGGCCCGATCAGCGATTCGTTGATTTTCAGCTCGTGGTTCAGACGCGGCTCTTCCAGCAGGTCTCCAGCGATCTGCTCGCGCACGAGTTGGTCAAATCCAACATCGGTGTTAAATGCTCGAATCAGATAATCGCGATATCGCCACGCACCTTTAGCGGGCATATCCCACTCGTAGCCGTACGTGTCGGTGTAGCGCACAACGTCCATCCAGTGCCGAGCCCATCGCTCTCCAAAGTGCGGCGAATCGAGCAGACGACTGACAAGTGAACTCCAGGCGGCGTCTTCCGACGACTCGTCAGCAATGTACGCATCAATCATTTCCTGAGTCGGCGGCAGGCCAGTCACCGCGAATGCCGCCCGTCGAACGAGAGTGCGCCGATCGGCTCGCGGAGCAGGTTGCAGTCCGCTTGATTCCAATCTCGCCATGATGAATAGGTCAATCGCGCTCGCGGACCACGATTCATGCTGCACCGTTGGAACCTGCGGATGTTTCACCGGCTGAAGACTCCAGAACTGCAACCGCTCCTGAAAGACGGCGTCCCACGTTGCTGCAGCGGACTCTTCCGGGTCGAGAGGTGTGTCGCGAGGATCGGACGCGCCCGTCTTAATCCAGGTCTCGAAATCAGCAATGATGTTCTCGGGCAGCTTTCGGTCGGGCGGCATCTCCAACGACTCGTGCCGCAACGCCGATAGGATGAGGCTTTCACTCGGCTTGCCCGGCACAACTGCGGGGCCTGTCTCGCCGCCGCGACGGATCGAATCGCGCGAGTCGACCAACAGCTCACCCTTCACCTTCGAAGCTGCGGTCGAATGACATTCGTAGCAATACCGCACCAGCACAGGCCGTATCTTTTTCTCGAAGAACTCGCGCTTCGAGTCGTCATCAGCTCGTACGGTCGAGTCGATCGACACGGCAGACACGAGCAGGCCGAAGTACAGAAGAAGTCGCATCACCAGTCCGTCCTCGATCCGTGCGTGCGTGGCATTCCGCCCAAACCTGTCGGGTCAGTTTACCAGCCTGGATCGTCCACAAAAGCAGGTGCGGTGTATTGGTAGGTCTGTTGTCCGAGTTGGCAACAAAAAAGGCACCGTCACAACTTGATGCTGCGACGGTGCTTTGAATGTCAGTGTGGCGTCAGACGCCGGTCAGACGAGGTCGGCGATCGGCTTGCCGTCCTCGATCAAGTACACCGGACGACCGGCCTGATTAAGAAGCTGCATTTTCGTGTCGATTCCCAGGACATGGAACACGGTCGCCATCAGGTCCTGCGGGCTGAGCGGGTTGATGGCCGGACGTGACACGCGATCGTCCGACTTGCCGACCGTCTGACCCATTTTGAGTCCGCCGCCCGCCAGAGCCAGCGTGGTCAACGGAGCCCAGTGATCGCGGCCGGCGTTTTTGTTGATTCGCGGCGTCCGTCCAAATTCGCCGGAGACCACGACAAGCACATTGTCACCCAGACCGCGTTGATGCAGGTCTTCGACCAGTGTGCCAACCGCATGGTCGACATGTGGGCCACGCGAATTCATCGCCTTTTGAATGCTGCCATGCATGTCCCAGCCGCCGTAGGTGGCTGTCACGAAACCACAGCCGGCTTCGCACAGGCGTCGGGCCACCAGAAGCTGCTGACCAAGTCCGCCGCCGTAACGGGCGACCGTCCGCGGGTCCTCTTCCTTCAGATCGAACGCCTTGGGAGCCTGGCCAAGAACCAGGTTGAAGGCTTGCCGCTCAAACGCGTCGAGGCCATCCATAACTCCAGTGCGGTCAGCGTCGCGATTGAAGCGGTCGAATCCCGCCAGCAGACTGCGGCGATCGTCCAGACGTTCCAGTGGCGTCTGCAGACTCATGCTCCGCTTGGCTTCCGCATTGCTGCCGAACGGTGCGTAGGCAGTTCCCAGAAACGCCGGTCCGTCTGAACCGATTCCACCGAGGCGGACGTAGGTCGGCATCCCGGTCTCCGCGTGATTCGCACCGCGAACTCGGGCAGCGATCGAGCCGATTGACGGGCGCGTCGGAAGGCCACCGTTGTCGATGTTGCGGTTGTTGTAACCGGTCATCAGGAAATGCGTCCCGCCGCCATGGCCGCTGTTCGTGTGTGCGAACGAGCGAACGAATGCCATTTTGTCGGCGTTCGCGGCCATCTTCTCGAAGTTCCCGCCCAGCGTGACGCCTGGAACGCACGTCTTCACTTCACCCGTCACACTGCGATATTCGCTGGGGGCCGTCATTTTCGGGTCGAATGTTTCCACATGTGTGGGGCCTCCGCTTAGCCAGACCCAGATCACAGACGTGTCTTTGACAGGCCGACCAGCGTCAGCCGCCTGGGCTCTTGCGGCGAGCAGACTGGGGAGCCCGAGCGTTCCAGCTCCGAGTGCTCCGACTCGCAGAAAATCGCGGCGAGTCGTTCCATCACAGTCCCGTGCACGGCGATTTGCGGTAAGAGTCAGCATCGGTAACCATCCTTTCGCGCTGGCGTTTCGGTTCCACCAGACAGGAAACGAGAGACGTCGGATTCAACCGGCGTCCGGGAACGATTGACTGCTGTGCAGCTTCAACGATTTTACGCGTGCCCCTCATCAATGAGAATATCGAATTTCGTTTATGCGTTCGGCCACTGAAATGTGATCGCAACACTCACCACGAGCCGTACATCGGCTGCACTCCGCACATTCGGCATACATAAATACGATTAACAACAAAAATGAACAGCACAGCGATCGTTCGTGTCGACAACATTAGTGTCCAGTTCTCGACTCTGTCAGGCTGTCAGAAGTGACCCAGCCCGTTACATACCCGCCCGGATCGTCTCCGAGGCACCGGATCCGCGAGGCGTTCTCGCCGGACAATCTGCGGACACTGGCTCACCGCCTGGCCGACGTGCTCGGTGAGCACATGGACCATGTCACCCGCTGCGAAGGAGCCGTCCTCAACTGGGCAGATCCCCCGGACAATGTTCGTCGCGCCGGGGCGATTCTGGACACTGCAACGAGCCAGAACACGGCAGCGGCTGAAGGCAGTGACGAAATCGAGCCGGCCGGAATTCAGCTTCGCGAATCACTGGTGGATCGGTTCGAGTCGCTTGTCCGCGAGATGCTGCAGCGCGGGCACAACCTGCACGATCCGCGGTACATCGGCCACCAGGTACCGGCGCCCGTACCGATCGCCGGTCTGTTCGATGCTGTGGGATCAATCACGAACCAGGTGATGGCCATCTACGAAATGGGGCCGTGGTCAACATCCGTGGAGCGGGCGCTGGTCGAACGTCTGGGACAACAGATCGGATGGTCGCCGGACAGCTTTGCCGGGCTGGTGACACACGGTGGTTCGCTGGGCAACCTGACGGCGTTGCTGACGGCGCGAAACGTCCGACTGGGCGACGCCTGGGAAACGGGCCTGAGCGGGCAGTCGGCAACTCCGGTCATCGTCGCCCACCAGGACGCTCATTACAGCGTGTCGCGCGCCGCGGGCGTCGTTGGCATCGGTGTCGATCACGTGCTGCGCTGCGGACTGGATGAAAAGCGTCGCATGGATCCGAACCAACTGGACGAACTGCTGGGGCAACTACGGTCGAAGAATCACCCGATTGTCGCGGTCTCCGCCTGCTCGTGTGCGACACCGATCGGCGCATTTGACCCACTGGAAGACATCGCGGCCGTCTGCCATCGCCATGAAGTCTGGCTGCATGTTGATGCTGCTCACGGCGGCGCGGCCTGTCTCAGTCGCAAGTACCGTCACCTGGTCGCCGGACTTGACCAGGCAGACTCACTGGTCATGGACGCACACAAGATGCTGTTCGTCCCGGCTTTGTGCGCCTTCGTCTTCTACCGAAACCGCGATCATCGCTTCGAGACATTCCGCCAGGACGCACCGTATCTGTTTGATCCGTCAGCTCCGGGCCTCGCCGAATACGACAGCGGCATGCTGACGCCCGAATGCACCAAGCGAGCTGCCACCTACGGCCTGTGGGGCACATGGGCTCTGTTCGGGCAGCAGCTCTTCGAGGACATGGTCGACCAGACATTCGACCTTGGTCATACGTTTTATGAGATGCTCACCGACGCACCGGACTTCGAACCGCTGCACGTCCCCGAATGTAACATCGTCGCCTTCCGCCACATTCCCGATGCCATGCGAGGGGAATCCGAAGAACGTCTGGCGCAATTCCTCTTCGAGCTGCGGCGAGAACTGATCCACTCGGGCGAATTCTACATCGTCCAGGCGAACGTCGGCGGACTTCAGGCCCTGCGAGTGACGATCATCAACCCGCTGACAACGGCAGATCATCTGGCCGGCCTGCTGGAAGCGATCCGACGGATTGGACGCCAGTTACTGACAGCGGACAAATCGGCTCGCGAGTCCTGACTCCGCAGTTCTTCAGCGTAACCCCGACGCGCGCGGGCTCCGGCTCTTCTGACTAAGGAACGGGTCTCAAATAAGTTCCCGATCTGGAATCCGCGAGACCTCTGAGCCGTAGCCCGATTTCTCCGAAATCGGGACCAGACGACATCGCAACCTGCCGGCACATCGACCGCCGCTCAGTCTTGCCAAGTCCAGGGCAGCGGATTTCGGAGAAATCCGCCTACGGCTCAGCTCCGGACCAGTGCACAGCCTCGGCAGGCGCAAGCGCCTACGGCTCACAATTCCGGGAAGCTATTTCGGGACTATTTCTAAGGACGAGTGTTCGCAGGTCCCGTCAGCTTCACCCCGGTCACGCTGTTGACCCCGGCACTGTCGCGTGGGCCGACCATCAGTCCGGCCATGCCCGGCTGCCACTCGCGAAGGGCCTTTGCATGATTGAACTTCTCGTTGAGCTTGAATGGAGTCACGGTGTCGATCGAGGACGTCGCGACGACTTCGCCGTTCATTTCGAGCACATAGCGTCCGTCGGGATACAGTCGGCTCTTGACCTGATACGGCGATCCGCTCTTCAACGGGAAGGTGTCGTTCCAGGCGGGTGTCTGCTCGACCGGATGCCTCGACTGGAGCAGATAGTTGTCGCGTTTTTCGCCTACTGGATTGACCGCGATCCTGTCGCGATACATGAAGACCACAAGCTGTCCATCGCGCCACGGGTGAATGATGTGCAATCCTCTGGAGGAGCCGCCGGTGCGAAACTCGAACTGCCATTCGGTGCCGTTCGCGATCTCAGTCGATTCCAGCGGCACGTACAGACACCAGGCGCCAACCCGGCCATTTCCGCGAGCTCCGGGAAAGACGGTCACGCCTTCGCCAATGCCCTCTGGAATGCGTTTGGCGGCGAGCTGCTGAATGACGTCGCGAGTCTTCAGGACGACAGCATTAGTAACTGGGACGGATGGTGGCGAATCCGGTTGCCCGGTCGTTGAGACGGTCGCGGGCGCCTGATCCGCCGGCGGAGCTGTGTCTTTGAGGACCTGCAGTGTCAGCACGGGATTGTTGTCACGCAGGACGGTGAATGTTTCGGCATGGACAACGATGTCGCCCCGCTTCACCTTGACGCCATGATCGCCCGGTGACAGCTCGATCGTGGCGCCCAGGTTTTCGATGCGTACCTGATCTCCATCGACAAACACTGTTGCATCGGTATCGTCAATCTGCAGACGCACAGTCGCGTCACCGACTCGCACTATCAGTGTCAGCGCTGCGATCAGCACGATGCCCAGGACGCCAGCTCCGGCTGGCATCGCCCATTTCGGAAGGTTCGGCCGTCGTGACGGTTGGGCCGGCGAAGTAGTGACGAGTGGTGGGGGCTCAGGCGAAACCGACTCGGCAGCGATCATCGGAGCAGGTTCGCCGAGGACGGATTCCTTCGCCGACGTCGGCTGTCCCTTCAGAAACGCCGCGAGGTCTTTGACGACATCACCCATCGACGCGTGCCGGTCATCCGGACTCGAAGCCATCATCTTGAGGCAGATGGCCTCCAGCCCGGGATTCACATCCGGTCGCAGTTCAGACGGCCGCTGCGGGTTGCCATGTATGACCTGCGCGAGCACGCGCGCGATCGAGCCTTCATAAGGAACTCGACATGTCAGCATCTCGTACAGAATCACACCCAGACTGTAGATGTCACTCCGCGGTCCCATGAGTTTCACATCGCCATCCACCTGCTCGGGCGACATATAGGCTGGCGTGCCAATCATCTGGCCGCCCTGTGTCATGCGCGAGTCACCTTCGGCCGCACTCCGCCGAGCCAGCCCGAAGTCCATGACAACCGGGTTCGACTTCTTGTCGATCATCACGTTGTCCGGCTTCAAATCTCGATGTACGACGCCATGCTGATGGGCCTCATCCAGCGCGACCGCCATTCGCCGCACAATCGCCGCGGTCTTCTTCGCCGAGATCGGCTTGTCCGGCTTGATGTAGGCCGACAGCGGCTTGCCCTCGATGTAGCCCATCGAGATGTAATGTGTCCCGTCGATCTCACCGACGTCATGCACCGGACAGATACCGACATGTGTCAGCGTCGCCGCTGACCTGGCCTCTCGATAGAAGCGCTCCAGCAGATCCGGTCCGGCCGCCGTGTCAAACTTCGGAATTTTGATCGCCACAACACGATCGAGCTGTGAATCGTGAGCCTTATAAACAGCACCCATCCCGCCCTGACCAAGACATTCGATCAACTGGTATCGCCCGAACGCAGGATCCGGCGGCCCACCTCGAGCCGCGTTCTCAGCGACCGAGTCGTGCGACCCCGGCAGTATGGTTTCGCGCTGGCCACTCGACGGCGGGGGAATGGTCTCTCTTGCAGCAGAATCTGAAGCGCGACCGGGATCACTCGGGCTGGTGTCGTGGTTGCTCATGATCCGCACTCCGAATTGAGAAGATCACCAGTGCGATGACAGCCTTGATTCTGACATGACGCGAAGTCGCGTCCCACCGAACGGCCGGTTTTAAAACGGCAATGGCGTAGATCACGCGGCTTCGACACTGGCAGGTCACAAATGCCGGCAACTCGCCCAGTTCGACCAGGAGGCCGGCGAGGATGTCCCGGAAGAGCCTTAGTGCGTGAAACTCAACGCCGGCGCACGGAGTTCATAGAGATCGAGAAAGATGAATTCCGTGTTCTCTGTGCCTCTGTGTTTCAAACGAGAGCCATCTCGCGGCCGTCACGGATTTAGCGGTTGGAAAACCACGCGGCCGTCTGACTGATGCCGGATTCCAGAGATGTGGCCGGACCGAACATCTCGACGAAGCGGTCGGCGGCGAGGACGGAACGTTCGATGTCTCCGGCCCGTCGATCGGCAACGGTGCGACCTGTTGAAGTTCCCAGGGCGGCTTCCAGAGCATCTGCCAGAGCACGCGTACTTGTGGGGACTCCACTGCCGATGTTCATGACACCATGGCTGACTTCACCAGCCAGCGCCGTGACGTTGGCTTTGGCCACGTCGTCGACGTAGGTGTAGTCACGGATGCAGCCGTCGTCCCCACTTTGCCGCTTTGCATTGATCTGCAGTGATTCTCCAGCCATCAATCGGTTGCAGAAAATCGCCACGACACCGGCCTCACCATGCGGGTCCTGGCGCGGGCCAAAGATGTTCGCGTAGCGGAGCACCGTGGATCGCAGCCCGTGTTCTCGCTGATAGCAGACCAGGTGATTCTCGACAGCGAACTTGCTGACGGCATACGGGCTCAGTGGTCTTGGTGGCGTGCTCTCGTCGGCCTTCTGGTCGTCCGGAACCTCTCCGTAGATCGCGCCTCCCGTGCTGGCAAAAACGACTTGCTTCACGCCGCATTCCACACAGGCGTCCAACAGATTCAGTGATCCGATGACATTGATTTCGGTATCCAGAACCGGTTCACGCACACTCACAGCGACACTGGCCTGAGCGGCCTGGTGGCTGATTGCATCAGGTCTAAACTCACGCAGGACTCGAAAGACGGCGTCCCGATCCCGGATGTCAACCTGATGAAATGCCGCTCGTTCCGGCACGTTTTCCCGCCGACCACTGCTGAGATCGTCGATAACCGCGACCTCCCAGCCTTTCTCAAGTGACCGATCGCAGATGTGACTCCCAATAAAACCGGCTCCGCCCGTGACGAGTACTCGCATCGTGTCTTCGCTCCAGAAAACGCAGAATCGTCCATCCGATGACGTGCGGGATCGTAGGAAAACCCGCCGAAGTCTCCTATCGCTCTTCCTACGTACGCCGGACGCGAGGCGACGTCAGCGGTTCTGGGCTGCGTGCCAGGATATCCAGGCCTGCGGATCGGCTCCGAGGTCACGTCCGACGATTTCGGTGAGGAATGCGTGGGCTTCGGTTCCAGCGTCTTTGTGGCGGATCAGTTTGGCCAAAATCGGAACGGTGTCTGAGAACTTGTGCACTCGAAGCGAGCGAGTCACGTCGAAGGCATTGATGTCGTTGCCCTCGTAGGGACGCTCGCTGAATTCCGACCAGATGCCCGCAATCAAAGGCAGATTGGCCCGCGCCGGCATGAACTTGAAACCAGACAATGCGGCGTCACAGGTCTGCTTCAACCGACGCTTCAATGCCCACGATGCCATATCACGAATGAACGGCAAATCGTCCTGATCGCGGAACGCGGCCAGTCCGTGGAGTCCGTAATACAGTTCGCCGCGCAGATTCTGGACGGATTGTGGCAGATTGCTCCAGTCCTCAGTCGCGACGTCTGGGCCACTCTGTTCGAGCATGGCGTCGTAGTCAGCTCGTAACGTTTTCAAGTACTTCTTCAGACGCTGGTGGAGTTTCTGTCCGCCGTACTCGTTCGCGTCGCTGAGCAGTGTCATACGCTGGCGGTGACTCAGCTCGTCAAACTGATCGACGATGTAGTTACCAGAGACCGGAGTCAGCTTCTTCAATTCTTCCGCTGTGCGACGTGGGATGACCATGCCGCCATTCCACAAAAAAGGCCACAAAGCCACCACTCGATGCTCGCGCTGCTTCTGCCCGCGAGCACGATTCCAGTCACTACGCAGTTGCAGGACATCGCGGGCAGTTTGTCTGAGGCTCGTGATGTCCGCCGGATCTTCGACCCGCGCGAAACAACTACTATGGAACGACACGCGCAAATCGCCTTCGTCGTTTCGTTCGGGGCCAAGCAGGACCAGCACTCGAGTACGTGCCGTCACAGGACGCTCTGGTTCAAGTCGATCACTCCGATCGACTTTCAGATCGGTCAGCTTCAGAACTGAGTCGACGTCCCGCTTCCCCAGCAGCGTTTCAACCACCCGCCAATCGTCAGCCTGCTTACGCACGATGAGGATCTCAACCGCATCCAATGCTCCATTGCGCGGATCATTTGGCAGACGCAGTTCCGCATCGGCTCCATTCGCGCACAGGACCATCACCGTCATACAGAACCACGCGGCTTTCGATTCCCACTTCATAACTTCCGTTCCTACTTGGACAGCCCCGCTTTGGACTGCGGTGATGCATCACCGCTTTCCCATTTTCATAGCGGCGCACGCGCTTTCAGCGATGTGTCGGCGATCCCGTACTCACCAGCCAGAGAGAAAAAGCGGCTACGCCGCCAATAGAGAATTTGAAAGCGACGATGCATCGTCGCACTCCAGAAGTGGCGCTGTCGACTGATCATGGCTGTCGTGACAGATCTTCGACGATGTTCTGCAGCAGGCGTATCTGCTCTTCGTACCTGGTTTCCTGAGCAACGGTCGAGGGCTGCCGCCCGTGCGGGAGGGACGCGGAAACGTCCCAGCCGATGTAGATCAACTGCCCTTTGCCAACAGGTACACGATAAAGAGTCGTCAGGCCGGCTTCGTTGCCGATGAGCAGTTCGCCTTTCGAAGCACGGATGGCCTGGGCGTGCCCTGCGGAAACCCACGTCGCCGCCTGCGGATTGTCGAGATGCGACAGCCAGCGGTGTTTCGGATTCAGAATTCGGAATCCCTCCTTCCGCCGCAGACTGCTGCCGGTGATCTCCGCAAGGAAGTGTTGACCATCTGGCTCGCGGAACACCCCCTGGTTTCCCCGCATCAGCCACAGCGTGCCACCGGACTCCAGGAATTCTCGCACATGCTTCAGGTCCTCGGGCGTATAGCGGTTCGGTTCGATCTGCGCCCGGACCAGGTCCCCAGTAAGAATCACCGTGCTGTAACGCGAGTACTCATTCGGTTTCAGCCACGTCTTCTTTAGCGACTCAAACGGCAGACCGCGCTGATGCAGGATGAACTGAAGTAACGGCGCGTCGAAGGCAGGGTACCCCTGAACGATGACGACCGGCTTCGTGTCCGCCCGTACTTCTGGAAAGATCGAACCGTCCAGATCGGGAAACTCAGCAGTTACGGACATGAGTTCTGCCTGTTGATCGCCCACCGGGCGGCCGAAGATGTCGAGCCGGCCGTTGATTCCCACTGTGGAAACGTCTGCGCCAATGGGAACGGCTCCGATGTCCGGTCGTCCGGAATCGACACGGCCCAATGGATCGGGCCAGTCCGTGGCCAACGTCACACCGGCATCCCGCGCGGGACTGCCTGCAGTCAGCCGAACGTCGACGGTTGATTCCGCGGAGGGGTTGAAAGCCGCGAACGCCGGATCGCTCACGACGTCATTGACCGTCCAGCCGGGCCGGTAGAGTCGCTTGCTGGTTTCAAACCCGGGCGATCCACGAAAGCGTCCGAAAAGCGTTTCGGCGGTTGCCTGGGTGTCATAGCTCCAGTGGAGATTTCCGTCCGCCTGAAAATCGACGGCCAATGGCGCTGTGGGCTGGTTGCGACGATCCAGTTCCGCCTGCAGTTTCTTCAGCGCTGCCGGATCGCCCGCCTTCGGATCAAACTTCGGCAGGTTCGACTTTGGTTTCGTTCCAACGTCTCCGTCGAGCAGGTCGCCCAGAGGATCAACTGTCTTCTTACCGGCCTGCGCCAGCGCCGCAAGTTCTGCTTTGGTTGGAAATGGCACAACTGGTGGCAGAACATTTCCCGGCTTGCCCTGCGACTGAACGATCACATTGTTAAAGACCCGCCGCATCGATCCGCCGGCCAGATGACTTCCCAGTCCTGCCGCGTAGTAATTCCGAAACGGCGGTTCTCGCACAAGAATGGTGTTGTGGTAAATTGTCATGGGTTCCCATAACGGCCCTCCGTGATCGCCCGAGACGCGTCCGGCCGAAGTGACAGCCGTCTCGCCTTCAGCCGGCTGCGAATAATGCACTGGTTCACGGAGGTCGAAGATGTTGCGGTAGATAAAAACGCCTGCCCCCGCCTGCCGACCCGTGGGTGTCATCTTCTGACGACCGTGACCGACGCCAAAAGCCAGCGTCGTCAGGCAACGTCTCAGGAGATTCTGGTAAATGTGGATATTGCCGCCCGGCGTCGTTCCGTCGTAAGCCGTCGTGGCGGTCAGAAAGATGCCGTCATCACTGACGTTGTCCAGCAGGTTGTGGTGAAACTTTACGTTGCGGACGTTGCCAATAAACACGCCATCGACGCAATCCGTGAATTCGCTGTACGCCAGCTCGAAGTCGCGGTTGTCACGTCCGGTCGGCGCCCAGCCGCTCGCTGAGAACAGCCGCGCTTCGATCGCCCGATACTTCAGGCTGCCACGAAACGTCCACGGCGCTGCAATGCCTCGACAGGCACTATTCCACAAGCGTAGCCCGGCCGTATCGCGGACGCTGATTGGCGACGCTCCGCCGTACATGGTCACGCCGTTGAAATCGACGTTGGCGGAATCGGAGACCGACACTGTGGCCGCTCGTGCGCCGCGAACGACGATGTCCTGGATCCGCAGGAACGTCGAGTCGAGAATCGAAAGTGCGGACCCCGCCGCGGAACCTGCAATCACCAGCGGCAATTTGCGGGGATCGGTCTCACCGCGGTAATTATTTTCGCCTAGGGCTGTCTGTTTCGTATGAGCCAGCCGAACATGAATCCGCGCGGATTCGACGTCATAGAAAACTCCTGGACCGCAATAGACCCCGTTTCCAGCGTCCGACTTGTCGGCATCAATCTTTGCCAGATACTCGTTGTCGCTTCTCAAGTCCGTCAGGTAGCGATACCCGTGCAGTGGGACCATCGAGTCCCCGAAATTGCCCAGCACATTCGTCGAGCCTGCGCGACCTCCAAGTTCGGGATAAGCCCTTGTTGACCGGAATTCTCCCGCTGCACCGTCAGCCACCGGTTCCCATGAGTCAGCCGGTGAATCGAAGAATTCTCGTAATCCCCCGTCGATGACAGCCAGTTCGCCCGGATAGCTGCGAATCGTCACAGGCTGACGCCAAGTCCCGCGAATCGTCACGTTCACATGTTCGTAGAACGTCCCGCCGCGCAAATACAGCGTTTCTCCCAGCGACAGTTGAGACACCGCGTGCTGCAATGTCTTCCACGGCCGCGTCCGGCTGCCGATCTGCTGATCGTCGCCGCGAACGGCATCAACAAAATGAGCAGGCCCGTTACTCATTGGCCGTTGAGAGACAACCGGCAAGGGCCGCATCGGCGGATGCGATTGCACCTCTGCGGAAACGTGTGAGGCGATCAGCAGAATCAGAACCGTCGCCGTGCGGCAGCCCATGGTTCGGTCAGTCATGTGTGGCCTCATAGATTCGGAGCATCACGTGATTTACTGGAAGCGGTCGATATGCCGCGTGGTCACGGGCGGACTGTCTTCAGAACAACATACGGGGCTTCTCTCAGCCAATCCGGCCAGAGTGCTCCGCCGCCCGAGACGCGGGCCTCGATGTAATACATGTGGTCGTATTGCGTAGTCAGTTCCGTGCCGGGAATCGCCGCCATGTAGTTTTCACCATCGCTCGACTTCATCGGGACTTGCTTCCAGTCCACAGTTTGGTCCATGCGTCGATGATGCAGAATGACTTCTCGAACCGGGACATTGCTGAACACCACCGCGGCAATCTTCAACGCTTGACCGGCCACCGCCTGGGACGGACGTTCGTGCACGATGCCGACCGGTTCTCTGGGAAGTTTCTCTCCAGGCAGGAGTTTGATGGCGTCTGACTTCTCTGCACCACCGGCAGCCTCGAGGAGTTTTTCGACATCGGCGACGTCGCGACGAATCTCCGGCAGCCGGTCCTTCCAGTGGCCGTGGTGTGCCCGGATCACGCCGTCAATCGACGGCGCTCGCTGTTCCGAGTAGCCGAAGACAAGATCATTGGAATACGCGCCGTCGGTTAGATTGACGATCGTTTGCCACGCTCTCGCCGCCTTCTGAATGTGCTCAAGTGCTCTCTTCAGGCGTCCGGTTTCGTGCGTCCGGTGATAGAACGAAACCTGAGTCGCGGCCAGCGTTTTCTCGGCGTGATAGCGAGCCAGTTGGGCGACGATCCGAAGATCTTTCTCCGTCATGAGGAACTCGGGCGACTTCGGTGGATCACCGGGTTTGGATTCCGTCTGAATCAGCATGGACTCCGTGAGTTCGGCTAGATGGGACAATCGGGCAGCAACTTGAATCGGAGTCCACTTGCCCTGCACACGATCGGCCAGTGCATCTTCGACAAAGGAGCTGTGCTTAGATTCCCAGGGTTCGGCGAGCCAGCCGGGCACTGGCTTCCATCGCTCAATCGCGTAGAACTGTCCGTAGTCGCTGGGCTGAATGTGACGGTACGCGTCGAGCAGGCCACCCGTCGACATCTCCGGCCAGAAACGCCACTCGCTCGCGGCGAACAGTTTGGTGGCCGTCAGCAACGGGATAATCCGACTGGCAACGCGATATGCTAACTCGATGTGAACGGCGTCAGAACCAAATCGCGTCCGGAATCCACGACTCCATGTCCCTTTTGAGGTTTCGGGGTTGTACCCCGCGCGACCAAACACCTGATAGAAGAACCAGTAGCGTTCGTACTCGTGTTGGAAATGGAGAAGCCGGTGATCCGCCAGGATGTTCCACTCACCGGGCTCGTTTCCGAATCCCTTGTTGGACAATGGTGCAAAGACCTCGAACCCTTCGCCACCACCGAGTGTGCAACTGCGGGCGAATCTGGCCGCATACTCCGGATCGCCCCATAACAGCAATCGCTGTGACCCGACCGTCCACATGCGATACACGACTCGGTAGTCGCGCGGCTTGTAGAGCATTGCTCCATAGCCGTAACGGCTTTCGCGATAGCGGTCGTCTTCGGTCGTCGGGTGAAATGGTAGCCCCATGTGCTCACACCAGAACTTGGTGGACACTGTGACGTCCCGTCCGGTCGCGACGGCGTCGGCAATCGTCTGAGGTCGCAGCCCCTTGAATCGCAGGTCCATTCTCACCGGGCGAGTGCACATCAACACGCCGCGGAACTGTTGTCGGAAGTATTCGTTCTGCTCATCTTCCGCGATGCCGGCTTCGGCGTTCATCCGAAATTGCACGGCGTCGATCTTCGGACACGCCGTCAGCACCTGTGCCAGCGCCTGAGCACAATAATCACCCGCACGAGTTCCTTTCGGAAAGTTCTCGACATCGGACGGGCCATACTTTTCGACTGGCTGCTGCGTCCACACACCGAGTGTGAAGTCCAAGCCATACTCCGAGGCGAGCCGGGAGATGCGTTCCAGCATTCGCAGGTTGCGCCGCCGGTCTTCGTTTGTCACGCCCTTTACTCGCACATTCGGGTACTGAGCGACGTGGACTAACCAGGCATACACGGGATTCATGTAATTCGTCTGATGCCCGAACGTCAGCGTGAAATTGTTGTACCGACAGGCGGCCAGCATGCTGAAGTATCCACGCCAGTAGTCATCGTCGAAGTACCACTTCCGTTCCAGATCCTCGTTGAAGATCTGCATCTGCAGACTGCGTGTGCGCAGAAAAGGGGATTCGGTCGTATTAAGCACCACTCTGATGAGCTGCACGTTCTGCGGTGCCGCCTCAATCGCCTGTGCGACTTCGTAGAGTGCATAGGCGAGACCACGGTCGTCCTGTCCGGCAATTACCACCAGCGGCGGCACGTGATCTGGCACCGTCGCAATCAGCAGCGACTCATCGGCTTCTGGCAAAGAAAGATCGTGGGCCGCGAGTGTGCTGGTCAGCAGATCATCTGTCGGAGTCCCGATGACGATGACTGTGTCTCCGTCTTTCGGAATTGCCTGCTGGTCGCGGGGTGTCTGGCCACGCTTTGTCAACGCTGCCTTTAGCCGTGACAGGGCATGCTTCACCGGTGGTGAAATCCGGCCGTTGCTCACAATGGCAACAGTGTCGGCCGGCTTCGCCTGGCTCTGAATGCAGAGACACAACACCGTCGCGGCCAGCACGAGTCGTCGATTCATGGAACGCTCCATTCTTTGTCGCATGCCCGTGATTCAGAACTCCAGGCGACCGTGACGGCCGACCTTCAGGCGTCCGCTTCCCGACGGAAAGGCTCCGGCATCTGGCTTGCCCTGTTCCTGTTCACGCAGTGGATCGAACCAGTCCGGTGGCAGAGTGACTCCGCCATCAATCGCGGCGTTGCCGGCGGGCAGACGGAAATCGCCTGGCTGGGCGAAGGCAGGTTCGTTCGCGACATTGCCGCCCCATTCGGCTCCTTCCTGCGGCTTGCCAGCGGTCACCTTTCCCATCAGCAACAGGTTGTTGAAGACCTGCCACGGTCGGCCACCCGTCCGCGACGACAGAATGAAACGCGGGTTCGCCAGGATCGTGTTGTGGTACCACCGCATGGATTCCCACGGAGGGCCGCCGTGGTCAGAGACCACTGCGGCCGCGTCCAGAATGTTGCGACACACGTGTACGTCACTGCTCAACCGGGCATCACCGCCGAATGCAAACGACATGATGCAGCCGCTGATGACGTTCTGATAAAAGAGTCGTGGCCCATGCTGCGGGTAGTACAGCTTCCGAAAGCTGGAAAGGTAAACACCGTCGTCCTGGAAATTGTGAACATAGTTGTGATGAAATTTCAGGCCGTCGATGTCACCCATGTAGACACCATCGTGAGCATCGGCGAACTCGCAGTGGGAAATCTCCCACAGGTGGTTGTACGGAAAATAGTAGACCGAATACTCGTCCCCAGCGGCCGGGATGATCAGCGCGTGCGTATTGAGCCGTGTGAGGTTTCGGCCTTTCGATTCCCACGGACGTTCCCGCAATGACGTTTCTCCGCGGGTGCTCCACGGTGGCACGCTTCCATAGATGGCCGAGTCGTGCATTTTCATCGGCCCGGTGTTTCGCGCCTTCAGGCCGTAGGCTCCGGCATAGATCGTGACGTTATCGAATTCGAGATGCTCGCCGTGACGAATATCGACAGCGTCGTAGCCGCCGCCTCGAATTACCAGATCCTGAAAACGCACATGTTGCGCTCGGTCGATCAGCAGCGGTACGGAATGATACGGGGCAATAATCAGCGGAAGTTGTCGCGGATCGGACTCACCCTTGTAGCTCTCCAGATGGTGCAGCCGGTGCGGCAGATATTTGAGCGTCAGCGGCGTTCTGGCCCGAACCAGGTCCGATGCCTCGTAGTGGGCCAGACGTACATGGAAGTGGCCAGTCACGCGGTTGTACCAGATGCCTGGGCCGACATATCGCTCACCACGCAGGTCTTCGATGTGGTAGTAAACCTGAAGACCCACCATCGAGTCACCGAATCGTCCGTGGATGTTGCGCAGATTCCGGTAGGCACGAGCCGAGCGAAATTCACCCTTTGAGCCTTGTTCGTACGGCTCCCAGGCGGTGGTTGGTGTTTCGAAGAACTCACGAAATGCTCCGTCGATGACAGCCAACTCCCCTGGCCAGGACCGAATCGTGATCGGCTTTTCCTCCGCCCCGGCGACGCTGCAGTAGACGCGCTCGTAGTAAGTGCCTCTATGTAGATACAGAGTCGAGCCAGCCGTAATTTGAGTCAGCGCGTGTTGAATCGTTTTCCAGGCAGACTTCGCGGACCCATCGTTCTGATCGTCCCCTTCGACAGCATCCACGTGGAACGCAGGACCTTCAGCCAGTGGCCGGTCTGACGGCTGATGTAACGGACGCAGTGGAGGATGCGACCGATGCTCCTGAGCCGGCGAGTATCCGGCAGCTAATGCGACAGCAATCAACACCAGTCCCGGAATCCGCTTCATCGTGGGTTCTCCTGAGGTTCGAGCGAATCCGGATTCTACCGGTCACGGACTGGCTCCGCCTCTCGGCGTCGTCAAAGCCTGGCCATTGGGACGATCCTGAGTGGCGTCGAACTGCTTGAAGCACTCACGCCGGAAAAGACGCCTTGAGGCGTGTCCGTCTGACTTCGCGAATAGGTGTCCAGGGTCGGTTTTCAGGCATGCGACAAGCTAACGTCGCCTCGCTCGATGACGGCCGAGACGAGCGTTCTACAGCAGTTCGGCAATCGGTTCGCCGTAGGGGAGAATCGGCATCGGCCGGCCGGCGTTGTCGATGAACGAACGGCCGTGATCGATGCCCAGGTGGCGATAGACCGTTGCCCACAGATCATTGGGCGTCAGCGGGCGGCTGTGTGGATGTTCGCCTTTTGAGTTGGTCGAACCGATCACCTGACCGGTGCGCATGCCACCGCCAGATACCAGCATGGACATCGCCTGCGGCCAGTGGTCGCGACCTGGCTGCTTTTCTTTTGACCGCGTCCCGTTGGCATAGGTGATGCGAGGCGTACGGCCGAACTCGCCCGTCACGACGAGCAGAACTTTCTTATCCAGTCCGCGATCATAAATGTCTTCAACCAGCGCCGTGATCGCCTGGTCGTAAACCGGCAACCGGACAAGCGCATCTTCAAAAATGTGGCCGTTGACCGCGTGTGAGTCCCAGTTGAACACCGCGTACTTCGGGTAACGAATCGGAGAAACGTAAGCGTTCTCCATGACGACCGTGACGAAACTGCTTCCGGCTTCGACCAGCCGTCGTGCGAGCAGTGCCCGCTGTCCCCAGGCATGTCGCCCGTAGCGGTCCTTGAGTTCGTCGGATTCCTGGGACAGATCAAACGCCTCACGCGTCTGTGTGCTCGTCAACAGATCGAGTGCATCGGCGTTGAACTGATCCATCGAGTCAATCACACCACTGGCATCGACTTCTCGTCGCAGTAGGTCCAAGCCGCCGAGCAACTGAACGCGGTCTTCCAGCCGCGTGGCCATGCTCTCGTCGAGCGAGATGTTCTTAACTGTGAATTTCGAATCGCTCGGGTCGCCGGTGAACGTGAACGGCGTGTAGGCCGGGCCCAGATAGGCGGCGCCGAAACTGAAGGCATCGGCATTGACGTTTCCGCGAGAGCTGCCGCAAATGTAGTTGGGTATGCCCGTCCGGCGATGTGAACGTTCTTTCGCGACGATCGAGCCGGCCATCGGGAAGTCGTTCACGAACCCGGTTGGCTCGAGTGGATCTCGACCGGTCAGAAATCGCTTATGTCCGCCGCCGTGATCGGCAAACGTGTGGGCAACGGACCGAATGACGTTGTAGCGGTCAGCAACTTTCGTGTGACGTGGCATCAGTTCGCACACGTCGGCGCCGGGAACATTGGTGCTGATAGGCGAGAACTGCCCACGATACTCAGCCGGTGCATTCGGCTTCATATCGTACATTTCCATGTGGGGCGGGCCTCCAGGCAGCCACACGAAAATAATCGACGTATCGGTGTCAGTTGCAGGCGTCCCGGTCTGAGCGGCGCCGGCTCGCAATCGCAACAGGTCGCCAAGTCCCAGGCCGCCAATCCCCAGAGTTCCCGTCGATAGAAACGCCCGTCGCGTCACAGGGCCGGAGCAGGTCATTGCAGTTCGCTTCATGGCAGAAAGCTTCCCGAAAAAACGATACTGGCTGGATAGGGTGTTACTGGCGGGATCACAGGCATCATCATTCATTATCGCCACGTCTCTTCAGTCTCATCACCCATCCGATAAATGCAACGACGCCCCGTGCAGCCAAAGAGCATAGCTCTGGCAGAAACCATGCTGAGAAACTCAGCACGATCACAAGGAGCACAATCGCTTCGACACTGATCGTCATTGGACGCTCGAATGGCTCAGTTGTCTGGCGGATCGCAGAAGTCGAGCAGCGTGACATGCCTGCCCGGCAGCCAGGGACGGGTGCCAGATCATGAGTAAGACTAAGAATCACGACGCGCAACCAGAAGCCGAACGTGAATCCGCATCCACGACGAGACATTCGCGACTACTTATTCGCACGCGCTGCGATCCCAGCGTATGAAGATCGACCGACTGTGCTCCAGGCCAGTTCCTGCAGGATCAAATCCTGCTCGGCAGTGATGCCTTTGAAACCTGGTTTCAAACCCACTGGACTGGCTCGGTAGATCGCCGCGTAATTGCAATACGAAGCCAGTGCCTGCACATGCGGCCCGACGTGCCCGATCGGGTCCCGGAACAGCTCTGATTGAGCAGTCACGCCGGGAAAGGTTCCGTCCACGATCATGCTTCTCAGCGCGACAACGGCATCACCGACCGGAACGAGGAACACGGCTCTGCGTTTATGTTTCTCGTTGAGATCATCCGTCTGGGCTTCGAGTTTCTTTCGCCACGAATCAACAGCCGCCTGCAGGTCAGCAATTTTCATGTTGTCACGTTGAGAATTGTTGCGGATACGTTTCTCTGGTGATTCCACATCAAACGGAAACCACGACACCTGCACGAGCAGGCGAATGTCTGGATTGTGCTTCAGCCCCAGTTCGGTGAAGTTCGTGATGCCACGGTCCGGAACTGTGAGGTGAGACGCCATCGTGAAGACGTCGACTTCACCGGTCGTCAGCGCCGGTTTGGCCTTATTTTTCCCATCGGCCAGGTCCCAGTGCTGATACACGCGTGAGCCGCCAATACCCTGCCTGCCAACCAGTTTGTGTCCCTTGATGCCCGCTGCTCGGACAATCCGTTCAACGTGATTCGGCACAAACATGTGGAAGCTGTGCCCGGTGTAGAAGACACGCAATCCCGGGATGACTGGTGGCAGGTCGTCAGCAACGGAGTGTCTCGCGCCCGATACGACGAGCAACGTGCTGACGCCGATCACAAGCATCAGTGCTTTGCTGAGAAATCGATTGAATCTGTGCATGTTCATTCTCCGGTCTCTGAGGTCGTGTCGCTGCTTGATCATCACGGATGTCCGACACGCGTGCGCCACACTTCAAACTGGTCAGTCAGTTGCTTGAGCCGTTCGGGCTCACGCTTTGCCACATCCGTCGTCTCCGTGCCGTCATGATCGAGGTCGAACAGTTGCCACGCTCCGCCGGTTCGTGGCATGACTGCTTTCCATTGACCCATCCGAATGGCGTGATGCCGGGGAACGCTCCAGCAAAGCTGTTCGTGCGCGTCACGCTGTTGCCCCTGAAAGACGGGCAGCAGACTCTTGCCTTCCAGCGGTAACGGCTTGCGACCCTTGAACTCGTTTGGATAACTGCTGCCGGCCAGGTCGAGGCACGTGGCCATGAAATCGATGACGTGTCCCGGCTGCTTCGTGATGGCTCCGCGCTCGTGAATGACCGCCGGCCATCGCGCGACCAGTGGAGTGCGGATACCGCCCTCGAAGGCACCGAGCTTTGTTCCGCGTAGCGGCGTGTTACTCGCGTTCGCCCAGGCCAGCCCATAGGCGGCGAATGTGTCATGCGGTCCTGGAGGGCGTTCGGGACCGCTGCCTGACCGAATCGGAACACCATCCTTCCGCCATGTATCGTTCTTCGACCGCGGACCAAAACCGAAACCAGTGGCGCTCGGACCGAGTCCACCGTCCGGAGCTGCTCCGTTATCGGACAGAAACATGACGAGCGTATTGTCCTCCTCACCGGCCTCTTTGAGAGTCTGCAACAACTGGCCAACCCCTCGATCAATCGCGGCAACCTGTGCGGCGTAAACAGCCATGCGCTCTGCCTGCCAGTCTTTGTACCTGTCCGCCTTCCAGTCACGAACACCCGCTGGTCGGGGCGCGAGCCTGCAGTCACCTGGGATCAACCCGGCTTGACGCTGCCTCTCGAACCGACGCGCACGCACCTCGTCCCACCCCGATGTCCGATAGCGGTCCCTGTAGTGGGCAACGTCCTCTTCCCGAGCGTGCAACGGCCAGTGTGGCGCAATGTGAGCCACGTACAGAAAGAGCGGCTCGTTCTTCTTGAGACCCTCCTGCAGAAAGCGGACGGCGTAATCGTTCAGCGCATCGGTCAGGTAGAAGTCGTCGGGGAGTTCGTACCGCTCGCGGTCAACGTAGTAGGGATTTCCCTGGACCTCGTGAAAGTAGCTGATCTTCGCCTGGCACATCGGCCCGAAGAATCGATCAAAGCCTCGATCCAGAGCCGAGTCACGCCCCTGCCATTTACCAACAACCGCGGTGTGGTAGCCGGCCTGCTGCAGCACCTCACCGATGGTGACGCACTTCTGGAAGTCCTTGGGTTCATTCCAGCGATCGCCCCGGTGCCCGACTTGCTGGCAGTACAACCCCGTCAAAAGCGAGGCCCGAGTCGGACCACAGATCGCGTTGTTGTAGAACTGCGTGAACCGCAGTCCGTCCCTCGCCAGGGAATCAATGTGGGGTGTGTCAATTTCGCCGCCATAGCAGCCGATGTCTGACCAGCCCAGATCATCCGCCATCACAAGAATGATATTGGGTCGCTCTGCAACAGTCTTATCAGAGGCCCGAAGCGACAGCGCACCGGCGACGATCACAACAGCCATCAGCGGGATTCTAATCATGACGTCTCTCGCTTCGGCTTCAGACCGTTTCCTGCGTTGAAACTAACAGCGTGTTGATGAGATCAATCGAAACGCAGGGAGTACACGTCAGCGTTCTTCAATTTGAATCGCAGCTGGATAATACCCGTGCTCAGATCGGGTTTCTGTTTCCAGGTCACAGCGTGATCGACGGCGTCACCACTAAGTGGTTTCGACTCGCCGATTACTTTACCGGCGTGATCGAGCGCTTCGATCGTCAATGCTCCACCAGAGTTGACGACATAGTTCAACAGCAGTTGGTCCCCCTCGAAACGCAATGGTTTCGTCGTAGCCTGGCCTCCGTCTGCTCCGCCACGCAGAGCAACGAATCCATCCAGCCGATAGACGAATCGCCGGACACGTCCTGGCGTCCGCTCGTAATAGTTCTCTGTCCCGTAAACGGAGATCTCGTTCGGTTTGCCGGGCAACTGAAACATTCCCCAGGCCATGTAGTTGCTGCGATTGTGGTTGCGGTCTTTGGGCGCAGTCCTCGGAATGACGGCATCCGCATAGCGGTGGAAAGTCGACCCGTCGCGGCTGGTCATCAGGATTGGTTCCACCTGTTGACTCTTCGGTTCGTAACGCGTGGGGAAACCGATGAAGAGGTGCGGTGCACGAAAGTACTTCTGGATGGCGTTTGTGTAGAGATGCTCGGTCGGCGTCCCCTTGGGATACTTCAAGTCCGCTTCATTCTGCCAGTGGATGAAGTCTTTGGAGGTCGCTGTTCGAATCGAACGAACTCCATTGCCAAAGTAGCGCCAGTAAGCCCGGTACTGCTTTCGGGCTGTGTCCCAGAAGGCCAGGTTCTGCGAATCGAACGCTCCGTTGGTGATCACTGGCTTCTTCTGCGTGAGTTTCCAGTGCACGCAATCGGGTGACTCAAAGGGCACCAGTCCACCTCCGGAACCACCGAAGGCCTTGTAGCGTGACTCAGGGGGGACATTCGGGTTCTCATCGCGGAACGCGGTAAAGTTATGCGTGCCTGGTCCCAGCCAGACGATGTTGTTTTCCTTCGAGCCGTCCCATTCGAACAGTCCGAGATTTGGTTTCGTCCAGTGGATACCGTCTTTGCTTTCGGCGTAACACGTGACTTCTTTGTGGGCGGCCTTCTTCTGCTCGTCGTGCTGCCAACCGCGATAGATCATGCGGTACAGGTCGCCGTCGCGAAAGAACGTGTAGTAGCCGCTGGTGTTTCCTTCCCACGATTCGCCAGTCTCAAAAACGACTTCTTTCGGCACGGGTCGAATCAACTGTCGACTGACGTCACCTTTCGTCTCGTCGATCAAATGGTCGTCCACAAACAGCTCCAGCCGATGGCCAATGTCGACCGGCTCGGCACTGAACGCGGCCGACCCGACCAGAACGAGTACGAACAATGCAGAGGCGAACCTCCGCACATGGCGTCTGCATCGATTCATGAGGAGTTCCTTCATGTCTTCCGCTGTCCAATCAATGAGGAAGGTTATCGTGGAGCGGCACTCCACCAATTTCGGCAATGCCGTTCCGCGTCTTTGCCGTCCATGTTCTTGAGCCGAACCATAGCAAAGGTGGCACCAAGTTCATTCGACGAGCCAGAGTCATCGCGCTCAGCCCGACGTCCGTGCGCGACTTCAGATCCGGAAAGAGTCTTGAAGGAGACCGTGTCGCCGCAGTCATCGGTGCGAACACCAGGTCCGACTCGGTATAAGACTCACGTGTTGTGTTTGACCAAGTACCGACAGTGCAGACCTGAGGATCAGAATGAAGCGGACTCCGACTGCGAGCCTGATTGCCGTATCGACAATTCTATTGTCGGCCATGGCAGCAACCACGATGGCAGCCAAACCAAACGTGTTGCTGCTTTGTATCGATGATCTCCGACCTGAACTGGCGTGCTTCGGCGTGAAGTATATTCAGTCACCGAATATCGACTCGCTGGCGGCACGCGGACGAGCGTTTCAACGGCACTATGTGCAGGCTCCCACGTGTGGTGCTTCCCGGTTTGCTCTGCTGACGGGAATGTACGGTCCTTCCGGAAATGGTGCGTTGTTTCAGCGTGGTGGTCGCCTGGCGAAGGACCCCGAGGCGTCGCCGGCGAGTTTTCCGGCCTGGTTTCGTCGGCACGGATACACAACCGTCTCCGTCGGAAAAGTGTCGCATCATCCTGGTGGTCGCGGGGGACGTGACTGGAACGATGACGCGACGCCGGAAATGCCGTTGTCCTGGGATCGTCACCTGCTGCCGGCAGGTCCCTGGCAGCACCCGCGTGGGTCGATGCACGGTCTGGCCAATGGAGAGATTCGTGGTCGCGCCAGGGAGATGGATGTTTTTCAGGCGGTCGAGGGACCGGATTCCATCTACCCGGATGGCCTGATTACTGACGAGGCATTGAACCAGCTTGATCAACTGACGAAGGACGACGACCAGCCGTTCTTCCTGGCGGTTGGCATCATTCGGCCGCACCTGCCATTCGGAGCACCGGCGAAGTACCTCGACCTGTACCGCGACGTTGAGTTGCCGCCGATCCCGCATGCGTCGAAACCTGACGGAAAAACGACGTGGCACGGATCGGGCGAGTTCATGAAGTACAACCGCTGGAAGCGAAACCCCAACGACGACGTTGAGTTCGCGACGGAAGTCCGCAGGCATTATGCAGCGTGCGTCTCCTATGCCGACGCCCAGGTGGGCAGACTTCTTGACCGTCTGGAAGCGTCCGGCACAGCGGGGAACACCATCGTCGTTCTGTGGGGCGATCACGGCTGGCACCTGGGCGAACACGCGATCTGGGGCAAGCATTCGCTGTTTGAAGAATCGCTGCGGTCACCTTTGATCGTCTCTTACCCCGGCATGAGAAATCCCGGTCAATCAACGCAGTCGCTGGTGGAGACGATCGACGTGTTTCCCACGGTGTGTGACATCGCCGGACTTCCAGTGCCGGACTATGTCGATGGTGTTTCCCTGCGGCCGATTGTGGACAAGCCTTCGGCGCCCGGGCACACCGCTGTCTCTTATGCACGGGCTCGGACCATTCGGACCCAGACGCACCGTCTCATTGCGCATCCGGACGGAAATGTTGAACTCTACGACCATCAACTCGCTGATGCCGAAACTCGGAACATCGCCGCAGAGCATCCACAGCTCGTTCAGGCGTTACTGGTAGAACTCACCATTCGTCTGGAGAAGACGACGGACTTCGTTCCAAACCAGACGAAACTCCCGGTCTCTGCACCGAAGGACGCCACGATCCTGTTTGGCGAGGGCAGCGGGAACAACTTTCTGAGCGCGTCCGGCGGAGAAGCCGACTGGCCGGTGGAAGACGGGTCGCTGGTGTCGTCGCGAGGCAAGGGGCGGACCAACCATCTGGTCTCGGCGTTGCATTTTCGTGATGCGGACATCCACGTTGAGTTTCAGTTGCCCGAATCGGGAAGTGGAAACAGCGGCATATACATTCACGGCAATTATGAACTACAGATTTTCAATTCGTATGGCAAAGACAAGCTGACTCAGCAGGAGATGGGTTCTCTGTACGGGTTCGCTCCACCACTCGTGAACGCGTCCCGTCAGCCAGGTGAGTGGCAGGTCTTCGACATTCGGTACCGAGCTCCGCGACGTGACGAAGAAGGGCAGATCGTGACACGTGGCTCAATCACGGCCTGGCTCAATGGTTATAAGGTCCAGAACAAGACTCGCTTCGGCGAACCCCGTTCGAAGTATCACCCATTCCGTTACGGCACGACGCCTTACCTGAAAACAATCTGGCAGCAGCAGAAGGCCACGTCCGTCGGACCAGTGTTTCTGCAGGACCACGACAGCCCGGTTCGCTTCCGAAACGTCTGGGTTCGTCCTCTCGACAATCTGGCCCACATATATGTCCCCACGAAAGAGGCGTCTGACGCAGACCAGTAAAGCCGCTTCGTGAAAATCCGGACGGTGAATGCGCCAACGACTGCGGGTATATTGGTAAAATACGCTATGCGAATTTCAGTCTTCCCAACACTATGTCTACTCCTCGTTTACTCATTGCCGCTGGTCTTCACAGTGTCAGCTCAGGAAAGTCCGCCAAGTGCGATCGCGGAGTTCCCGGCGCTGATTCCGATTCCTCAGCAGGTTTCCGCCAAACAGGGCCACATCAACGCCGCCGGAGCACGCCTGTGGTATTGGGACACGGGAGGCGACGGGCCACCGGTCGTGCTTGTACATCCGGCTACCGGCAGCGGACTCATCTGGGAATACCAGCAACCCGTCTTTGCAAAGGCCGGGTATCGTGTCATCGGTTATTCACGAAAGAACTATGTCCACTCTGAAATCACTGAGCCCGAGAAGATCCGTTCTGACGTCGATGATCTCCATGGTCTGGTTCAGTCATTGCAACTCGCCAGGTTTCACGCGATTGGGTCAGCCGCAGGCGGCGGAATTGTCATGGAGTATTCGGTCGCCCATCCACGGAACCTATTGAGCATGACGATCGCCTGCAGTCTTGGACGTGTGAACGATGAGGCGTACCACAAGGCCAGCGCGGCACTGCGTCCGGCAGCGTTTTACGCATTGCCACCCGAGTTTCGTGAACTCGGTCCGTGTTACCGGGCCGCCAACCCAACTGGGGTGCTGCGTTGGGTGAAGCTTGCCGATCAGGCGCGACCCAACCGGCAGTTTCTGTCAGGACCGCGTGGACGTGCTGAAGTCACGTGGGCCAAGCTGAGGCAGGAGAAAATCCCGACGCTACTACTTGGTGGAGATGCCGACCTCTACACGCCACCGCCTCTGCTGAAGTACTTTCACGAGCATATGCCGGGCAGCGAGTTAGTGATAATCCATGGCTGTGGCCATTCGGCCTATTGGGAACAACCAGAGATATTCAACCGCAAAGTGATCGACTTTCTGCGCAGGAACGCCAACTGAGCCGGATGGTGGGAGCCGTGGATCAGTTGGCGATGTTGAGGTGTTTTCTGACAGAAGAATGCCAACCAGTCATCTTCCGGTCCTCAATACTTTCTGTCTTTTCGAAGCGGTGTGCCGCGCAGCTACGCTTATTCATCATCCGGCGTTTCATCGGTCTTTTCTTTGGCTGCCTCTTCTTCTGCGGCCTTGAGGAACTCAGCGATTGGTGGTCGTTTGAGATGCATTCCGCGTGCCTGCTGGAAGGCGTGTGCCACGGCCAGCAGATCGCTTTCTCCAAATAGCTGGCCCGTCATCGTCACCGAGAAGGGGACCGAGCGTCCGTCGCGATCGACGAAGCCAGCGGGAAATACGGCCGTTGGGTGGCCGGTGAGATTCGTGATGACCAGGTCGCGGCCTCCGACATACAGATCGACCTCTCGCATGACTTCGTCCATCTCGCGCATGAGTAGTGTCCGTACGCGACTGGCTCGCAGATACTCAACGGCCGGCACGAATTGTCCGCGGCGAAACGTCGCTGGCCATGAATTCAAACCCTCGGTGATTCCCTGGCGTGTCAATTCATCAAACACAGTGGCTGCTTCTGTTCCCAACATTAGTGACACCGCCGACGCCGGGAGGCTGTTGGGTAATTGAATAGGAACAAGTTGAACGCCTAGCTCGCGGAGCAGTTTGAGGTCGTCGCGTTCTTCCTCGGGCTCGTTGGACTCTGTGAACCCCACGCGAAGGGCCGACAGAGGGCGACGTGGCGGCCAGTGAAACGGCTGGTCGACAACAGTCTGATCGTGCCCGTCCGAGCCGTGGATGGCATCCAGGACGAGCGCGCAGTCTTCAACACCGCGCGTGATGGGTCCGATCTTGTCCATGCTCCATGAGAGTGCCATGCAGCCGTGACGGCTGACTCGGCCAAACGTTGGTCGCAGGCCCGTCGATCCGCAGCGACGACATGGCGAGACAATGCTGCCCAGCGTCTCACTGCCCAGCGCAAACCCGACCAGCCCAGCGCTCACGGCGGAAGCCGAGCCGGCTGACGAACCACTGGAACCCTGCCGCGGATCCCAGGGATTGTTCGTCCTCCCGTTGAACCACTTGTCGCCCATGGCCAGGGCTCCCAGCGACAGCTTGGCAACCAGCACAGCCCCAGCCTCTTCCAGCCGCCGCGCGACTGTCGCCTTCTCGTCGATGATTTGCTCACGGAAGTGGGGAGCTCCCCATGTCGTTGGATAGCCGGGCCAGGCAATCAGGTCTTTGGCGCCCCAGGGAATCCCATGCAGCGGACCGCGATAGCGTCCGGCGGCGAGTTCCCGATCGGCTCGCTGGGCCTGCTCGAACGCCAGTTCCTCGGTGTAGGTCACGACACAGTTCAGCAATGGGTTGAATCGCTTCAACCGACCGAGATAGAGCTCCGTGAGTTCCCGCGACGTCACCTGACCAGAACGAAGCAGCGCGGACAGTTCGGTAACCGGAAGAAAGGCCAGCGTCTCGTCGTCATCAGGCCGGCAGGGAGCGGCGCGTTCAAGCGGTCTCGCCTGGTTGCGCTGGACGCGCTCGGCGGATCGTCGCCAGGGAGCGGTCGAAAACGTGATCGCTGGCGGAACGTCGTATCCAACGTCGATGCTGCGGAGTGCATCAAACCGGTCCAGCGAACGTCTGATCGACTTTGCGGTTTCTTCGCGGTCATCCTCGCTCAACTCAAGCCCGGCGATCCACTCGGCCTGCTGGATCATCTCGGCAGTGATGGTACCGCTGTCTTCGACCTGCGCAGCCAGCGCTCGCTGCCAGACCGATGTTCCGACTCCCATGCCAGCGAGAATACCCACGACCCCACGACGGGAGATTGGGCCAGATACTGGAGCTTCGGGATCACTTGTCAGATCGACGGGGTCGGACATGATGCGCCTCGCGGAGTCAGAAGGTTGCTGTTTCACGGGAGTCGGATCATCACCGTGACGCTGACCGGCTGCCAGTCAATCGATCTTCGGTGTGCGCAGGCGCTCCTCTGGATATGGAATGACGCACACGGGAATCGCTCAGTGGCGAGACATCGATGAACTGCAGCACGAGGTCGACTCGATCGTATACCCTTCAGCGACAGCAATTCGATTCGATCCTTCGGCACGGTAAGGAATCCAGAGTGGGACAGAAGCTCAGAATCGCCAGTGTGGGTGATGTCGAACCGGGGAACGGCCTGGAACTCACCGCGGCCGGCCGCATCATCGCGCTGTTCAATGTTGATGGCCAGTTTCATGCGATGGACGGCATCTGTGCTCACGCGGGAGGTCCCCTGGCAAAGGGCACCCTGGATGGAACGATCGTGACATGCCCCTGGCACGGCTGGCAGTACGAAGTCGGCACCGGGCAGCATTGCCTGACACCGACGATCTGTCAGGAGTCGTTTCCGGTATCGGTTGAAGGTACTGACGTGTTCGTCGAGTTGCCCGAATAGCACTCGCAAGCCGTGCTGGAATCGCAACAGGCCTAATGGCTGCCGTACGTCCCGTCGTCTTTGTCCTGGGACATGGGCGGGAAGTTCGCGTAGTCCTGGGCCGTTGTGGTGTATTGCACTTTCAGAACGTCGAACAAATCTTCCAGATGGTTCGACTTGTCTTCACTGATCTGCTGCGGATTGTGGTCGCGGAAATACCGGCTGATTCCGGCAGTGGCGGCGTCAATCTCACTGGCTGATCGCGGAAAGAATGCGGGCCGGACACTTGTGTCGGCGGGTGGTGGCAATGCTTTGGCATCGGCTCTGGTGACCGGATATTTCAGACTTCCCGTCCACTCCTTGCCGGTCAGTAACAGGTGCTCGCTATCGGGGACGCCTCGAATGCGGGCGTCGTACAACAGATAGATTTTCTCGACAGCTCGCTTCGAGCGGATCGGCGGCATGTCTCTGCCTTGCCAGACCGGATGGGCTGAACCAAACACGAGATGGTCGAATCGTCGCAGTCGCGCGGGCAACCAGGCATTAAAGCCCGCTACACCGCTGTCTCCGCCGGACTCGTTTCCGCGTGGCTTCCAGAACACGTTGTAATGGCAGGAGTGATTCGCACCTTGCAGAACAGCGCTCCAGTAGTTGCCGGAACAGAAGTTGCCAGCAATCGTCGCGCTGACCGGGGCATGCCAGCAATGAAAGGCATAGCCTTCGCCGGCAACAATCGTGTTGCCCAGCACGCGCAGGTTGCGGCTGTTCCACGGAAGGTCGTGTCGAGCGCCACCGGCCATGTACATGCTGTGCCCGTGTGTGCCGCGGCCCTGATGGACCATGCGGTTGTCCTGAAACAGCCAGTTGTAAGCGGGTCCGCCTGCGAAGCCCTGGGAGTTGAAGAACGTGCAGCCGACGATTTCGCTGTTCCACGAGGAATAGCTGCCGCCGCCGGATTTGTGGGCGTTGCTGAAGTCTCCACCGATCCACAAGCCCTGCACGCTGACGTTGTCGGCCAGTGACCAGGTCGGCGCGAGGAACGTGTCATTGGCCGTGATGACTACCCGCCCGAAACGAAACGTCGGGTCGACCGCGCGAATGACTGTCCTGGAGTCTTCGTTCGGCCCGGCTGGCCCGAAGCGGCCATCGAACTGGTACAGCCCCGGCAAGACGTTGACGATGGAACCTGGCGAAACTGTGTCTCTGGAATGAGTGATCGTCTGCCAGGGTTTCTCCTTGCTGCCCGGTCCACCATCGTCGCCGGCTGGCGAGACCCAGTAATGTTGTGCTGCTTTGGCGAACGAATTCTCGATCGGGCGGAAACCTGGATAGAAAAAGCCACGTTCCGGATCAGCATGAGCGACCGACCCGAAAGCTACGAAAACGACAGACAGCGACAGGATTATGCGATTGTCAGACATGGTGGTTGCAGACTTTCGAGGAACGGAGGGCAGGATATCTCTATCCTGCGTTTCTTCTGTTCTACGTTACCTTCTGCCGAATCAGGCACGCCGTCATGATTCGTTCGGTAGCGGCTCGTTAAGATCCAATTCGCCGCACGTGACGCCATCGGAATAGACAGTTCCGCGGCACGGTAATCAAGTCGTTTCGGGAAACGCAGCCGGTCGGTCGGGCATAGCCGACGGCAGCAAAGCCACAGTTGGTTCCAGACGGAGGCATCACTTGGGCAGCAAATCACTGATTGGAATCGTGAAGAAGGGTCGCAGGGCATTGGCGAAATGGCGACGCGCCAATCCCGATGGTCTGCTGAATCTTTCAGACGCCGACCTGCAGAACGTTGACCTTCGTGGCGCGAATCTCAAGCGAGCGGATCTGACCGGCACGGACCTCAGGGGCGCCAATCTTGTCGGAGCGAACTTTACCGAGGCCGATCTCACGCGGGCGGATCTGCGCGAAGCAAAACTGGTCAAAGCGGACTTCTACAACGCGCGGCTGTTCAAGGCGACATTCGCCGGGTCCGACTGCAGTGGAGCCCACTTGCGCCGCGCCGAAGCGATTGAAGCTGACTTTTCGGGGGTCAATCTGACCAAGGCTGATCTGGTCGAGATGAATCTCAGGAATGGATCACTGACTGAAGCGACATTGATCGGTGCCGATCTGAGTCGCGCCCGGCTCTCCGGAGTCGACATTCGCGAGGCTGTGTTCGGCTGGACCGTGCTGGGTGATGTGGATCTGACTCAGCTCGTGGGCATCGATCAGTTGGAGCACGTGGGGCCGAGTACGCTGGGACTCGACACGGCCCGCCTGTCTTACGAGCGCCTGCCCGAGTCCTTTCTGCGGGGGTGCGGTGTGTCTGAAAGTGTCGTCCAGCAATGGGAGTCGCTGTTCGGTCACCCTTGTGAGGAGATTCCGTGCTTTATCCGCTTCGCGCCGGACGATTCATCGTTTGCGAAAAACGTCTTTAAGGTCGGCCAGCAAAAGGGGCTCAGATGCTGGCTCGACGAGATGCCAAAGGACGCCGCCAAACGCAGGAACCACAAGTCGCCGACGACCTACGAGACGAACGAGCGCGTGCTGTTCTGCGTGTCGAAAGCCTCGCTGGAGAGCTGGTGGGGACACGACGAGATCGAGCGGATTCAGGACCGCGAGAAACGTGCTAAAGAGGATACCGGTCGCGCCGAGCGGCTGTTCTTTCCACTGAATCTGGACGGGTTCATGTTCAGTGGTGACTGGAAGCACCCTCAGGAGAAGCAGCTTGCGAAGCTCACAATGGACTTCGTAGGCTGGAGACGGAACAAAGAGAAGTTTGAGCAGGAAATGACGAGTCTCATTCAACTGATGATGGGTGACAAAGCAAAGAAGAAGAATTAGCCATCCCGCACCGCGCGATGTCCGCCCTGGCACACAAATTATGCAAACAACCCGACGCAGCTTCTTTCACAACATCTCAGACGGGCTGCACGGGGCCGCCCTGGCATGGCTGTTCAGTCGCGATCTGTACGGCGGATCGGACCTGCTGGCAGCCGATGCGCCGCACCGTCGCAGCTTCGATCTGCGTCCGAAGCAACCGCACACCGAACCCAAAGCGAAGGCCGTAATCCAACTGTTTATGCAGGGCGGACCATCGCAGGTGGACCTGTTCGATCCAAAGCCCGAACTGGATCGGAATCACGGGAAGTCGATCCTCAAGGACATCGCCAAGGACCTGTCTTCGCCGGACTCGGCTGGTGGGCTGATGCGCAGCCCGTTCAAGTTTGCTCAGCACGGACAGGCCGGGACGCAGGTTTCTGAACTACTGCCCAACATCGCGGCACACGCGGACGAACTCGCCGTGGTCCGTTCGATGTTCAACACGCATCAGAATCACGAGCCCGCTCTGTTCAAGATTCAGTCCGGTAAGTTGATGCCCGGTCTGCCGTCACTGGGTTCGTGGGTGACATACGGTCTGGGTAGTGAGAACCAGAATCTGCCGGCCTACGTCGTGCTTGATTCCCCGGACGGTCGCCTGCCCGTCAACACGGTTCAGAACTGGCAGTCGGGCTACCTGCCGCCGCTGTATCAGGGCACGCGAATGCGATCCCGCGGCACGCCGATTCTGAATCTCAAGCCCGAAACGGATGAACCGTCAGAAGTCGAACGCCTCAGTCGCGACCTGCTGGCAAAACTTGACCGGATTCATAAGCGCAAGCGGCCTGGCCAACTGCAACTTGACGCCCGCATCGCCAGTTACGAACTGGCTGCCCGGATGCAGATCTCTGCCAGCGACGCGCTGGACGTCACGCAGGAGACACAGCAGACGCTCGACATGTACGGCGTCGGCGGCAAGGACACGGATGGCTACGGCCGGCAATGCCTGCTGGCGCGACGGCTGGTCGAACGTGGCGTGCGCTTCATTCAGGTCTTCACGTCCGGACAACGCTGGGACAACCACAGCAGTATCGGCTCGTCACTGCCGGCCGCGTGTCGCCAGACCGATCTGCCCATCGCCGGGCTGTTGAGCGATCTGAAGCAACGCGGCCTGATGGATGACGTGATGGTGCTGTGGGGTGGTGAGTTTGGTCGCCTGCCCGTCGCTCAGATGAAACCAGGCAGCAATCCGAAGAACGCCGGCCGCGATCACGGACCGACGGGCTTCAGCGTGTGGTTTGCCGGTGCTGGTGTCAAAGGCGGAACCGTCTACGGTTCGACCGACGAAATCGGCTGGCGAGCCGCAGACAATCGCGTCAGTGTGAACGACTGGCACGCGACCATCCTGCACGCCCTGGGCCTGCATCACGAGGAGTTGTTCTTCGACACGCACGGCCTGAAAGAACGGCTGACCGGCGTCGAGCAGGTCCGCGTCGTTGACGAAGTGTTCGCGTAACTTCGCGGGCGAACCTTGCTTCCGTTCGCCGCTCCATGAGTATCACGGCGGCGGAGTCAGTCGCTTCTGCATCCGCCGATACGCGCTATCAGCTGGAGCGCAACGGCACTTTATCACTCTGCTATCGGGGTCAAGGACAACATCCACCTGCCATCGCATGTCAGTCCAGACCAGTACGTGCCCCCTCTGGTTTATCACAGGCATTTCCAGAACTGGCGGCCCGAATATGTCCTCGACCTGCTCGCGGGTCATCCCGGAAGAAACCTGCCCCATGCGAGCCTTCAGGTCCTGTCCGCCAGCAAGAACAAAGACGGCCCACGCCGCGAGGGGAATAGCGACCAGGATGAGGGCGATTATTGGACGCCGGTTGAAGCGTGGCACACGAAGGCCTCTTGAGATGACCAATACAGGGTTAAGACGCATCTATTTGAATACGTCGAATTCCGAATGGTATTGAATCAATCCCGACTCGAGCGACATGTCCTGATCAAGCGGAAGAACCATGAAGGCCTCCGCCGGAACGTCGCCGAATTCGCACTTGATGCCGAGCGGCGCGCTGGGGGTGAATCCGAATCGGGGGTAGTAGTCAGGGTGTCCGAGCACGACGACGAATTGCACGCCGCGTTTCCTGAGTTCATCCAGCCCTGCCTGCACAAGTTGCGATCCGATTCCCTGTCGTTGCAGGTCAGGCACTACCGACATCGGAGCCAGCCCCATTCCGGGATGCTGTCGGTCCGAACTCCGCAGTACGACTGGTGAAAACGCAATGTGCCCCACCGCACGGCCATCCGATCGAGCCACCAACGACACGAATCCCGGACAAGATTCACGCAAGCGGTCGACAAGGTCGGCTTCAGCCGGTCCCTCAAAGGCCAGTTTATTAATCTGGTGAATCTGGTCGGCATCGCTGGAATGTTCGGGACTGCTCGCTAAGGATCGCAGCATGTTCATGTGACTCCATCGCGTAACGTCGTCGGTTCTGAAAACTCCCAGCATAGCTGATCCGCAAAGTCGGCCATCGTTGTCGTGCCTGTCAGGGCTCGCTACTCTCCCGCCTCACTTCGGGCCAGAACACTCCGGCAGCGGCCTCATCTGCGTTGCCACGGCCCACGATCTGACACCAATCGGTTCGTCACTACGATTTCAGGGATCAGCCAGACTGGCTCCCTGATCGAGTTCCGCTCGCTCGCGGAATTCTGTTCCCGGCAGCGCTCATGGCCGCGGAACGCAGTCGCCAAATGCGATGTTCGGATAACCAATGTCCGTGTCTGCCTCAGTCAGGGCACCGGACGATTCTGGCTCGTGGCGACTGTCGCTCGCCGTTTCAGCGGCGACAGATTTGTACCAATCGCAGGTTGGGTCCAGGACCCGACTGCGGAGAAATGGTCGGGACTGAGTCCCAACCTGTTTAACCTGTATGGAGACTCCAGGACTATGAACTGTTTAAGCGGGCTATTACTGGGCGCTCTGCTGGGCGCGGGAGTTGAACTTGGACCTGAGACCAACGTCGCGAAAAGCGGCGACGCGAAGCCGACATCGCTGGCTGGACAGCCACTGAATCTGGCGGATGCGTTTGAATCTGATGCGAAACCGGCGACTAAGGTTCGTAAGCAACTGGTCCCGCTCAAGCGCCGCGTGCTGGTCTTCAAAGCGTCGTGGTGCGGAACGTGCGTACTTCTGGAACGAGAATGGCCAGACGTGCGGCGCAAGGAGTTGCGTGTCGGGACGTCTCGCACCGACCATTTCCAGCTCATTGATGTCGACCGGAATCCGGAGCTGATGCAGAAGCACCGAGTCGCGCTGCTGCCGACGGTCATTCTGATGGATGGTGACCGTGAACTGGCTCGGCACAATTATCTGAATGCTCGTCAGTTGGCCGACCTGTATCGGAAGAAATAGCCACTCGCATTCGTGGTAACCTCAAGAGTGAACGGCATTTCCGCAGTCGTACGCGCTGGCGGAAGTGAGTTGAAAGTGCGCGCGGGCAGGGATACGATCGCTGCCCATTCCTCAGTGGCTCGTCACCATTCTCTGGTCGTATTTCGGCAGGCTCCTGCCGTTGCGAACGCGGCCAACCCTCCTCAAGCACCATCTCCGCGTAAGGTTTTTGCAGATGTCGAAGGACTCACAGGATACACCCGCGACGACTGAATCATTCAATCTCGACAAGCTCAAAGAGCTGATCGAGTTGATGGAAAAACACGACCTGACCGAGGTCAATCTTCGTCAGGGCGGCGAACAATGGCGTCTGCGTCGTGGTGGGCACGAAGCTGTTCAGATGCCCGTGACATACGCAGCTCCGCAGGCGGCGCCTGCACAGGTCACGGCGCCATCGGCAGCCGCGGAAACGCCAGCACCGGCGGCTCCGGCCAGCAACCTGGCTGAAATCAAGAGTCCGATTGTCGGGACATACTATTCGGCTCCCAGCCCCGAGGATCAGGTCTTTGTTCAGGTCGGGGCCACTGTCAAACACGACACAGTGGTCTGCATTATTGAGGCCATGAAGGTCTTCAATCAGATCACCGCTGACACCAGCGGGACGATCGCTGAGATTCTTGTCGAGAATGGCGACCCGATTGAGTCTGGACAGCCGCTGTTCCGCGTCCGTCCGAACTGACGGTCGGCGCATGTGCCTTCTCCTGTCACCGCGAGCACTGTGACGCGGCCTCCGGTTTTCGAAGCGAATCTGTCCTATGTTTGAACGCATTCTCGTAGCCAACCGCGGAGAGATCGCTCTGCGAGTTATCCGCGCTTGCCGCGAACTTGGCATTCGCAGTATCGCCGTCTTCAGCGAGGCCGATCGCGATTCGCATTACCTCGATCTGGCTGACGAGAAGTACTGCATCGGCCCGGCGTCTTCGTCGGATAGCTATCTCTTTTACAACAACATCATTGCCGCCGCAGAACTGAGCAATGCTCAGGCCATTCATCCTGGATACGGGTTCCTGGCCGAGAATGCCGAATTCGCCAGCATCTGCCGTGAGTGTGAGATTGAGTTCATCGGACCGGCGCACGAGTCCATGTCCAAACTCGGCGACAAGGTCGAAGCGCGACAAATGGCGACGGCTGCAGGAGTCAGCGTTGTTCCCGGCAGCGACGGACTTATTGATAACCCCGCTGAAGCGGTTCGCACAGCCAATGAGATCGGCTATCCGGTTCTGATCAAAGCGACAGCCGGCGGCGGCGGTAAAGGGATGCGCGTCGCCCGTAACGAGGAAGATCTCCGCAGTGGCCTGAAGAACGCATCCGCCGAAGCTGAGAAAGCGTTTAAGAATGCGGGCGTCTATCTGGAAAAGTACGTCGAGAATCCGCGGCACATCGAAGTCCAGATTCTCGCCGACCAGCACGGAAACGCGGTGCATCTCTGGGAACGCGACTGCTCGACGCAGCGCAAACATCAGAAGCTGATTGAGGAATCGCCAGCTCCGAATTTCCCGGAAGACGTGCGACAGAGCATCTGTGAATCGGCCGTGCAACTTGTTCAATCGGCGGGTTACTACAACGCGGGCACGGTCGAGTTCATTGTCGATAAAGACAACAACTTCTACTTCATCGAAGTCAACGCTCGGATTCAGGTCGAGCATCCCGTCTCTGAACAAATCTCGGGCATCGATCTGATCGAGCAGCAAATACGCGTGGCCTCTGGCGAGAAACTGGCTTTCACTCAGGCAGACATTCCACGACTCGGTTCGGCAATTGAAGTACGGATCAATGCTGAGGATCCGATGCACGACTTCCGCGGCAGCCCGGGCACGATTACGAAGCTGCGAGTGCCAGGTGGTCGTGGAGTTCGTTTCGACTCACATGTCCACGAAGGCTATCGAATCAGCCCTTATTACGACTCAATGGTTGGCAAGCTCATCGTCCACCGCCCCACACGAGCGGAATCGATTGCCTGTATGCTGCGGGCTCTGGACGAATTTGTCATTGAAGGTGTTGCGACGACGATTCCGTTGCTCAAGCAGATTCTTCGCGATCCAACTTTCGCCAATGGCAACGTCGACACCCGCTGGCTCGAGCGGACAATGGACGAATTGATGCCGCAGAGTTAGTGACAGGCTGCGGTTGGGCGAAGCAGCGAAGCTCAGATTGGCAGCCAACTCAGTTAACGAAATCTTTGTCGGCTTCAGCCGACACCCACTTGCCACCGGCTTCAGCCGGTGGTGGCATGGTTGTCAATCATTGTTTGAGCCGGCTTTAGCCGGACTTCTCGTCGAGGATTTATCCACGGCTGAAGCCATGCCAGAAGTCCGGCTAAAGCCGGCTCAAAGTTAAACTTCGGCGACGGCACCACCGGCTGAAGCCGGTGGCAAAGCAGTGTCAGCTGAAGCTGACAGTCATCACACAGGAGCCGAATTTCATGAGCGAAACTGCTCCCCTCAGTTCACCGGCTGCGGATGCCCACGGATTCAAACGAGTCGCTGTTTTGTTTTCGGGTGGACCGGCCCCGGCGGCGAATGCGGTGATCTCGACGTGTGCCGCTTCATTCCGCCGCAGCGGGATCGAAGTCGTCGGTGTGCTGCATGGCTATCGTCACCTGATGGACTACTCGGCCGAGCAGCGTCTTGAGCAGGGTCGTGATTACGTGCTGCTCGACAATCAGAGCCTGAAGCGAACACGAAATCAGCGGGGCATCATCATCGGCACGGCACGGGCCAATCCGGGAAAGCTGATTCAGTCGCCTGCCGACCTGCAGGATCCGGAAAAAACGGCTCCGATGAGGACTGTCCACGAAGCGCTCAGTTCGCTGAATGTCGACGCTTTGATCTCGATCGGCGGCGACGACACGTTGAAGACCGCAAACAAGTTCAAGCTGTTCCAGGACACGCTGCCAACGGACGCTAAGAAGATTCCAGTGGTCCACATCCCGAAGACCATCGACAACGATTATCACGGGATCGATTTTACGTTCGGGTATTTCACGGCGGTGGAAGTTCTTGCCGGCGAATTAATGAATCTGATCGCGGATGCCGAGGCCAGCGAGAGCTACTTTGTGGCCGAACTGATGGGTCGAAGTGCGGGCTGGCTTGCTTATGGCGCGGCAATCGCCAGCGAAGCCAGCCTGGTGATCAGTGTGGAAGACATCAGCGGCGAACTGGCCAGCGAAGAGCAGGCGACGAATCCCAAAACCGGCGAGACCGAAACTCGCCGCATCATGAACATCGACGGAGTCGTCAAGCGCATCGTCCGCACGCTGACGGTTCGAGAGCAGCAGGGGAAACGCTTCGGTACGATCATTCTGGCGGAAGGCCTGGCCGAGCTGATGCCGTCCAGTCAACTCGAAGGCGTGCCGCGAGACGATCACGGCCATATCTCGGTGGCCCATGTCGACCTGGGAAAACAGATCGCAAAACTCGTCGCCGCGGAATACAGGGCTCAGACCGGAACAAACCGCAAGATCACGGGACTGCAGTTGGGCTACGAATCCAGGTGTGCTCCGCCGACCGCCTTCGATGTCATGCTGGGGAGCCAGCTCGGCGTCGGCGCGTATCGGGCAATCGTGGAGGAGGAGCTGAACGGAGTGATGGTGTCGATCGTCGGCCAGCTCGACCTGCGATACGTCCCGTTTGAGGAACTGGTGAATCCAGATGACCTTGTGACCGAGGTCCGGTTCATCAAGCCCGGCTGCGACTTCCACACCCTGGCCCGGTTTCTGGAAACCAACGTGGAGTGATGGCCCCCGTTTGTGCGGAGCATCCGCGAGTTACCGCTCTTGAGGATCCTGACGGTAATTCGTGTGACTCAAAGAGGCAGGGAAACACTCTCATAGCTCAGGTCCCTAAATCTGGCCGCGACTCGACGTTTTCCAGGCTGCGGTACCGGTTGCGGCTTATCACCGGAAGCGGAATCGACGAAACGGAGTCGAAACGGGGGGATGTTTCGCTCTGCAGCGCGTCATACCCCATACTCTGTTCACGTCGTTTTCAGCGGCGACTTGCCAGAGCCCCAGCCCCTGAGCCACAGCTACGGAGCGTGACAGTCGATGGCGGACAAAAATCAGACACCGAAACCGGAACACTCCGACAAAGAACCTTCAGTTCCCGGAAAAAAGCGTCCGGCATCACCCAATTCGAACCGGATGATTCTGGGTCTGCTGTTTGCCGCCACGATCATGCTGGTCTTCTACCCGATGCTGACTGCGCAGAGTCGCTTCAAGACTCTGAAATTCAGCGAGTTTCGCAGCGGCATCGTGAGCGACCCGAGTGAGTGGAATTCGACCAACGTGCATGAACTGGTCGTGGGCGACACGTCGTTGCTGTTCCAGGACCAGCCGCTCCCGGAAGATGACGAAACGCCGGAAGTCGAACCGACTGTCTACCGCGTCGAGATCGCGTCCATGGGCGATGGGGAGCGGAAGGCGTTTACGGATCTACTCCTCGAAAAGAAGATCGACTTCGGACACGACGGTGCGCCATCCGACTGGCAGTCCACGGCCTTCATGCTGATTCTCGCATTGCCACTGGTGCTGCTGCTGGTTCTGATGATTCGTCGCATGGGCGGAGCAGGCTCGGCACTGTCCTTTGGACGCAGCCGCGGGAAGGTCTACGCTCAGGACGATATGGACGTCACGTTCGACGACGTCGCCGGCATCGACGAAGCCGTCGATGAACTGAAAGAGGTCGTGGACTTCCTGAAGTCCCCCGGAAAGTATCAGGCTCTGGGCGGGCGTATCCCGAAGGGGGTCCTGCTGGTCGGGGTTCCCGGCACGGGCAAGACACTGCTGGCCAAGGCCGTTGCCGGCGAGGCCGGTGTGCCGTTCGTAAGCCTGTCGGGTTCGGACTTCGTGGAGATGTTTGTCGGCGTAGGAGCGGCACGTGTGCGGGACATGTTCCAGCAGGCTGCACAGCGATCTCCGTGCATCATCTTCATCGACGAACTCGACGCGCTGGGCAAAGCCCGCGGTGTTGGCATGCCAGGCGGACACGACGAACGCGAACAGACACTCAACGCGCTGCTGGTCGAGATGGACGGCTTCGGTTCGGATCAGAGTGTCATTGTGATGGCCGCAACGAATCGGATCGACGTGCTCGATCCCGCGCTGCTGCGTCCCGGGCGTTTCGATCGTCATGTCGTCGTTGATCGCCCGGACATCCGTGGTCGCGAGCAAATCCTCAAAGTGCATGCCGGCAAAGTGAAAAGTGACGAAACGGTCGACCTGGCCCGCATTGCTAAATTGACTGTCGGCTTCGTCGGTGCTGATCTGGCGAATCTGGTCAACGAAGCTGCTTTGCTGGCAGCACGGTACGAACGCAAAGCCGTCACGATGCAGGACTTCGACGAGGGTATTGACCGAGTCGTGGCTGGGCTCGAGAAGCAGTCTCGGATTCTGGATGACGAGGAAAAACGCCGCACGGCGTATCACGAATGTGGACACGCGCTCGTCGCGTGCGTGCTCCCACACACGGATCCCGTCCACAAGATCTCGATCATCCCGCGTGGCATGGCATTGGGTTACGTGATGCCGCTGCAGGAGAAAGATCGGACCAGTCAGACGAAGACCGAACTGACCAACCGTATCTGCTGCCTGATGGGCGGAACGGCCGCTGAGCAGATCATCTATGAGGAGACTTCGGTCGGAGCTCAGAACGACCTGCAACGCGCGACAGACATTGCGCGCCGCATGGTGACTGAATTCGGCATGAGTGAGGCCCTGGGGAAGGTCTATTACAGCGAACAGCGAACGTCGGTCTTCCTGGGGACTCATGGAGCTGTCGACACGGTCCACAGTGAAGAAACGACGCGGGAAATCGACGTCGAAGTCAAGCAGATCATCGACCACTGCCATTCAACAGTACTCGAGATTCTCCGCGATCGTCGTCCACTACTTGAACGCATGACAGAAGAGCTGATGGAAGTCGAAGTCATGAATTCCGATCATCTGAAGCGGATCATCGACGAAGAACACACCGGCCCGCAGATCGTGCCCGGCACGTACGCCAAGCCCGTTCCTGCCGCGCCAACGGAAGGTGCTGAATCCTCAGGCGCATCCGGTACACCAGGTGAAGTGGCCGACGGAGGTTAGGTTCGGCAAGGCGGCGAATGGAAATCATGTGGGTCAAAATCTGCGGCATCTGTGACCGGACAACGGCTGACCAGGTTGCCGACCTGCGTCCGGATGCGATCGGTCTGAACTTCTACGCTCAGACGCCTCGCTGCATCGACCCGCGGACGGCCGCTCAAATCGTTGACTCGTTACCTGAGTCAATCGAAGCAGTCGGGCTGTTCGTCAATCACTCCCTCGATGAAGTCATCGACAGGACGGAACAGTGCTCGATCACAACCGTGCAATTACACGGTGATGAATCGCCCGCGTTCCTGGCCGAACTGAAGTCTCGATGCCCGGAGCTGAAACTGTTGCGCGCATTGCGCGTCGGAGACGAAGGCTGTGGAGCCGTCGCAGATTATCTGGCGGAATGCCGGAGACTGGGCGTGTGTCTGGCCGGCTGCCTGATCGATGCACGCGTCGCTGGCAGCTACGGCGGAACGGGGCACACAGCCCCTTGGGATCTGCTGGTGGATCAGTATGATTCCGCCCGCTGGCCCCGGCTGATCGTCGCCGGGGGATTGACTCCAGACAACGTGGCCGACGCGATTCGCGTGACGGCTCCCTACGGTGTTGACGTAGCGAGCGGCGTCGAATCGGCAAAGGCCGTGAAAGATCTGGAGCTTGTCAAAAGATTCATCGCGGCCGCGCGTCTCGCATCGTCCGCTGCCAAAAGGACTCCCTCAGATGGCTGAAGTGCAACCGTTTCAAGCATGGCGCTACGACGTCGGGCAGGTCGGCGACCTCTCAGATGTGGTGGCTCCGCCGTATGACGTCATCGATCCGGCATTCCAGAACGACCTCTACAAGAAACACCCATGCAACTGTGTCCGGCTGATTCTGAATCGTGATGAGCCCGATGATTCCAGTGTCGACGACCGTTACGCACGAGCATCAAAGTATTTTCGGCAATGGCAGCAGGACGGCGTCCTGATCCGTGAGCATGAAAACTCTTTGTACGTGTATCACCAGGAATTCGAGTGGGAGGGTACGAAGTACGTAAGACGCGGATTCCTCGGTCGACTGCGACTGGAAGAATTCGGCAAAGGAAACGTCTTCCCGCACGAGCAGACGATGCCTGGTCCCAAGAAAGACCGACTGGCTCTGATGACCGCCTGCGGCTCGAATCTCTCCCCCATTTTCGGCCTGTATCCGGATGCGGAGAATGTTGCACAGTCACTTCTTGAAGACGCAACGATCAGCCTGACACCGCTGGTGGCGACGGATCATCTGGGCGTCACGCATCGCATGTGGCCAGTCAGCGATCAGGCTGTTATTGCCCAAGTGCAGGAGATTCTCAGTGAGAAACCGATCTTCATCGCCGATGGCCACCACCGCTACGAGACATCCTGCAATTACAAGCAGGTCCAGCAGGAAGCCGGCGAGCTGACGGACAGCTCCGCCGCGAACTACACGCTGATGTACTTCAATGGCATGGACGACCGCGGCCTGACGATTCTACCGACGCACCGACTGATCACCGGTTTTCCGGAACTGACAGCCGACGACATTCGCGCGGCACTCGGCGATCATTTTTCGATCGAAGAAGTGGCCACTGCCGCGGCGGCGTGGGAAACAATGGACCTTGAAGGTGATCAGAAAGTGTTCGGCATCGGCACACCGGCCGACGGGAAGTGGCTGCTGATCCGAGCCACCGATACGAGCCCGATGAAAGAACTCGCCGCTGATCAAAGCGACATCTGGCGAGGCCTGGGAGTGAGCCTGCTGCACCGACTGATCGTCGATCATCTTCTGGTCGGCGCGCATCCCGGTTCAGAGCCGAAGTTCAAGTTCGTGCATCTGATGGACGAAGTCACGGACGCCATGGCCGACAAATCGTGTCAGGTTGCGATCCTGGTAATGGCCGCTCAGATGGAGCACGTCCAGGGGATCTCCGCAGAGCTGGAACGGATGCCACCCAAGAGCACGTTCTTTTATCCGAAACTGCTCTCAGGTCTCGTCTTCAACCCGCTGACTTAGGATCGTCTTGGAATTAAGTGTCACATTGTCGTCTTTCGCTCCACGAAAGAACGCACTTTCGCTCCGAGGTTGTGAATTTATTAGAAACCGACCTTGGAGACCTGGAAGTGTGAGCAGGCTGGCGCTAAAAAATCAGCATGAGTGCCACATCATCGAAAACGGACGCTCGCGTTGATCGACCCCAACGGCGGCAGAGGGAATGGCAGGACTACTGTCTTGATGAGA
>Ga0114999_10000632_pt1 | contig 51886 bp, 44 predicted proteins | sample ArcticOcean_MG_C_3_FD_89820 | JGI IMG/M metagenome (GOLD analysis project Ga0114999, IMG submission 89820) | Marine microbial communities from western Arctic Ocean - ArcticOcean_MG_CB8_126 | ecosystem: Environmental > Aquatic > Marine > Oceanic | place: Arctic Ocean: Canada Basin | collected...
GCGAGTTTGGTGGGCCCTGTGGGGATCGAACCCACGACCTGCGGATTAAAAGTCCGATGCTCTACCGCTGAGCTAAAGGCCCTCAAACTCGGATATCAAGGGTACGACAGCATGGGCGCGTTCGGGAGTGCCGAAATGCACCACTTGGCGCTTCGACGATGCGATTCGATGCTAGCGCCTTTGAACTACCATCTTCGAGCACTATGAGCACTATTTTCCTACACCAAAGCTGCGTCTGAGGTCTAAGATGGCGCCCATCACGGCAAATATGCCATACCGCTTCATCTTAAAACATGCTCTCGGAGGCCCTGGTGACTACAGAAAACGCGTCAACACGAAAGTACGATCTTCTACTCAAAGGTGGCCGAGTAATTGACCCCGCCAACAACATCGATGGGAATTTCGATGTGGCGACGTCCGGCGGGTACATTGCTCTCGTCGATAAAGACATCTCCCCTGCCCTTGCCCGAACGGTTACCGACGTTAGTGGACTTGTCGTTACGCCGGGGCTTGTTGATTTACACGCCCATTTCTACGGCTATGAAGCTGCAATTCTCCCAGATGCTCACTGCCTGCCAGAAGGCACAACCACCGCAGTCGACGCCGGCGGATCGGGGCACCTGACCTTCGACGATTTCAACGAACTCGTCATCGATCCTGCGATAACGAACGTTTTCGCCCTTTTGAACATCGCCGGTGAAGGCATGGTGGGTCAGCCGGAACAGGACCTCGACGGCATGGACATCGATCTCACAGCAGCGAAAATAGCGCAGCGGCCCGACGTGATCGTCGGTGTAAAAGTCGCTCACTACATGGGGCCGGGTTGGGAGCCGCTCGACCGCGGTGTTCAAGCCGCTGAAGACGCCGGCGTTTTCCTGATGGTCGATCAGTCGCCCATCCCCTCTCGCCCGATGAACGAAGAGCTTCTCGAGCACCTTCGACCCGGCGACATGGTGACTCACTGCTACGCGCTGAGTAAGCCGATGACTGATGTCAACGACAAGGTGAAGCCTCACTTCATCGAAGCCCGAGAACGCGGTGTGCAGTTCGACGTGGGTCACGGCGGGGGAAGCTTCTCGTTCCGAATTGCAAACGCAGCGATCGAACAGGGTTTCTTACCAGACACTATTTCGACCGATATGCACCGTTCGAGCATTTTGTCCAACCAGGCGACGATGCCAGAAACGATGACGAAAATACTGGCGTTGGGTATGGATATGGCCGATATCGTGAAGCGTTCGACGTGGGACCCTGCAGTAGCTATCGGGCACCCAGAACTCGGAAATCTTGGCCAAACGGCTCCAGCCGATATTGCAGTGCTGGATATCGCCGAAGGAGATTTCGGTCTCGTCGATAACGGAACGGCGCATCGTGTTTTCAAGGCAAATAAACGAATTGTTTGCGAGATGACCGTGAAGAACGGACAGGTTGTGTGGGATAAAAATGGTCGATCCCGTGACGATTGGTCAACAACTCCGCCCACCAACCCGACAATTTAGGACTCTCGACTGAATGGCAAATCCCACTTACGACGTAATTGTTGTCGGCGCAGGCTCGGCTGGCGCAACGCTTGCAACACGACTCTCGGAAGATCCGGCTCGCAGCGTAATGCTGATCGAAGCCGGACCAGACTACGCGAACTTTGACGAATTACCCGACGAAATTCGGCAGGGGCACGCAACTGGCACGGATTTGGCGGTCGACCCGTCGGGGATTCACAACTGGGCATTTACGGCGAAGGCAACACCTCTGCACACCGACATGCCAGTGCCTCGTGGCAAGATTACCGGGGGAACCAGTGCGATCAACGGCCAAGTTTACCTGCGTGCCATCCCAGAAGATTTCGATATGTGGGTGGCTGACGGAAACGATGAATGGTCGTACGACAAATCCCTGCCCTACATGATCAAGCTGGAAAACGACCTCGACAGAGTCGACCAGTACCACGGTAACGAAGGGCCGATTGTCGTTCGTCGGTATCAGCCTGACGAGCTGGTCGATGACCAGGCGGCGTTTATCGAGGCTGTCACCGACGCTGGATTTGCGAGAACCGAAGATCACAACCACCCGGCTTCGAGCGGTGTTGGGCCATTACCGCTGAATAATCCGGACGGTATTCGTTGGAGCACCGCTCTCGGCTATTTGACAATGGCGCGCGATAGACCGAATTTCACGCTCAGCGCTGATAGTCACACGACCCGAGTGCTGATCGAAAACAAAAAAGCTGTTGGCATCGAATACGAAAAGAATGGTGAGCTTCGACAGGCGTATGCGAGAGAGGTGGTGCTAAGTGCGGGACCGATTGGATCACCTCACCTGCTTATGCTCTCGGGTCTGGGTCGCAAGGAACAGCTCGAAGCGGTCGGAATCGAAGTGATCGCCGACATGCGCGGTGTTGGACAGAATTTGCGAGACCATCCTTCCGTTGCGGTTCGCTGGCATGCCGATGATGATTTCCCGATGCCCGACGTTGATACCGGGCCACAGAAGACGGCTCTTCGGTACACGGCGCAGGGTTCGGAGGATCGCAACGACATGATTGCGGTGATGCGTTGGAATTCGCCACTACGGGAATTCATGATGAGCGCGGGGCTTTATCTGGCAAAGGCTTCGGGCGAACTGCGGTTGGTTTCGGCGGATTCCCATGATCAGCCTGAACTCGATTATCACTTGCTCGATCACCCGAACGATCTCGAACGAATGCGGGCGGGCGTGCGAATGCAGATCGAACTCGGAAAGCACTCGGCTTACAAGGGGATTTTGGAAGAACTTAAAGACCCGGCACCAGCTGATTTGGAATCGGACGAGACTCTGGATACGTGGCTACTGAGTAATGCCAGCACGATGCACCACATATCGTGCACGGCGAGGATGGGCGCAGCCGACGATCCGATGGCGGTTACGAATCAGTATGGGCAGGTGCATGGCATAGAGGGTTTACGGGTCGCCGATCTTTCGATCATGCCCGACTGCCCGCGTGCAAATACGAATTCGCCAGCGATGATGATAGGCGAACGCATAGCCGACTTCATTAAGGCGGCGCCTTAGGCGGCGCCTTGGGCGCGTTTTCTGGGGGCGAAGGATGGCACCGAAATCGGAACGATTGTCATTCTGAACTTGATTCAGAATCGCGAACTTAGCGAGACGGGTTCGACTGAAGGGATCAGGCGTGCGCCCGGAGTCGCCGCGATCGTAACGTTGGAGCAGGGTGAGCGTGATTCTGAATCAAGTTCAGAATCACAATGCTCGACTTATCAGAATGACAGTGCTTGGGGTGATTGGATGTTCAGGTAACCGTTTACGGATTATCGGTTTTGGTCTCGTTCTGAACGCGTATAACGTTCTTAGCTGAACAACTGGAATTCCATGAAGGGCCAGTAGACAGCCCACGCTCGACCGACTAGCGCATCGGCCGATACGAACTTCCAGTTTCGCGAGTCAACTGAAACTCGCCGGTTGTCACCGAGAACGAAATATTCGCCTGGCGGAACTTGAACCGGGTAATCATTGCTCCGTCGCGCAGTTGTCACGTCGACCCAATCGGTCTTTTCCCCGTTCACATAGACCGAATTACCATCGAGATCTATCCAATCGCCCGGCACACCGATTATTCGTTTCACAAAGTCGGTTTGTGATCCCGTTGGTGGGTGGAACACCACGATATCGCCACGTTCGGGACCGCCGAAAAGATAGTTATCGTCCCCGAATAAGCTGACTGGCGACTGGGCGTAGACAAATCGGTTGACCAGTAATCGCTCGGATTCCAGCAGGGTTGGCTCCATCGAAGATCCTTCGATCAGGAAGCTCTGGGTGGTTCCCTGCAGCACAAGAAAAATCACCACAGCTGTGATGATCGTCTCGCCAGTATCTCGAAGCGCAGATCGCATGTATCGCCTTTGACCTAGCCCAGAATCACTCGTTCATGTTTCCTGATTCTCCGGGGCAAATGATTGCTCTATTACGAATATACCAAGTCGAATCCCAGTTCCACGTAATCGAGAAGTAACGTTTCTATCGTTGAGCGCCTTCGTGGGGCGTCGGGGGGATGTCGATTGAATGGGTGACGAGTAGGATTGAGCCGAGAATATTCCGGACCGAACTTTGACCACCTTCGACGAACAACGACTAATTCAACTCACCCGCGACGGCGACTACGACGCTTTTAACCGTTTAGTAGTCGAGTACCAAGACGCAGTATTCGCTGTTGTTCTTCGCATGGTGCGGAATCGGGCGGCAGCTGAAGACATCACGCAGGATGCCTTCATTTCGGCCTTTCGCAAGATAGCGAGCTATCGAGGCGGGATATTCCGAGCATGGCTGTTTCGTATCGCCAAAAATGCATCACTGGATTACTTGCGCAAGATATCCAGACGACCTGAGATCTCGATGGACGAAGACATTGTCTACTTCTCAGAAACGGTCAAAGACGATTCCGCCGACCCTCTTGCCGATGCCCTGAACGCCGAACTGGCGCGTTTGATCGAGCATTGTCTGGGCGGCCTATCAGAAGATCACCGCTTTGCGATGGTGATGGTCGATGTGGAGGGCTACCAGTACGACGAAGCTGCCGAGTCGATCGGCGTTTCAATTGGCACCGTGAAGTCACGCCTAAACAGGGCCAGAGCACGAATGCGTGACTGTGTTCAGCAAGAACCGGAACTTTTACCCGCCGCCATGCGTCTATAAGACAAGGAGTTGTTTAACAGAGTGTTTTTGAGGGTTCTAAATCGGCTGTTCGGCCGTACAGATTCGAGCATCGACGCAATAAATGCGTTCGTTGAGGGAAGCGCGTCTACAGATGAGCAAGAACTCGTCGAACAGATGATGCGTGAGAACCCTGCGCTCGAAAAGGACCTCGCCACTCAGCGGGCTTTGCTGGATGTTCTGGATCGGGTCGATAATGTCGAAGCTTCTCGGTCGTTTGCGGTTACACCCGAAATGGTTGCTGCGGCTGAACGTTCAGAATCCGGCATTTCGAGATTTGCCGAACTTTTCGCTCCTCAGCGAAAGCTTGCGTTTGCTCCAGCAATTATTGCCGGTATCGCTGCGCTTAGCGTTGCGTTACTGACAATTGGCGATATTACCGACACTGTGAATCAGTCGAGCCAAAGCGGGTCATCATTCGTAACATCCAGCGCCTCGGAAGCGTCGGCAGCAGCTCCCGTTGCAGGTGGCGAGAGTGCTCCGCAGATCGAAATGGCCGTTGAAACCGAAAGCGGGAGAGCAGGATCTGCCACTGACGCTACAGCTGCTCCTCTAGCGACGGAGGCAATGGCTGACGATCCAGCGACATTACAGTCCGCCCCACCAGTTGCCGGGCTTGCGATAGAACCTGAGGTTGCTGTTGAAAACAAGAGCGACGCGATATCGTCGGACTCTGGGAATACCGCAGACACCAGTCTCGCGTCGCCAGCTGAAGAGCCTCCAAGCATTGCCCCTGAGGCACCGCTGGCTCTAATCGGCGGTGATGAGGCAACGATAGCCGAGGATGAGCAGACTGAAAAACGCAGCAGTCCGGGTTCAGCGGGTGTGGGAGGTGGTTTAGAGACCGCCGAACTGCCAGAGATTTCTACTACCGAGAAATACTCTTCACCTCTTCTAGAAGGAGATGGAGAAACGGCGTTCATAGGCGAACCTACTCAAATGAACGACTGTATTTCGCTCCCGCTATGGCAACTTCAGATTGCCCTCGCAGCCCTTGCCGTCGCTGCGATCGGCGCATGGGCAGGACTCCGCAGGGTTCGAGGCGAGTAACCGCTGTAGTTGGCCAGCGGCAACATCGCCCCTGCGATACACAGTCGAGCGGTCGTCACTGTCCAGCCGTGCCCTTCACATCGGTCTGCTCAAGGCGATTTCGCCTTCTCATCGGTTCATTCGAACAACCATAGACCACTCGTGAATAGGGGGAAATGGAACAAATTAGCCACTCCCTGCGTCATTACTAATAACAGCGACAAATCAACATCCGATAAGTCGTAATTACAAAGCTTCAAGACGAATAAACGATAAGGGTGAGATTATGACAAACAATAAGTTCCGAAGGCCAACAGCGTGGTTGCTTGTGGCAGCGATAGCAGTATTTTCACTGGCAGCGGTCGCATGCACAGATGCTTCGAGTTCTGAAGATGGCAACAACCTGGAGTCACCGGGTATCGGGGCACCCGCAGGAGTAGTCGGAAGCGTTTCCATAAGCTCAGGCGGATCTGCTTCAGTATCGAACTCAGGTGTCGTCGCTTCTGGTTACGATTCACCAGCTGTCGAGCCAAGCGCCCCGATCGCATACGGTGCGCCAGTTTCCTACGGCGTACCGACCTACGCCTCGCAAGCCGGCACGACCAACTCGGGTATCTGGATAACCGGGCAGGCAACACTGGAAATTCCCGCCGACGTGGCGCAAGTTTCGATTGGTGTTGAATCACGAGAGACGACCGTTTCAGCAGCTCGCCAGAACGCAGCCGATGCTATGGAAAGCGTTCTCGATGCGATCAAAGAAAACGGCGTTTCTGAAGACGACATTGTGACAACGAACTTCAACATTTACCCACAGACGGTTTGGGTCGAAGTATCTGACTCACTTGGTCGCCACAGCGAACCTCGCATCACCGGTTACACCGTGAGCAACACTGTTCAGGTGACTGTGCGAGACATCGACAATCTGAGCCCGGTGGTCGACACCGCAGCGACGGCTGGTGGCGATTTGATCAGGATCAACTCGATTCAGTTCACAGTTGACGATTCTTCGGTATTCGGTGAGCAGATTCGCCAGATCGCCGCTGCTGACGCACTGGCGAAGGCCGATGTGTACGCACGAGCAATGGGCGTAACTCTCGGACAACTCGTTTACCTGACCGAAGTCGGTAGCTCGGTTCCGATGGCAGCTGCTTCTCCCATGATGGAGATGGCAGCGATGGACGGCGCTTTCAAGTCGACACCGATCTCATCGGGTGACGTGAATCTGTCGGTTACTGTCCAGGCAGTGTTCGCAATCGCCGGATAGTTGCCAGTTAGCTGAAAACATATTCGAGCGATCGAAGAAAATTACGAAAGGGCGGATTCCAAATGGGATCCGCCCTTTTCTTTAACATTTTTCGTATCACCCACGGATATATCCTCTTCCCGACCGAAGCGATAGCGGAGTGGAGGGACCTTGGATAATGCCGTTAGCGACTGATGTTCAAAGTGATTCAGTTGATTCCTGATTGATCGATGATGGCATCGTGTACGACTAAGATCCCTCCGCTCCGCTTCGCTACGGTCGGGACGAGGGAAATGGTGGGCTACGGTCGGGACGAGGATTGGTTGGCGACTGGCGGTGGCATCAAGTACGACCGAGATCCCTCCGCTCCGCTATCGCTGCGGTCGAGACGAGGGAAGTAGTGGGCTACGGTCGGAACGAGGGTTGGTTGGCGGTGGTTCGCTGCGAGCCGCCCTTTTCTTTTGCCCTGCCCTCCCGCGACGAGGGGCTAACCCTTACAATCCATTCTTGGCCTGTCTTGACCATTCTTGTCTCAAATTGGCCAATCTGATCGCTCTCATGAGTTAAGTAAGGGAATTTCGCATGGTCCTCAGCGACCGGTCTATAAAGGAAGCAATCGAAGCCGGGACGATCGACATCGATCCGTACTCTCCCCGTGACGTTCAACCGGCCAGCGTCGATTTCCATCTTGCGAACAAAATTCTCGTGTTCCGAAACTCGACCCTGCCCTACATCGACCTGAAGAAAGATGTGCCCAATCTGACCGATGAAGTGATCATTCAAGACGATGAGCCGTTCATGCTGCATCCGGGCGAATTCGTTCTCGGCAGCACATTAGAAAAACTGACTTTATCGAGCAGCCTCGTAGCTCGAATCGAAGGTAAAAGCTCTCTGGGACGTTTGGGCCTCATGATCCACTCCACCGCCGGGTTTATCGATCCCGGATGGTCTGGGAACCTCACCCTCGAACTTGCAAACGTTTCTCGACTGCCAATAACCCTTTACTTCGGTATGCGAATCGGCCAGATATCGTTCCAGCAGATGACCACCGAAGTCGATCGGCCATACGGCTCAAAAGAGCTCAACAGCCGCTACCAAGGGCAAGATTCGCCAACTGCGAGCCGAGCCCACCTCGACTTCGATAGCCACATTAAGCAGTCGTAACAGCGAATGGCGTTATCTAATTGCAACTACGCCCCGAGGTGTCGTTATCGCTAGTCCTCCCAACCCGCTAGATAGAGCACTTGAGCTTGCTGAGCAGGCAAAAGGCGGAGTCGCGCCGCGGCCACCGGTAGGTGCGGTAGTAGTTCGTGACGGTAAAATAATCGGAGAGGGTGCGACCGAACCGCGCCCCGGTGAGCATGCGGAAACGATGGCCCTTACGCAGGCGGGTGAGCAGGCTCGGGGTGCGAGCCTTTTTTGCACACTTGAACCGCATGGATTTCAGGGCGTTTCAGCGCCATGCACCGATGCCATCATCGCTGCCGGTATATCGACGGTCGTTGCACCGCTCGATGATCCCAATCCAGCCGTTTCGGGTAGTGGATTCAGCCAACTCGCAGCAGCCGGAATCGAGTTAGTCCGTAAAGTATCGGATGAGCAACTCAAACGGGCTGAGCTACTAATCGAGGGCTTTGCACATCATCTGGAAACTGGCCGACCGCTGGTCACGCTAAAACTTGCAACAAGTCTCGACGGCAAGATTGCGACCAACACTGGCGAATCGCAATGGATAACGAACGAGGCGTCTCGGGCTCATGTTCACGTAATGCGTCGTCAAACCGATGCGCTGATCACGGGAATTGGCACTGTGTTGGCAGACAGTCCACGTCTCACGGCACGTGATTCTGCGGGTAACGCGACGGGTCGACCAATGTTGCGAGTTATCGTCGATACCGCTGGTCGTATGCCTATCGACGCTCCCCTGCTCAATGAACCGGGCGAGGTGCTATGGATCGTTGGCGAAGACACAAGTGTCGAATCGCCCCATGCACATGTTTCCATCGTTAGAACCCCTCTCACAAGCGGCAAGGTCGACCTTTTCTCGGTGCTCGACGAGCTAGGCTCACGCGAATTGCACAACGTAATGATCGAAGCGGGAGCGGGTCTTGCTGGGGCGTTTATGGAGGCAGGGTTGGTCGACAAAGTAGCGGCCTTCATCGCTCCGATAATTATTGGGGGATCAGGCGCCCCGGGACCTCTGGCAGGGCAAGGAATAGCCTCTATCAGCGACGCACTATCTCTCGAAAACCTCACCCACACGGTCGTGGAGGGCGATATTCTTGTTGAAGGTTATGTTTCCAGAGGCGAATAGCCAGGGTCGAGTAGCCAGAGTCGAATAAAACGCAGCAAGAGCGATCGACCGGACAAAGTAAAACCATGTTTTCGGGAATAATCGAAGAGGTTGGAACCGTCGAATCCTACGACGGTGAGACGCTTGTCGTCCGAGCGAATCAGGTGCTCGACGATCTCAAAATATCCGAATCGATCATGGTCGCGGGAGCCTGCCTCACAGTGACAGCGCTCGCTGAAACCGACTCCACGTTCACGGTTGAAACCGTCCCCGAAACACGCACTCGTACCAATTTCGGCGATCTCGGTGCCGGCGACAGCGTGAATCTCGAACGCTCGCTGCGCTACGGCGATAGGGTTGGCGGTCACATGGTGCAGGGGCACGTTGATAGCGTTGGCACCATTCGGTCGGTTATCGAGGATGGCAACTCTAGGGTGATCATAATCAACGCTCCTGAGAATATAATTGCGAACGTTGTTGAGAAGGGCTTCATCACGGTTGATGGAACCAGCCTCACAATCGTCGATAAAAATCCCGATAGCTTCAGTATCGCTGTAATTCCATATACGTTCGAGCACACAACATTTAACGAGCGTTCTGAGGGCTCAAAAGTAAATCTCGAAGCCGACGTTACTGCCAAGTACGTGGCGACGCTTATCGAGCCGTATCTCGGCAACCTTCCTCAAAAATAACCCTCGATCTGACAACACACGATTAACGACACCAAATGACAATTAATCCGCATATTCCAGACACCGTCGACGCGCGAGCAATCGAATCGGTTGAACGAGGGATCGAACAGATCAAAAATGGTGGAATCGTGATTCTTGTCGACGACGAGAATCGTGAAAACGAAGGCGACATGGTGATGGCGGCTCAGGACGCTACGCCTGAAAGCGTCACCCTCATGAACATGGAAGCACGAGGGCTTATCTGTACTCCCATGCTTGGTGGCGATCTTGATCGACTGAATCTACCGATGCAGGTCAGCAATAACACCGCTGAGCACGGCACGGCCTTCACCGTGACCGTCGATGCGAAGTTCGGGATTTCGACCGGTATTTCTTCTGCCGACCGGGCGCACACGATTCAGCTGCTTGCCAGCGAAGAATCGACCGACGCAAATTTTGTGCAGCCGGGTCACGTTTTCCCGCTTCGGTATCAAGACGGTGGAGTACTGGTTCGGGCGGGTCACACTGAAGGATCTGTCGATCTGGTCAGTCTGGCGGGCAAACACCCAGCCGCCGTTATCTGCGAAATATTGAACGATGACGGCACTATGGCACGCCGACCTCAACTCGAAGAGACGGCTAAAAAACACAACTTCCCGATCGTAACTATCGCCGATGTGATTGCGTACCGGATGAGCCACGAAAAGCTGGTCGAGCGAGTTGCTTCGGCCCGACTGCCCACCGAGCACGGTGTGTTCACGGCGGTTGCGTACAAAAGCTTTGTGGACCCGTCAGAACACGTCGCTCTGTACATGGGCGAGATTGATGACTCTGAACCTGTACTGGTGCGGGTCGAATCGGAATGTCTCACCGGGCACGTATTCGGCAGTACTCGCTGCGACTGCGGCGATCAGGTGAACATGGCGCTCAAGAAAATCGCCGAGGCCGGAAGGGGCGTGTTGGTCTACATGCGACAAGAAGGCCGTGGGATTGGCCTCTTGAACAAGCTCAAGGCATACGAGCTTCAGGATCAGGGACTCGACACGGTCGAGGCGAATCTGCGATTGGGCTTCCCAATGGACCTTCGACGCTACGGTGTTGGAGCCCAGATTTTGAACGACCTCGGGGTTCGACGATTTAATCTGCTGACAAATAATCCGAAGAAGGTTGTTGGGCTTGAGGGATTTGGGCTGCAGATGATCGAGCAGCTTCCATTAGAGGCTCCCATCAACGACGAAAACCGCTTCTATATGAAGACGAAGCTCGAAAAAATGGGACACGATTTCGAGATGGATCAGGACGCATCGTCTGATGGGTCGTCCGACTAATGTCACCTCGAATTATTGATCAGAATTTAGACGGTAAAGGTCTTGGGATCGCCGTTGTCGCAGCTCGCTTCAACGCCTACATAACCGACCAGATGACCGAGATAGCAGTAAGTCGTCTTGCCGAACTTGGCGTCGCTTCGGATGCCATTGTGATAGTTCGAACGCCGGGTGCGTTTGAGCTTGGGCTGGTGGCGCGCCGCCTCGCAGAGCGTGGCGATATCGACGCTGTGATCTGCATCGGGACGGTCATCAAGGGCGATACTGATCACTACGAGTTCGTTGCGAGAGCGGCGACCGAGGGCATCGCTCGTGCAGGTGACGATTCCGGGAAGCCGGTAATTTTCGGTGTTCTGACGACAGCCAATACTGAAGATTCAGTTTCTCGAATCGGGCATTCGGCTGACTACGCAGATGCGGCTGTCGAGATGGCAAACTCCATGCGCCAGATCCACGAACTTCCGTAGGCCCCGACGGGGCGTTTTCTTTAGGCCCGAATTGCCTGTTGGTTTGTTGTGTTCATCAATTCAAGTACAAGTGTTGTGATCTCATTATCAAGCCAGTGACTCGTGGCACTGGCACTTCGAGATATCCCATCGCACCTGCTAATCTTCGGGCATGTCTGATCACGAAGTAAACGACGAGCAAGAACGCGTGATATTTCACGTTGATCTCGATGCGTTTTACGTCGAAGTCGAACGGCAGGCCGATCCTTCTCTACGCGGAAAGCCGGTGGTTATCGGCGGAACCGGACCACGTGGCGTGGTCGCTACAGCTTCGTATGAAGCGCGGAAGTTTGGCGTTCATTCTGCGCAGGCGACAGCGGTGGCGCGCCGACTCTGCCCACAGGCGATTTTCATGCGGGGCAATCACGAGCTATATCGTGACGTGTCCAGAAAATTCATGAACGTTCTTCGTGAGTACTCGCCCAATGTCGTGCCGGTAAGCGTCGACGAGGCATACCTCGATATGACCGGAACTGAACGGCTCTACGGGCTGCCAATGGACTCAGCCGAAATTATCCGCAAGGCTGTTCGAGACGAACTTGGGTTGCCGGCTTCTATCGGTATTGGCCCTAGCAAATTGGTGGCGAAGGTATCGACTGAGCACGCAAAGCCCGACGGGGTTTTTCAGGTGCGACAGGTTGAGGCTGAGGCATTTTTCGCTCCGCAACCCGTTCGAAATCTTCCCGGCATTGGCCCTAAAGCCGAGGAGGCGCTTACCAAGTTGGGAATTTCGACACTGGGTCAGTTGGCGGCGTTCGATGTCGGTCCCCTGCGTCGGGCGTTGGGACCTAACCATGCCGACCATGTGAGGCGTCGAGCGAGAGGAATCGATAACGCTCCTCTACGCGAAAAGGTCAAGGCAAAATCGATTAGCGCTGAGACTACGTTTGAAACCGATGTATCGAGTCGTACTGAGCTCGAAAAGGTTCTGAGAAAACTCAGCGAACGAGTGGGAACTCGGCTGCGCAAGTCGGGTTTGCGTGCGCGTGGATCGAGCATCAAATTGCGATACGGCGATTTCACCACGATCACTCGCCAGCGAACGTTCCCTGCTCCGGGCGACGGGGATCAGATAATTTACGATACGGCGCACGCTCTGCTTGTAACCGCAATGCGGCAGCGTGGCGATCCTATTCGGTTGATCGGCGTCGCTGTAAACGGCTTGGGCGAGCAGGCGGCACAACTGTCGCTATTGGACGCTAATCCGATGGCCGACTCGAATACGAGTGAGGCGCTGGATGCGATACGCGAACGGTATGGCAGCGAAGCGATTTCACGGGGTTCGGTTTAGGTCGAGTTGCTTCTCATTTCCTGAGCGGAGTCTTCGGAGTCGAAGGATCTGGTGTGGGGTCGCGCGGACACGTACGTTGCCCAGCAGCACCCATCCACCGAAGGTCTCTCCGCTCCGCTTCGCTACGGTCGGGAAGTTGTGGAATTCTGTTGACTGTCCGTTGGCAGTGGGCGTGGCGCCCGTATTTTTCCCTCAATAGCTCTCTCGGTCCCGAGAACGGATTCGTTGACGGAGATTGGTTAGCTTGAGTACTCAAGCGAGGGCGATAATCGTTAGTCCAGTAACCACAAGTACCGCTGCGACCAGCTTTTGGATCATCAGTCGCGAAGAGAGCGTTTCTCCAAGCAGCTGCGGGAATTTTTTACCGAGCAAGACGGTTGCGAAAAATACGATCAGCGGTGTGGATCCTGAGATGGCGCTCGTGAGTGATAGAGGGCCGGTGGCAATGGCGAATGTTATGAGCGACAGTGCGGCGGTGGCGAGAGCGACATCGATAACAAGTGCGACGACTGCTCTTGGCCTTCGGACGAACGTGAGCAGTTCACTTGTTATTTCTCTGCGAAGGTTCATGGGCAGTAGCACGATCGCCATTCCGGCTCCACGGAATCCCAGTGCCTGCCAGAATGAGACATCATCGGTGATCGTTTTTAGTAGGGTCTGGCCGATTGCGATCAGGAAGACTGCGATCAGCAGATAACCGAATGTGCCTGACAGAGTGATCGATTGGCTGCCGCGTGAGAATTTTAGTGCCGCGAGTATCGCCCCGATTGCGGCGAGTACGACCGCTACAGATTCTAGAACTGATAGTGACTCGCCAAGTAGAACAACGGCAAAGATCACTGTAATGAGCGGGTAGGACTGCGAAATTGGTGTGACTCTCGATACCTCGTCACGGCTAAGTGACCAGAGAATTAGCGCTGCACCAAATCCCCAGAAAATTCCAACCCCGATGCCCTTGAGCCAGATTTCAGCTGGCAAGGATGGGTATTGGATGACGACGGCTATCACGACGAATGTGGTGAGTGTTTGAAAACCGATGAACAGCAGGAAGGTGCGCGCTCGTAGACCAAGGGTGGTCATGATCACTTTGTCTGTGATGTTCAGCCCAGCGAATAATGCGGCGCCTAGCAAGGCTGCTACGGTCCAGTCGATGCGGGTACTCCCTTTGGGCGTGATAAATGACGAGCGAGATGAATGCGAGTTGCGTCGCGACGTCGGCATACTATTCTCGATTTGTACGAAAAGACCCGTCTAAATGCAGGGTCTTTTTACGTTTTGGCGGGTGTGGCTCGCGAGGCAGGATTAATGCCTAAGCCCCCTCGCTCCCAAATGTCCTCCCAATCTCGGTGGAAGAACATGGAGACGTGGTCTCATCTCTTCGCCATCGGTATCAACGGATTTCCCGAGCGGAGTCTTCGGAGTCGAGGGACCTGGTGCGGGGTCGCGAGTGCGTAGACATCCCCCAGCGCCCATCCATCCACCGAAGATCCCTCCACTTCGCTTCGCTGCGGTCGGGATGTCGGTTTTTCCTTTGGGCATCGTTAAACAAAATCGCCCCGGTTATTTCACCGGAGCGATTTATCGAATTCTAATAGTCCACGCCAGCCTGCCTACAGCATTCCGGCTTCTTTGGCGGCGGCCAGAACGAGTACTCGCTGCTCATCGCTGAGGCTCATCACTGGTGGGATCGGGACACCGCAGTCAATTCCCAATCTTTCCGTAAGGATTGCTTTGGTCACGCCTGCCGGAGCACCGAACATTCGGATTACGTCGACGAGCTTTTTCACGCCGTCTTGCAAACGCTGCGCAGTTTCAAAATCTCCACGCTCCCACGCGTCGTAAAGCTCAGCGTAGTGCCACGGGGCGACCGATAGCGGAGCATCGACGGTGCCAACTGCGCCCATCGTAAGTGCAGGAAGTGGAAGTAGTCCGCTGCCCGAAAAACACTTCAACCCCATATCGGCAAAAGCTCGTATGTCAGCGAAGTTAAAGGCCGAGTGCTTGAGTCCAACGACCGAAGGCACAGCTGCCACGATCTTTTCCATAAAATCGGGGGTTGTTTCAACCTGCGTCAGCTGTGGCAGGTTGTAAACGAAGAACGGAAGCCCGTCGGCAGCATCAGCGACCCGCTTGTAGTGCTCGATCGTCATCTGGTCGTCGCCCTTGAAGAAGAACGGCGGCACGCAGCAAATAGCGTCACAGCCAGAGTCTTTTGCAGCCTTCGCACCCTTCATGGCGCTCTCGGTGCTGATCGCACCAACGTGCATGATCGACAGACCCTTGCCAGAGATCGTTTCACCAGCGATTCGTGCAGTCGTCTCACGCTGCTGCTCGCTCATTACCGGACCTTCACCCGTTGACCCTGCGACCCAGAATCCACCGACGCCATGCGAAAGATTATCTTCGAAAATTGCCCGTAATGCCTCTTCGTTGATCCGGCCGTCAGCATGAACCGGGGTTGGGTTTGCCGGGAATACGCCTTTGAATTCCAGCGCTTTGCCCGATGCCTGAGCTCGTTCTGCAGCAGTTGCGATCGTCGCCATTCAATAAACCTCCAGAGGGTTTGCCTCTATTACATGAAGGCGCCAGTCTAGCTCTTAACTCAACTGGGATGTGAATGCGTCATCTCAAGCCTGATATGCGATTTCTCCTGAAGTGAAACGGAACATCGCCCGAGGTTGACGTGATTTGGGGGATTTTGACCACGCAAGGTATTAGGCGAATCGAAATCCACTTGCTAGTATTAACGGCTGTTCGCAGATGCCGATTCGTCTAGCGGTAAGACACCAGACTCTGAATCTGGTAACCCAGGTTCGATCCCTGGATCGGCAGCCAACAGGGGCCCCATCGTCTAGTGGCCCAGGACACGGCCCTCTCAAGGCTGAAACAGGGGTTCAAATCCCCTTGGGGCTACCAAAAGTAGCAAAATAAAGCGGTCGGCATTCGTGCTGATCGCTTTTTGCTATATGCGGATAATTAACGCACGCTAGCGGTACAGTACTTATACGCAGCGCTTACTGAACGGAGTCGAATTTGGTTCATGGTCACGGCGGGGGCATGGGAAGGTCGTTCGACGATGCTCCCAAGCGCCCAATGGCTCGTGAAACTCTTGTACGAGTTGCAAAACTCTACCGACCGTATCGTGTCGCGCTCCTGATAGTCGCAGCCTTCATTCTGGTATCAGCGGTTCTCCAAATCGTTACACCTCTATTGATCCGGCAGATCATCGACGATGCCATCCCAAACAACGATCGCAGTTTGCTGCTAAATCTCACCCTCGGCATGATGCTTGTAGCTGTTCTGGGCGGTGGTATTTCCTACGGCACGACTTACCTGAACTCACGAACCGGTCTGACGGTGATGGAAGACCTCAGGTTGTCCGTCTATGCGCATCTCCAAAAGCTGCCGTTATCGTTCTTCACATCGACTCGAACAGGCGACCTCCAGACCCGTATTTCTAGCGATGTTGCAGGTACTCAGACGCTGCTTACCGACACTCTCGGTGTGATTATTTCGAACTCAGTGATTGTTATTTCGTCGGTCATCGCCATGCTCGTCATATCGTGGCAGCTATCGCTAGTGTCACTGGTGACGATTCCCATCTTTGCGAGTGTCATGCTGTCTGTCGGTCGCCGACGAAGAGCCATCACCCGCGAAACTCAACGTACGCTCTCCGACTTGACGTCCAGAACCGGAGAGACACTTTCTGTATCTGGCGTAATGCTTTCGAAGACGTTTGGGCGAGAGGCCGATCAGCTGGAGGGATTCAAGGAGAACAGCTCAAAGCTGACGGTTCTTTCACTGAAACGAACGATGACGGGTCAGCGTTTCTTCGTGGTGATGCAGACGTTCTTCACGATGGCACCGGCGATCATCTGGCTGCTCGGTGGCTACTTCATCACGGGCGGTCGAGAGGATGTTACGCTGGGCGATATCGTGGCATTCACAGCGATTCAGACGAGGGTTCTATTCCCGCTCGCCGGGCTGTTCAATCGAGCAGTCCAGATTTCAAGTTCGATAGCGCTGTTTGATCGAATATTCGAATATCTCGACATCGACCCTAAGATCAAAGACCCGCTTAACCCCGTCGAAGTTGTGCCCGCAAACTTTCATGGCGAAGTGGTTTACGAGAACGTGGGCTTCAAGTACTCGGCTCCGGTTTTATCGGCGTTTACAAGCTCGAATGACTTGCCTACAAAAACCGACAGCGACGCAGAAGCACCCTTCACACTTACCAACATCGATTTCACGGTTCCAAGTGGTGCTCTTACCGCTCTGGTAGGTCCGAGCGGAGCGGGTAAAACCTCAGTCGGATACCTACTTGCTCGGCTGTACGACACTGATAGCGGGTCGGTGTCGATCGACGGCATCAACATTAAGAACATGGCACAGGCCGATCTATCGAAGCTGATTGGCGTGGTGTCGCAGGATTCGTTCATGTTCCACGCTTCAATCAAGGACAACCTTGTTTTCGGGAAGCCTGAAGCGACAGAACAAGAGATGATCGATGCCACGAAAGCGGCACAGATATATGAATTGATCGACAGCTTGCCAGAACGGTTCGAAACGATTGTCGGAGAGCGCGGTTACCGGCTGTCCGGGGGAGAACGCCAGCGTCTGGCGATCGCCCGGGTGATACTCGCCAATCCACGAATTCTGCTTCTCGATGAGGCGACGAGCTCGCTCGATACATTGTCGGAACGGCTCATCCAGCAGGCGCTTACCCGATTACGGGAAGGTCGCACGACTATTGCAATCGCGCACAGGCTTTCGACCATTGTCGCAGCTGAACAGATCCTCGTAATGGAAGCCGGCAGAATTTCTGACCGTGGCAACAATGAAGAGCTTCTCGAGCGCTCCACACTTTATCGCCAGCTGTACGAAGAGCAGTTCACGGCGATTCCTTCGCTCTCGTAGGGGCTCGGAGTGCACCGTCACGCGTCCCGAGTGAAGTCATCGGAGTCGAGGGATCTGGGGAGGGGACGCGCACACATCGTTGGCTGGAATGAACGACCATTCCATCGAGATCCCTCTACGAAGTTTATCCCGATGGAGATCGGTGCTTTGCCCTTCGACTAACTCAGGATGCACTGAGATCGGGAAATCGGTCACACTCCACAGCCTCCCAGCCACCGAAGATCCCTCCGCTTCACTTCGTTTCGGTCGGGATTTTGATATGGGCGTAGGGTCGTAACCGCTCCAAATCGGGTGTACATTTCCGGCGTGAAGCTACGAATATGCGGAGAGCACCCGAATGACATCGAATCCCAACGGCCGACAACCCCTCAAGCCGATGATGACTTTGCGCCCGCCCAACGACATTCTGTATGAAGAGTCGTTCTGGGACGAGCTTGCCGAAGCCGGTATAAACGAAATCGCCCTGCAGTGGTTGTGTCTTCTCGATGACCCTGCCAATCACGAAGGCGAAGAAGGCAACGTGTATCCGCAGCCCGAAGATGGTCATCCACGCGGACTCGCGTCGATGGGTGGAGAACGCGTTAATCGCGTCCCGACCGCAGCGTTTAATCCAACACCGGAATTCTACGAAGGGCTCTCATGGCAACCGCCGACGATGCCGGATCATCTCGCTGGTCAAGCGGAAAAATTGTCAGCCGCACTCGAAATGGGTCGATCAAAAGGATTCACGATCTACGCAGTTGATGACAAGGGTTATTTCCTTTTCGGTGGGTTTGGATCGGGAAAACTCGACACCACGAAGCGTGGCCGCAGCTTCACGGATCCCGATATGCCTGCAATGACGGTCGCTCGCGCACGTGACACGGCGAAGCATTTCCCGCAGGTAACAGGTCTACTGCTGGACGGTCCGGACTTCAAGTGGGAGATCAAGCCGGGGCATCGTGATGATCTTTGGGTAGAGCAGATCGACACCCCGGAAAACCGAGCATTTGCTTCAAATAACGGGATGGATTTCGAGAAAGTTCTTGAGGGTCGTGAGCACTTCAAGGAGTTCCTCCACGGGTTCAATCCCGATTACGCTCGCAAGTTCATAGCCGAGGCGCCGGGTGCGCTTGCGAGCCACGATTGGTGGAGGGATCACCCGAAGTTCACTGCCTGGTACACGTTCAAGCAGGCTGCGGTTGAGTGGAGCGTGAGCAGTTCGTACCGGGGCGTTAAAGAACATCTGCCAAATATTCAGGTGGCGAATTCGTCACGTCTGCCGTTCGCAGAGCCTCTGACCGGGCACAACACGACCCGCAAGCAGGGTTACATCGATCTACAGCAGCCAAAGCAGTACTGGTGGTCTGCCGGAGTTGCCGGGTTTAGAGGAACGATCTTCAACTGGGTCGAGACGCTGGTCGACTGGAACGACGGGCTTGATGTCGATCTGGCGTCGGAGCTATTCGGGTCGATGTTCGACTATCCACTGGCTGCTTCTTATCCGATCAGCGATTACAACGGCGAAGCGACCGACGAGTGGTTCTCGACTGGTGTGCGGGACCAAACCGCCAAGATGATCGCCAACAGCGGTGGGCAGGAACGTTACCTGCCGTGGGTGGGACTTGAGCACTTTGGATCGAACTGGCTAACTGCGTCTGAGCTGGATCGGCTGTTGGGCGAGATGCAGGCGCAGGGTGCTACTCGCTATTGCTACTTCATCTACAACTCGATGCAGCCCGAGATCTGGGACGTTATCAAGAAGTACAGTGCAGAGTAGACATCGAGCTATTTGAGCAACATCTTTACGTCTTCGAATGGCATTGAATCACCACATCCGACCATTTCTTCCCATGTTCTGCCGGCGCCATCGACGTCAATGAGGAAAATCTAATGCCTGAATTCATTCGTAAAACTCCGATTTCACTAAATATCTCCCTGCCAACAGGATCGGTCGAAGTAGTGGCCGAAGAAAGAGACACCATCAACGTTGAGGTGACTCCGTATGGCAGCAGCCGACAGGATCGTGAAGCCGCAGAAGCCACGGCCGTGATACTCAACGGAGACGAACTGACGATCGAGCCTCCGAAGGGCAACAGCTATTTGCGGAGCAGCGTTCAACTCAAAATCGAGATCCATGCGCCAATAGATAGTGACGTTCGGGTGAGTGTTGCCTCTGCAACAGTCAGTTGCAAAGGTCGATATCACGCAGTTGTGGTCAGGACAGCGTCCGGTGATGTGCAGATAGACAACGCGACCGGAGACTTGAAAATTCAGACTGCAAGTGGAGATGTCCACATCAATGACATCGGCGGTAAATTCAGCGGAAAAACTGCTTCCGGAGACATTGTCGCCAACGACGTGGTGGGCCCCACGACACTGAGATCAACTAGCGGCAATATCGATATAGCGTCGGTTCGCACTGACGTCCGATTGAAATCGGCTTCAGGCGTTTTGAAGATCGGCTCTTCGCACACCGGTGTGATCTCAGCAAACAGTACATCCGGCAAAGTTTCTGTAGGGGTCCTGCCCGGCACTGGAGTTTGGCTGGACTTGGATTCCGTTTCGGGAAGCATCAACAACCGACTCGACACTTCTTCGAGCGAATCCGATTCAGCCGAACTCACGATTCAAGCACGCACGACGAGCGGCGACATTGACATTCTTCGAGCCCATGAGAGATCGATTGTTTAGTAATCGCGAACCACTCGCTTCTCGACGGCCTCTCGATGGCTAACTAGCTCACTGGCGGTCGTTTATCGGCCCACGGCTGGGCTTCTTCGAAGGCGGCTGATGCGGCGAGAACTGTGACTTCGTCTCGCATGTCGCCGACGATGTGAAGTCCGATCGGCAAGCCATCGGATGAGAAACCTGCGGGAGCGGAAGCTGCCGGGTTGCCGGTGAGGTTGAACAGGTAGGTAAACGGCGTGAATCCCCAGAGCCTATGCGGAACCTGCTTGCCACCGATAACGTCGGGTGCCTTACCTATATCGAACGCGGGCACAGCGAGTGTCGGGGACAGCAGTAAATCGTACTTGCTGAAATAGTCGTTTACGTAAGTCCTGTACCAGCCGATATCGCACAAAATCTGCCACATACGTTCAGCTGAAAGATTGTTCGCACGATCCATGTACTCGCCAAAGTAATCGGTTAGCAATTCACGATTGTTGTCGAAATCGTGCTTCGCAGAGTGCAGACCCTTGATCGTGAAGTAGTCGAAGAAAGTCCAAAGCACCTCTTCGTAGTTCGAGGGGGTGAAGTCGATCGTCTCGACGGTGGCTCCAAGATCTTCAAAGACCTTCGCTGCCTTCTCCGTGACCTGGACCACTTCAGGATCGACGGGATTGCCGCCCATGTCGGGCGTCCAACCGATTTTGAGTCCTTTGACCCCTTTCGTGAGTGCGCTCAGATAATCAGGGACATCGTCGGTTAGAGTCTCGTACTCGCCGCGGGCGTCGTAACCGGACATGACTCCCAACGCGATCGCCGAGTCTCGAACAGTGCGAGTCAGTGGACCCGATGTTGCGTTATTCACGATGGAGAAACCACCGTTACGGTCGTGACTCGCAGCGCGCGCCACCCTGCCTTGCGTCGCCTTGATTCCGTAGACGCCGGCGAATGCAGCCGGTATACGAATCGATCCGCCGCCGTCGCCACCGGTGGCGAAGCTGGTCAGTCCCGAGGCAACCGATACCGACGCACCTCCCGACGATCCGCCGGGCGTTTTGTCGGTGTTCCACGGATTGCGCGCCGGAGGGCCGAGTCGGTTTTCGGTCGTGCCAGCGAATCCGTTTTCGGGGGTGTTGGTCTTACCGGTGATAATCCCACCTGCTTTTACGATCCGCTGGAGGGGGAGCGCGTCGGTTTCGGCGATGCTGTCGGTGTGTGGCAGAGAGCCGTGGGTCCAGCGGACACCAGCCATTGGCTCGGTGTCCTTGTACGGAACGGGGATGCCGTGAAGTGGACCGAGCTCGTCGCCACGCATAACTGCCGCTTCTGCTTCGCGCGCAACGTCCATCGCTTGATCGGAGATACGCGTGATGAAAATACCCAGCTGAGGATCAAGCTCGTCGGCCCGCCTCAGGTGTGACTCCGTTAGCTCTACCGGCGAAATCTCTTTCGAGCCGATCATTTCTCGCAGCTTGTATGTCGGTGTAAAACCGAGTTCTCGATCCGAAGTCATGGTGCCCTTGTCTTTCCGCTCAGCGGCTCCTGTATGCAGGTGACGCGGTCGGGATTCTATGGGCAAATGCCGTCAAAGGGTGGCGATATGTGCTGCGGGAGGTCTCTATTCGCCCTTCATAGCCTCGATGAACAGTTCTGTTGGTTCGGCAGGAAGCGTTTCGGTTTCGATCGTACCGCGTGCGCCCAAATCTACGGCGAGTCGACTCATGTGGGCGTTATCGGGTGCTTCAATAAGCGTTGCGAAATCGTAACGTCCCAGGAGTGCGTACTGCGAAACAACGCTGCATCCCTGCTCTTCGATCTCCAGGTTTACCTGCAATATCCGATCGGGATCGTGCTTGATTCGGTCGCGTCCACGCTCGGTCAGTTTAGAAAGCATCAAGTAGTAAGGCACTGTTAGGTTCCTCTATTCGAGCGGGACAAGGTACGTAGTTTTTGGCGCAGTTCCGAGTTGAGTTCTACTCCATTTTCGAGCCGACGAAGCGCGAAAGCGCCCGTGCTGTCGGATCGGTTCGAACGTTCACGATCGCTGGCACGCCCGCGTCGAGCGCACGTTCAATAGCCGGCCTGATGTCCTTTGGATCTTCGACGAGTTCGCCGTGACCACCGAGCGCCTCAGCAACCTTGTCGAAACGGGTGAAACCAAGTTCTCGACCCGGCTTACGAATCCCCTCGACTCGGGCAGTCCAGCCCTCGTTGTTAGATACGACGATCACGATCGGCAGGTTGTGGCGCACAGCGGTATCAAAATCCTGAATGTTAAGTCCCAGCGAACCGTCTCCGTGAAGAGCAATGACCTGCTTGTCCGGCTTGGCAATTTTCGCTCCGAGTGCATATGGCAGTCCGACACCCATACAGCCAGACGGGCCTGAATTCAGGCGGTGTCCGGGTTCAAACGTCGGAACAGACTGGCGACCAAAGTGGAGAATCTCGTTACCATCGACAGCGAGAATAGCGTCCCTGTCCATCACGTCACGCAGCTCTTTGCAGAGTCGAAGCGGGTGGATGGGTCGGGTTTCGGCGTTCTCCAGCGGGGCTACACGCTCTCGCCGGGCAAGATCGGCCTCACGCAGAGTGGTTACCCAGTCCGACTTCGCCTTGGATTCAAATCCTGTGCGCTCTGCCTCATCGATCATCTGCTGCAGGACAGTTCTTGCATCACCCTCGATACCGACGTCGACAGACCGGTTGTGGCCGAGTTCGGCTCCGTGAATATCGATCTGTATGAGCTTGGATTCTTCTGCGATTCGTTTGCCGAATGTCATCATCCAGTTCATTCGAGTGCCAACAACAAGCACCACATCGGCACCCCGGAAAGCACCGGAACGAGCGGCAGGGAACGACATTTCATGATCGTCGGGAAGAAGCCCGCGTGACATTGGCGACGTGTAGAACGGTATCCCCGCGCGCTCGACAAACTGGCGCAATTCTTTTTGGGCTTGCGACCACCAGACTCCCCCACCGGCGAAGATCATCGGGCTCTTGGCGTCAGAGAGCATCTTGATCGCCCGTTTGACCTGATCGGGATCGCCCGCAGGTCGTGCACGTCCGGCTGCTCTTGTCGGCGTAACGGCTTCAGATTCTTCGACTTTTCCGTAAAGGACGTCTTCGTTGCAATCGACGTATACGGGACCGGGTCGCCCCGAAGTAGCGATGCGGAACGCAGTGGAGATATGCTCTGGGTATCGAGCTGGATCTGTCGGTCGCATCACCGCTTTCGACACGGGTTCGAAGATGCTTACCTGATCAACTTCCTGAAAGCCGTCTCGACCAAAATCTTCGATCGGCCCTGCGCCGCCAAGCGTAATCATTGGGGCGCAGTCGACCCATGCGGTGTACTGACCGGTTAGTAGATTCAGCGTGCCGGGTCCAGACGCAGCGGTCGTAACTCCGGGCTTACCTGTGACACGGGCGTAGCCGTGGGCAGCCATCGAGGCGGCTTGCTCGTGGCGAAAATCAATCGCCTTGATGCCCAGATCCTCGGAATGGTTAATGATCTCGTAGTTCGGCCCGCCCATCAGGTAGAAGAGATGTTCCACCCCTTCTTCTTTGAGCGTGCGTGCTAACAGGTAACTGCCTTCTACTTGCATATTTATTCTCAAAAACTCGCTTGTATAAGTCGGAAACTAGATCAGGATTTTGTCCGAATCAGAATACGCCCGTTGCGGAGAGTGCGTTGCTCAGGCTCGTTCGGAACGACTCGATTTTAGGCGGTCTGCTTCGTCAGCCGGTGAGTCGATCAGCCGGCTCAACACTCCGCCGGGGCTGGTGCCTGCAAGCTTTGCCGCTTCTGCCAGTAGCTGTGCACCACCGACGAAATCGTCCTTGGATATGAACTCTGGCTCGACACCTGACTCTCCGCGGTTGTGCCACGCGCCCAACGGAAACGCTGTGCCTGTGACGCTGTAACCGAACGCTTTGAACGCAGCGGCTTCACATCCCCCAGCACTCATTAATTGTCGTTGAATTTTGAAATTCGGGTTTGCAGATTTGATTTTGTGAGCTGCCTCGGTGAGATACGCCTCGGCCGCGTAGTCGAAAGTGGCTGCTCGATCTCCGGTTCTAATGACCACACCTTCGCCGATTTCGGCTCCGGGCAAGACTGAGCTTGTTTCGACTGAAACGATCACAGTGTTTTTTAGGAGCAGTTCATGCTCGGCTGCGAGTCGGGCTCCCACAAGTCCCACTTCTTCTGCTCTGGTAAACAGGCCGTGTACATCGCCTTTGGTGGCTGTATTTGAGATTGATTCGAGGGCTGCGAGAATTGCGGCGCACCCGCCTAGGTCATCGGCTGCTCGCATTCGAATCAGGCCGTCTTCGAGTTCGAAATCGGGTAGATCGGGCACTACGGGACGCGGTAGATCACCGATCTCAGAATCATTGTTGAGCACGGCGTAAACCGTGTCGGTTCCAAGCCATCCGGCCGTTTCTCGTGATTTTGGGAAGTCTCCCTTGGCAGGTTCGGATCCGGTGACCGTTGCCTTGATTCGGTCGCCGTTTTTGTCGATTACCAGAATCGATGTGCCTTCCCTTCCAGCGCCAATCCCGACCCCTCCCAGCGTTTTCAGCGTGAGCTGATCGCCGTCTTTCGCAACTACCTCATAGCCGGGATGATCGGTGTGGGCAACGAACGCAATGCCGGGTGCAGCGGGATCGGTCCCTCGTTTTGTCGCAAGCACATTGCCCCACTCGTCGATCGATACTTCCAGACCGGCTTTTCGAGCGCGGTCCGCAAGATAGTCAGCCGGATCGTCTTCCCAGTAAGAGGTCGCCGTGAACTTTCCGAGGTCGGAAAGTATCTCCATTGCGGAGGATTCAATCGGGTCGATGCCAGAGTTCATGCGTGATCCGGTGGTTGCTTTTGAGTAGCTAATAAAGTTGTCGTCATCGGCCATACGGACAGCCAAATACGCCAAGCCGTGCCAAGTGTGCCAGAAGCATACGTACTGAATTGCTCGAATCGGGCGCACTTAATCTCGTACAAGTTCTACAATGCCCGAGTTCTCGTCAACTCACACAGATAATTACCAGGAAATCGAATCAATATGCCTGAAGTGCTCGTATTCTCCGGTCCAGCTCTGCCTTTATTAGACATGGCACAAGCGATGAAACCAGACGACTGGAATCTCCACGTGCGTACAAAAGAGTCTTCCGATGCCGAGGTCGCTGAAGCAGCGGAGAAAGCCGATTTCATTCTAGTTTTCGGTCACGGTGTGTCCGACGACGTGCTGCGAACCGCGAAGAAAACGAAACTTGTTCAACTTTGCTCTGCAGGATTTGACGGTATTAATCTCGGACTTGCCGGCGAAATGGGCATCCCGGTCGCTAATAACGGCGGAGCGAATGCCATCCCGGTCGCCGAGTTTGCACTCACGCTGATGCTCTCGACAATTCGACACCTGATCGTCAGCGTCAACGACACGCGGGCTGGCGATTGGATGCGACCCGAAGTAGACGGACGTGACACCCACGAACTATTCGGTACTACAGTCGGAATCATCGGTGCAGGTCGGATTGGCAGCAACGTAGCAGGCATGCTCCGGGGATTCGAAACGACAACCCTCTACAACGACAAAGTACCAAGCGAAAAGGCCGAGAATTTCGGAGCCACTCGGGTCGATCTAGACGAACTGCTCGAACGATCGGACATCGTGACTCTCCACACCCCGCTGGACAACAGCACCCGCGGAATCATCGGCGAGCGTGAGCTTCGTTTGATGAAGAAGACCGCTGTTCTAATAAATACGTGTCGTGGTCCCGTTGTTGACGAAATCGCACTCCAGCACGCTCTTCAAGACGGTGAAATCTGGGGTGCTGGACTCGACGTATTTGAGCAGGAGCCCGTCGACCCGGACAATCCGCTTCTCAAATTGGAAAACACCGTAGTCGCCCCGCACATAGCCGGGAAGAGTTACGAAAGTTACCCGAGAAGAGTACGATTTGCCTTCGAAAATATGACTAAAGTCTGGCAAGGCGGTCAACCCGACAGCATCGTTAATACCGAGTAGCCAGTCTTAGTCCACATCCATCCTCAACCAATCTGTAAATCGAGAAATATGAGTCCAGAAGCAAAAGATGTTCGAGTTCTATTTTTAGGCCCAAGAGGCGGTTCCGGTGCGTTCAGTGCCGACTTTGAGCAACATAGCAAAGCAGCCAAAGCGATGGGAGCCGAGTTTGTTGTCTACGAAGGCGACAGTGACGGTGAGTTGATCGAAGCGCTGAAGGATGTAGACGTAGCCATTAACCAGGGGCACGGTGTTGATCCAAGCATGTATGTGCACATGGGTAACAACGGGCGCTGCAAGGGGCTCGCGTCAGGTGGCCATGGCTACGACGGTATGGACCTGGCTGCCGCTGTCGAGGCCGGCGTGATCCTGTCAAACGCGGCTTCGTTTGGCACAGAAGAAGTCAGCAACCAGACGATGATGCACTTTCTGGTCTGCTCGCGAAAATTTGTACTCCACGACAAGCTCGTAAAGAACGGCGTTTGGACCCGGGAACATCTGGCGCCAATGGGTCACATTTCGGGCGAAACGTTCGGAATCATTGGCCTTGGCAACATTGGCCGAGCCGTCGCTCGAAAAGCGCTTGCATTTGGAATGAAAGTAATCGCCTACGATCCGTTTATCTCCTCGTGGGACGCCAAGGAATATGACGTTGAGGTAGTCGGATCTCCGCAGGAAGTGGCGAAACGGTCTGACTACGTGACGCTGCACACGTTTCTAACCGACGAGACGCGCCACATGGTTAACGCCGAGTTCTTTGATCTGATGAAGCCGACGGCGTATCTGATCAACTGCTCACGTGGACCTGTCGTCGACGAAAAAGCACTCATCGAAGCCCTGCAACAGAAGAAGATCGCCGGTGCGGGTCTCGACGTGTTTGAACAAGAGCCGGTCGACCCGGATAATCCGTTGCTGAAAATGGACAATGTTTCTGTAACGAATCACTACGCCTCGTACAGCGAAGTGGCATTTAACAGGGCGAAGACTCAAGTTGGTGAAGAGGCGATGCGAATAGCCCTCGGATACTGGCCAATGTCTTTGATCAACCCCGACGTGCGCTCGACTGTCGAGCCACGCGCCTGGGCAACGAGCTGGGAGGTCATGCTTGCCGAGCAGGGCAAGTAGATTGCGAAAAATCTGTCTTCTGGCATGATTGGACTTTCCGATCACCTTCTAATCTTAAATTTTTATCTCACGGAGTAGCGAAATATGGCAAAGCAACGAGTAGTGGTTCTTGGACCGACAACGGATGATCCGCTTCACCACGAGCGAGCCGAAATGGCTGATCTCGACGTTGAATTTATTCAGGAAGCTCCTCAGTCTGAGGGCGAAGCAATCGAAGCCGTTCGAGGTGCCGACGCAATCATGATGCGCGGTGGCTGGGGTACCGAACAGGTCATTCGCGCCGCTGATGCTGCGAAGGTTCTGGCTGTCTACTCGCACGGCTTCAACCACATCGATGTTGAAGCAGCGACCGACATGGGCATCATCGTCACAAACGGTGCTGGAATGTGTGCCGAAGAGGTATCGAACCAGGCTGTGACGATGGCTCTGTCGCTGAACCGTCAAATCGTTCAATCGACATTGCAGTTGCGAGATGGCAGGTGGGATGCTGCAGAATTCCACCCCATCGAGCCAATTGACGAGCAGACGCTCGGGATCATCGGATTCGGCAACATCGGTCGTCAGATTGCACGCAAACTCGGGCAGGGCTGGCGCATGGAGACGCTCGTGTACGACCCCTATGTAGCGCCGTGGATCATCAGTGAATACGGTGTCGAGCAGGTATTCGAGATCAACGAACTCTGCGAGCGAGCTGACTACATCGTCGTGATTGTTCCGTTGAACACCGAAACCTTCCACATGGTTGGTGCCGAACAGTTCGATCGCATGAAGAAGTCGGCCTTCTTCATCAACGTTTGCCGAGGATCGGTTGCCGACGAGCCGGCGCTGATCGCCGCATTGCAGGATGGCAAGATCCGTGGTGCAGGACTGGACGTGTTCGAACAAGAACCCGTAGACCCTGCCAATCCCCTGTTGCAGATGAGCAACGTAATTACCGCTCCTCACCTCGCCGGGGCGTCAACACGATCAGCATGGTTGTCGCGTCAGCGCGCCTCCCAGCAGGTAGCGGCAGTACTCAGAGGCGAATGGCCGAGCGCAGGACAGAATCCTGAAGTTACGTCGAAGCTCGACGAGAAGTCACGCATGCCAGGATCTGCAGGTCTCATTTCTGGTCACGGCGACTAGTCCGATTCAGCATAGTTGACACAAACGACCAGATCCCTCGTCCCGATAGTAGCGGAGCGGAGCAGAGGGATCTTGGTCGAAAGCGTTGTCGCAAATGGTCGTAAGCAGACAGCGCTGGTCAGCGGATGCTGAATTGGCGACGATACGACAAAGGTCTCTCCGCTCCGCTTTGCTGCGGTCGAGAAGAAGGTGCTTGGGTACGATCCGCAGGGGTTACAACGATGACAAAGCCGTCTTGTAGGTTGCTTGATGTCTGACCAAACTATCACCGAGCGTCTCATCCCGATTACTCGAAAGGCCTGAGATCGAAATGACCAAAAAACTCCGTATAGCGACGCTCGGTATCCACCACGAGACGAACACGTTCGCCAGCAACAAAACCACGATGGCCGAGTTCAAGCATTCGGGTTTGCAGACGTACGCGGTGCAACGTGGCCAGCAGTATTACGACATGCACGAACTGTCGCAAACGTCGATGTCGGGATTTATTCAATCTTCTAAAAAGCATGGCTTTGAACTTGTTCCGTTGATATTTGCAGCGACCGATCCGGCGGGAACTATCAGCGCTGAAGTGTTCGACACGATCGGCGGCGAAGCGCTCGAAATGTTGCGGGATCAAGGGCCGTTCGATGGCGTTCTGATGAACCAGATGGGTGCGGCAGTTTCCGAGGAATACCCGGACTTGGACGGCGAGTTAGCGCGGCGTGTACGGGAAATCGTGGGTCCAGACGTTCCTGTGGCGATGACGCTCGATCTTCATGCCAATGTTTCGCAGCAGATGGCCGACGAAACAGATGCGCTGGTCATCTACAAAACAAATCCGCACACCGACGCCGTGCCCCGTGCACACGACGCTTGCGATCTGGTGGTTCGTATGGCTACCGAGAACTGGCGACCCGCCAAGTGGCTTGAGCAGCCGCCGATGGTTGTTGGGATTTTTCAGCACGACACTCGCGACATGCCGATGCGGGCGGTGATCGACGATCTCGAAACGGTGCTGGCACAGCCGGGCGTTGTTGGTGGGTCGATTGGCGAGGGCTATCCGTGGTCGGATGTCTACGAAAACGGACTCGCCTGCTACGTACTGCACGAAGACTCACTGGACGAGGCGAAGAAGGCTGCGCGTTGGATTGCTGACCGGGCGTGGGCGAACCGAGAAGCTCTCTACTCGCCAGTGGGACCTTTACCTTCTGAGGCGGTCGAATATGCCTTGAAAGCTGCTTCGAGCAAAGCCGGGGACTCTGGCCCGATCGTTCTATTGGACGTTGGCGACAATATCGGTGCTGGAAGTTCTGGCGACAGCACGTTCCTGCTTGAGGAAGCTGTGAAGCAGGGAGCGAAATCGTGGCTGCAAACGGTGCGTGATCCCGAGGCGATTACGAAGTGCCTTGAAGCCGGAATCGGTGCCGACATCACTCTTGAAATCGGAGGTAAAACCGATTCGCTTCACGGTGTGCCAGTTCGAATTACGGGTCACATTTCACGAATGTCGGACGGTCGCTTCGAGGACACCGGCGTTGTGCATGCGGGCTGGAGGTACTTCGATGCTGGGACAACGGTGGTTCTCGAAACTGAAGAGGGGCCGACAGTTGCGCTGGTCACTTCGAGGGTTGGGAACATGAGCAGAGAACAGTTCTACTCTCTCGGTTATCGACCCGAAGAGTTCGACATTGTCGTGGCGAAGGGCGTTGTGTCGCCCCGCCCCGCTTATCAGCCAATTGCGAGCGAGATGATTACGGTGAACACGCCGGGGGCGACATCAGCCGATATGTCGACATTCGAGTACAAGCGTGTACGGAAGTCGCTCTATCCGCTCGATCTGAATGCCGAGTACGTGCACGAGTAGGACGTATCTGGGAGCTCAATCGGATTTCCCGATCCCCGATCTTCATCGGGGTAAACATCGTCTTCGGAGTCGAGGGATCTCGGAGGAATTAACTGCCGATATATGGCATACGTATATCTCTGAAGTCGGAAGTTGTTGGCCGCGAGATCCCTCTACTCCGCTTCGCTGCGATCGGGAAATCGGATACGTCCAATTCGAATCGGCCGGGCTCGCCTAACCCTCGACGATATCGGCAACTGGCTGCCAGCTGTCCATCCAGGCTTCACCTGAGGCGTACTCGTATAGCGCTCGCACCTCGTCGGCAGAGAACTGCGTTCGCCAGTTGATCTTTCGCGAGCCTTTGCCATCGATCACCAGTCGAATTCCATCACTGAGTTCGATACGGTACTCGACGCCCTTGTAGAGGTGCTCGGTTTTTTCGCGGTCGACGCCGTTGTCTTTAACCGTGAACGTGTGCTTGGTTTCTTTGTCGAACGCAAGACGAAGTCGCTGAAGGCTCATAGTCATTTCGCTCGCCCGAAACCACGACTCCATGTCGGTTCGACCAAATATGTACGGTAGTCGGTAATCCGGGTCTGCTTCCAACCATTCGTGTCGCGAGAGGCTTAACTTCACCCCGGTCACGGAGTCACCCGCGTAGCGCAGGCTCAGCGATTGGACGAAACCATCGCTGAAGTGAGTGACGTCCAGGGAGTTCTCACCAAAACCCCACTCCTGCTCACGCCAGACGCTTGAAGCGACTCCGTCTTTGAGGATGATTTTGTGATTGAGGTTTCGAAACTCATCGTCCTCAATAACCTGCCGGATATCAAACACCCCACGCTGTTCACGATTGAATTCCGTGTTGCGAATAGGGAGCGTGGCGCGCTCGTAGTATTGATCAAATAGAGATTCGACAGACATATATCTTGCGGAGACCCGTGGTTAATTGCTGAGTGATCTAAACGAACCCGAGCGAGTTTACCCGCTGATGGGCGCTACAGGTTGTACGCACACGACCCTCAGGTCAGATTGCGGTACCAGTCTTGACCCTGCTTGAAGAGGTCTACAACTTCATTCCGCTGTCCGTCGGTGTAGAAACGGCCTTTGGTCTTTACCCAGTTGATTCCCTCACCAATTTGGTCAGTGAAGAAGGTCGCCGATTCCACGCTCGCCTCGGACTGCGCACCGGTTCCTCTGAGATATACCGGACTTGTGTGTGCCCAGATCGGCTGGTTGAACGAATCTCGCGATCCTGAGCCAAGCCGTGCGCCGATCCAGCCGTCGGTTTCGACGACGATTTCGGTTTCGAGGTGCCCCATAGTTACTCCCACGGGGAAGTCATGCCGAGCGATAACTTTGCCATTCATGACTATCTCGACGCGCTCTACAGCATGGTGTGAGTTCCAGTTGGCGTGGATGGGAATGCGAGTGCCTTTTTCGACCTCGATTGTTGCACCTGGCTCTTCGCCAGCGACGGACAAAAATAGAGCAGGTCCGTTCGTTATGAACGTTCGACCGCCTCGGATACCGTCCGACCATGATTCGTATTCAAATCCGCCGCCGGTCTGTGAATAGACCCTGTTGGCAGAACTTACGAACCAGTCTGAGCCGGTCGAAACGGGCATTTTGATTCCCGTGTTGAGCATGTGGTACCAGTAGAGATACTCGATGTCGGTCCAGAACGGATCGAACAGGTTCATGGCGTGAACCTTGCCGAGTGCAGCCGCCACGGGAGCTTCCATGCCCTGCCCGTTATGGCACCAGATGACGAGCCCACCCTGATCGTTCGCAAGATCACAGGCGTAGCTGAGCGGTGGGTAGTCGGGGTCGAACTGGTCGATTATCAGCCCGCGGCTGAGCGGATCGACCTGATTGTGGATATTGAGCAGCATCACGTGCCCGTAGCCGATCTTGAACGGTTCTGAAGGATCGTGGTTGTGGCGGGTTTCTTCGCCGCTCTGAACGTGATGATGTGTGTCGGTGTACTCGGTCAGCACTCCGGGCGGGTATTTGTTCGTTGCATAGTCGAGATCCCAGCGTTTGAGAATCGACACAGCGGTCATGCGCAGATCTTCGACCCGGGAGTCGTAGGCGAGACGGCGGTCGGGATCGGTCTCTTTCTCGTCGTAGTGAATGTGGGTGTTCCCGGGGTGCCAGCCACGGTCGGGTAGATCGGACCACCGTTCGAGCTGAATATCGACTGATGAGTCGGACGATCCATCGACTTCGATAGTTCCTTCCCACGGGGTGAACTCGGTGCCACGTTCGACGAGCACCCGGTGGTAGCCGCGGGTCGTTTCGAGAGAGAACTGGCCATCGCTGTAAAAGAAGGGCTCACCCGATCCGACTTTCCACATGGCGTCGGCGGGAGCGACGTTCGTTCCCTGCGGTGTTAGCACTTGAACGCGAGCCTGAACGATTTCGCCGGTGGCGGCGTCACGTATTTCGCCAGTGAGTTTTGGCATTGCGTTCTCTCCAAGGTATTACTGAAAGCCGACACTCGGTCGGTGTGATCGTGCTACGTTAGCCGCGTCACGAACAATCAGCAACAGAGATCACCCCAGATCGAATGATCCGGAGGTGATCGAATTTATGTCAGGAGTCGCAAATGGGCACAAACTGGGAAGGCGTAAACGCCGCCGTAGACAATGTAGTGGAAGGGCCAATCCCGCCTCGTGTGGATGCATCAATGGGTCCGGGGATGATGCACATCGAGATCGACAAAGTTGTCGCCGAGATGGGTCCAGCGCCATGGTCAAAGCTGCTGATCGAGGACGAACGGAATCTCGGTACGCTGATCGCTTCGATGCCGGGTCATGGCAATCACGCTCACTGGCACAGTAATTTCGATGAGTGGTGGGCAGTGATGGCCGGTGAGCTTCGCTGGGAGCTGACGGGCGGCAAGATCATTTATGCCAAAAAGGGCGATATCGTGTGGATCCCACGCGGAACAGTGCATCACATCGTGACTGAAGGCGATGAAATGAGTCTGCGGTTTGCGGTTGCTATGCCACCGGCTGTCCACGTTTGGCAGGAAGAGTGCGAAAACTGCGACGTAACGTGGGAGAAACGAGAGCCGTAGGACTCGGGGCGTTCGCTGGATTGTCATTGCGAGGAGCCTGCTATGAGACGACGTGGCAATCAGCGGACATTGTCGCCGACGAACCGATCTAGGATGAAACGTGCCTTTGTTCAGCGTCGGCGTTGTTGAACGCAGCGTTGCTCTACGTCGTTGATGAGATCCTGTCATTGCGAGGAGCCTGCTCTGAGGCGACGTGGCAATCGGTGGTCATTGTTGCCGACGAACCGATTTAGGACGATACGGGCCGTTGTTCAGTGTTGGCGTTGTTGAACGCAGCGTTGCTCTACGTCGTTGATTGCCACGTCATCGAATTCCTCGCAATGACAGGTGGGGGACGATGTGATCGATGTGGCTGGCTGAGGAGTTGGACGCCGCTAACCCTGCACTGCTCGGGTAATGACGACGGCGATTCCGACGACGGCGCAGTAGACGATAAAAGGTCTGAACGATCCGTTTTTTAGTAGCTTCATCAATCCGGCGATCACGAAGTAAGCAGTGATCGCCGAGATTGCGGCTCCGAGGGCTGCTGCACCCCAGTCGGTGCCATCGTTATCGCTGATGGCGTCGATGGCGACCAGTAGTCCCGCGCCAGCAATGGCCGGAGTGGCGAGCAGCATGGAGAACCGAGCGGCGGCGTCACGAGTTAATCCGAAACCAAGACCTGCAACCATGGTCACTCCTGAACGTGACACACCCGGAAGAACCGCAATAATCTGAAACGCCCCGATTACCCATGCTTGATATTGCCCGATATCGCTGATCGAACGTACTCTCGCACCCAGACGTTCTCCAACGAACAGCACGACGGCTGTGGCTATCAAAAGTGCCCCAACCATTTCAGGAGTTCGGAAGTTTTCGACCACGGCGTCCTTAAAGGCATAACCGCCGATCGCTAACGGAACTGTTCCAGCAACGATCAGTATCCCGAGCGTTCGAGCCCGGATCGCCCCACCAACTTCGTCGATTTCCACCAGCTGATTACTCGCCACGCCTGTCACAAGCTGGATCCACTCGCGCCTGAAATACACAAGCACGGCGACCAGCGTGCCGATATGCACAGCGGTGTCGAAAACGATGCCCTGATCGGGCCAGTTGAACAGCCACGACCCGAGAATCAGATGTCCGCTGCTGCTAATCGGCAGGAACTCGGTGATGCCCTGCACAACGGCTAGGACTATTACCTGGATGAAAGACATAAGTCTCTGAAGTGTGAACTTTCGGAAATTCTCACGCTAGGTAATCACACAACGGCTATTCAGCTTGTTAGCCTTTCGCAATCTGCTGCGGGCGACTTAAACCGCTCACGAATTACGCATTTCAACAACTAGGGAAGCAAGATGGCATCCGCACCGGTTATTTCCAGAATAGAAACGCTTAGAAGCCCTAAATATCCAAAGGGAATATGGGTGAGGATTCATAGTTCAGACGGACTCGTCGGACTTGGTGAAACCTCGCACGGTCCCGACGCCATCGAGGCGCACATTCACGAAGCGATCGCTGAATATCTTCTTGGCAAGGATCCAAACAGACTGGATATCCACTGGGATACGATGGCAAGCCGAATGAAATTAACCCGGGGGCGAGGCGTCGATTCGAGTGCGGTATCGGCCGTCGATATGGCGCTTTGGGATCTTTACGCCAAACGGGTTAAGCAGCCGCTATACCAGGTGCTTGGTGGACTCTCACGCGACCGCATTCGTGTGTACAACACCTGTGCCGGTTATTCGTACGGTGTAATAAACAGCGTGTCGAAAGAAGCAGGTCACATCGACTACCGACCGGAGCAGCCGTACGAGGACTACCACGCCTTCATGACCGATGCGGGAGAGCTTGCGGACGACCTGCTGTCGGAGGGTTTCACTGCTATGAAAATCTGGCCGTTCGACAAGTATTCGAACGACAACAACGGCCAGTTCATTTCCTCAGAGCAGCTCGACGAAGGCACGGAGCCATTCAGGAAGATTCGCGAAAAAGTCGGCAACAAGATGGACGTCATGGTGGAGATGCACTCCATCTGGAATCTTTCTTCGGCGAAGCGAATCGCAAAGTCGGTCGAGCCGACAAATCCTTTCTGGTTTGAAGACCCGGTGCCGATGGACAACATCGATGCTTTGGTAGAGTTCCGACAATCGACTCATATTGCAACGACAGCCAGCGAGACGGTCGCTGGGCGTTGGGCGTTCCGAGAGATGTTCGAAAAGCAGGCGATGACGATCTGCATGTTCGATATCTCGTGGGTGGGCGGCATCTCTGAGGCGAAGCGAATAGCGTCGATGGCGCAGGCATATCAGATGCCAGTTGCCCCGCATGACTGTGTGGGCCCAGTGACGCTAATGTTCAGCGTTCACCTTTCGCTCAACGCACCGAATGCGCTGATTCAGGAGACGGTCAGGGCGTTCAATGCCACGTGGTACAAGGACATCGTCGACATACTGCCAAGAATCGAAAACGGCTACGCCTACCCCCCGGAGGGTATCGGCGCGGGAATGGATCTACTCGACACCTTCGTAAACGACCCGGCAACGGTGATTCGTGGGAGTGATCTTTAGGAAATATGACTGGCGGCGCTTTGTTCCGGTTCCTTCTCCATTAGGGAGAAGGTTAGGTTGAGGGGGAATTAGGCATCAGGAATGAGCGGAGAGATGGTACGTATCTCCCTCACCCCAACCCTCTCCCGCTGGGAGAGGGAGTTAAGACAGTGACCACTGTGGCGATTATTCGCGACGAACCCTGTTAGGCGAGCATGTAGCATCGCCGGATACCAAAACCTTCTGGCTGGAGACGAACAACGTGGCCCTCGACGAATACCGAGCAGCGAACCGAGACAACTGGAACGATCGGGTTCCTATTCACTGGGAATCTGACGACTACAACATCCAGCAGTTCATCGACGATCCGAAGCTAATCAGCGATATCGTTCAGTTCGATCTTGATCGCGACGAGCTTGGCGATGTCTCAGGAAAATCTCTCCTTCATCTCCAGTGCCACATAGGCCACGACACGCTGAGCTGGGCCCGTCTGGGAGCCGATGTAACCGGAGTAGATTTTTCAGAAGCAGCGATAGAAGCGTGCAAGAAGCTCAGTGCAGAATCGGGCACACCCGGCGAGTTCATCGTCGCTGATGTTTACGAATCCCCGCAAGTACTCCCCGACCGCCAGTTCGATGTCGTCTACACCGGGGTTGGAGCAATTTGCTGGCTGCAAGACATCAAAGATTGGGCGAAAGTAATGGCGCACTTTCTGAAGCCCGCTGGAACTTTCTACATCCTCGAAATCCATCCGATGGCGTGGTCGGTGTCTGTGGACGCTCATGGAGATCAGCTTGTTCTGGACTGGCCGTATTTCGAATCGGCAGGACCGCAGGAATACGACGAGGAGGAGTCATATGCAGGTACCGGCAAAGTGGCGCACACGAGGCAGTACAACACTCCTCACGGTCTTGGCGAAACGATCAACGCCTTGATTCAAGCAGGGCTCATCATCGACTTCGTTCACGAGCATCAGTTTGCTCCAAACAAGATTTTCCCGATGAACGAACCTGCCGGTAAAGGGCTTTGGAAAATGCCTGAGGGCCGTGAAAGCGACCTTCCGCTGATGCATTCGATCAAGGCTCATAAGCCTGAATAGACTCGCGGCTCGCCCCGTACGGCGCACTCTCACGCTACACTACCGCCGCACGCCAATTACTAAGTCGTGTACCAAGCCTAAGCCCCAACTCTGGGTAGACGAGAGAACTTATGCCGCACAAAGTCGCCGATACGATATTCCAGTTCAATGCGCCGGGACCGAAGCCGAACGGACTTCAGGCCGCTGATGATGGTCTGTGGGTCATCGATCAGGGCGACGATCACATTTACAAGCTCGATTGGGCGACCGGTGATGTGCTGGTGGACCTGCCAACCGACACCGAGAAGTCGAGCGGTATCACGATCGGTGGCGGCTACATCTGGGTCGCTTCGACCTACAGCTGCGAGATCTACCAGCTGGATATGGACACCGGCAAAACCGTTGAGGTATACCCCGCCGCCGGCGCCGGTATCAACGCAACTCGTGAGCACCTCGACGCTGCGGCAGGACGCAAGTCGGAACCAACCGGAGACCACGGTCTCGAGTGGAAAGATGGCAACCTCTACGTTGCATCGCCGCCGTCTCAGTTCCTCCATGTCATCGACACTTCGAATTTTCAGGAAATTCACCGGATGAAGGTGCCGGGATTCCGGGTACACGGTCTTGCGTGGGCCGAAGAAGAGGGGCACGTATGGATCGCTGACACTGCATTTGGTGTCGTTAGCCGACATCGTCTTGAGGACGGTCGCTGCTATGACGCCTTCCGAGTCAACGACCCGATTCAGGTGCACGGCATGACGATCAAGGACAATCGGTTGTGGTACGCCGACGACCGTGGTCCGATCGGCTTCTTCGACGTCGGCATGGAGCCAACGTTCTAACTATGGCAACCGTTTTCGTTACTGGATCGACCGGTCGTGCGGGTGAATACATCGTCAAAGACCTGCTCGATAGTGGCTACGACGTGGTCGGTGTCGACCAGAGCCCACCGGGCGGAACGAACGCTCAACGATCGCAGGGCTATACGTTCAAGACGGTCGATGTGACCGACTTCGGACAGGTTCTGTCTGCCATGAAGAACTGCGACGCAGTAATCCACATGGCGGCGATTCCTAACCCCATAATGGCTCCCGAACACGAGGTTTTTAGGGTCAATATGACCGGCAACTGGAACGTACTGGAAGCGGCCGAAGTACTGGGCATCGAAAAGATCGTCCTAGCCTCTTCAGTGAACGCTGTCGGAGCCGTGTTCTCGAAGGGCATCACGCCCCGGCCATACTTTCCGATGGACGAAGAGCACCCGACGTTCGCTGAGGATTCATATTCGATGGGCAAGTGGCTCGGCGAAGAAATGGGCGAAGCGTTCGTTCGGCGTCGTCCAGGGAAGCTCCAGATCGCCTCGATGCGTTTTCACGGGCTGATGGATCGTGAACGCCAATCGGCGCTGAATGCCACACCCGAACGTAGCGGTGCGACAGGAAATAACGCAAAGCACTTCTGGGGCTGGACCGATATCGCCGAGGCAGCACGTGCGTGCGTGCTGGCGATCGAAGTCGATTTCGTGGGGCACGAGGCGTTTTTCATTAATGGCGAAGATACTTCGGCAGACGAGCCGACTGAGGAGTTGATCAGGAAGGTTTACCCTGAAGCCGAAATTCGGTCGCCAATGCCCGGCAACACAACTGCCATTTCAGTCGAAAAAGCGAAACGTGTGCTTGGCTGGGAGCCAAAAGCAACGTGGCGGGACGCCTAATCGAGTTCGCTTCGTTCAATAGTGGTGTTACCTGCGATAGACTTTTGCCGATCCGAAAATATTTCGCTCCTTATTTCGACTTCTATTGAGCCAATAGAGTCAATCACAGGGTTTATTTAGTTGACCTCACCATCCCATCCAGTACCGAAGCACCGAGCCGCCCGAAAAGTTCTGACGGTTCTAGGTCCCATCGAGCCCGCAAAGGTAGGCATTACCTCGACCCACGAGCACCTGCTGATCGATTTCAGCGTGGTGTTTACCGAGCCGAAGGAAGCTTCGAATCGACGGCTGATGGACGAGGATGTCTCGCTCGAGAATCTTGGCTGGGTGCGGTACAACTGGACGAGTAATCGAGACAATCTACGGATCCTTGATGAAGATATCTCGACGTGGGAAGCGCAACAGTATTTCAATGCCGGTGGAAGCACGATCGTTGACGTGACGTCGGTCGGACTCGCACGTGACCCCGAAGCGCTGGCACGGATTTCCCGCCAGACCGGGTTGAACGTGGTGATGGGCGCGGGCAATTATGTCCACATGACTCACGATCCCGAACTCGAAAACTTGACGGTTGAGCAGATCGCAGGCCAGATCATTCACGACATCGATCAGGGCGTTGGCGACACCGGAGTGCGTTCCGGGATCATTGGCGAGATCGGCTGTTCATGGCCGTGGCACGATAGCGAGAAGAAAACTCTCGAAGCTGCCGTTATCGCCCAGCGCGAAACTGGTGCTCCGCTCCTGATTCACCCTGGTCGGAACGAACGTGCGCCTATCGAGCTACTCGAAGCTGTCGACAAGTGGGGTGGCAATCTAAATCGCACTGTAATGGGCCACATCGAGCGCACTGTCTACGACCGCTGCATCTTAAACGAACTCATCGGTATGGGTTCGTATCTGAACTTCGACCTGTTTGGCCACGAGTCGTCGTTCTATCCGCTGGCAATCGAATCCCACATGCCTGCCGATCACGAACGAATCGAAATGGTCGAGCACGTTATCTCCGAAGGTAAGCAGGGCAACATCCTGTTAGGGCACGACGTTTGCTCGAAGCACCGCCTGAAGACGTACGGTGGGCATGGCTTCGATCACATTCTCACCCGCATCGTCCCGCGGATGCGTGCTCGGGGAATGAGCGAAGAGGTTGTGCGATTGATTTTGGTCGACAACCCAACCCGTATGCTGACGTTCGACTAAACGGTCAAAGGGCTTTGGTGGCTGGATGATCCGAAAATCGCCGATAGATCTTCGCAATTTTGCCCGGTTGGGCGGTTCGTCCCGCGCCGTCGTGTAATTTGGCGCATCACATATTCAAAGCACTTCAGCAATTAGCGTCTGCACGGTGGGACTGGGTAGTAGATGGAACAGCTTGTTCGAAAATCGAGGCGCGGGCTTATTAGACGGCACTTGACGTCCCAACTACGGCGACGTGTGGGATTCCTTACGGTGTTCCGTCACGCTCTTACGACTACCCACCGTATGCCGGTTACGACAATATCGACGATCAGCCATTCCTGTTCTCAGGCACGATAGACGATCGGCTCGTGGCGACATCGAGAGTGCTTACGATCGACGGCGAGCCACCGATCGCTTATCCGTTCTCCTTTCTGGAAGAGAATCCCGTGCTGAACGACACGGTCAACGATAAAGCGATTGTCGCAATCTTTGACAACGGCACGTTCTCGGCCTTCAACGACTATTCAAATGGTCGTCAAACGGTTGGATCAGTCGCCGTTTTCTCTCGTGATGTCGGTGATAGGACGCTGACGTTTGAAGTCAACGATTCGGGCATTGCGGACATTGAAACAGGGTCGCTGTGGAACTACGCTGGCATTGCAAAAAGCGGCGAACTTGAAGGCACTCATCTGGAGCCCGTGGTTCACGCCAATCATTTCTGGTTCGCCTGGGCCGTGTTCAAACCAAACACCGTGATCAAGGATTCGTTGAACGATATAGCGAACTGAGTTTGTCCGCCCGCCAGCGATGTGACCGCGATCTACTGAGCGGCTTCGGCGCGTTCGTCGAGAATCTGGAGCAGATCTTCAGCCCGTTCGATGATTGACGGGATCTTCGGGTCCTGAGCCAGAGAAATCGCCTCTTCAAGATCGGCACGAGCAAGCTCGGGACTTACACCGGCTTGAACGTAGAGCAGTGCCCTATCGATGTAGAGGGCTCCTTGTGCCGGGGCTATTTCAATAGCCTTGTTGAAATCTTCGAGTGCGGCGTTGCCGGACCCGAGAACGTCCCTGTAGAACCGACCACGCCACCACCAGGTCGATCCATCTTCTGGATCTGTCGCAATTGCGAGGTCGAACCATTCAAGAGCACGTGTGGTATCGCCTCGGTTTGCGTTTACCCGGCCGAGTATGAGTTGTGAAGCGACCGACTCGTCGTCGATTTCGTACGCACGGCTTGCGTCTCGAAACGCACCGTCCAGATCGTTTTGCGCAACGCGAGTTAACCCGCGATTCTCATAGGCGACAGAAAGGTTCGGTTTCAGCTCGATCGCACGGTCGAAATCGAGCATTGCCTCTTCGTACTTGCCCTGGAGCATCAGAGCCTGACCTCGGCCGTCCCAGCCTCGGGCGAATTCCGGTTCGATCTCGATGACTGTCGTGAACGTGCGCTCGGCCTCTATATATTCGCCGCGGTTTATGGCGCGGAACCCACTGAGATAAAAGCTGACGCTTTCGGTGTCGGACTCTGGCGTTGTTTCAGGCTCAGCCGTCGGAGTGATCGTTGCACGTGGGGGAGGGGTGGCAGTTGGCTCCGGCGGGGTAGCTGGTTCGACGGTTTCTTCGACAACCGGTCCGTCAGGAGTAACGGTTACGGTAGGAGTTTCGTCAGGAACTGACTCAGTGGTCGAGCATGCAATCAATAGCAGTGCAATGAGACTGATCAGAGCCAGATATGTACGGCGGTTTAACATTGAGGTAATTATCGTTGACTAGAGGATTCCGATTCAACACGATTTGCAGCTTGTCTACGGACAGTTACGTCGAAACTCGCTGCTCAGGTTTCCACTCAAGCTGCTGAAAGCTCACCCACGAGAATTTCGATCGCCAGTCGTTCGTCCATTTCGCCCTGCTTGATCGCGAGGTCAGCCGCTAGTAGGCGTCGAAGTATGTTCGCAAGGTGATCCGTATCAAAATTCTCAGATTGGCGAAGCGTTTTATCGAGCGCGTACTGGTTGGTGAGACCGATCCTTTTCCCGAGCTCGTCTGGGTATACACCCTGCTGTCGAAGTTCGATTGTGAGGATGAGCAGGCGCACCTGCCGCGCAAGCATAGAAAGCACGCTCTGGACGCTCGACCCACCCGAAAGAAGCGAGTACAGCAGCCTCATCGCGACTGCCGGTCTTCGCTCAAGCACTGCATCGACAGCTGCAAAAATACTGGCCTCTCTCGCATCGGGGACCATGAGATCAACGTCTTGTTGTGTGACCTCCTGATCTCCGGCGTATAGAGCAAGTTTTTTGATTTCTTGATCGAGCAGGCGGGTATCCGATCCTGCCAGCCAGGCGATGCGCGCCACAGCGTCTCGCGTAGGCGATGCTCCATATTGAACGAAACGATCGCGAACCCATGCTTCAAGCTCGGCCCTGCGTTTTCGCCGAAATTCCTGAATTCTGGCACTTGGCCCAACGGACTTTAGTGCCAGACCGTTGTCGCGAAGACTCACCTGCTCCACGAACACAAGCTCGGTTGTGGCCGGTAGTTCGCTGAGCGAGTCGGCGAGGTTGCGCCATTCGTCGCCGAGCTATTTATCCCGCTTCTGCATTCGTTCCAGCACGCCGTTTACGATCACCACACGACGATCCGCCATAAACGGAACGACCTGAGCAGCGCCAATTACATCGGTCAGCTTGAACGAACGTCCCTCGAATACCGTCGTGTTCGGATCACGAACTTCTGGCGGACCCGCAGAGGCGCGAATCTTGGCTAACACCTCGGAGCTTGAGTATTCATCTTCGCCGTGCAGAACTGTGATCATCAGAAATTTCGATTGCGGGACATGATTGCTAAGTGGACGGACTGATCTGTGGTTACACTTTCTAACATGTTCAGACTGTTGGCGATACGCTCCGTTGTCTTTCCATTCCTGAAATTGGTTTGGCGACTGCTGCTGGACAGACGCGTTCCGGTGTTTACGAAAATTATCCCGTTGATCGCCGTCGCGTACGTGATATCGCCGTACGACGTGATAGCCGACCGCATTCCTCTGCTCGGTCAGTTCGATGACGTGATAGTTAGCGGGATACTTTTCCTGCTGTTCATAGCCGCGTCACCCGGGCATGTTGTTGCAGATCAAACCATCGGCAGGAAGCTCCGAGATCTGCAGCGCAAACAGGGAATTGATCCCGATGCCCCCGGCGGGGATGGCCCTGACGGAAAAGTTGTCGATGCCGAGATCAGGTACATCGATGATGAAGAAGACGAGAATTCAGGAACCAATAACGAAGATAAATAGTCGATACCTTTCCGATTACCGACAACATGAATCCGGCGGTACGATTAACAGTCGGCAAAATTTCCGGTACCCGACCCGAACGCAATCTCAAGCCAACCAGTCAATCTAGAACCAGTCACCTATGAAGATCGGCATCATCGGTCTACCCGCGAGCGGTAAGACCACGATATTTAACTCTCTCACCCGCGGCAGCGCTGACACCGGAGGGTTCGGGGCGAGTCGCTCGGCGAACGTCGGGGTGGCGCACGTGCCGGACGAACGAGTCGACATTCTCACCGACATGTATAAGTCGAAGAAGACCGTCTACGCGGAGGTTACATACGTCGACCTCCCTAGTGGCAGCGGTGGTGATATGTTCGAAGGCGAGGCGCTCGCGCATCTCCAACAGGTCGATGCAATCCTGCACGTCGCACGGGCATTCGAAGATGGGTCGGTTCCTCACCTCGAAGGTACTGTCGACTCCAAGCGAGACATCGAGAAGGTGTCGTTCGACATATTGTTTGCCGACATCGCACTTCTCGAACGACGCATCGAAAGACTAACGGGCGGTCTGAAGGGGCTGAAGTCATCCGATCGTGACGAGGCCGATAAGAACATCGAAACTCTCAAGCGACTTCAGGGCGATCTCGAAAACGGAGTGGCGTTCAGGGATCGAGATCTCGACGATTTAGAGGCCCGAGCGATTTCCGACACGTTCACCCTGAGCAGTCTGCCGTTGTTGGTCGCGCTGAACATCGGTGAAGACGATATTGCCAACACTGCCGAACTAGAGCAGGAACTCGCCGGATTGCTCGATGGAAAATCGACCGGTGGCGCTGCGATTTGTGGAAGCTTGGAAGCGGAACTCGTTGGTATGGACGAAGCGGAAGAGGCCGAAATGCGTGCCGGTCTCGACGCCGGTGAGCCGGGACTTTCCCGCATGATCAAACTGTCGTACAGCGTGCTCGGACTCAGTTCGTTCTTGACCGTGGGAGAAGACGAAACCCGGGCATGGACGGTCAACATTGGATCGCTGGCTCCCAAAGCCGCAGGGGTTATCCACTCGGACATCGAGCGTGGATTCATCCGCGCCGAAACCGTCGCTTACAATGATTTTATCGAGTGTGGCACGATGGCCGAAGCTCGAAATCGTGGACTGTTCCGTCAAGAAGGTCGCGACTACATTGTTCAAGACGGCGATATCGTCAATTTCTTATTCTCGGTGTAATTTCGCACCAACTATTATCGAAACATCTGGCAAAGGCCTGAAATAGGCTTCCCCGAAAAAGGAACGTAATGGCTGCTGAAGAACTGGGTTCCGTTGGCAAAGCTCCCGCTGGCGATATTTTGACGAGTCGCAAGGTTTACCTCGTGACGATGGTTCAACCGTCCCAAGGCGCACCCGATGGCTTCGAAGAAAAGTACAACGCTTACTGGAGCGCGGTCGAACAGCACGTGTCGCAGCTCGAAGCCAAAGCAGGAACCGTTATGCGGATTTTTGCTGAGGGCGTGATCGGCAGAGGCGACGATGCGATGCTGATGGTCGAACAGGCGAATCCCGGTGCTCACCGTCTGGTTCGCCAACGAGTTTCAGCTGGAGCGGTTTTCGAAGAGTTTGAAGACACCGATCTCTTCGGGCAGGTCATCGACTGGGGTCGCTGCTTGCAAAGTGGGCTCATCAATCGAACCGTTGCCGACGTAATTCAGGCGCACTACACCGAGGCTTCCGACAAGCGAGTCACCCACCTTGGCCAACGGCTCGAAGACGGCATTCTTGAGTCAGAGGCAGCTTTGCTGCTCAGTGGGGATCCCAACATCAAAATACCTGACGGTGTTGAACGATTCGTGATTTCACCTCCCGAGCTCGACGAACTAGAGCGATGGGTACAGCAGGCCAATGAGGCGATTCGCCAGCAGATGGCACAAGAGCAGGCCGCTGCCGCGGGTGGCGAGCAGATGCCCGGTCACGAAGGACACGATCACGGTCCAGCGCCATCACCATCACAAGAACCTGAATCGGGTTCGGGACTATGGACGCCTGGCTCGTAGGTTTACGGAGGCTGAATGCCGAATCTGGCGCAGATCGAACACAACCCACCCACGTATGACGCTGGCATTGGCTTGTACCTTCACGTGCCGTTTTGTCAGACAAAGTGCCCGTACTGCGATTTCAACACATATTCGGGAATCGAAGATCAAATCCCCGGTTATGTACGTGCCCTGACGAACGAACTTCAGGGGTGGGGCAACTTACTTTCGCACCCTCCAGTTCGAACGATTTTCTTTGGCGGAGGTACACCTTCGTATCTACCGGCAAGCGATATCGAAGCCATTCAAAACACGATTCGAAACTCGTTCGGAGTCGTGGACGGCGCTGAGATTACGATGGAGTGCAATCCCGGGGACGTGACCACGGAAAACGCCGAATCGTGGCTTGCTTCGGGGATAAACCGAATCTCGATGGGCGTGCAGAGCTTTGACGATGGGCTGCTGAAGCTGCTGGGTCGACGTCACACCGCACTCGAAGCCAAGCAGGCGTTCGCTACTCTTCGAAACGCAGGGTTCGAGAATCAGTCTGTCGATCTCATCTACGCCCTGCCCTACCAGTCGGCCGAGCAATGGGCCGACACGCTCGCTCAGGCGATCGCGCTAAAGCCAGAACACATCTCTCTATACGGACTCCAGATCGAACAGGGAACACCTCTGGCAGTGGATGTCGAGGCGGGGAAGTACCCGATCCCTGACGACGATCTCGCTGCCGATATGTATGAGGAAGCTCAGCGTCAACTCGCCGACAACGGCTTCTCTCAATACGAAATATCGAACTGGGCGAAAGCGGATAAAGAGTCGCTGCACAACATCATCTACTGGATCAACGATCCTTATTTAGGTGTTGGACCCGGTGCTCACTCGTGGCTCGATGGTCAGCGATTCGCCAACCTGAAATCGCCTCGTCGATACACCACCGTCGTTGGTGAGGAATATGAAATCGGTAGTGCTGACCCAGTCAAGGCGATGCACACGCCGGACGGTCCGGTTGATCAGGTCGAAGAAACAACTCCGGCTATCGATATCGCAGAAACGATGATGATGGGCATGAGGCTGAATCAGGGAGTTACGCACGAACGGTTCGAAAAGCGATTCGGGTCGAGCGTCAACTCGGTATTCCCGCAGGAAATACGACGACTGCTGAAGTTCGGGCTGATTGAAGTGAACGACGACGCTATATTGCTGAGCGAGCGGGGGCGGTTGCTGGGCAACGAAGTGTTCGCAGAATTTATTGGTGGCGAAGAATAGCCAGCTCAGATTTCGCATAACTGGCGCGTGCATTGCAACAGATCTACCCCGACCGCATCTAAAATCTCGGAATAGTTATTAAGCTTCGTGTGTTGAAACCCGAATCGGATTTGATCATGCCGAAGCAGTCAAAATAAAAGGCGAATTCAGCTTGTTTGTTGTTGGCACAGCAGGTCACGTAGACCACGGAAAATCGACGTTGATTCAGGCATTGACCGGAATCGACCCTGATCGCCTGCGCGAAGAGAAAACTCGCGGCATGACGATCGAGCTGGGTTTTGCGTGGCTCGAACTGCCGTCGGGTGCTGAAATTAGCATCGTTGACGTGCCCGGACACGAACGTTTCATCAAGAACATGCTGATGGGCGCCGGTGGGGTTGATGTGGCTCTCCTGATCATTGCTGCGGACGAAGGCGTGATGCCGCAAACCCGAGAGCACCTTGCCATTCTCGACCTACTCGGCATAGATACGGGATTGATCGTGATGACGAAGAAAGATCTGGTCGATCAGGACTGGCTCGATCTAGTTACGCTCGACGTTCAGGAAGTGCTGGAAGGCACGTCGCTAGAAAACGCCGAGGTTGTTGCCGTTTCTGCGGAAACGGGTGACGGTCTCGATGAGTTCAAAGCGACTCTCGACAAGCTCATCTCTGAACTGCCCGCACATCAGAGCACCGGTAATCCCCGCCTGCCTGTTGATCGTTCGTTCACTATCTCCGGGTTCGGGGCTGTCGTGACTGGCACGCTTGCTGATGGTTCGCTTAAATCGGGGCAGGAAGTCGAGATTTTGCCTTCGGGTTTGAGGGCGAGAATCCGGAGTCTTCAGGTCCACGAATCCTCCCATGACGAGGTTGGTCCCGGTACTCGCCTTGCGGTGAACCTATCGGGAATCGATCACGCCGATATTCAGCGGGGCGACCTCGTAACGAGTGTGGACTGGCTCGAAACGTCGACCGCGTTCGATGCGACGTTCAGGGTGATTCCGGACGCTCCACGCGCCGTCAGGCACAATCATAAGGTGACGCTGTTCGCCGGTACTAGAGAGATTCCAGCGACGATCAGGGTGCTCGAAGGCGATCAGATCACTCCCGGAACGTCGGGTTGGATTCAGTTAAGAACTCAGGAAAAGGTTCCGGTAGTACGGGGCGATTCGTTCGTTGTTCGGGATACTGAAAACACTCTCGGTGGCGGACGAGTTTTGGAGCCGAACGCTCCTCGCCGAAAGAGAAACGACCCGGATACGATTGCGCGACTGGAAACGTTGGCGAGCGGTTCAAGCGAGGACGTAACGTTCAACGCTTTGATCGATATCGAGCCAGCAACGATCGCCCAGATCGCCGGGGCTACCGGCTCAAATGCCGACGATACCGACACGGCCATTGCGGCTCTGGAGTCGGAGGGGCGAATAACGAAAATTGGTTCCGATCTCGACTTCGTTGCATCGATAGCGGGCTGGCAACGTCTGATCGATACGGCAACGTCCACGCTGGCAAATTTCCACAAATCCTACCCACTGCGGCAGGGGATGCCACTCCAGGATTTCCGGGGCCAATTGAAGTTGAAGACGCCAGCGTTCAGTGCCGTTTCGCATTCGATGATAGCGGGGGACGTAATCGCAACGGACGACGCTATCGTCAAACTCCCATCGCACAGGCCCGAGCTGTCGGCTGAGCAAGCGACCGAAGCAAATAACTTCCTGAAGCTGATCGCGGGCGACCGGTTCAGTCCTTCGACCGAGCGCCCTATCGACATCGAGATCCTACAACTACTTACCGAGCGCGGTGACGTTGTGCGGATCAGCGGGGACATCGTGTACCCGACCGATGCCTACGATGAAATGGAATCGAAAATACTGGGGTCGGGCTCAGACGGTCAGGAGATCACTATTACGAGCGTACGAGAGATCTTTGGAACCAGCAGGAAGTACACACTTGCCGTGCTGGAATACATGGATTCAAAGGGATTGACCCGCCGTTCCGGGGATAACCGATTCGTTCGTTAGAATTCGCCCGGGCCAGCCCGACGGTTAGGCGAGTATCAGCGGGAGAGTGAACGCAAAGGTGCTTCCCTCGCCCAAAGTGCTCTCAGCCCAGATTCTGCCACCCTGCGCTTCAACGAATCCTTTTGCGATAGACAGTCCTAGCCCGGAACCCGAAACTCTTGATATGCGTGCGCTCTTGCTGCGGTAGAAACTTTCGAACACCGCCTCGAGTTCGTTCGCTTCGATACCGGGGCCTTTGTCAGCAACTTCTACTCGAACTTCGCTATCGTCTACAGAAGTCGTAATGAGAGTCTCGGTGCCTTCCTCAGCGTATTTTGCAGCGTTGTTGAGAAGATTCACCAGGACCTGAAGCATTCGCTCGCGGTCTGCATCAACAATCGCCGAGCCATCGGGATTTATGGTCCGCACCGTCATGTTTCGATCGGTGAATCCGGGTTCGGATATCTCGATAGCCGAGACGATCAGTTCCTGCATGTCGAAGCTTTCAATCTGCAGGCTGAATCGACCAGCTTCAAGCAGAGACACGACGTTAAGATCGTCGACCATTCGTGACAGGCGATCGACGGTTGATTTCATGTTGTTTACGAGACGCTGTTGCTGATCGTTCAACTCACCAGCGTCGCCTTCGCCGAGCATATCGGTGTACATCTTCATGCTTGTCAACGGGGTTCGAAGTTCGTGCGATACCGTCGACACGAACTCACGTCGTTCGACCTGAACAGCCTCACGCTCGCGAAGATCACGCATGAACACGTTGACCGCAGTCATTTCGCCACCTTGATCGCGAACAGGTACGAGCATCATTTCCACCGGTATCGCCTTTTCGGCGTTACGCGGCATCAGCGATATTTCGGCCTGCCAACCGCCCATGACTTCGGCGTGTCGCAACGCTGTTGTTCGAATCATTTCGGCTATTTCATCTGAAATAAACTCGGTTAATGGAACACCCACACCGGTCGACTCATCTCCGATATTGAGCATCTGAAGACCCGCCGGGTTGATGTAGCTGGTGACGCCTTCGAGGTCGGAGATCGCCACCAAGTCAAGCGTCGTCTCCACAGTCGCAGCAAGTGACTGGACCTTGTCGAGCAGTTTTATTGACTCGATCACGGCAGAAATCTGGTCTGACACACGTTCGAGTAACGAAAGATCGCTTTCGTCATAGGCATCGTCGTCTGTACTGCTTACAGATATGAACCCTATGACGGAGTCTCGTGCGCGCAAGGGTGATCGGAGATTTGACCGGAGGCCAGCGGTGAGCAGTTCTTTGCCAGCGAAGTCAGCAAACTCCATAAAATCGGTGTCGCCAACGGTAATCAACCGAGACTCCGATAACACTTCACCCGAAAGTTCGTTTTGGTTGAGAATCTGCCCAACCTCAAGCTCCCTAATTTTCACTCCGTCGACGTAGTCGAGAACGAGCGAATCGTCATCATCGTTTTTCAGCGCAATGACACCGCGATCAATGTGAATAAGGCTTTTGAGATTCTTGAATACTCCGGCGTACAGATCGTTTGTATTACGGGCAATACTTGCGTCCCGACCGATCTGAACGAGGATCTCTCTGATGTGGGCGATGCTGCTTATTCGGGCATGGAGGCGGGAGTTGGCGAGTGCTCCAGAAATTTGTGCACCAATGCGCTCGGCTACTTCAACGTGCTCAGGGCCATATGCATTTTCGATCGAAGTCGTCGTCGCCAGAAAGCCAACAACTTCGTCTCTATGGACGAGCGGGGCGGCCATGATTGATCGCACACCAGCGTCGAGCAGTTCTCCGATTCCGGAAAATTCAGGTCGCATTTCTTCCAACAGTTCGGTGTCCAACACAAGCACGAATCGTGCCAGTTGATCCGCCGAGGTCACACCTGACATCGGTATAACTTGGCCCTGTTCGAAACCGGGCAATGCCAATCCGGAAACGTGCTCTAGGGTGACAGAATCGTTTTCGATGTCCGCTACCGCTATGGCTGCTGTATCGAGCGGGATAAGACGCTTTATTTGATCGACGAATTGGTCATAGACCTGCCCAATGTCCAGCGATGACGACACCAATCGACCAATTTCGGCGAGGACGGCTCGCTCGTCTCCAGCCACTTTGATTTCACCCTGAAGACGTCGTGCATCGAGCGCCATTTTGCGGTCGGCGTTTGCTTCGATCTCTCTGGTTACGCTACTTGGTAGGCGCTCCATAAAATCGAGGGCGAACATATCGATTACGCCCAATTCAATCAGTTGAGCCTGATTCTGCTGATCGGGTTCGATCAAGGCAAAAACAGGCACATCTTCGGCATGTGATTTCGCCATATTGACGATGGCCGAAACAGAATCGAACGGCTGCCGGGCGTCAATGAAAATGAGATCCCATCTGTCATCCACCACGCGACGTTCGAATCGTTCTAGGTTTGCAGCTGATTCGTTTCGAACGGAAAAGCCCGCGTCGGTAAGCAAACGCGCAATGTTTGCTCGTTCTTCAAGATCGAACGACAACATACGAAGCTCAACACGAGGGAGCTTCTTCGCAGACTGTTCGTTTTCAAGTTGAGTACTGCTCATATCTAATCACCGGGACATCGGCGAGTTTAAGTTCTCACATCGACCACACCGAAAGCTGACTCATTGGTGCAGAATCAGTATAGGGTTCCGAGTTTTTACGTATATTTCGCTATCTAGCCGAAACTACATAAGTAACTAGTTGTACCCACGATCGTTGCGTTGATTCCGTTCGTGATTACGTCTCGTGAAGTCGATTCAGATCCGTTGCCTGCGGCAGTATCGGCGTTTTTAAGCGCCTCGCCAAGCACTCGCCCGTGAAAATGATCCGGTAGCGGTATACCCAGCAGTTCGAGAACAGTCGGTGCTACATCGATGTTCCCGCTGGGGAGGTCGGACCGCAGACCTGATGCGAACGATGAGCCGCTTGCTATCAGCGTGTTGTGCATTTCGGCCGGGCTGCTGCCCCCGTGGGATCCCACTCCGACACGTCCGCCTGCCGCCGCGCCCGAACGCGATA
>Ga0114999_10000633_pt1 | contig 51877 bp, 35 predicted proteins | sample ArcticOcean_MG_C_3_FD_89820 | JGI IMG/M metagenome (GOLD analysis project Ga0114999, IMG submission 89820) | Marine microbial communities from western Arctic Ocean - ArcticOcean_MG_CB8_126 | ecosystem: Environmental > Aquatic > Marine > Oceanic | place: Arctic Ocean: Canada Basin | collected...
CGTGGGACTTAAGTGCTTCAGCAATCGTCACTTCCTTCAGCGCCAGATTGTCCCGGTCCTGCGGATGAAGCAGTCGATTCGCCTTGTTATTCTGTTGGCCTGGAATCCAGTCCGTGATATCCACTCGAACCGGATGACGGCCGGTCAAGATGCTGGCCCGCGTGGGCGAGCAGACCGGGCAGGCGGCATAGCCATTGGTCAGCCGCATGCCACTGGCGGCCAATTGATCAATATGGGGAGTCTCGTGAAATGTACTGCCATAGCAACTGAGATCTGCCCAGCCGAGATCATCGACGAGGAAGAAGACAAAGTTGGTCTGGTCTGCTGCCCGGGACTGGCTGGCTGACAGCAGTAGGATCCCGGCAAGCACGCACGCGGAAACTCTATGTGGATTTTTCATGCCGCTGATTGTAGCGTACCCGATGCCAACGGGCGGCTTGCTGTTCGCCGCGTGCAGCAGTGGGCATAGATCTTGCGATTTACCGCAGAGGCCGCAGTGACAAGTACAGGTTGCATCGTGGCTCAGCGTTCTTGATGTGCTCCACCGCACTGGCCCATGGTACCGGCCCCGGCATAGCGATACTCAGTATCCTCGTCCTGCTGTTCACCGAGGAAACGCCACTCCAGTCCCAGCTTGTCGGGCGTGACAAACTTGACCTTGAAAGCAACATTGAATTGCTGGTTCAAGTAGCGCCCCTCATGAATATAGACATGACCATCTTTTGGCAGCAGGCCAAAGCGACACCACGACTGCTTGGGGATTTTTTTTGCGTCCGCAAGCTTCACCTTCTCCAGGTCTCCTTCACCCAGGTCAGCAATCCCGCCCTGCAAACCGGCGTGGGGATTGATATGCAACTGGCCGCAACCGTTAAAGACAAGGTCCACGTTGTTACGGTGCAGCCCAAGCTCCTGAGTCTGGTGACGAAAGCTGTAGGCCGAGGTTCGGTAGGCGCCATTGTCTTTCCGCCGGGTGAGAACAACCTTCTGATAGTTCTTGCTCGGTGCCAACGATTTCGGCGGCGATTTCTTGTCGGCTACAGGCTGCCCTGTCAGAGGTATGGCGAACCAGGCGACAAGTAAAAACAGGCAACAGGCTCGTTTCATTGCACTCTTCCATTCCAGGTCCATGCCACAGTTTCAGCACACTCTGACAGAGCACTTGTCATCCTAATCAATCGGCAGGAAAGTCTCCAACTGGCCAGTCACCGCTTACTTGACTGCGGCCCGGCAGCGGTCCATAGTGCCAGCATCTTTCCGCCGGTGATACCGTGACAATCTCTCGAAAAGTTCATTCTGTGGACAGGACATTGACCATGCTTTCAGCACGTTTTCGCAGCCAGGCAACAGGGTTACTGCTGGTCCTGGCAACCTGCTTCTGCTCGCCAGTTTCCGCTCAAAAGTCCGTCTTCATGGCCGGTGCTTATGCGATCGACATCACTCCGACGGAATTTCCAGTCGACTCCGCCGGCAGCATGGGGCCACGCAAGGCCGAAGCGGCACATGATCCGTTGTTTGCCCGCTGCCTCGTGGTCAGCGATCGCATCACAACGATTGCGATTGTCATCTGTGACAGTTGCATGATGCCCCGCGAGCTGCTCGATGAGGCCAAGGCAATGGCCAGCAAGCAGACCGGCATACCGACCACGAACATCCTCTGCAGTGCCACACACACCCATACCGCTGTCACCGTAACTCCGACTTTTCAGAGCGTGGCTGAAGTAGGTTACAGCCGCTTCCTTGCCAACAAGATCGCCGAGGGGATAGCACGCGCCCATAAGAATCTGGCTCCTGCCCAAGTCGGCTGGGCCGTTGGAAACAACCCCCGCCAGGTCTTCAATCGCCGCTGGCACATGCGCGCCGGATTTCCGCTCACGGACCCCTTCGACAAGAACACCGATAAGGTGCGAATGAATCCTCCGAGTGCCAACAGCAAGCTGCTCAAGCCTGCCGGTCCAATCGATCCTGAGATTCCCGTCCTCTCCCTCCGCTCACTGGATGGAACTCCGATTGCCCTGTTGGCCAACTATTCCCTGCACTATGTCGGCGGCATCCCGTCCGGGGCACTTTCGGGAGATTACTTCGGCGAGTTCGCTCGTCAGATCGCCCGACTGACTGAAGCCCCCGATAGCTTTGTGGGCATGATGTCCAACGGCACGAGTGCCGACATCAACAATATCGACTTCTTCGAAGGCAGACCGGGCCGACAGCCATTCGAACAGATCCGTTACGTGGCGGCCGATGTCGCCAGTTCCACCCTGGCAGCATACAAGCGGGTTGAGTACCGGGATCACGCGAGTATCAAGATGGCAGAAACAGAAGTCGAACTTGGCGTTCGCCGGCCCAACAAGCAGGAGCTGGCTCGAGCCCGGGCAATTATCGAGGAAGCGGGGGAAGGACCGTACAGTGAGCGGCGGGCCATTTACGCCCTCGAGTCGATCCATTTGGCCGAGTACCCCGCCACGGTAAAAGTCAAATTGCAGGCCATCCGCATCGGTGGGCTGGGCATCGTCAGCAGCCCCTGCGAGACGTTCGTGGAAACAGGATTGGCGATCAAACGCCAGAGCCCGCTGAAGCCAACCTTCACGATCGAGCTAGCCAATGGCTACAACGGTTACCTGCCAACTCCTGAACAGCACGCACTGGGTGGCTATGAGACCTGGCGGGCCAAGTCGAGTTACCTGGCACGAGACGCGGAGCCAAAGGTCCGCGCCGCCTTACTTGAGTTGCTCGAACAGGTTGCCCGCTAGCCGAACCGGCTTGATGGAGTGGGCAGCAACTACCGACCGGTAAAGGCGGCTGGCCGTTTTTCCAGGAAGTGAGCGACACCTTCCTGGAAATCCTGGCACTGAAAGCTCTCGATCATCTCGTCGTTTGCGACGTCGGTCGCTTCGCCAAGCGACTGGAAAAGCGCCTCGTAGACCTGCCTCTTCATGACCCTGAGCGAGCGTGGCGAAACCGATGTGGCCAACTGCCGGGCGTAGGCGGTGACCTCCTCGAGCAGCTGATCGTGCGGAATCACACGGGAAACGAGCCCCAGTGAGAGAGCTTCCGAGGCATCGATCAAGCGAGCTGAGTAGAGCAGGTCAAAGGCTCCGCTGATACCAATCAAACGCGGCAACATCCAGCTCACGCCGTGCTCGGCAATCAAGCCTCGCTGGGAAAAGGCGGTCCCAAAACGCGCCTTATCCGAGGCGAAACGAATGTCACAATAGAGCGGCAACACGAACCCCAGTCCAACGGCCGCTCCATTGATTGCCCCCAGGATCGGCTTGGAAATTGCCGGAAAATAGCTGTAAGTCTTCTGAAAGCCCTCGGCCACACCGTCGCGAGGTTTGGCTGGAACGATTTTCTCTTGTGCCTCTTGCATGTCTACTGTTGACCAGTCCACTTGCCCGACCTCTTCCAGCAATTCCATGTCGGCTCCGGCGCAGAAACCGCGTCCCGCCCCAGTCAGGATGATCACGCGCACACCCTCGTCTTCCTCCGCCCGCTCCATGGCAGCCCGTAATTCGTCCTCCAGTTCACGGGTAATCGCATTCAACCGCTCCGGACGGTTCAGCGTGATCGTGGCAATCTGTTCGTCAACGTCATAGAGCACAGTGGATTCAGACATTGGCTGATCTCATCAAAAGTGGCTGAAAAGGCGTGATTTCTGCAAAGCATCATAGCAGCTGAAGGTTGCAGCCCGAATCAGATGGGCATGAGAGCCAGCCCCTGGCGAATCAGGGCTGGTAGAGAGTGCCTTGCCAGCAGCACAGATCAGCTCAATTCGTTACGATTGGCGGGATGTTCCTTACTCGCATCTGGTCATTGCTAGGCGACAACCGACGACTGATTGTCTGGTCCGTAATGTTCGGACTGGTCTTTACAGCCCTGGGAATCCTCCCGCCGCTGCTGGTCCGGCAGATGATTCTCTGGCTGGAAGCAGACGCCGTCAACGGTGGCTTCCTGATCCTGGGTGCGGTGCTGGCGGGTATCTACCTGTTACGCGGGCTGGCCCGCTACATGTACGGCCTGACTTCACACATCGCGGCTTACCGGACGCTGCACCAGCTGACCAACCGGGTCTACCGCCACCTGCAGCGACTCTCCCCGTCGTTTTTCAACAAGCACCATTCCGGCAACCTGGTTGCACGCTCGGTCGGTGATGTGGAGTCGATTGAGGACTTTATCGCCCATGGCATTCCCGAATCGGTGCTGGCCCTGGTGATTCCGGTCACGATGAGTATCGTGTTGCTGGTTATCAACTGGCAGCTGGCCGTGATCGCCTTGATACCGCTGCCAATCGTGGCGCTGCTGACCTACATCATCCAGAAGAAGACGCGCAATCATTGGCGGGGCGTCCGCTCCCGGTTTGCCCAAGTTTCTGCTCGCATGAATGACTTGATTGCCGGATCGCAGCTTCTGCAATCCTTCTGTCGCGAGCAGATGGCAGCCGAGCAACTGGAAGAACAGAGCCGCGACTATCGCGACCACATCATCTACGCCAACCGCTGGTCCCTGGTTCCAGCTGGAGTGGTTGAGGTTTTCAGCGGAGCTGGACTGGTGCTGGTGATGTGTGCCGGGGTCTGGATGGTCAATAGTTCCGGCGGTCCTCAGCTTGAAGTGGAAGTTGCCGACCTGGTTGTCTTCCTGATGTACCTGGGCCAGATCTTCCTGCCATTCCTGCGGCTGGCCAACATGACCGACAGCATCCAGAAAGCTCGGGCCAGTTGTGAGCGGGTTTTCGAGTTACTTGAGATTGAAACGGATATCGAGGATAGCCCCGACGCAGCGGTCCCTGACGAGCGGCGCTTCGATATCGAGTTTTCGGACGTCGACTTTTACTATCGCCAGAGCGAGCCGGTACTGGGCGGCGCCTCATTTGAGGTCGCGGAGGGCGAGACGGTTGCGCTGGTCGGGGAGACCGGTGTGGGCAAGTCGACCGCCTGTCATCTGCTGGTACGTTTCTACGATGTGATTGGCGGCAGAGTCAGCATTGGCGGCAGGGATGTGAGACAGTTGCCACTGGCTTATCTGCGAGATCAGATCGCACTGGTATCCCAGGACGTGTTTCTCTTGCAGGGGACGATTCGAGAAAACCTGCTGATCGGCAACCCGGATGCAAGTGACGAGGAGCTACAATCGGCCGCTCGTGCTGCCGAGGCAGAGCGATTCATCCAGTCATTCCCCGACGGTTATGACACGCTGGTCGGAGAACGGGGCGTACGGCTCTCGGGTGGCCAGAAGCAGCGGATTGGCATTGCCCGGGCCCTGCTCAAGGACGCCCCCATCCTGGTATTGGATGAAGCGACCAGTGCGGTCGACAACGAAACCGAATCCTTGATCAAGGACGCGATTCTGCGGGCAGCGGAGGGACGGACTGTACTGATCATTGCTCACCGACCCTCGACCATTATGGCCGCCGACCGCGTCGTGGTGCTCGAGCAGGGGCGGGTGGCGGAAACTGGCAGCTATGACGAGTTGATCCAGGCCAACGGCATATTTGCACGACTCTCTCAGGCGGACCCGCTGGAGCTCCATTGACAGGCCCGGCGATCGGACTTCATTCACGAGGCTGCACGGTCGAGTGCCTTCCGTGTTCGTTCGCCATACTCCTCCAGAGTCATCCGGTTGGCGCTATACAGGCGGGCCAGCCAGTAGAGTTTCAACTTGAGCGCTTTTGACCTGTTAACGAGCGTGCCAGTTTCCGCAATATGGCCAAAGATGAATGCCATAATCAGAAAAACGAATATGAATCCGGGTTCTGAAAAACTCAATATCCAGAACGCCACACCGAAAACCAGGCACAACACGCTGACGACTTTAGCCAGGAAGCGAAAGACTGGTCTCGCTCCTTTCGTCCCCGATGAAATTGTTGATCGTTCAGTCATTGCCTCAGTCCCTCCATGTGAAAATCGCTTTCAATAAATGGCGGTCAGAGTCGAAGCCCCTTAAATCTGAATTCGATCGGCCTCTCGCCGGTCGAAGCGGTATTGTTCGAGCCACTCATGCGTCTGCTGACCAAACCTATCGAGCGTCATACGGTCGTTAACATACAAGTCAGCCAGCAGATGGAGTCGCATTCGCAGGTCCGTGTCCTGCGTAACAAACCTGCCCCCTTCCGCAAGAAAGAGAAAAAGTCCCGCGCAGAAAAACCATTCAGCAGACTCATGGCCTAGGCCGTTCTGGACCCATGAACCAATAGCGGCGCTGACTGCTAGGGCGCACGTGAAATAAGCCCAAAAGCGAAACAGGGAACGGGGTTTTTGCCAGCTCAGCGAAGCTGCACCGTGGAGCGCCTTTCGTATCCGTTCACCGAACTCCGCCAGCGTCATTCGATCGTTAACATACAGCTGGGCCAACCGATGGAGCCGCGTGGATAGCTTCATGGTGCTGTTACCAAACGTGACGCCTCCAGCAATAAAGGCTATATGACCGAAAAGTATCCCAATGAAAAACAAGATGGAGTTGAGTCCGCGATCTGCAAAATTCCAGATCCAGGAAGTCACTACAAAGCCCAGGCAAGACAGGGCCATAACCGAAGCCAGGAAGCGAAGTACCGGTCGCACCTCTTTGGTTGCCAATTCAATTTTCGAACATTCAGTCATTGTCTCAGTTCCTCCATGTGAAAATCGCTTTCAATAAATGGCGGTCAGAGTCGCAATCCCACAAACTTGAACTCGATCGGGTCCTCGTCCGTTGTGGCCGTTAATCGGACGGTCAGCGAGAGTGGGAATATATCGCTGATCTGGTCACCTTCATTGACGAGCTGATAGTGCTCGATCATTGTCGTTGGCCCAATATTGAAGTCGGGGACGTCCTTTTGCCAACAACTCCGTCCACTGGTGAATTTATGGGAGGTCCAATTCGACGTGAATTCAGGATAGTCGACAAGCAGCTGCTTATTCCCGCACGTTCCCTTGATGGAGACCAGAACACGGATAACTCCCTTCGTCTCCCGTACAAGGCGGATGACGTCATCCCGCGAATCTTCCCCTCTATCGGCGAGGATTTCTGATTCAAGGAACTCAGGCACGTTGTAGATGCGTTCAAACACGATCTTGTCCACACGTACCGTGATGCCCTGTCGGGTCTGCTCACGCCGCGGCAGGTTGTCCATGATCTCCTGGATGGACTCTCGTTGCATCGCTACCGGCGTCAGATCCAACGCTTCCTCTGCCACGGTATGATCAGGTTCGCGCTGAAGTATCTCTTCAGGCGAGATTGTTGACTGGGGATTCTGGTAAAGCAGAAACAGCAGGGCGAAATACAATGCCAGGCCGCTGGAAAGAAAACGCCAGTCTGTGAGAATCTTCATCGGTTTGTTCCATTTCATCTGTTTGACAGGAATGTGTCCGCTTGCCTAACAGAACGACGTTTGACAAAGATACGGACATGAAACACGAAGAACTTTTGACAGTCCTTTTAGCAACCAGGCTACCGCGGGGCTGTTTTGACATGGCCAGAAGCTCATTGTCTAATGGGGCTATCTGACGTGCTTTTACTGACTTCACATCCCTCGTTCCATTGGGATTTTCAGCAATGGTGTGATGGAACAATGCAGACGCAGCTGTGCTCGAGGACACTGATAGCATGACCGTGAGTGAATCCTCGGATCCGACTGATTTTCAGCAGCTCATCGGGCGAGTTCGTCAGGGAGATGCCGAGGCCGCTGAGCAGCTGGTACGGTCCTGTGAATCCGAATTGCGGATCATGGCCCGGGTCCGATTGACGGACCCCAAGCTGCGCCGTGAGATTGATTCGATGGACATCTGTCAGTCGATACTGGGCAATTTTTTTGTCCGTGCAGCGTCGGGCCAATTTGAATTGGATTCCAACGAACAGCTGTTACGGCTGCTATCTCGCATGGTCCGCAACAAGGTGATCGATCATGGCCGCCGCATTCGACGAGACCGTCGCGATGTCCGCCGCCAGGTATCCACCAGCGCAGACGAAATACCATTGGCAGACGGTGCTCGCAATCCGGATTCGATCGTGGCCAACCGTGAGTTACTGGGGCGCACAATGGATTTACTGTCTGACGATGACCGCAAGATCGTCGAACAGCGAACAGCTGGCTGCGACTGGTCGGAGATTGCTGAGCAGATGAACAGCACGGCGGATGCCGTCCGCAAGCGTTTTTCACGGGCCCTCGACAGGGCTGTTGAACACCTCGGAATGGATAAACTGAACGATGACTGAATCAACTGAGTTTTCGATCGGCAGCGGACTGGCCGAAGCCCGTGCAAGGCAGCTTCAACAGTGGTCGGGCGGTGAGCAGATTACTGTCGAGGAGTTGCTGCAGGAATTCCCCCAGCTGGCAAGCGATCACGACAGCATCCTGGAATTGCTGTATGCGGAATACTGTTTGAGGCTGGATCGAAACGAACCGACCGAGCCCGACGAGTACTTTGATCGATTTCCACAACTGGCCGACAGGCTAAGAGTCATCTTCCAGATGCACCAGGCGATGGACGACGCCACGGCAAGTCCCACGTCGGTCTGGAACCTGGATGATACCCAGAGGATCCAGCTTGCTCTCCGACAGAACAAAGATGGTGGTGACGACACGCCGACTTTTGCGGCAGGCATAACGAGCTTCCTGCCCTTGCAAGCGGCCATGACACTGGAACTGGACGACTATGAGTTGACCGACGTCATCGGGCACGGGGGCATGGGTATTGTCTACAAGGCAAAACAGACATCGGCGAACCGGATGGTGGCAGTCAAGATGATTCGTTCCGCCCAATTAGCTTCTAAAGATGAACTCCGACGATTTCAAAGGGAAATCGAGGCTGCCGCCGGCCTGGACCATCCCAACATCGTCCCGATCTACCAGGTCGGTGAGGCAAACGGACAACCTTATTTTTCCATGGCTCTTGTAAATGGCCCCACGCTGGCCAGCCGGGCGTCCGTCAGCCCCCTGGAGACGGATGAAGCCGTTTCGATCGTCCGGGATGCGTCCAATGCGATCCATTATGCCCATGAAAAAGGCATCATCCACCGCGACCTCAAACCAGCCAATTTAATGCTGACCCACAAGGGTGAGCTGAAGATCACGGACTTTGGCCTCGCCAAGCATGTTGACCGCGAGGAAGACCACACAGCAACAGGCAGCGTGCTGGGTACCCCCAGCTATATGGCACCCGAACAAGCCTCCGGAGAAAATAACAGAATCGGCGCCGCCACGGACGTTTACTCCCTTGGCGCCATTCTCTATTTTCTGCTCACTGGTCGACCACCGTTTCAGTCCGCCAACGTTATCGACACCATCCTCCAGGTCCTTAACGATGAACCGGTATCGGTCCGCCAGCTGAACCCGACCATTCCTCGTGACCTGGAAACCGTTGTTCTCAAATGTCTGCACAAGGACCCTGCCAAAAGATACGATACCGCCGAGCAACTGTCCCAGGAACTGGACCGTGTACTGAACCATGTGCCGGTCCTGGCTCGACCTGTTTCGACAACAGAACGCGCCTGGCGCTGGTGTCGCCGGAATCGTACGACCGCAACCTTGATCACCACTTCCACGGTGCTGCTGTTAGCCTTGCTGGTCATATCAGCCATTGACTACTCACGCCAGATCGACCTGAAGAACCAGGCAAATCAAAGCAGAATTACCGCCGAGGTGAACGAGGCACGTGTTACGGGTGAAAAAGAAAGAGCCGATAGCAATGCTATTCAAGCTCGTGCAAATTCCAAATTGGCTCAACAGCAGCGGGAATTGGCCGAGCAGAGGCTTTATGTTGTCTCCATGACACAGGCTCACGCTGCCTGGAACTCCGCAAACATTCGCCGCCAGCAGGAACTCCTCAACCGTTATCTACCAGCAGCCGGAGAACCTGACCGACGCCTCTTTGAGTGGCACTATCTGCTCCGCCTTGGGAAGGGTTACTCGATGCAGATTCCCTTTGCCGGACCCACCTGGGACGCCTGTTACAGTCCCGATGGCAAACTGCTGGCGGCCGCCGGAACTGGCGAGACAAGTGTCGGCATTTGGGACGCAAGTTCGGGCGAATTGCTACATGAACTTCAAACTCCCTCCGGCGCAACCGATCTGAGCTTCAATCCCGAGGGAGGCCAGCTTGCCGCTGCCTGTCCTGATGGATCCGTTTTCATCTGGGATCCGCAAACAGGAATAGAGTTGTTGCGCATCGCAACGCCAGAGAGCCCAGATCACGTGACGGAAATGGCGTCGCTCGCGTATGACCCAACGGGAAAGCAACTGGTTACCGCCAGACGGGGCAACAATCAAATCAGTATCTGGAGTACGACCAATGGAGAACTGCTGACCACATTTGCCGCAGGCAATAGCGACATCCACAGTGTGACTCTTAATCACGACAGCACTTTGCTTGTAGCGGCCGTTGGTTCAACAGTCGAATTATGGAACATTCTTACCCGCTACCACATTACCCTTCGTAAGCCAACATCATCGGAGCATAAGCGAACGGACGAAATCGAGCATCGCAGTATCAGACTGATTGACAGCCCGACTTTCTACAACGATGTCAACATAAATGAGCGAGGCCTTGTCTCGGCCGTCCGAAGCGATGGCTGGACGGACTATTTCGGACGACCGGTGGGAGGTAAGTGGCAAGCTCTGTTGTCGAGCCGAGTGCACCTCGATGCCATCAACGCGGAAAGTCACAGTTCGATCGGTTCCGCAGCAACGGCGAGTGATGACCAGACGATTCGGCTCCAGACGAAGCCGGCGAACCACTTCGCTATCGACACGTTTATACTGCGAGGCCACTTTGGACCCGTAACCAACGTTGCATTTGACCCCAGCGGCACGTGGCTTGCCTCCACAACCAGCCTGGTTGGTGAAGATGAATTCATAAAAGTCTGGGATGCCCGTGGCCAAGCGGAGTTCCACATCTCGATCGACCAATCTCGTGCACTAGGACCAGTCGAGATTGCCAATCAAGGGGGTTGGTTGACAGCGGCCACTTGGGACGACGATCGCAACAACAACTCTCGACTGGCCTTCTACAAGATCAGCAGCCAGCTTCCAAGTGAGGACAACCTGTTATTTGAAATCCCTCCCCAGGGAGATAACTCAGGAGCAATCGAACTATTGCAACTGTCATCCAACGAGCAGCTTCTAGCAGCTAGCTACGCGACAGGCTCCCTTCAGTTAATCGATGTCGAAAGTCGGGAGACTATCAAGACGTGGAATGATTCAGTGACTGCCTGCCTCTGCCTCACTTTCCGAGCCGACGATCAACAGCTGATTGCTTGTGAGCGGGACGGTACGCTCCGCATCTACAATCTGTCGACTGACATGGCGGCGGTGCTGCCAAACACTTGGAAACCGGAGGGGGTAATCCTCCAGGCCGCGAGCTTCAACTCAGATGGCAGCCGAGTGGCAGCGGCTCTTGATAATGGCATTCTCCTGACGGTGGAAGTAGAAACTGGCAAGGTACTCGGCCAGTGGGACGAATTCGTCGGAACTTGCCACGCGTTAGCCTTCAGTGAGGGCGATCACAGTCTGGTTGTCGGCATCGACAACGTCCTCCACCTGCTGGACTCAGACAACCTTCAGACCCAACAGCGATTTGACGGTCATAAAGGGAACATTCTGGATGTAGTCTTCTCAGCGGACGGCAGGCGACTGTTTTCTGCCAGTGACGATACCACACTGATGGCCTGGGATGTCGCATTGGGCCAGGAGCTGCTCACACTCGATGCACATATGGCGGCGGTGAAAACCGTGCGTGTGAGCGATGACGGGCATTGGCTGATATCAGCCAGCGTCGACGGCACGGTGCGACTATGGGACGGACGACCCTAGCGTCGGCCTATTTCCATCCTCTTCAAAACCTCCTGCTGGCTCTCTTTCGCCAGCAGTACGGACACGCCGTTCGGTTCATATTCTGACCGCTTGAGCAGAATTTCTTTGCAACCCGTGTCCAGTTCGATGGCGAACGTCGTTTATTTCAGTGAGCAAGGTCTAATCGCTGTGATCCACCATTACACAGGAGCGACGAACAATGAAATCGAACAGGAAAAACAAGACCCATCGAAATCAAAGAACGGAAACTCGCCGAGCACGAATGATGTTCGAATCTCTCGAAGACCGTCGCCTGATGGCAGCCGACATCGATTTTGTCGATGGAATCCTGACCATCCAGGGAGATAGCCAGAACGACTGGGTCGAGGTGAAACCGATCCAGCAGGCAATACCGGAATTCACCCGGATACCAAAGCCGGGACAGATTCCCGATATCCCAACGGTCTGGACACTCCAAGTCACGCTGGGACACATCGCTCCACGTTCAACAACGCCGGCAATCTACAGCACGGTCAGTGAGCTGGCCTGGGAACCCGGCCTGATTGACAAGATCGTCTTTCACGGTGCCTCTGGCCACGATCACTTCTACAACAACACCGACATACCATCAGAATTACATGGTGAAAGTGGAGTTGATCATCTTTATGGGGGATCAGCCGAAGACGAACTCCATGGTGGTTCCAGTACCGACTTTCTTTACGGCAAGGACGGCGACGATCTGCTGATTGGCAGCTGGGGACATGACAAGATCGACGGTGGAGCGGGGGAAGATAGCACCGAGGCCTATGTCTTCGGCAATGCCGTCGTCAGCAATAGCTCACTGAGTCGATATTTCTACTCCTGGTCCGAGACAGACACACTCAAATCCATTGAACATGTGAAACTGCAGGGCTCCAGGTCAAACAATTCTCTGATTGCCTCGCAATTCACAGCCGGCGATGTCGAATTCTACGGGGGCGGTGGACATGACACCCTGATTGGAGGATCCGGCAATGACTACCTGGACGGAGGTTCCGGGAATGACAAGCTCTACGGCAACAACGGCTTTGACACACTCCTGGGTGGAAGCAACAACGACAAGCTGTATGGCGGTGACAACAACGACACGCTACGGGGTGGCTCCGGGACTGATGAGCTCTACGGCGAATCAGGCTCTGACACCCTCTATGGCGAAGCCAATGACGACTTCCTCTATGGCGGCGACAACAACGACACCCTTTATGGTGGATCCGGAGAAGACGAACTGTACGGAGGCAATCACAATGACACCCTTTATGGTGAAACTGGCAAGGACCGCCTTGAGGGTGAACATGGCAACGATACGCTGATTGGCGGGTCGGGAAATGACGTCATCCTCGGCGGCATCGGGTTTGACCACCTGGACGAACCTGTTCAGGGTGAGGTTTTTCTCAGTGACGGCAGCCTCAAAATGACCGGCGCAACTGGAGTCAAGTACACCGATAGTCTGGGGGCAGAGATTGAGAAGTTCACGCTGACTGGTTCAAGTTCCGATGACCTGATCGACGCTTCAGCCTTTACAAACGCTGGAGTGACGATCTTCGGGTCGGCCGGAAATGACACGCTAATTGGCACTGTCAACGGTGACAAGCTGAACGGCGACCAGGGTGACGACGTCATATTCGGTGGCGACGGCATGGACATCCTGCAAGGTGGTAAGAACGATGACCAGTTGTTCGGAGGTGCAGGATTCGACTGGGTGCTCGGAGGAGCCGGTAACGATGGCCTCTATGCTGGCGTCGGGTCGGACTTTGTGATGGGGGACTCCGGAATGGATCGCTTCCTCGTGCAGGAAGGCGACATGCTCGGCGACTTCGGTTCCGAAGACGTCTGTATCCAGTTTGTCGATTTCGTACAACCAGCCGGAACCGACAAGTTCACGTCGGGAATCTGGTCGGACAGCGAAGTCCAGGTCGTCGATGAGGCTCTCGCCGTCCTGCAACAGTACACGAAAAACAACGTGCTGCTGAAGTCAGCGACTGGTGAAGAACTTGTCTTCCAGCGAGTTGGAAAGATCAAAGGAAATTTCTCCGGCTGGAACAGTGGCCCACTGAGTTTCGCCAACGTGCTCTGGAGCGCAGACGACATCAAGGTCCACCGCGTCGTGTTTCACGAAATCGGTCACAACTGGGACAGCAACAATCCAGACTGGGATGGCTTCAAGGAGCTGAGCGGTTGGACCGAAGAGGACAAATCGGACGATCCCAAATACGCCAAGAGCACGAAGAACGACTGGTACTACAAGACCAGCGCCGGATTCGCAGAGAATTATGGAAAGAGACATCCCAAGGAAGACTTTGCCACATGCTTTTCGCTGTTTTTCAGTGACGTGAGTGGAGAAGCCTACCCGGGGAGTAGCGCGGATGACCTCCCCGCCAAGATGGAGTTCATGGAGGACTTCCTGGATGACCTGATCTCAGACTAAGGCCAGACGTTCCCGTGACGAGGCATGAACGCAGATAACATCAAGAACAAGGAGGCCTGGTGATGGACGAACAAAGCAAACTGATAATCCTCGGAATCGTGGGTGGACTCTGCATCGTGGCGGTCGCAATCGTGATTGTCTACATGAGGCAAGGCAGGCGGCAGCATGAACTCGACGCCGGCAGGATCCAGCTGCTGGGACTGTTGCTCTGGGGCATCGGACTCTGCTGGCTCTGCCAGCTAAGGGAAATTCCCAAGTGGATCTCTGTCTCCTTGATTGCTACCGGGTTGGGAATGCACTGGCATGGAATCAAGATCGAGCTGGTTCGATTGCTGCGAGAAGCCGCCGGCGCCAAGTCCGAATCTTGATCTCCCCGATAGATTCAGGTGTCAGGCAGGTCCTTCTCCTCATCAGACCAGGGATTACTCCTCAGCGCAGCTGAACTCAAAAATCGCCGTTGGCTCTGCGACGCTGAGATAGTCTTCCACTGGCATGATGATCGAGTCCTGCAACGATCCGGCATTGAAGGCAATTCGCTGGTTCTGCTGTATCCCGCTATCAACGTACAGAGGGAAAGGCAGAATCGGCTGGCCAAACGGTGGCACACTGCCAGGCACAAGGCCCGCGAAATCCTCGCCCGCCGTCAGTTCTGCCAGTTCTTCACGGCTGGCAAAACGCATCTTGCGTTTCCCCAGGTACTGCCGCACATGGGCGGAGCGAATCTTGCGGTCCGCCGGCAGCACAAACAGGCAAAACTCGCCCTCAACCTTCATCAACAGCGCCTTGCCACCATTCCGCAGCTCCTCTCCTCGCACGCTGGCCGCTTCCTCCGACGTGAAGGTCGGCTCATGATGCAGTTCCCGAAAAGTAACCTGCTGCTGCTGGAGCAGCTGGCGAATTGAGTCCAGCACGGTCATCAGCTACTTCCCCTCACTCGCCCACTGTTTCATCAATTGGATATTCGCCCGGATCTCATCCAACCTCTCAGGCCGCCGCAGCTTGAGCGTATCGATGTACAACTGCATGTCGCTGTCATAGATGCGGGCCGACTCCGGCCTGGCCCCCTGGTCCCCTGTCTCCCGAATCCACTCGTCCAACATCGCCCGGTGTGCTACCAGCACACGCCGACTACGTCGATCTCCTGCCAGATTCACGAGCTCGCTGGGATCATTCTCCAGGTCGTAGAGTTCTTCGGCAGGCCGGTTGTTGGCCATGATCAGTGACTGTAGCGGACTCAGTTTGCCGGCAGCATGCAATGCCCGCATCTGCTGAATGATCGGCTTGTTGTCCTTGTATGCGTTCGGCTGCAGGTAGGGACGATGCGGGTAAAAATTGCGGATGTATTTGAACTGCTCGGACCGAACAGCTCGCATCCGGTCCACCGTTTCGTCACATCGGTCTCGTGCTGAAACGACATACGATCGTGGTTCATATCCTTGAGCCAGGAGATCCTGGCCTTGCATAACCGCTGGAATCTCAATCCCGGCACGTGCCAGCGATGTGGCTGCCAGGTCAATCTGTAACACCAGATCGTCTCTTACCTTACCCGTATCAACGCCCGGCCCCTTGATGACCAGGGGAATCCTCATCCCCTCCTCGTACATGAATTGCTTTCCCCGGGCATGGCTTACACCGTGGTCGGTGAGAAAGAAGATGATCGTATTCTCCAGTTCTTCGGCATCTCGCAACTGCCGGAGAATTCCACCCACCTGTCTGTCGGTGTTCATGGCGGCATTCAGGTACTGGGCCCAGTCCTTGCGAATCAGCTCGTCATCCGGGTAGTAGATCGGCAGGGTTATATCGCTCGGATCCACCGGTTGCGGTGTCTTGAGCGTTCGCCCCTTGCCGCCAGACAACTGGTACTGGGCAAAAAAAGGCTGGTCGTCCTGCCGGTGTGAGAAATGATGCGAGTCGTAAATTCCAGTGTCGAATTCGAAGTTATAGTCCGTCTTTCCTGTGGTCCGTGGCGCATCCCGGGCCGGCACCTTATCGAGCGGCCCGGTAAACCTGCCATTGGCCGTAAAATACCCTGCGTCCTGAAACAACTGTGGTACCGGCCGTACGGTGCTGGGCAAGTGGATTTTCTCGGCACCTCGGCCACTGCGGTGGTGATGAGCACCGATCGATGTCTGATACATCCCCGTGATCATGGCCGATCGACAGGTACTGCAGACCGGTGCCGTCACAAAGGCTCGTTCAAACCGCAGGCCTTGTTGGGCCAGCTGGTCCACGTTGGGGGTGGCAATCACCTGCTCGCCATAACAGCCAAAAGGTAGCGACATATCCTCAACGACAATCCAGACGATATTGGGCCGGGCCGTTTCCAACGCCGCTGCGGTTGTCGGCAGCAGCAACGCCAGGACCGGCAACCAGGTAAGGAGTCGACATTTCACCATCGTGGTATCACTCTTCTCGTTGCTCGAAAAGCAACCGGCTGTCACTTCTTGGGACGAGGTTATTCAAGATCGTTATCTCGCAGGTCAGCCAGCTTGGCGGCCAACTTGACCTGGAACTCCGCCACTCGCTGCTGCTGCCTTGGGTGTTTTGCCAGGTTCGTATACTGCCGCGGATCCTTCTGCGTATCAAACATCTCGATGCCGCCCGAAGCATTTTCACCGTATTGGATATAGGCCCAGCGATCTTCACGCAGTAAGAAACCTTTACGCGCCGGAGCAACGCTGAAGGCCGTATCCCGGACTTCATGGGCAGGGTCGTCCAGCATTCGCGAGATATCCTCACCTTGGATTCGTCCTGGCACTTCCAGACCACACAAACTGGAAATGGTCGGATACAAATCCAGTAATTCCGTCAGCGAATCACAGACAGCCGGTTTCTTTCCCGGCACACAGATTATCAATGGCACTCCAGACGACTCGTCTCTCAAGCTGACCTTGGCCCAGAAGTCATGCTCGCCAAGATGATATCCGTGGTCACTGGTAAAGATGACGATCGTATTGTCACGCAGTCCATTCTCGTCCAGCGCCTTGAGCACCTTGCCAACCTGGGCGTCCATGAATGCGACCGAAGCATAATAGCCTCCCACTGCCTTCTTCTGCCGCCGCACGTCCATTTTCATATTGAGGCTGGTCTTATAGTTGATGCCGGCCTTGGGAATGTCGTCCCAGTCGCCTTCCAGCTTCTCCGGCAAAGTCATCGTGCTGTACGGAAGGAACGGTGGGTAATACGAACGAGGCGCCACGAACGGCACATGCGGCCGAACAAATCCGACCCCCAGCCAGAAGGGCTCGTCCTTGTGCTGCCGAATCAGCTCAACCGCCTTGGCCGCAGTCTTGCCATCCGAATGGACCAGATCATCCCCATCTGCTTCCACGACAACAAATGTGTTGCCACCCACAACCGGTTTCTTACCATCCGGATTACCCTCCAGCGTTTCGCCATCGCCAGGCGCCTTCCATTCCGGTCCGCCACTGTTGAAGCGTTGCGTCCAGGAAGCGGCGTCATCGGCGCCATTGGTACCCTTCTCAATCCCGCCGGGGACGCCCATGTGGTAGATCTTGCTGACCCGGGCAGTGTAGTAACCCGCGTCTTTGAAATGCTGAGGCCAGGTGGCCCGATCACCAATGGCCGGTCGCGGGCTGGTATAGCCCAACACGCCCGTGGCATGCGGATAGTAGCCCGAAAGAAACGAAGCACGTGAGGGGCCACAGTATGTTCCCTGGCAATAGGTGCGGGTAAATCGAGTTCCTCGAGCCGCCAGACTGTCAATATTGGGCGTCTGGCAGACCTTGTTGCCGTAACACGAGAGTGCGTTGGCCGTCAGATCATCGGAGATAATGAACAACACGTTCATCTTCCCCGGCTCGGATGACTCGGCCGATTCACCAATGAAAAAAACAGCCAGGATGAAAACACTGGCTGCGATCTGTACTCGAAAGTGTTGCACGGCATCCACCTCCCTGGGCAAGAAACAACTCGTCTTCAGATTCTAGCAGTTCACTTCCAGCAGGCAGGTCAGCGCGGCAGAAGAATAATCTGGCTGTAAACGACGTAGCCAATTCCGCCGTCGGTTTCCGGGAGCACACGAATCATCAGCGAACCGTTCTCGACCAGACTCAATCCAGAGAGATCCACCCTGCTCGTTGTGCCAGCTGCAAGTTGCGCGAAGGAGATGACCGCTTGTGAGCCACCTTCGCCAGCAGTGATTACCAAGCGACCGGCGCCGGCCAATCCGGCGACTTTGATCTCAAGTGACCTGGCTGCCGGTTCGACCTTGAGTAGCTCGAGAGAGACCGGGCCATAGTCCTTGCTCTTCACATTGCGTCCCACGTAGCCGGGCTGATGAATCGGCTGGTACTTCTGTCCCTTATCCGACTTGATAGGCACGAGTCTTATTGCACCGGCGCGGCCGCGGAGAATATCGACGTTGGCAAAATCGATATACTCGATTGGATCCAGGCCACTCGCTTTCCACTGCTGATACCAGAGATCGGTCTCGTTCGTGACGGCCCAGCCACGACTACGTTTGCTCGCTCGAATCTCGTCGATCGAAGCAAGTTCATCGCGGGGACCATCCGGCAAACGGTAATACGTTCCCCAGGTAACATCCAGCAGCCGCCACTTGTCTCGATAAAAGACCTCAACACAAATGTGGCTGTGATTCTGGGCCGGCTTCTCTCCATGGACGTAAAACTCCACCGGACGACAGCGCAGCTTGAGTCGCCGGGCAATCTCAAGGAACGTGGCAATGTGATTGCCGCAGATTCCGGCCTCCATCTGCAGGCACTCTTCCACGTTGGTCGGCAACGGCTTGCCCTGTTTGCTAAGCAATGAGTAGTTCAAGGAACTGACACGCGACTGTACTTGATTCATGATCGCAACGGCCAGGACATGCTCCGCCGACAGCCCCGGACGAGCACCACCCAGTTGCTCCGCCTGCAAACGAACCTGCTGGACTATTCGATCCGTGGCGGGCGTATCTTGGGCAGCTGCCGACGCCAGCGGACAGACAAGCAAAAGCAGCAGGAATAGCCAACTCATCGCAATACCCTCGTAACAGACTTATTACTTCTTCTCCAGCGGAACCACTTGGAGATACTCAAGTCGGCGAGTAACCAGCGGCGTCATCGCCTTGATCTTTGTCACATCGATATGGAACTTGTACTGCCCGGGCCCATCACGCAAAAAGACGATCGTATTGAGTGCCAGCAGGCCCTCGATGCCATCTTCTGTTGTCGCCAGCACATCCAGCAGCGTGGGCGCAGGATCGGCAGCGCCGACAATTCCCAAAAACTCAGCTGCCCGTACCCGTACCAGCTGGTCAGGGTCTTCAAGTAGTTCCTTTGCGGTCGGCACCAGCGATTCGGCCTGCCTGCCAAAACAGCTGCAGGCAACAAGTCCCCAGTACCTGACATGAGGATCGTCAGAGTCAACCGCCTGCGCGATCTTCTTACTGGCCTTTCCAAAAGGCAGCAGAGCAAGATCGGCTGTAGCAAGCAGCTGGCGAATATCGCGACTGTGCTTCTCCCCAAACGTCACCCCATCTGCAAGAGCGTGTTTGGCCATGTAACTCTCTGGATAGAAACTCAGGTCGTTGATCTCCAGTAGCTGAGTACGCAATCGCTGCCGCATGTCCTTCAGCACTTCAGCACACTTCGGGTCACCGCTGAGGTCTTTCACCTCGTGAGGATCAGCTTCAACATCAAACAACTGCTCCGCTGGCCGGGCCTGAAAAAACTGACTCTGCTCCGCATTCAGCGTGCCAGCCTGAAACAGTTCACGCCATTCAGCGTAGAGCAGCATCCGGTAGCGATAGTTGTTCTGCAATCCGTCCGGATAATACGGGTGGTAGTTGCGAATGTACTTGTACTTACCCTTCCGCAGACTGCGGCAGAAGTCGTACTTTTCGTCAAACCGATCCGCATAGCCAAATGCTTCGTCACGCGCTTCGACCTCCTCGGCAGCAACGCCCGGACCCAGGAACGGCCTGCCATTCATCGTGGCGGGAACATCAAGACCTGCCAGGTGAAGCGCCGTGGGAGCCAGGTCGACAAACCGAATAAAGCCATCCTGCCGAATACCCGGTTGTTGTGACACCATCTGGCGGAACTTCTCCGGAACGTGCACCACCAGCGGCACATGTAGCCCCGACTCGTAGACATACCCCTTGCTGCGTGGCAGCACGCCGCCATGATCACCAAAATAGAAGATGAAGGTGCTATCGAGCAGATCATCTTCTCGCAACATGTCGATCACCCGACCCATCGCCTCGTCAACCACCTGCATGCGATCGTGATAACGGGCATAGGTGTAACGAGAAATTGACGTGTCCGGATGATAGGGGAAGATCGAGACACTGCGGGGACTCGTGACTGTCTTCATCTGGTTCATCTGTTGCTGCGAAAAGTGGAGCGAACTTTCGTGCGACATCCCGAATGACTGCATGTGGAAAAAAGGAGTTGCCTTGTCAGGCCGCTTGCGCCAACTGGCCTGTCGTGACGAGTCGTTCCAGACTTTGCCTGCCACGATGTTGTAGTCGGTCTTGACCCGATTGCTGGTGTAATAGCCCGCCTGCCGCAAGTAGACAGGCAACAGCTGTGCCTTGGCAGGCAAATTGGCAAGCACCTGCTTGCGGTGATACTGGAATCCGGCCCGCGGCGCATAGATCCCGGTCATCAGCGTGCTGCGGGCCACGCTGCAGACTGGACTGCAGGAAAAAGCATGGTTGAATACCAGTCCGTCCCTGGCCAGTGCTTCGATATTCGGCATTTCACCGAAGTTGCTGCCATACAGCGTGGTGTAGTGAATGGAATTATCCTCTGACAACAGCCAGACGATATTGGGCTGGTCCTGCGACCAGGCATTCCGCGGTCCAAGAACAACAGCAGCCAGCAGGATCATCATGCAGAAAGATATTTTTCGCATCACTGGACTCTCACTTCTTGAATACCGTTTGGGTCCAAAAGACTTGGTGGTAAACCGGATAAGGTGAATCATCTCCAGACGGGAACACGCGGAAACAGCCGCTCGGCACCCTTCCTAGTGAAGACCGGCTGCCTGACTGAGTGCTTGTCTTCAAGCCGCTGCCAGTAGTCTTTCCAGTACTTGTCATAGTAGTCATAGGCAGCATTCTCAATGTGCACCGGATCGACGACTCGCGGTGCATTGGCTGGATCGTAACCCGCCAGATGGTCCTTGCCGGCCCGCAGTCGCGGGGAAACAAACCGCCATTCAGAATCACCCAGGACATCCCGGCATAACATCGCGGCGTGCGGATCGTAAGCAATCAGCTGCTCACGCGTATGGATGTGATTGTGATCATGGTCCATGGTCCGGTTGGTGTCATACCAACACTGCAAAACTTCTGCCCAGTACTCGGCCCTGTTCTTACTGGCGTAACATTGTTTACCGCCTCCAAACCTGATCAGAACCTTATCCTCAGCGGTAACTTTCACCCGTGGCCGCGTCGGCTTGCCGTTAACGAGGATATCTCCATGCTTGAGACAGGCATGGATCAACTCGGGCGACTGGTCTGGGAAAGACGCAACCAGCGACTCGAACAGTCGCACCGGCGTCTCACTCTTGACTCGTCGATATCGCTGGGCAGCTCGGCCATCGTTCCAGATCCCCTTGGCCCTGGCTCGTTCGAAGCAGTCCGTTAGACGTTGCTGCAGCTCCTCGTCAAAACCTGCTCCATGAATGACATGCCCGAATTCGTGAATCAGGATACTCTCCAGCTGCATTCCGCCCTCGTATTCAAGCACATCTTCTTCGGCGAACAGCACAACTGGACGGTCGTCCTTGCGTGTCAGGAAGCCACGACTTCGCCAGTTGTAAAAGTCCAGCTCCTTGCCGACCTTGTCCGACTTGAATTGCGGAACATCCGAAGTAAATTCACTGTGGCCCACGAGGATGCAGAGCACCTGCTGTTGGCGTACCCGCTCAGCAATCGCCGGATTGATACTACTCATGATCTTGTCGAACAGGTAAGCCGTTTCCAGGTGGGCATAATCAGAAACTCTCTCAGAGGTGGCGATCAAGATTCCCTGTACCATCGTGGCCTTTTTATAGAAGGACCTGTCCAGCTGGTACATCTCCGCCTGTTCCGCCGATATCGTTCCCACCTGGTACGCATCTGCTGCGTCCAATTGCACTCCTGCCGGAGAGAGCACCACCGCAGCGACCAGTGGAAAGATCAAGAAAGCTCGCATGTTAACCTCGTCGGCCAATGACTCGATTTGATATCACGCTTCATTGTGTTCGAATCATGGTGACCATCAATCCCGGCGGAGCAGGTTCCGAGAAGAAAAGGTCGGTGTTGCCGTTGTTGTGAAACCTCGGGCTGGCTGTTCAAATAACGGGCGACGGCAGCTTCTGCCAAGTTAGACTCATTCAGCCAGATTCGTGGAAATCATCACTGTGGCCAGACCTGAATACAACCCGCTCAGCGCCGAGGAAGCCCACGTTATTCTGAACAAGGGCACAGAACCCCCCTTCAGCGGCGAATATGACGCCTGCCAGGAAAGCGGGACATTTATCTGTCGCCAGTGCAATGCAGCGCTCTATCGGTCGGACGACAAGTTCGACAGTGGTTGTGGCTGGCCCAGTTTCGACAACGACATCTCAGACACCGTTGTCCGCCTGCCCGATCCTGACGGAAGCCGAACCGAGATTGTCTGTGGAAATTGTGACGGGCACCTGGGGCATGTATTCTTGGGCGAGCACTTGACGGAAAAGAACACAAGACACTGTGTCAACTCGCTGTCAGTCCGCTTCGTAGCCAACTCGGACTCATTACCGGACGTGATTCAGCCAGATTCGTCCGAAGCTGAGTAGCGTCGGTAGCGATCGGCCAGCGGGCAAAGGATCAGGCCACGTGAAATCTCCACTCATCGATAACTTCAACGGCGGCTACAGCTTCATGTCAGGCATCGAACCCTACAGTTGTGGGGCGATTGCCATGAGCGGATGGGAAGTTGTCCATGTCACCCTTGCCAACAGCATGCCCTGGCACGCTGGCCTTCATGCCATCCGCGGTTTTCTCCAGCAGCATCAGCTTGAGCCCTATTCTCTCTGCGGAGTCGAGTTGCGTTGCCCGGCACCGCACACCATCGAAGGGTTCATTGAATTCAATCAACGGTATCGGGCTGTGCTGGAAGAATGGGGGCTGATGGTTGGGAGCGAGAATCCCGTGGCTCGAACCAACGTTGCGCCGCTGCACGACCCGCCGGCCGAGACCGTACTCTTCGGATTCTCCTACACCAGGCCCAGCGACCTGAATGTCGCCACCTACGTCATCGCCGGCGGCGGTGAACTACGAGAGGGAGCACTGAGCGAAGAGAATATCGTGCGAACCGGCGAGACCGGCCCTGGTGCCATGCTGGAAAAAGCCGCACGCGTGGTCGAGATCATGCAGCAGCGGCTGGAGAAGTTGTCAGCGGACCCAGCTCTACTTTCAGCGATCGACGTCTATACAGTCCATCCTCTACGTGACTCTCTGGAGCATGTCGTCTTCAAGGGCATTCCTGTTGCAAAGCAGCGCGGCATTCACTGGGAAGTTAGCCGCCCGCCGGTCGAAAACATTGAATTTGAGATGGACATGCGGGGTGTACGACAGGAGCTGGTTGTCGAGCTTGGCTAATTTCCCAGGTCGGCCGCCGATCGAGTTGTCCTGTGACAGCTTGGAAAGTGGCGAACGGGACGAGCTAATCACTTTTGTCACCGCCAATGCAATACAGGTTCTTATAGGTTCGCAGGAAGATCGCCCCGCCGCTCACTGCCGGAGCAGCATACAGCGGTTCTTCGAGACTGTTGGTTGCCAACAATTCGAACTTGTCGCCAGCCCGTACGACGTAGGTATCCCCTTCAAAGTTGCTCAGGTAGATCCGATCATCGGCGAGCAGCATGGAGCCCCAGAGGTTACCGCCCAGTCGCTGACGGTAGACCAACTCTCCGGACTCAACCCGGAAGCAATCGAGCACGCCATTGGCATTGCCGATGTACAACCGGCCACCCTCAATGATCCCGCTGCCAACTCGCTGTGGATTCTTCTCTTGAGTGATCCAGAGACGCCGCGAGTCGGTCACATCACCCGTTCCTCCCGTACGTACCGCCATAGTGGGACCGTTGTGGCCTGAGATGCCAACGACCAGGTCGCCACCGCGCGCAAACACTGGCATGGCGTAAACTTCATTGCCAAGCCCCTGGCATGTCCAAAGGACCTTACCCGTTGCCGGATCATAGGCCTTAAACAGACCGGGACCACCGATCTCGGCGCCCGGCAGCGGCATCACCAGCTCATCGCGTTTACCCTTGATCAGCGCTGGGGTACTCCACGATCCAAAAATAGGGCTGTTGATGGCAGTTTCCTGGGAGTCCCAGACGGTCTTGCCGGTGCGTTTATCCAGTGCCATTAATATTCCCGGCGTGCCGGGGCCGTGAAACACAATCAGCAAATCACCGTAGAGAATCGGGCTGCCGCCGTTCCCCCAGCGATGAAGCACTGGCCCCAGTTCCCGGTGCCAGAGTTGTTTACCATCCAGGTCGTAGGCCACCACACCAGCGGAACCGAGGTTGGCATAGACCGCTTCACCATCGGTCACCGGTGAACCACTGCAGGGTGGATTCTGTCGATGCGTGGTCTCCTCCACGCCGCACGGCAGTTGCTTCTGCCAGAGGATTTTTCCGGTCTGGCGTTGGAGGGCAATCACCTGCCGTTGTTTGCCTCCCTCGACTCCCTGCGTCAGGAAAACTCGATCCTCCCAGACGATCGGGGTGGAATTGCAAGGTTCCGGCAGCGGCACTTTCCAGCGCACATTCTCGCTAGTCGTCCAGTTCAACGGCAGGTTCTTTTCCGTACTGACACCGGAGCCATCGGCTCCACGCCAGGCGGGCCAGTTTTCCGCTGAAGCAATGGTCACCGAAAGCAGAACAACCGTGGCTGTCAAAATGGTCTTCATGTTGAGCTCCAGGGGCGATGTGGTGAATTGCATTCCCGCCGAATCATAGATCCTTCAGGATTTCGGCCACCTTGTCCTCGTAAATCTTTTGCCAATGGGGTGCAAGCATACAGTCGCTGTCCTCCTGGGCGGCATCGGTATTGAGCAACTGCTTGGTTGTAGGGGCATAGTAGATGTAGCCATTTGTATAGCCCGCCACGAAGGTCATCTTGTGGGGCGACGCCTTCTTGATATTGAGCCCGATCTGGACGGTCAGTTCACCGGGAAACGTCGTCAGGACGAAATCACCGACGCGCAATCCAACCAGCTCAACATCCAACGTCCGCTTGACTGCATCAAGGCTCCGCTGCTGATGCCGATTCAGCAATCGCAGGTTGGTCTGAAGCCGGGTCAGCTGTTCCATGGTGTGAATGTTACGAATGTAAGCTGCCAGGTGGCTGCGGTTTTGAGCATCCAGCCGATCGATTCCCTTGCGCCCCATCGCCCGCTCGTGCAGGTAGCGGTAGGAATTGTAAGACGGGAATTCACCGGACAACTTGAACTTCACAGAGAGTTGCATGAAGGTGTCAAAATTCAGGTAAGTCGACCCCAGCTTGGTGACCAGCGCGTCACGTTGCGTCTCCAGTGAAATGATCCGCTCTGCCACGTTCAGCCGCGGCAACTCCAGGACCTGGTTTATCACAGCCAGTCGATCATCGACCTTCATCTTGACCTTACGCGCCGCCTTGAGCGTGCTCAGGCCCAGCATGTTGCCGAGTGGTTCACCGTCATGTGGATGATGGACATCCTTGTAAGAGATTGGATTGATATCGCCACCGCAGCCCTGCACAAACAGGGCAACGGCTCCATCACTCAGGTTGTCTTCAATCACCTCGGAAGAAAAACCTGTCATGTCAGCCGTATTGATGGTATCCGGCACTCCCTGGATCGGGTGGCAGGCAAAGTTATAAACGACGGCAATGTTGGTTCCGTCAAGTGAGTCGAGGCGGAGGATGCCGACATCCGGGTCAATCGGACCGACGCTGGCAACCTTTGCATCGGGCGGCAGCGAGTAGGCTCGGCGGACATCGATCTGCCGCCCATCCTCGAGGATCAAGCGACGGTTTTCCTGGATTCGATCTTCCTTGCCGCGGCCCACACCAATCTGCACTTCGACAAGTTTCCCGGCCGCCTGCTTGATCACAGCGACGGTCCGGTCCTCGACATCCTTGCAGGGTACACCATGACAATGGCTACAGTTGATGATCACATGTGCCGGAGGAATCCCCAGCTCCTGCTGGATCCGGGCTCGCACATTGTCGAGAAAGTCGTTGGGGATATACCCAATCTCGCCAAGTGAAACGACGTCGAGTGTGACCAGTGCCACAGTCAAGTCGTCCTTGCGGATCACCAGTGCACGAGCATGCAGACGGCCATTCACCGGTCCATGTTCGTCACTGCTTACATCAATCCTGGCGGCACCCGCCAGCATCCCCTCCGCTTTCACCTGCGGTGCGATGCCAGGCCAGGCAGAAAACAGCATGGCCAGGACAAAGCACAGCACAAACGGCCTGGCTTGTCGTGACACGAATGGATTGGTACGGACAGGAACTGCTAGTTTGAATGCGATCATGACGGTCATTTTTCCGGGCCCTGGTGATAGCCACATCTCGTGTGATTCTGCGGCGATTGTAACATTCACGCTGGGCCTCATGTGATCCCTGCCAGAGACGTGGAGGCGCGTTGCCGTACTGAGACCGGGTCACATGGCAGCCGTCCAGATGGACCCTGGCACAGTTTGATTCTGCCAGTAGTCCCTCAGCAGTGTTCAATCCGGAGGCGACAAAGAGAATTCGCCCAGCCGGCCGCTAGACCTCAGCTAGTGCTTCGGTCGCATCACCAAAGCTATCCAGCCTCACACCCATATTGTTCATCATGCTCAGATAGAGCCGACACATCTGGCGATTTTCGCTCTCCAGGTAGTCCAGGTTCTGGCCCCCCTTGAGTTGCCCACCCCCGCCACCAATCATCACGACCGGCAACTGGTTAGCATCGTGATGGCCATTCAACATGCTGGAACAGAGCATCAGCATTGAGTTGTCCAGCGCCGTCCGTTCACCCTCCTGAATGCTGTCCAGCTGTCGCGCAATATAGGCCATCTGCTCAAGGAAGAACTGGTTAACTTTCAACCAATCGTCCGTGTCACTATGCGAAAGCAAGTGATGGATCATGTAGTCCACACCCAGGTGTGGGAAACGCAGTGTGCCGTGATCATTGTTCAGCTTGAGCGTACAGATCCGTGTAGTATCCGTCTGGAAAGCCAGCACCAGGATGTCACTCATCAAACGCATATGCTCAACAATATCCTGGGGGTATCCATCGTTGGGACGCGGGATATTCGGTTCGGTCAATGTTGGCCGCCAGCCCTGCAATTCGCCCCGTTGACCGGCCTGCTCAATTCGCTGCTCAATCTCACGGACACTATTGAGATATTCATCCAGCTTCTGTTGATCGAGCCGGCTGATGGATCGCCTCAGATTCCTGGCGTCAGACAGAATAGCATCCAGCACGCTACGATCACCCTCTTGCCGACTGTCCTTGAACATCTGATCAAAGGCCAGTGCTGGGTACACCTCAAGTGGTGTGGGAGTCGTCGGACTCGACCAGGAAATATGCGAGCTGTAGAGCATCGAATAATCCTTGTGCACCGACGGATTGGCTTTTTCACACCCCAGCACGAGGCTCGGCAACTTGGTCCTGTGCCCGATCCGCTGGGCCACAACCTGATCGACACTGGTTCCGCTGTGGATATTTCCGCCCGAAGCCAGCGGAGCACCAGACAACACATTCCCGGTTTGAGAACTGTGAATGTTCCCTTTCAGGGCTTCGGCGTTGTAGAGACCACGGATAAAGACCATCCGGTCCTTGAAATCATTGAGAGGATGCAGCACCTTGCCCAACTCCATCTCGCTGCCTTCGCCCTTGGCCCACCATTCGTGCCGGTGGTAGCCACAGCCGGAGAAGAGGATCGCCATCCGCGTCGGAGCCTCGCTCGACGACTGCGACGATTCGGTATCATCACCCCACACCCGCTTTGACTCCATCCAGGGTAAGGCCATGCTGACACCCAGGCCGCGCAACATGGTTCGTCGAGACAACTGCTGGTCCATCATGGTGCTACTCCGTTACTCACTTTACTCGGCAGTTGCCAATCCGCGTATCTGACGAAACTGGGGACTTGTTACTATTATCGCAACTGCCACACTGAATCGGTAGTCATTTTCAGCAAGTTGAAGCTGTATCTCGTCCAGCAGCGGTTCATCCGACAGTTGAACCTCTCGTCCCAGCGCGAAGCCTAGCAGCTTCTTGCAGAATTGCCGGACCACATCACCGCGGCGTTCGTTCAACAGGTAATCTTGCAAACCGGCGATACCCTGCAGCTCCGTTCCATCAGCCAGCCTGGTCGACGTATCCACCGGCTGGCTGCGTTTCCGCCCAATTGCATCAAATTGTGAGAGCGCAAATCCATACGGATCAATCTTGGCGTGGCAGGTGGCACATTCAGCGACGCTGCTGTGCTTTTCAATCAGCTGCCGTGCTGTCAAGCCACTGGGAACCACCTCGGGCAATTGCGGCACATTGGCCGGCGGGCGCGGCAAGCGTTCACCGAGCAAGGTTTCGTAGACCCAGTTGCCTCGCAGAATCGGACTGGTCCGCGAAGCACCCGACTGGCTGGCAAGGAAAGTTGCCATTCCCAGAATTCCCCCACGCCCATGGCCTCGCAGGCCTTCCACTCGCTGCCATTCATTGGCCTGCCCCGCAGCCGGGTCCTGCTTCAAAGGAATACCGTAATGGCTGGCCAGCGCAGGATTGAGGAACGTGTGGTCCGCATCGATCAGACTCAGGATGGAGCCGTCATGCTGGAACATGTCAGTAAAGAACTGGATCGTTTCTTCATACATGGCAGACCGCAACTCGGCAAATTCCGGGTAGAGCTGCTCGTTCTTGTCATCATTCTGGTCAAAGTCCCGCAGGTGCAGCCACTGGCAGGCAAACTGAATGGCCAGCCGCCGGCAACGCGGATCCAAGAGCATCCGTCGAGTCTGGTTTAGTAACTCACTGCGAGCATCATCCAACTTTCCGTCAACCATCAGCTGCCCAGCAGCCGCCACCTCCCGCAGTTCGGCATCCGGCAGCGACGACCAGAGAAAGAAACTGAGTCGCGAGGCCAACTCAAAATCGGAGACGCTGGCAGCTGCCTCCCCCGCTGGCGGAGATTCCAGCCGGTACAAGAAGGCCGGCGAGGTGAGCACACGGGCCAGCAGCAGCCTGGTAGCTTCCGGATGAGCCAACCCATTCTCTCGCAAGAGAGTGTATAGTTCGCGAAGCCGCTGAGTTTCGTCCGTCGTCAGTGGTCGTCGCCAGACTTGGCTGGCAATATCTATCACTGCCTGGAGCTGGACCGGCTCGTCATCAATCAGCCGCTGACGGAACTTCTCTGCCCGAGCGGTGACACCCTCGATCAGCGGTGCCCATTCCTTAACCAGGTCAGGTCGATCCTGCGTGGCAAATTCTCGAATCTGCTCAAAGGCGATCTCGTACTTGAGTGGCTCGTGGCTAACATAAAGCAACTCATCCCAAAGGCGATTCAGCTCCTCGGTTTGCAGCTCGTCAAGCATCAGTCGCTGCAGGTGCTGATCCTCGCGAAAGTAGAGCGTCAAGGTCACGGTCTGATCAACCGGGACGATCCGCGAATAACAGAGCGAACCAGGAAACAGATCTCGAAATTCGTTCAGCGATGCGTCGATTCGCTCTTCAGCATCGCTTCCTTCCACCACAACAAATGGGCTATTTGCTGGAATCGCCACACCGTCACCAAGTGTGACTTCCAATTGCACGCTCCCCTCCCTGCCCTGTTTCGGCTCAAGTCCCCCGCTGACGACCAGTGTCCGCTGGTTAGCCAACTGTGCAGGGATTTGAATAGTTGTCACCGCCGGAGCCTGCACGACCAGGTCCGCGGGATTGACTTCGTCTCCTCGCGGATGACTGCCAAATCTGTTGTCCGATGCGACGCCCGAAAGTGCAGCGATATCCCCCACGGCAACTTCCAGTGAATGCAGCTGGCGATACAGTTGGCCGTCCGCCGATTGTGGATCGTCCGGAGCAGGTCCGATTGCCAGTGCCTGGACCTGGTCCGCCAGTTGCGACTTCTTTGCGGCGTCGGTCTCGGCTCGCCAGCGAGCGAGTATCGATCCGACGGGGATGGAAATTACCGGGCCCTGCTTGGTGACAATGGAAGTCATCAGACCCTTGTAGAAATGCCAGGTTCCCTCGAATCCATGGCTGTCCGGATGAGGATTCCCGGCGTGAATGTCCTTGGAAATCTCAGCGGCCAGGTCCCAGCTGCGTTTTTCACCGCTGGTTTCGGTGACAACCAGGTTCACCTGTGTCAGGTCGCAGGCATGTTGGCCGGCTCGAGGCCCGACAAGTAATGAAACCAGATCCCCTTTGTGAACATCCAGGTTGACCGCGGGGAAAGTGACCTTTCCACGAGTCACGAAATCACCTCGACCGAGGTTATTCACACCACGACTGGTTCGATACTGAACAAACCACTCCTGGCCGTTACCGCATTCAGGATGAACGTCTTCGGCAAACGCCTCGATACGAACATTGCCGCTCACCGGACTCTGCCAGCCGACAGCTACAAACAGGGTTGGCGAGGGGTGCACCATGACGGATCGCGGCCGCGCGATACCCGGGACCCTCACCTCCTGGTCAGAAAGATTAGCAGATACCAAAGGTGTTTCCGGTGATCCCCAACCCTTGATGAAGTCATAATCGCCGCCCTTGTGAGTCTTCTGTGTAAAGTGACCGGTCACTCGCACCGGCGCCGACACCCCGATACCGATGTACTCCAGCCAGACACTGAGTGCAGCTGGATCGATCTTGTGCTTGGTCGCCAGCGCCTTGAGGTCAGGCCCTTCTCCGGCTGGATCCGCCGCCATCGCCTCGGCTGCTGCAGCCAAAAAATCCCCGCTCTTGCCAAGCATCTCCTTGCGAACGTCGGCGATCCTTGCCACCAGCCCCTTGACGACATGCAGTGGAATGTCGGGACCCTCACCAACCAGGCGAGCGTTCTTCCAGATGGCCAGGTCGTTCTGGTCGCCATCGCCAGCATCACCCGTAACAAGGTTTACATTGATCGACTGGCCAGCCAACACGACAGGCAGCTTGAGCTCAAAGTCCCGCTGTCCAGCCAGCGGCGTGGCGGGTGACATCCAGGCGCGGGGGCCACCGGCTCGGCCAATATGGCCAATCGGATTGAATTGCCAGAGAATCGACTGCCATCCGGTAATGTCCGTGGCGAGCGCCGCCAGGTCATCCGCCTCCGCAGCTCGCCATCGAACGCGAATCTTGTCGAGCACGATCGATGGCTTTTCTGACTCCGATGTGAGTGCCTGATAAAGCAGCCCAAGATAGCGGCGATTCAGCTGGTACTGCCTGGCAACATCGTCGAGCGTTCTCGTCTTGTCTTGTAAGGCAACCCGCTCGCGGATTGTCGCATCCAGGTAACGCTCAAAAGGAAAACGGCTTTCCTGCTGAAAGTTCTGCCATGCCGGCTGGCCGCCCCCAGCGCCACTGTTAGCGAGAAAGGGCTGATAAAAACTCCTGATACGATCCATCAACTCGTCGGTTCGATCACGCTGGGACCTACCGTCGGTAAACCGAATCCCGCTGGGTATCAGCATCGCATGATCGGCAACGTCCTTCGCGGCATCGAGATACTTGCTGACAAGCGACGGCGACATTCCCTGTGCAGCACCGCTGTTGATAAACCCCTCGCCAGCGGCGCCATCGACCGGGAACTCACGGGTTGGATTAAGCATCCTGACTCCGGTCAGGTCGCGCACAGCATAATTGTATTCCTCGTTGTTGAGCCGGCGGAGCACGATCGGCCCCGGATCTCCGGCATGAGCCCTGGCCTCGTTGGTGAGAAACTCCTGGACCCAGGTGTCGAGCTCCGCTCGCTCATCATCCGACGGTTGGCGGGCATCCTTTGGCGGCATCTGGCGACTGCTGAGCATTTCTCGCACGCGCAGCCAGGTCCTTATGTCCGTCCGTACACGGGCAACATCGGTGAATGAAGCCAGGTCGACTTCCGCTTCCGCGTCGTCCCCCTCGTGACATTCCTGGCAGTATCGTGCCAGTAAAGGTCGGATCGTCGGTTGATAGGCCTTATCCAACTGCTTGCTGGTCCGTCCATCCTGGGCAACCAACAATGCCGGCATTGCCAACAGCAGAAAAAGCGACTTGAGCAAAGTCTGCTGGAAACCGCAATGATGCTGTGCCTTAGCAAGTAACCTTCTCATCAATTCACTCCGGAGCATGACATGCTGCGATGCCTGTTCTGGGCTAGAGCGTCCAGCCTTTTCGGTATTCCTTGTGAACATGTGGATTCAGCTCCGGCATGTTCGACACTTGCAGTCTCTGGCTGTCCCATTCCAATCTATGGCCAGGTGCGCGCTGCGCCAAAACGCCAAGCAGCACGGTCTCGGTCAATGGACCAGAATAACCAAAATTGGAAACAGTTGTGCCCTGTCCGGTGCAGGCCAACAACCACTCCTTGTGATGGCCCGGTGACCGTGGCATTGTTTTGGGCACCGTGGCAGCTTCTTCCATCAATTCCGCTGGCAACAGCTGCGGCATACCGCCGTGCGAACCATGGTACATTTTCCCCTTGCTGCCAACGTACAAGACTCCGTTGCCAGGCAGCCGTGAGCCAGCTGGCATCTCCGCTGGTGTGGAGGGCATCATGCCACCCTCATACCAGATCAGCTTCACCTCAGGCCGCTTACCCTTGGCCGGGAACTCGTAGTGGATTACTGAGGCGATAGGAAAAGTCTCACGATTTGGTTGACCGTTCACTTCGGAGCCATCGAGTGTCGTGACAGCTTCCACCGCGGTGGGATAATCCAGATCCAGTGCCCAGACGGGATGGTCCACGATGTGGCAACCCATGTCACCCATCGCGCCGGTACCAAAGTCCCACCAGCCACGCCACTTGGATGGTGCATAAGCTGGGTGATAAGGGCGAACCGGCGCCGGTCCCAGCCAGAGATCCCAATCCATCGTGGCGGGGACGGCCGGGGTCTCGGTTGGACGCCCGATCCCCTGCTTCCAGAGCTTGCCAGCTCGATCTGACCACGTATGGACCTCCCGTACTTCACCAATCACTCCCGCCTGAATCCACTCGTTGGTCAGTCGGGCGCCCTCTGTTGCGTGACCCTGGTTACCCATCTGCGTAACGACTCCATGTTTCTCGGCCGCGATTGTCAATTGGCGAGCTTCATAGATCGTGTGCGTAAGTGGCTTCTCACAATAAACGTGTTTGCCCCGTCGAATCGCGTCCATCGAGGCCACCGCATGAATATGATCCGGTGTACCGACGGTGACCGCATCAATATTCTTCTCCTCCTTGTCGAGCATCCGGCGAAAGTCCTTGTAGACGGTCGCTTTCGGATAGCGTTTGAAAGTACCAGCAGCATGTGCATGGTCAACGTCACAGAGGGCAACAACATTGGCGCCCAATCCGGCCATGTTGTTGATATCACCGCCGCCCTGGCCGCCCGACCCGATCCCGGCAAAGTTCACCCTTTCACTGGGCGCGGTGAAACCAGCACCACCCAGTACATGCCGCGGAACGATCGTAAAGGACAGTCCAGCCAGACTGGCTGTGGATGAAAGGAATCGTCGCCGCGAAACCGCCGAAGTGGATCGAGATGTCATAGCTTATTTACCCAACGGAAGTATCTTGATGTTCTTGTACCAGCAATTCGCACCGTGGTCCTGGAGTCCAATATAGCCCCTGCGTGGATGGCCCTTGTAAGCAATATCAAACTTGTGATCGGATCCATCCGGCCGCTTGTTCTTCTCGGTCCACTGGTCCAAGTCCATCGCCGCGACCGCCTCGCCATTAACCGAAATAAAGACACGGTTGTCCCGGCATTTGAGGACAATCCTGTTCCAACTGCCAACCGGTTTCATGACGTTCTGTGTCGGTTTAACCAGGTCATAGATCGCGCCGGTATCGTGAAAACCGGCAGTCCTGGAATCATCGATGGCAATCTCAATGCCATTGAAACCAACATCCTTTCCCTCGCGGGGCGTAAGGGGAAAAGTGCGGAAAAAGATGCCGCTGTTACATCCCTGGCTAATCTTCACATCCAGTGACAGCACAAAGTCATCCCAGACCTGGCTGTGAATCAGCATGTAGTCGCAGGGATGGGGATTCAGGGCTCCATCCTGAACGTGCCGGTCTGGCAACGACTGCTGCTTGATCGTCTGCCAGCCAGCCGTGGTCTGGCCATCAAACAGCAGGATCCAGCCTTCCTTCTTTTCTCGTAACGTGAGCTTGTTGTCAGCCGCGCTGGCAGAGGACACAAACATCGCCAATATGAGGATCCCAGTTATTGTCTTCACATCATCTCTCCCATCGTTGCGAATCAGATGCTTGGATTCTAGATCATCCAGCGTCTCTCGTCGGAAAGATCTGGAGAATTATGGACAACGAAAACACTGGCTGCCTGTGGCAATTAGCGGCCCCAGTCGCTGCAGACTCACGCAACACCCCCGCCGCAACTGGGACCATTCAACTTCTTGATCCGAACCATGCAACTTCTTGATCCGAACCATTCAACTTCTTGATCCGAACCATTCAACTTCTTGATCCGAACCATGCAACTGAGAATCCCGATCGGCTCGCCCCAGGACGATGCCAATTGCTTTACGTCCTTCCGACCTGGCACGATATCAGCGACGCGATGGCGGTTGAGATACTCCAACAGGGCTCTTTCCGCTTCCGTCCAAACAGACTTGAGCGTGCAAAACTGTCAGACAGCATCCTGCGGAGTTCAGGATTGAGCCAGGTCGGCCACAACCGCTGCGATGTGTTCATATCCGCTCGGCGCCGTAAAGAGAAGTTTCCAGTCGTTGCCATGCGGGCAATATCCTGCCACAGCTGAGGCAGAAGTAGGCGTGTCGAGCACAAATTTGATACGAGGATAACCGACATCGGGAATAGCAATCGCCTCAACCCAATAGGCACCATCATCCCATTGAACATTCACGACGGTCCAGCGAGAGTTCTGGTCCTCGGGAAACGCCTGGGTGCCAATCTGCTGGATGGAGTCTTCGATCACCAGGGCCGCATCCTGAACCTGCCGCCAACTGAGTGGTGGAATATCGATGTCCTTCGGTTGGTACTCAGCGTCCCCTCGCTGGACCTCATCCACTCGCTGCTGGTCCTGAGTACCCCCATCGGCTTTCCCCAGGAAGATCTCTTTTCTGCGAACCATCTCCTGCGGTACCTGGCCATTTTGTCGTGCCTCGGCCAGCAACTTCTTACCTTCTTCGCGGAGAGCAAAAACAGCCATGCCGGGACTTACATGCTCATTCCAGTTCTTCTCAAAAACCTTCACTCGCTTTTTGTTGGTGGCGAACACGCTGGGAACGGTGTGTAACATTGCCAAGCTGCGTTCATAACGAATGAAGAACCGACCTAACGCACCGGGCAACAGGTTGGACAACAGGTTGTGGTGTGCGATGTCAATGTGTCGAGGGATCAGGTAACGCGGATCGTCAATCGGTCCCAGTACTTCGCGTAGCGCCTGGTTAAACAACTCTGCCAGCTCGTCGTCAGATTCCTCCAGGAAGATACGGACATAACCGCCCGCTCGCTCGGTAACCTTGATCGGCGTATCGGCCGTTCGCCAGGGCTGGCGGGCCCTGACTGATGTCGACCCGATCGAGGGGACCAGTTCCAGCTCGTCCAGTGTCTTGAGGACGGCATGGCCAATGGCCGTTGCCAGGGATTTATTGGACCAGGCATTCCGGTTTCTGGAAAATGGTGGAAACATCCCACCCTCCCCCGAACCAGCGATTGCAGCGACTTCTGTTGCTTCTACCGGCTTGCGATCGTAGCTCTCACCAATCTTCCAAAGCGCACGAGCCTCGGACCGCCGAGCAATTCGACTCAGCATCTCTTCGTTGATGGCTGCAGAAGCACCCTCCACATTTTCAGGCTTCAGCCGAGTAAAGGCGGCATGCACATGTCCCGGTCCCTTCTCAATGGCGCCGTCCTCACACACGCCATATGTCTTGAGGTGCTTTTCCGAGAACCTGGCGTAATCGTCCAGCCCCTTGCGAAACTCCGGCGCCAGGCAAATCACGTCCCAGTTGTTGGCCAACTTTTCTGGCTGATGCGAATCCAGCCGAATGGACCGGCCCCGTAACTGGTTGACGGTCATGAAAGTTGTTGCCGCCGTCAGGTCGATCAGCACATTGATTCGGCTGGCATCCCATCCTTCGCCAAGCAGTCCGCGAGTTCCCACCAGGCAGCGAGTGACACCTGTCTGGAACATCTCGGTGATCATCCGCACATAGAGGCGCGGAGACCAGTCAGTACCTCTACCGCGAATGAACACAAATCCTTCGTGCTTTTTCGCCTCGAGTTCCACGTCCCCACCATTTCCCTCTAGCCACTGACGGGCCGACTGCAGGAAATGCTCAGCCAGATCATCATCCACCAGCACGGTGGAACCGGTTACCAGGATCGGATCCAGTGGGTCCGTCGCTTCGTCGCGGACCAGTTGCTTGAATGCCGCAATCGCCCCTCCTGATTCCTCATCCAGTAAATGTTGGATTTCATCAGTCACCGCCGAGGTCTTTTCATAATCGGTGAGAATCACCGCACGGATGTTCTTTCCAAGTACTCGCAGTTCTTCCTGCAGAATCGGCACCAGAGCCTCGGTCTTGCTTTTCGAATAGGCCATCACCCGCGCGACTGGCGAAGCACAGACTTGCGTCCCTGTCTCGGTCACCTGAATTCCCAGCGATCGCAGGATGCGGATGGACCGCACCGCCTTTTCTCGGTCATGTGGATTTTCGCTGCGGCGAAGCCCATGACGGATGTAACGATCCAGGACCGGCGCCAGGTTCTCAATGTCCGTGGGATACGCCGGCACGATCCAGGATGGCGGGAGTGGAACATCGGGAACCTCCGGCAACAACTCACGTCCTATCGCCTTAAGGAACAACGCCCCTTGTTCCACAAACACGGGATCGCGACGCTCAAATTCGCGCCACGAAGAGACTGTCAGCATTCCCAACCGCTTCTGGCGAAAGGCCTCTTCGATCCAATCGGTCATTGCTGGCACGGGCGGCGGAAGATCCTGATCCTCAACCGAGGGGTCTGACGGCGAACTGCACAGCTCCTCGACAAGCTCGGTCAGGCCTTCGTCGGAGTTGGCAATATAGACCAACTCATCCGCCGTTGGCCGAGTGAAGTAGACCAAGTCCTGATACGGCGCCAGGAAACCATCCTTAACAACAGAAGGCAAAGGCACTTCGTAATCGACCGGACCAAAGTAATTCTTGTAACGGCAGATATCGACCCGGGGCTTGCCGCGAAAGTCAGGGGGAGTGGCCGTCAGACCAAGAATCACAGGGTTCCCCAACAACTCATTGACATCCGCAAGTACCCTGCCCCAGTGGCCAAGCAGGTGGTGGCATTCGTCCAGGATGACGAGGCCAACCTCCGCTTCTCTCAGCCGCTGGAGATTTGCGATCGCTGATTGATGAAGCGTCTCAAGGGCATCGCCACCCATTGCCATCGCGTCGCGAACCTTTTTCCGATAGCCGCTGAAACGGTTCTTGTAGTAGTCCGGATTTCGCTTCTCCATGTCGTTGATCCAGGCTTCTGCCTCAGCCGGCGTTTCAGCTGTACCCTTGGTCAGCAGCGCTTCGATCCACCACTGTCGCGCCGATTCGTCCAGATCCTCGCCTCGCCGACGTGGCAACGTGACTGACTGGTAAGTCAGCGAGGTCAACAGGTTTGGCTTCTTCGGATCGGTGCTCGTGTAACTCTCCACACGGATGCCATCTGCCAGGCTGAACAAATCCGTACGAGCGGCCCACTGCATCTGGATTGCTGAGTTGGGCGAAAACACGACAGCGGGACAACGAAGTTCGATGGCCCAAAGGTAGAGTCCCAGTACCGTTTTACCGGTCCCCGGAGGAGCGACGATATGCAATCGTCGCTGACCTTCAGCAAGCTGCTCGCGCGCGATGGCAATCGCGTCCGCTTGCGTCGGCCTGAGCTGACTGTTGAAACTAATCTGGGGAAAGAGTTCCGGCATGCAGTCCAGTATCTCCAAATCCCGAATCGGCTGCTATCCGGCCAGAATAGATCCGATGCCGCCCTTCGATGTATATAAGGATGCGACGTTTTAGGCAGCTGTGCCCGAAAATACCCCATTTAGCACTGTTTTGGGCCAAACAGTCACTTTATGCCCTGTTTTCCCAACCCCCAGGACTACAATCCACGCGATTCAGCTTACTGCCGCAGTCGATATTGGCTTTCATCCCTAGCAGCACTGCGATCCCTCTTACCTAGCCTGTCATTGGCCTGCGAATGTACTATTTCAGCTGCTAGATCCAACAGGTCGGCCAGGTCGGACTGACCGTCCACAAAGCCGCGCCAGGCCGGAGCGACGTACGGTTAAATCCGAATCCCGCTCTACCCTGTTAGGCTATAATTCGATACGCCAGACATCGATAGTCCTTACCTGGGGATGCCGCTGTCTTCTCCCACCTTTCGGTAAGTCATCCATGAGATCCTCACTGCTGATTAGCTGTGCCCTGTTGATCTGGATGCACGCCGGCTCAGAGGCCAGGGGCCAGTCCGACGAACTTGGTGAAACGCCGGCCGATCAACAGGCAGCGATCGTAGCGCTCAAGGGCTACCAGTCCAACCTACAGAAGAATCGCGACGGCACAGTCCGCTTTGTTCGATTCAGCAAAACACTGGTCACCGACGCTCACCTCAGTCACATCACAGTTTTCAAGCAATTGGATTACCTGGCTGTTATCACACCCGGAGTGACGGAAGAAGGTCTCAAGCACATCGTAGGATTGACCAACCTTGATTCACTGATCTTAAGTGATTCACAAGCGGGCGACGCGACCATCGCCCTGCTGGGAGAGATGGCCCGCCTCGACACACTTGAATTGGATGGCACGAAGATCACCAGTGCCTCGCTGCAGATGATCAGCACACGACAGGCGCTCACGCACCTGTCGCTGGCAAGAACGGCCGTCGACGATTCAGCCCTATCCCAACTGGCAATGTTGCCGGTCCTGGAGCATCTGGATCTCAGCGGAACTCAGATCAGTGATGCAGCCGTTTCATCGCTGGCCCAGCTCGCCACGCTCAAGAGCTTACGACTGGACGACACAGCCCTGACCGGCAAGGGCCTTGCCGCTCTTGGCAGCCTGGAACAACTGGACCTCTTGAGTCTGAATGGCACCAACATTCAATTGGAGAATCTCAGCGAGCTGAAGCAGCTTGTGTCGGTCAAGGAGATCCTCTTGCGGCGGACATCGCTTACACGCCAGCACATCAGTGAGTTAATCACCCAGATGCCAGGCACGCGATTGAGAATGACGCCAACCGAAGGGCAACGCTTGAGCACCTACGAGCGATACCTGGCTGGTCAGCCACTAGCAACGGCTAACGCTGCCGGCGATGGACTGGGGGCTACCGACCCGAACATCCCCGTGCAGCCGTCCGTTGCTGTTCGTTTTGCCAAGCCGGGCGACGAAGCACCACTTTTTCAGCGACATATCGTCCCGCTGCTGGGAAAAATGGGTTGCAACGGTCGGACCTGCCATGGTTCCTTCCAGGGCAAGGGTGGCTTCACGCTCTCGATGTTCGGCTATGACTTCGCGGCGGATCATGCCTCCATGACCGAGGACGGTTCCGGTCGAATTCAGCTGGATGACCCCACTGAAAGCCTGGTACTTCTCAAGCCGACCATGCAAATTGACCATGGCGGTGGCGAACGATTCACAGTGGACTCATGGCAATACAACCTGCTGGCCCAATGGATCAAGCACGGTGCCCATGGTTCGGACGAGCCCGCCACGCTGGTCCGGCTTGATGTGGCACCAGCTGAAGTCATCTTTAATCGACAAGGCCAGAAGGCCAAGCTGGAGGTGATTGCCAACTGGAACGATGGCAGCCGCGAGGATGTGACCACGCTTGTTCGGATGGAGATCATCGACGACCAGGTTGCCGATGTCGATTCCGAGGCGACCGTTCATAGCAAGGAACCGGGCGACACACACGTCGTCATCAGTTATGACAAGCACGTGGTAACAGTTCCAGTCATGCGACCGGTATCCCGGCTGACTGGCAATCGGTTCCCCGATGTTCCCACACCGACCAGGGTAGACGAGCTGGTTGTGGCAAAGCTCGCCAAGCTCGGTATTGTTCCATCTCAGCTTTCCAACGACGAGGATTTCCTCAGGCGAGTCTCGCTCGACATCGCCGGCACGCTGCCCTCCCCGCAGCAGATCAAGGATTTTGTCGCGGACAATTCAGAAAACAAACGGGCAGTAATAATCGACGCACTGCTTGAAACCACTGCCTATGTGGACTGGTGGGCCCTGCGGCTGACCGACCTGACAGGCAGCAGCAACGCTCTGCTGGGCAGCACCGACATGAACTCGCCTTCCGCTCGCCAGTGGGAAGCCTGGATCCGACGCCGGATAGAAGAAAACGTCGGCTGGGACAAGATCGCTGCCGGCATCCTGCTGGCAGAAAGCCGCCGGCCGGGCCAAACCTACGACGAGTTCGCCCTGGAGCAGAGTTCTTTTCAGACGGACGAGCATCGCCAGGGATTTACCGATCTTCAGAACCCCATGCATTACTACTGGGCACGTGATGATCTCCGCGAGCCCGCCGATCGTGCACTCTCCTTCGGATATATTTTCCTCGGCGTGCGACTGCAATGTGCACAATGTCACAAGCATCCATTTGACCAGTGGTCCAAGCAGGACTTTGACGAATTCAGCAACATTTTTTCCAGGATGCGGTGGGGAACTGCCCCGGACTCCAGCGACGCTCACAATCGGCTGAAGCAGCGGCTGGGAGTACCAATCAAGCTGGATACCGCCGCCTTGCGACGGCAAATGTACATGCGGGTCTCTCGCGAAGGACTGCCGATCCCCTGGCGAGAAGTTTATGTGGACGAACCGGCTGACCAACCCCAGGTCGCTCGACTGTTAGGCGGAAGTGCATTTGATCTGAACGAATTTGCAGATCCACGCGAGCCATTATTCTCGTGGCTAGTCAGTCGCGACAACCCGTACTTTACTCGCGCGGTCGTTAACAGGTTCTGGTTCCATTACTTCGGCTATGGAATCGTTAATCCAGTGGACGACCTCAGTGCGGGCAACCCTGCTGCCAATGAAGCTCTGCTGGCCTACCTCGCCAATGCCTTTGCCGACAACGGCTATGACCTCAAGTGGCTACACCGTGAAATCACCAACAGCCGCACTTATCAGTTGAGCTGGCAGACGAACGACACGAACAAAAATGATGCACGGCACTTCAGCCACAATCGAATCCGGCGATTGCAAGCTGAGGTTGTGGTTGACTCGATTGAGCAGGCGACCGCTGGCGAAGATCGTAATCGCGATTTCGCCAACAATACATCGAAACGAAAGATCACTCTTCATCCAGGCACCCAGTCGCCACAGAGTGTCGGCTATGCACTGGCGATTTTCGGTAAGCCGACGCGATCGGTAAACTGTGATTGCGAACGAACAGTTCAACCGACATTGTTACAGGGTCTCTACGTACGAAATGACCGCGAGGTGCTGGAGCAGATCGAACGCAAGGATGGCTGGCTTGCAGAACTTGCCGGCCAACTTGGTGAAGAACTGGTCTCCGAGACGGGAGCCGGTGTGATTGTCAAAGCGAGTGACCAGGTCACTGAGCAAGGCAAGCCTTCGCATCAACAGATCGTGACAACTGCTTACTTGCGAACACTCAGCCGGTTCCCAACAGAAGCTGAGCGTGAATTCGCGATACGCTATGTGCAGTCCAGCGAGTCAACAGTTGAAGGGACACGCGAACTGCTCTGGGCCTTGTTGAACACCCAGGAATTCATTACCAACCACTAGGATGTTACCAATCCAACGAGCGTTTTTATGAAGAATCACCAGCAGGCAATCGGGCGGCGAGCTTTCTTGCATGTCGGCTGCGCCGGCATGGCTGGTCTCTCGCTGCCAGCAGGCATGACACGCCTGGCACAAGCTGAAGAGGCAAGCAGCTCGGCGGACGCAGTGCTGTTCCTGAACCTGCTGGGAGGGCCATCGCACCTGGATACATTTGACATGAAGCCGGAAGGGCCGGCAGAAACCAAAGGCAGCTTTGGCAATATCCAGACCAGCATCCCGGGACTCTCAGTCTGCGAACACCTGCCGAAGTACGCAGCGACCGCCGACAAGTTTGCCCTGATACGCGGCATCGCGCATTCCACCGGCGATCATCCCCAGGGCCAGGAGTACATTGCCACCGGCAACCGACCAACTCCTGCCTTGCGATATCCGTCGATTGGTTCCATCGTCAGTCGTGAAGTGCCTGGCAACGGTGACCTGCCCCCCTTTGTCGTCGTCCCTCGTTCTGATTGGCATGCCGGGTACATGGGCGACGCCTACGCACCCTTCAAAACCAATGAGTACCCGAAGAAAGGAAAGCCCTTTGAGGTCCGAGGCATTTCCTTGCCCGAGGGCCTGACGGTCGCCAAGGTCAAGCGACGGGGCCAGTTGCTCAAAGAGGTCGATACCCGTTTTCGGGCAGCCGAGAACAACCTGCAACTGCAACAGGCCTTCGATAAGATCGGTAGCCAGGCCGAGACCATGATCCTCTCACCTCGTACTCGGGATGCCTTTGACGTCGGTGCCGAAGCCGAATCCATCCAGTCGCTATTTGCCGACGACGAGATTGGCCAGGGCCTTTTGCTGGCAACCCGATTACTGGAATTTGGAGTTCCCTTCGTATCGGTGTCACATTTCGGCTGGGATACACACACCAACAATTTCAGCGGCCATCAAAGACTCATTCCGCCGCTCGATAACGGAATCGATGCAGTGGTAACGGCACTGGAAGAAAAGGGACTGCTGGAAAGAACCCTGGTCGTGGTGATGGGTGAATTTGGGCGGACACCCAAGATCAACAAGAACGTGGGCCGCGACCACTATCCAAGGGCTAATTTCTGCCTGATGACCGGCGGTGGCGTGCAACCTGGGACGCTGCTGGGTGGCACAAACGAGGGTGGCACCGCAGCCGATGACAGTACCGATATCAAGCCGGACGATATTGCAGCCACGATCCTGCACACGCTGGGCATCAGCCCCCATAAGACTTACTACACCAGTACAGGCCGGCCTGTCGATATCGTGGCCAACGGCCGCGTGCTTGAATCCCTGCTGGCGTAACACAGCGATCAACTCAACAGCAATCGGCCTGGCTCAACCCCAGACCGCAGCAACCGCTGCGATGATGCCCGTTGCAATCAGAATGGCAACACCGGCTGTTGCATGGCCATTAAGGAAGACAGTAATCCCCAAGCCACAGCCCACAAGCACACCGCCCCAGTACAAGCCCGACCACAGAGTGTCGTGCCAATGACGTCCTGCGGACTGCAGCTTGCCGCACTCCGGGCAATTGAACATGCCCCCCTTCATGGACTCCGGAATCTCAAAACGGTGTCCGCAGTTCTCACAGTAGACGTCCATTCCAGGCACTCTCTAGTTCTGACGACCTTCGATGGCACTCATCAGGATCGCAGCGGAGATTCCGATGCGGCGATCAAACAGTCCGTCTGAGTCCATGGAAAAGTCCAGATCCAGCTTGGCAATAAACGGGTTTCGTCTTTGACAAAAAGAGGCGACGTGCTGGCCGTTGACTTCTGCCTTGAACGTCTGCGGCATGATCAGGGATCCAAAACCACCGAGTCGCCGAAGCAGTGCCAAGCCACCACCGTCCTCCTGGAGGGTGCCGATTTCCTCATCATTAGCATCCAAAATGAGCCACGAATCACGGAGAATCGACTTCAAACCCTTGCGACGCAGGGCACCCAGCTTGAGGTCCTGGGTGGAATCAATGATGTCATAAGTCGCACCAAAGTCGATCACACTGCGTGCCTGGATTCTCAACAACTCGTTTTGCTGCTCCGTATCACTATAGATACGAACATCCTCTTTCAGCTTGAAGGCCTTGAGCTTAGCGAAGAAGCAGACCTGGTCATTCGAATCAAAGATATGGAATGACTGGCCAAAGATCTTCAGGAACTTGCGGCGCAGCAGGAATCGGTCTCCGTATTGCGTGCTGTCGGCACTGCCGGGCTCGCTAACGAAGTCGGTCGATTGGTCTGAATTAGGATCGTCGCTCATCTGGCATCTCGCTTTTCTATGAAATTCACGCTCCGTTCATAACAGCTGGCCGGTTTCCTTCGATTTCCATTTAGGAAACCGCAACAACACTGGCAGCCATGCAGAAGCTTCTGCTTCGTTATATCAACTATGTGCAGCCACCGTTAAATTATGAGCCGCAGCATGACCAGCGTCGAACGTCGGGCCTGCAGCTGGCAGATCAATTACGGTCGGCAAGGAAACTCTCTTCAGTGCGGTGGCGCATCGGATAGCCGATCATCGCCTCGGCTACTCGGCGCTCTCACACCATGAATCCTGACGACTTCATCGATTACCCAAGATCGGCGTTGGCTTAACTTCCTGGGCGCCTCGCGAATCCTGAAACTGCCGCTGCGCTTCGACCTCCAGCCGTTCGAAAATATCTTCACCGAAACGCCGCTGGATCTCCGGCCGCATCACCGAATTCCACCCCTGGACCTGCTGGATGAACTGATCTTCGGGCGTATCGCCCGGTTTTCCCACAATGCTCTTCACTCCACACTCCTTTTCCAGCAGTGCAACGTAGAAATTGTGTCCCGGCGGATAGGGCAAGGGGGGATATTCCTTCAATACCAGGATGTCCTGCTCGATCGACTGGCGAGCTGCCGCGGCTCCGATCTCAAACGCCGAGAGCGTCGCTACCTTGGATGCGACATCTTGCCTGGCCACCAGTGGATTTTCCTGGTCCGTGTGTGGTTCTTGAGAAGAACCACAACCAGGAAACACGACCAGGAAACCGAGAAGAATGCTCATCCGCTGCACAATACAACTCCTCAGCATGTGACGCAAAAGTTAAAATCGACTAGTTGTCCTCATCCACTGCCGCTCCCCCGGGCAAATCACGCAGGTAGTCACCCGTACTCTGATGCGGTGTGAGTGGCCAATCATCCGTACGGAATGGGTAGGCCGGTAGTTCGAGACCGTTCATCAATCGACCGACAGGCAGATTGGACCAGGCATACCGTACGGCCACCGGCTTTTCGACCTCGTCGGACCAGACGACTAACTTATCCAGGTCGTCCTCCCGGATGACGCGAGCCCTGGCGTGGTGGAATTCTTGATCCTCCCCGGAAATATAGAATCCGATCTCGTCATCCTGATCGAGACGCAAACCACGTTGTGACTGTTCAGCAAACGAGATTACTATCTTGCCATCACGGACCTGATGTGATTCGTAAACTGGACCCTTCCAGGGCAGCGCCTCGCGGCCGTCGAGCGTTTTCCTTCCATACACTTCACCCAATGCCCAGCGGGCAGAACGGTCACCGACCGGCTGCTTGGCTGCCGGGTGAATACTCTGGTTCGAGTTCGTGTCGTAGGTCACGATCAAACCTGTCTTGGCTGTCCGCCGCCAGACATCAAACTGAATCTCCCGAATGACATTCGTGTGGTGGTTCATGTCGTAGGTCATCGACCGACGATTGCTCCAGCCGGCAATCTGAATAATCCCAAAGGGAAGATCACCAAAACTTTCACGCCACTGCTCAATCACAAGTGGAAACGTGAACGGAAACGGCTTCCAGGAAACACCAAACGAATTGTTCTCCCCCTGGTAGAAGAGGATGCCTCGAAAAGCAGCCTGCCGGATCGGATGAATCATGCCGTTGTACATTCCAGCCGGATGTCGCTGAACACGGGGATCCTGGTAAAGCCCCTGGTTGGGACGACCGGGTGGGCGTTCATCTTTCTTGATCGCCTCGTCTCGTTTCTTTTCCCATTCAGCGAGCGCTTGTTCGTATGCTTCGTGAGCACCTGCTTCGCCTCCCCACTTTTTCCATTGATCAAGTCGCAGCTGGTATTCCTCGAAATACGACTGCATCGTGGCCAGCGGACGAAGTTTTTCTTCGCAGACCCAGTGTTGGGCCATCGTGCCGCCCCAGGAGACATCCACAATTCCGATCGGGATTTTCAGCATGCGATGAAGCCGGCGGGCAAAGTAATATCCCACGCCGGTGCAGTTGCCAACGAATTCCGGGGTGCAGGTCTGCCAGTTACCTTCCTGGCGATTCGGATCGATGACGGGTAGATCGTCCTGCGGTGTACCGCGGCTAGTTAAGGGAACTCGCAAGAACCGAATCGCATCAAAGTCAGCGGAGGCGATTTCCAGGTCCCGATTCACCGTCGAGCGCAACGTCCAGGCCATATTGCTTTGACCACCGCAGAGCCAGACATCTCCAACCAGGATATCTCGTATGGTCGTTGTTTCCTTCGAGCCAGCTACGGACAACATGGCCGCATCCGAGCTGGGCTTTAGTGGCTGGAGCTGGACACTCCAGCCGCCGTCCGCTGCTGCCGTGGTCTGATGTTCTTGGCCAGAAAACTCAACGCGAATTTCTTCATTAGCGTCCGCCCAGCCCCAGATCGTGAGCGGACGGCCGTGCTGCAAGACCATTTGATCTCCAAACAATGCTGACAGTCTCGGCGCCGCTTTAGCGAGCGGAGTAAAGAGTCCACAGATCAGCACACACAAGACGGTCGCTTGTCGACGATGAATCACGAGTTAGTTCCCGAAAAAACGAAATGGAAGGAAGGCAGGACAACAGGCGAATTGTAATCGTGCGCGGACATCTACCTGGTTCGAACTCCAGTTGCTGATTATCCGCCGCTGCAGCGAGAAAGAAAAGAAGCCCTGGCAGGTTGACGAGCTGAGACTGCCAGAGAGTGGTCATGGTGGACTCAGTCTTGTATACAGGACTAGCTTCTGCGGCCTACCCTGTACCCGGCTTGTGTTTTGCGAGTTGATGCCATGAGACTAACTGTGCTGAAGAATCTGCTGACCGTTACCATCACGGTCATAGCCGCCCTGGCAACTCCACTGGCCGCCGATGAGATCACCTGGCGCGCATCTGGCAAAGGAGGAGCGGTGGCATCCGGTCAAGCCGAAGCTGTTGCTGCCGGTATTCAGCTGCTCGAACAAGGAGGCAATGCTGCCGATGCAGCTGCAGCAACTCTGCTGGCGCTAACGGTCACCGATTACGGCCTGTTTGCCATCGGGGGTGAGGTTCCCCTGCTGATCTACGACGCCCGTAAACGAGAAGTCAAGGTGCTGAGCGGACTGGGCCGGGCACCGCTGGATTCCAAGGCAATGGAGTGGTACTACGCCAATGGCATACCATCAAGCGGTGATATGAAAGCCGCACCGACTCCGGGCGCCGTGGATCTCTGCGTCACGGCGCTGAGAATCTATGGGACGGTTTCCTTTGAACAGGCCGTTGGACCAACGCTGGCTCTGCTGGACGCCGGCGACCAGGATTGGCATGGCCCGCTGGCCATCACCCTGCGAAAGCTGACCGAGGCCGAGCAGGAGTGCGCGGGCAGCCGGGAACAAAAACTGACAGCCGCCCGGGATCGTTTTTACAAGGGCGACGTGGCCGATGAGCTGGAAGCCTGGTATATCGCCACGGGCTCATTCCTGCGAAAGGCGGACCTGGCAGCCCATGTCACCCGGATCGAGGATCCCGTTTCGGTAAACTATCGTGGATACACGGTCCATAAGTGCGGGACCTGGACCCAGGGTCCCTATCTTTGTCAGACGCTCCGGCTGCTGGAGGGTTTTGACCTGCAGGAAATGGGGCACCTCTCGAGCGACTATATCCATGTCATCACCGAGTCACTCAAGCTGGGTTTTGCAGACCGAGACGAGTACTACGGCGATCCCTTGTTTGCCGATGTACCAATGCGACGACTGCTTTCGGCCCGCTATACGTCTCGACGCCGAACGCTGATCGACATGCATCAGGCTTCATTGCAGCGACGTCCCGGTGATCCGTATCGCATGCAGCCGCTCAAGGTCGAATCGGCGCCGGATGCGACACGTGCCAGGATACCGATTCAGGACACCACCACCTGTGTCGTTGCTGATCGATTTGGCAACGTGGTAGCAGCCACTCCCAGCTGCAACCTCGTCTCCAACCAGCCCGGGCCGTCCGGGGTTACACAGGGCAACCGGCTGCGAAGCTTGAACACCGCGGCGGGTCATCCCAACCGCATCCAGCCGGGCAAGCGACCTCGAATCACACTGACTCCTACACTGGTAACCAAAAACCGTAAGCCGGTGATCGCCATCAGCGTGGCAGGCGGTGATCTGCAGGATCAGACCACTCTCAACGTGCTACTAAACCACATCGAATTTGGCCTGCTACCCGAGCATGCCTGCACCGTGCCCCGCTTTCAGACCGGGCACCACCAGGGATCATTCAACCCCAATCCTGATCGTCAAGCGACCTTTGGTATCCGCGGCAGCCTGCAGGTCCACGACGGCATCAGCAAAGATGTTCAGCAGGAACTCAATCAACGGGGCCACAAGCTAAGGACGACCAGCGGGCCAATTGGTTACCCGGTGATGATCACAATTGATCATGAGAGTGGCACGATTTATGCCGCCGGCGATCCCAGTCCGATCCGCAATGGCCGGGATACTGGACGTCACGCCGCCGCTCTACCGTAGCAACTGGGAAAGTGGCGTTAACGGGCTCGAGTCCAAGTCGGGCAATGGAGCGTGCGGATAATCGACCGGCTGATAGCGGATCGCAAGTTCTGGTGTCTTCAATCGGATACCACCGAGTGCACGCGATTTGATTGCGCGATCCAGGATACCGCTGGTCAAGTAGGTTCGTTCCACAGGATAGCTGGGACGACCCGTATGCATCATCCGCTCAATACCCTTCAGTAGATAGGCAAAGTGTGGATGTCGAGGTTCAACTCGCTCGTCAAACTGTGTCGCCAACGGCTGGTCGTGTCCCTTCAATTTCACCGCCACTCCGGTGCGGTTGACCGACTGGGACATCAGTTGCACACCGAGCAGGCCATCACGATACTCGAACAGAAAGAGGGCTTCGCGCGGAGCCAGTTTGTAAGGTACCTGGCCATTCGCTTTGGGAACGGCTGCACGGACAGTATCCACTAATCCGGCTGGCAGAATCCCGCTGTTGAGCACGCGCGCCGCATCGTCTCCTTCAAAGTACTGCACAGACCTGACACCTCGCTCGGCGTTCCTTCTTCTCTCCACAATACACTGGTAGCTATCGAGGGCATGGCTGCCGTAAATATCGAGGCCGTCGTACCCAATGCCGACAGCAGCCTCGATCTCGCAGCCCATTGGCAGCTGGATGCCTGGCGTTCGGTAACTGACCGGCAGAGAGGATCCAGCCATAAAGGGAATCTTCATCTTTCGGGCACGGTCATACATCCACTTGGCATCGTTCCATGACGGCCCCAGGTGCTTGTCGCTGAAAACCGGCACGACTCGCTTGTACTTGATAAAGGTATCCGTCACCGCCTTGAAAAAACGTTGCCGGGGATACAGATGTTGGCCTCGCTCGTTGAACGGGTAGTCACCATGTTCAGCGATACTTATCACGCCATCCACAGGTATCGTATTGCCACCCAGCGTGATCGCCTTTTCGATTGAGTCGAAGATTGGCACGTCATACTTCTGGGCCATCGGCCGAGTGAGATCGTCCTGCGGAAACTGTTCTACATACATCGACGCCAGTTCCAGCGCGGGCCCCGGGCCACCATCCTGCTTCCAGCCTTCGAGGATCTTTCCGACCAGAACATCTGCATGCGATCCGGGCTGATAGATCGTTGCCACAACGGCAACTCGCTTTGGCTTCAAACCCTCCGCGCCGCACGCAGATCGCGGCCCAACGGAGGCAGCCAATGCGATCGGAAGGGCAACAAGACAGTCACGTCGTGAGAGGCAGATCTTGTTGCTGTACTGCATTTTCAACTCGTCTCGCCGTGAAAAAAGAGCGGTATCAGAGATCACTTCTTACCCTTCACCGCTGACCCTGCTTTCTTGATCAGGTCAGCCGCACTGCTTGCCAGTCTCTGCCCAAATACCTTGTAGCCGTCGGCGGAATAGTGCAGGTCGTTCTTAATCTCCTTGCCGCTACGATTCAGGCCGTCGTTCAGGTCATCGGTATTGACGAGTGCAGCACTGGGATGGGCGGCTACAAAAGCCACCTGTGCCTTGCGGATAATTGTCCAGTGCGGACATCTCTTGTTCTCCAGATCAAAATCGCTTAGCCGGCCAATCACACAGTGGATATCCTTGCGACCAAGGTCGGCACTCAACTGATCCAGCAGCCCCTGGAGACTGGCCTGGTACACCGTGCCATGTTTTTCTCTCGCGTCACGCTCGCCCTGCATCCAGAGAAAGGTGACCGATTGAATCTGCTGGTCTTTGGTTGCCGCCTTGACTGCCGTCATCAATCGATCGTAAAGATCGCCGGTCGCCTTGGGCTCGGATCCCTCGGCTGGTTTCCAGTTCTTATACCATCGCCGGATCGGCTGTCCACCAAGGGCGTCTTTTACCACGATCACATTGTCTTTGCCGAAAGTCGTTTCCACCGTAGGCGTAAAAGACTCTTGCGGGCGCAAACCCGCCATGTTCGATTGGCCAGAGAGGATGAACAGGTGTTTGCCCGCGGGATCCTTGTCAGCGCCGATGGCCGGCATTGTGAGGCAGATTAGCAGGCCGGCGATGGCTGTTGTGAGTCGTGTCATGGGACACCTTTCGGCCGAGCAGCAATTGAAGTTGGATTCTTACAACAAAGCGTCGATCGGGTTGCCCCGGTAAAGGCGGTAGGGCCGTCCCGCCGCATCATGAAATTCTCGCTCGGGTCCGATGCCCAGGCAGTGAAAGATCGTGGCAGCCAGGTCTTGCGGTGTATACCCAACCGAGTCGGGCACGCCAGCATGCGCGTCGGTGCGGCCGATGATCCGGCCCGGCTGTATGCCACCACCGGCGAAGAAACATGGAAAGACATCACCCCAGTGATGTCGGCCCGGCGTGAACGGCTCACCCGAGGCATTCTTGCCATTCGGGCTGATCGGAGAAATGCCCGGGGTGCGTCCCATCTCACCACACATCACGACCAATGTGTCGTCCAGCAGACCACGATCAGCCAGGTCGTCAAGGAAGCCACTCAGGCAATGATCAATCGATGGCAACAGCTTCGACTTAAGATCACGGAAAGCATTCTGATGGGTGTCCCAGCCACGCAGGTTAATCTGCACCATGCGGACACCAGCCTCGATCAACCGCCGTGCAACCAGGAATCCCTGGCCCCATTCCTCGCGGCCATACTGGTCACGAGTGGCTTCTGATTCCTGGCCGAGGTCGAACGGGTTTTGTTTTCCTGGTCGTGCCGCCAGTAGAAACTGCATTGCCTGTTGGCGGTAGGCGTCCCAGGCGGCCACACTGCCGTTACGCGCGGAACTTTCAAGGCCTTGCCGCAAGGTATCAAGTTGCTTGAGCAGAGCCGAGCGATTTTCAAGTTGGGGAATCGATATCGCGTCAGCGGAACCGAGGTTGGGCAGGTGAAAATCAGGCTGTCGACAGCTGGTATTATCCCACCAGGCCTTGGGGCCGGGCCCTGGCTTTCGCTCTGAATCAAGGTTGGGATCATCATGGCTGAAACAGTTGGGACA
>Ga0114999_10000636_pt1 | contig 51772 bp, 52 predicted proteins | sample ArcticOcean_MG_C_3_FD_89820 | JGI IMG/M metagenome (GOLD analysis project Ga0114999, IMG submission 89820) | Marine microbial communities from western Arctic Ocean - ArcticOcean_MG_CB8_126 | ecosystem: Environmental > Aquatic > Marine > Oceanic | place: Arctic Ocean: Canada Basin | collected...
GATCTGGAATCAGCACATCGTTGCTGAACCTGAAGACCAGCCAGCTCTTATTTACATCGATCTTCACCTCGTGCACGAAGTCACCTCACCGCAGGCGTTCGAAGCACTGCGACTCACGAACCGCAAGGTACGCCGACCCGATCTCACAATCTCGACCGTCGACCACAACCTTCCGACCGACGACACACGAGCTGATGTCATCAAAGATCCGATCGCTCGTATTCAGGTCGATACGCTCCGCAAAAACTGTGAAGAAACCGGAGTCGTTCTCTACGACGTCGATTCACCCGCACAGGGCATCGTTCACGTCATCGGCCCCGAGCAGGGCTACACCCAACCGGGCATGACCATCGTCTGTGGCGACTCGCATACATCGACGCACGGAGCATTCGGCTCACTGGCATTCGGTATCGGCACGTCCGAAGTCGAACACGTGCTCGCCACGCAGACCCTCCGCCAAGCCAAGCCGAAGACGATGGAAATACGGTTCAATGGCGAACTCAAAAAGGGCGTTACAGCCAAAGATATGATCCTCGCCGCCATCGGTGTAATGGGCACCGCCGGTGGTACCGGCTACGTTGTCGAGTACACCGGCGAAGCAATTCGTAGCCTCGATATGGCAGGACGGATGACCGTCTGCAACATGACGATCGAAGCCGGCGCACGAGCCGGTCTCATCGCCCCAGACGACACCACGTTCGACTGGATGAAAGGTCGACGATTTGTTCCAAAGGACGAAGCATTCGACGCAGCCGTTGCCGAATGGTGCGAACTCGCCAGTGACGAAGATGCCGAATACGACGAACTCCTCGAGATCGACTGCGACAACCTCGAACCGCACGTCAGCTGGGGCACGAACCCCGGTCAGGTAACAAAGGTCACCTCCCGAGTTCCGTCTCCAGATGATTTCGAAGACCCTGCCGATGTATCGTCGGCCGAACGGGCCCTTGAATACATGGGCCTCGCCGGAGGCACGCAAATCGAAGATATCGAAATCGACCGTGTCTTCATCGGCTCCTGCACAAACGCCCGAATCGAAGATCTTCGATCTGCCTCGCAAATCGTCAAGGGTCGAACGGTCGCTTCTACAGTTCGCGCCCAGATAATGCCCGGATCAACCCTCACCAAGCTGCAGGCTGAAAAAGAAGGTCTCGACGAGATATTCAAGGAAGCCGGTTTCGAATGGCGAGAATCTGGGTGTTCGATGTGCCTCGGTATGAACCCCGACATTCTGGTTCCCGGTGAACGCTGCGCCTCAACTTCAAATCGAAACTTTGAAGGCCGACAGGGCAAAGGCGGTCGTACACACCTTGTAAGTCCGGAAATGGCAGCAGCAGCTGCTATTGAAGGCCACTTTGTGGACGTTAGGGACTGGGACTTAGACTAATGCCTGAATCAGGCGATGATCCAAAACCAAGCTTTGACCCGCGTCCACCCGGGCGACGACGTCGAGCGGGCGATTCAGCCGACGACTCGGCTCCTCGACAACGAAGAAGTTCACGCGTAGGGAGCTTTAAACCTCCGAGTCGTAATCCCGGCCTTATGCACCGTCTCACAGGTCGAGCCGAGATGGATCGCGCCAAGATAAAACGCTACGACCCGTACTCCTACGAGTCGAACAGCACGCAGCTTAAGTGGGTTGTTTTAGCCCTCTCCGCGTGGGTCGTAGTCTCGCTGTTTCTGGCATTGCAAGACAGAGCGACATCTTCTTTGCTCGTTGATATTAAAGAACAGGGTTACTCCAGCGCTCCCCCCGCAATACTGGGACCGCAGGCGATGATCGATTTCGCAACACGCGAGGGTATTACCTGTGTCGAACCCAATGGTGCGTTTATCGCAACAACGGAGTGCAACCGATTGTTCGACGTTCAGAGAGAGTACGAATCGAATAAAGAACGTGGTTCCTATTTGAGGGTGGGCCTTATGGCGATATTACTGGCAAACATGTTCGCGTTCGGATCGTTCACGCATCGCGCTAGTCGAAACTTGCTGGCGATGAAGAACAAGGGCCAGAAATACTCACCGGAAAAAGCAGTCATGTGGTTCTTCATCCCAGTACTCAACTTGGTGCGACCATGGCTGGTGTTTCGAGAACTATTCCGTGGTAGTGACCCTGCCGTATCGACGGTTGACGAACTCGAATGGAAAACTAAGGGCAAAATCCCTGCGGCAGTACACGTGTGGGCTGCCGTTTTCATTGGAGTATTCATATTCAACGCTCGATCCATCGAATGGTTCTGGTACCCGGTGCGAGTAGTAATCGACGATTTTATTGTCGCCCATCAACGACTGGTGATCGCCGATCTACTGCTCGCCGCTCTCGGAGTGGCTGCAATATTTGTTGCAATGGAACTCCACCGACGACAAGAAGCACGGCATGCTAAGGTCGGGGTCATTACTGTCCAGCCGCCGCTACCAGTCGACCCGCTCGAAGAGGCTCTGAAAGAGGGCATTCGACGCAAAGAACTTGAAAACCGAAGAGCTCGCTCCCAAAGAGGACGAGACGACTAACCACCGGTAGAACAAACGAACGAACGAATAAGGTAACCAATATGGAAAAGTTCACGAAGCTCACAAGCATCGTTGCGCCGCTCGATCGAGCCAACGTCGATACCGATCAGATCATTCCCAAGCAGTTCCTCAAGCGAATTGAGCGAACAGGGTTTGGTGAATTCGCGTTCTTCGACTGGCGTTACCTCGAAGACGGCGTGCCCAATCCCGATTTCGTATTGAACGAAGATCGTTACCGTAATGCGAGCATTCTCGTAGGTGGGCGCAACTTCGGCTCTGGTTCTTCACGGGAACATGCCCCCTGGGCCCTCAAGGAAATGGGCTTCATAGCGATCATCGCAACAAGCTTCGCCGATATTTTTCGTAGCAACTGCATGCAGAACGGCATGCTCCCAGTGATCCTCACCGAATCAGAAGTCGACACCATCACGGCGCGTGCGCTTCGTGGCTCTGGCTACAAGGTTACAGTCGACCTCGAAACTCAAACGGTCGTCGACGATCAAGGACTGAGCGCAAAATTCGATGTCGACCCCTTCCGAAAGAACTCCCTTCTTGAAGGATTGGACGATGTTGGCATTACCATGAGCCTCAACGAAGCAATCGACTCATTCGAGGAAAAACGCACCGCACGCTGGTAGACGGTTGGTGGTGCTTTAAACTCTCATCAAAAATTCATGTGGTGAGTCGGCCTGTGCACTGTTAGACTTCACAGGTTGTTTTTTCAGGGATTAGCCCTTTTCTATAAGCGAAAGCAGAGCCTGTAGATGGACGCACGGATCGCAGTTCTTGGTGGTGACGGGATTGGCCCGGAAGTCACAGCCGAATCAGTAAAAGTTCTTGACGCCATTGGCCGACGTTTCGGACACGAATTTACCTATGTGACTGGGCCAGTCGGTGGTAAAGCCATCGATGAAACCGGCAGCGCACTTCCGGCTGACACCATGAACATCGTTCTTGGTTCCGACGCCGTGCTCTTCGGTGCCGTTGGTGGCCCGAAGTGGGACGACCCGCTCGCTAAAGTCCGACCCGAAGACGGCATACTCGGCCTTCGAAAAGGACTCGGTCTGTTCGCAAACCTCCGGCCATGCAAGGTTTACAAGCAGCTAATCGCATCGTCGCCGCTTCGGCCTGAACTTCTCGTCGACGTCGATTTCATCATCGTTCGAGAACTTACCGGTGGCCTCTACTTCGGCAAGCCAAAGCGCCGATGGGAGAACTCCCGAGGGCGTCGAGCGGTAGACACGCTTGCCTACTCTGAAAAAGAGATCGAACGAGTTGTACGGGTAGCCTTTGAGCTTGCCCGAGACCGAAAGAAACGCGTCCACTCACTCGACAAGATGAACGTCATGGAATCGTCTCGACTCTGGCGCGAGATCGCAACCGAGGTTGGAGTCGAGTACCCGGACGTCGAACTGATTCACATGCTCGCCGACAACGCGGCAATGCAGATCATCACCAACCCGGTAATATTTGACGTAATCGTCGCTGAGAACACTTTTGGCGACATCATCTCCGACGAAGCAGCCGTAATCGGCGGATCGCTCGGAATGCTACCGTCAGCATCAGTCTCGTCGCTTCCGCCGAAGAACGGCCGACGCCGACGTGGCGGTAAGCCAGCACTATATGAACCCATTCACGGCTCAGCGCCCGACATCGCCGGCAAATCTCTTGCCAACCCGATGGCGTCGATCCTGAGTGCAGCCATGCTGCTTCGTTTGTCCCTCGGCCTGAACACCGAAGCGAAAGTTGTCGAAGATGCGATCGACTCGGTATTGTCCGAGGGTTACCGCACAGGCGACATTGCAACCGACGGCGAGCGACCGCTGACCACAAGCCAGGTTGGCGACATGATCGCCGGCCTCGTCGCTGGCTAGACGAACCCAGTACAGCACGTCTGGAGTCGATACTCCCTCTCCCTACTAGGAGAGGGAGGCACTACTTCAATCTAGACCCGAAAGGTGCGCCGGGGATCTCAGTTCGCCCGCAAGCCATCTGACGAACTACTTCGCCGTGTCAGGATCCTTACCCGTGTACCCGGTATCCGCATCGACCTCATGCGCCGCCAACCACTCAGGGTCGAGATTGACCCCAAGCCCCGGTCGGTCAGAAACGTGAAGATCGCCATCGCGGATATCCAGCGGGTGATCGATCATCACGTTATACGACGATAGGTCGTACCTGCTTGTTTCCAGCTTGTAGAAGTTCGGAACCGTAAGCATCACGTGCGCACCCGAGATCACATTGATCGGACCTGAGGCGTCGTGTGGCGAGATCGGTATGTAGTAAGCCTCGGCCATAGTCGCAATCTTCTTCAATTCGGTTATACCGCCGGTCCACGTCACGTCGGGCATGATGTAGTCGGCGAGACCGTTCTCGAAGATGGGAACGAAGTCCCAGCGGGTGTGGAGTCGCTCACCTACCGATACAAGCGGAGATATCTGTTCCTTCACCTGCTTCAGCGCCTTCCAGCTCTCAACAGGAACCGGCTCCTCGAACCAGAAAATGTCCCACTCTGCCATCTGGTTCGCCAGCCTTATCGCCGTAGGCACGTTATACATCCCGTGAGCATCGATCAGGATCTCGATATCCGGTCCAGCTGTTTCACGAGCAGCCGCCAGAATGTCCATTGCGTTCGATTCGGCCGCCGGGCTAATCTCGCCATCAAGGAAACTAGCGTTTCCAACGTGAAGATTCTGCATCATCGGATCCATCTTGAACGCCCGATGCCCTGAAGCGACGATGTCTCTCACAGGCTGAATAATATCGTCCGGCGTAACTGGTGAAGGTGGGTGGGTGTACAGAGCGATCTCGTCTCGAACCGATCCGCCCAGCAGCTTGTAAATAGGCTGATTCAGTACCTTCCCTCGAATGTCCCACAACGCAATATCGAGACCACTTATCGCCGCAGTTGTCGCTCCACGCGTACCCACATACGTCATACCTCTGAAAATCTTCGCCCAGAGTCTTTCGATGTCTTCAGGATTCTCACCGATCAACCATTTTCCGACCTGGTCGACAAACGCCGCAATCGCCCCGTTAGCGACCGGCCCCGGGTAAGTAGTGATCTCACCCCAGCCGGTAATGCCCTCATCGGTATCCACCTGAATGAATACAAAGTTCTTTGATCCGATTTTCTTGCTGTCATCACCCGGGTCATCGTTCCGCGGAGCGTTGACTATCCATGAACGGGCGTTGGTTATCTTCAATGTTCGTTTCCTAGAGATACTGGTGTGCTGAACCTACAGCGATTGAGCCTGATTGCACGCACCGGGGATTATCTGCTCGATTCTCGTGAGGTCAACCTCATTTTCGCCTGCCTGTTCCTTGACACTGACAAACCTCGGAATACAGTAGCCCGGGCTGCAGCAACGAACTGCCAGCACGCACCACCTATCCCCAGAGGAACTATGACGAACCAGATAACCGAAGCTGATCTACGGAACGCAATACCCGATGTTGAATCAGATCAGAAATTATCTGGAATCGTCAGCGAAGCCATAATCCACCGTGACAAATGGGGCATTCCGCACATTACCGCGGACAATGAAGCTGACCTCTTCTTCGCACAGGGATTCGCCACCGCGCAGGACCGGTTATTCCAGATGGACTACGATCGGCTACGTTGCCTCGGCCGTTCCGCCGAGCATCTCGGCGTAAGCGGGCTTGCACAAGATCGGCTCATGCGACGCCGATCGCTCAAGATCGTCTCCAAGCGTGATCTCGATGTGTGCAGCGCAGAAGCGCAGGCAATGATCACCGCCTACACAGCCGGAGTGAACGCATTCATCGAATCTGGCGAGCCACTTCCGGTCGAATATCAACTAACCGGCACAAAACCCGAAAAGTGGGAAGACTGGCACTGCATTCTCGTCTACAAAGTTCGCAACACGGCTGAAGGATCGTTTCAGGCCAAGCTGTGGCTTGCAAAACTGGCCGCCGAAATCGGACCCGAGCGCGTTGCGGCCATTTCGCCCGGAAGCCAACCCGGTGCGCTAATGACCGTCCCTCCGGGTGCCGAGTACTCAGGCGCCGCGCTAAACGCAATCGAAGAGCTTACGAACGTTGTCAACGCGACGGAATCACTCCGAGAAACAGAAGGTGGATCGAACGGATGGGCCATCTCGGGCGACCGTACCGAGTCCGGGCTTCCGCTGGTTGCTGGAGACTCGCATCGAGGTCTCGAAGTACCTAATGTCTACTATCAGGTTCACCTCAAGAGCCCAGACTTCCAGACGCTTGGTCACTCGATCCCCGGTGTTCCGATGGCAATGCACTTCGCACACAACGATTACGTTGGATGGGGGATGACTCACGGTGGAGCCGATACCCAAGATCTGTTCGTCGAGCAACTTCGCCGCACTGGAAGCAAGGTCGAATATCTATACAAAGACCAGTGGCTCGAAGCAGTTCGGTCTGTAGAGAAAATTTCAGTCCGCTCTGGCGAATCTGAGGAAGTCGAAATCGTCGAAACCCATCACGGTCCGATCATCTCCGGTAGCGTCGACTCTGGTTGGGGCGTCGCAATATCCGACCCCGGTTCACGTGGCGGTACCAGATGGGTCGACGCCGCATACGGCGCAATGAAGTCGCAGTCTGCCGACGAGCTTGAAAAAGCCTTCGACACATGGACCGACCGTGTAAACAACTACCCCTACGCCGATGTTCACGGCAACTTCGGATATCTGTTCAAAGGGCGCGTGCCCGTTCGCGAATCGGTAAACGGTTGGGGACCTATTCCTGGCTGGACCGGCGAGTACGAATGGAACGGCTTCATCCCGAACCCGGACCTACCACGATCGAAAAATCCCGATTCCGGCTGGATCGTCACGTGCAATCAGCGAGTGGTCGATCACGATTACGAGCACTACTTGACGAATCTCTATGGAACCGATTACCGGGCACGTCGAATTCGCGGTCGCATCGAACTACTCGAAGGCCAAAAAGCAACAGTCGCCGACATGTCATCGATTCACGCTGACACCGTCTCAATACCCGCTCAAGCTTTGACCGGAGCGATCGCTGCAGTACAGGGCCTCGACGGAATCTACGCTAGTGCCGCCGGAATACTTGAGGGCTGGGATCACGATCTTAAAGAAGATTCTGCCGCGGCTGCGATCTATGGTGCATCGACCCGAGAGCTCAACAAGCTTCTAGCTACCCGCGCCTATGCCTCTCTTGCCGGGGGCGTGACAGGCGATGCCGCCGATGCCGGAGCCGAAGACCAACTGCGCCGTCAACTCAAGCCGGACTACATCCGAAGACTCGCCGACGGGTCGCTGTCAGATGCCCCATACGGATTCGAAACCAGCGACCTCGCTGAACTCGCTTTCAAAGCCGGTGTCGACTACCTCGTAGGCAGGTTTGGCGATGATGCAAGCAAGTGGCGCTGGGGCGATCTTCACAAGACCGGTCACGTACACCCGCTTGCTGGAGCATTCCCCGACGCAGCAGCACAACTGAACCCACCGAAGGTCGAAGCCTCCGGCGACGGTGATGTGCCGTTCGCCAGCGGTGGCTCGACTCCAGCCGAGTTCGCTATCAAGACCGGCCCAATCAACCGCTACATCCATGATCCCTCCAACTGGAGCAACGGACGTTGGATCGTGCCGCTTGGGTCGTCAGGCCACCCGGGAAGTCCGCACTTCTCCGATCAACAGGACATGTGGGCAAAGATCGATACGATCCCGCAGCTTTGGGACTGGGACGAAATAACCGGCGATGCCGAAACCACACAGCGGCTACAGCACAGCTAACAACGACAAAACGACTCGTCCAACGCCCGTAGTGATCGAATAATCGCTTTTGGGCATGCTTGATCGTTGGTTGTCACGCGATCACATAAAAGACTAGCGAAATTACCCATCAAATTCGTACAATTCGTAGCGTGCGTCGCCTTTTGAGCGAAAATAAGCACTAATACTACGATATACGTAATATAATAGAAAATATTAAGCACTAATCGTGCATATACCGATGTAATCAAGCGTTTATATAACGAAAAACGTTGGAATCAGTGGTATCATTGATCACAGTCCACCGGATGGGTAATAACGAAGCCACTGGTAGGACGCTGAACGGTACGGAATCCGTTCAGGAGTTTTTTTGAGAAGAGATCACATTGAACAACGTCATCCGTCTCGCAATCAGGCGGCTTGGCCACGCATTCGACACACGACTCGTGTCGCCGAAAGAGCTAAGCCAAGCTAACTTGCTCGGAGACCACACCGCTCGAGACAGTCACTACGACCCGATCACGAGAGTGCGCCGTGGTTACCACACCCGCTAATTCGTCCTCCAGAATCAGCGACCGGTAACGCACTGTCGGTGCGTAATAAAACAAGAATCCCTCGATCAAAACGATCGAGGGATTCTTGTTTAAGGCTTTTTCACACAGTACCCACTCCAGTCATTATTCCTTCTCCCTGAGGGAGAAGGTTAGGTTGAGGGGGAATGCCAATGATAGCGTCACCAATCGATCTCGCAGTGACGTACGGTCAACGGGAATTTGCGTCCACGTTTCCACCAGCACGCCCCAGATCCCTCGACTTTGCTCGGGACACGTAGATGGTCACCCCTAGTGCCACTTCCTCTCATCCTCAACCGTCCGAATCGCTCGCGGCGGGAACGGCTTGTACGGGTGCTGAGTCAGCTTTTCTTCATCGATATCGATACCCAGACCCGGCCCAGTCGGCAGCTCGATATAGCTGTTGTGTGGCTCAAGATATCCAGACGTAAAGGTGCGGCACACTTCCTCGACATTGACGAAATATTCGTAGATGAGGAAGTTGGGCATGGTCGCCGATGCGTGTATACCCGCGGCCAATCCGATCGAGGTCGAATTGTAACCATGGGGAGAAATGGCAATGTAGTGCGGCTGAGCCATAGCAGCGATCTGCGTGATCTCCAGAATCCCACCGGTGTTGCAAATATCCGGGTTGATAATATCGACCGCACGTTTATCGAAGATTTCTCGGAATCCGTTACGGGTGTAATGCGCCTCTCCGGTAACGATCGGAATGGTCGTGTTGTCTTTCACTTCACGAATAGCGTCGATATTGTCGGGCGGGCAGGGCTCTTCAAACCAGTAAGGGTTGTACTGCTCCATCTCCTTGGCAACACGTATGGCGTTCATCGGAGCGAGCCGACGATGCACTTCAATGAGTAACTCGACGTCGGGTCCGACCGCTTCTCGAACTTTGCCGACTGTTGCAGCTGCTTCAGCGAGCTCATCACGGTTCACATATTCTCGCCACGGGCCGGGGAACGGGTCGAATTTCAATGCGTTGAACCCGCGCTCTTCAACAAGAGTCGACGCTGCCTGCGCAATCTCGTCCGTTGATCCACTAGCCCATCCGTTGGCGTACACACGAATGTGGGGCCTCACTGGACCGCCGATGAGGTTGTAAACCGGCTGATCGAGCGCCTTACCAACAATGTCCCACATGGCGATCTCGATGCCGCTCAGTGCGCAATGCAGATCCATCGCCGAACGCTTGGTCGCGAAATCCTCGTGGGCGACATGCATGAAATGGCGGATATGAAACGGGTCGCGATCGATCAGGTAACGGGAAAGCTGGTCAACGTGGGTTTCGATCTGCGTATCGCGATCGGACTGGGAATAAGCCTCACCCCAACCGGTAATACCCGCGTCGGTTGAGAGCTTGATGAATATGAAATTCTTGCCAACTCCAGGATGCCACTTGATTACTTCAACATCGGTTATTTTCAACGTACCCGCTCCAGAATCATTTATTAGGCGCGCCTACCTGCGCAGCGGCATCATATACCCCCCAGAAAGAGAGACGAAAGAACGTTTGTTGCGACCGAACAGTGCTCTAGACGAACTTGACCAGCGCTCCGCCGACACCCTCGATGTCGACCGCCACTTCGTCGCCCGGCATCACCCACTGCGTCTCAACCACGCTCCCAAGCATCACCACTTCGCCGGCTTTCAGGTGCGAGCCACGCTCGGCGAGTGAATTCGCCAGCCACGCCAGAGCTTCGTAAGGATGACCCAGAATGTCGCCAGTCGTACCTTCGCCAACCCGCTTACCGTTGATCGTAATGTGCCCGATCGCTGAAGCTAAATCAGGTGCCTCTGCGACCGGCTTGGGTTGGCTCAGCACGATCCCCGAAGCGAAGAAATCATCGGCGATCAGTGTTGGCGTGTCGACCGCTTTATAGTTGGTCCAACGATCATCAACAATCTCGATCGCACCAAACAATGCCTGTACGCCGGGCGTAACCGATTCGCGGGTAAACGGTGATCCGTCTTTGGCAGGCTCCAGATCGGCACCAATGAACGCCGCAATCTCGCACTCGACGCCCGGGTGAGAAAAATTCTGAAACTGAGCAGATGTAGCAATGTAGTTCGTCGAGGTGTTGTAAACCCCGCCAGCGCACGGATTATCTATGCCCAAATATTCCTGCATCACAGGCGTTGTGCATCCGATCTTGTAGCCGACGCGCTTGCCGTATCCGGCTTCGTCGAGCAGCAAATGCAGTTGTTCCTGCACCTTGTACGCCTCGGCCACGTCTGCAGGTCGAAATGCCTCTGGCAGCCCGTCGATCACCTGGTTCCGTACTCTCGCAAGCGCAAGTATTCCGGCCGATTGCTTTAGTTCTTCTTGGTTCATTAAATTCTTCGTGTTCTGTTTCTGTTGACGAATAACTGGTGCTGAGTATGTATATTCGAGCGTCTTGCAGGCATCTGATTCTATGGCTGTACGTATAATCGCGCAGCCTATCGCTAACGCGTTTGGCACGTGTTTGCCATATCTTCCCCGAACCGAGAGCTTTGTCGATCAAAATACCGCGCCAGCTGTTGGCCGAACTCATCACCCACGCACTGCAAGACGATCCCAACGAATGTTGTGGTCTGCTTCTTGGTAAGGGCGATGAGGCCGACGAACTCCATCGGATGTCGAACGTCAACAAAAAGCCGATCAGTCGTTACACAATGCAGCCCGGCGAGTTGGTTGAAGCGCAGGATAAGGCCAACAAGTCAGATCGAGGGTTCGTTGCGATCTACCACTCGCACACGTTCACGCAGGGCTACCCGTCGAAGACCGACATCAAGAACGCGGTCAAGGTATCAAGCATCTCAACCCGTCACGTAATCATCTCTCTTGTCGAAAAGACGAGACCCGTCGTCCGAGCATTCTCGATCAACGATGACTCCGAAGTAACCGAGCTAGTCATCCAAACCGACGGCGACCCGTACAGAGCCTCGGACTAGGCTGTCGCTCTGCTTTATTCCTTCTCCCTGAGGGAGAAGGCTAGGTTGAGGGGGAATGGTCGGCGCAGGCAGTGGCTACCATCGTCCCGCATCCCACTGTCATCCTGAATTCATTTTCAGGATCTATCGATCGTTCCTTGAACATCGGTGTTGCTTGTCGCGAACCAGCGCGACCCAACCCCAGATCGCTCGACTCTGATGACTCCGCTCGGGACACGAAACCACGAACTACCCGCCGACAATCCCGTTCCGGAACAACCACCACTCGAAACTATCGGTCAGTGCAAGCCAGCTGGCCTCGAGAATATTTGCCGAAGCACCAACCGTGTACCAGACGTCCTTATCATCGGTCGACTCGATCACGACCCGCACCGACGCTCCAGTGCCGACGCCTTCGTTAACGACACGCACCTTGTAGTCGGTTAGGCGAATCGCAGTCAACTCCGGGTAAGCGTCGGTCAGGGCTTTTCGCAGCGCTCCGTCGAGTGCTCCCACCGGGCCATCGCCCTCGGCCGCAGTGTGATGAATATCGTCGGCGACCCGTACTTTAACCGTTGCCTCTGAAAGCATCGGATGCTCCGCTCCATCGGTTCGCCAACCGGTTCCGAACGAAGATCGTCGGCGGTTTTCAACAACCACCATGAAGTCGACCAGCTCGAACGGCGCTTCGTAGTTTGGTAGGGCACGACGTAGTACAAGATCAAATGAAGCGTTTGCACCCTCGTACGAAAATCCCTTTGATTCCTGGTCTTTTACATACTGAACAATACGTCGCGCATCAGCATCGTCAAGATCGGCTTCGAGTCCCATCTCTTTAATACGGTGAACGATATTGCCGCGACCAGACAGCTCGGAAATCACAACATCGTTCGAGTTACCAACCAGTGACGGCTCGATGTGCTGGTAAGCCTGAACCGACTTCTGGGTTGCCGCAGCGTGCAATCCGCCCTTGTGCGAAAACGCACTCGACCCGACAAACGGCTGGAACTGGAACGGCGCTCGGTTTACCCGCTCCGAAACAAAGTTCGAAACCTCGGTAAGCGACGCCAACTGCTCATCAGAAACCGCCTGCACGCCCATCTTCAAATTCAGGTTCCCGATAACGCTGACCATGTTCGCGTTTCCGGTACGTTCTCCATAACCGTTGATGCAGCCCTGCACCTGATACGCCCCGGCCTCGACCGCTGCGATCGCCGAAGCCACCGCTGTATCGGTGTCGTTGTGCGAGTGGATCCCAATCACGGCATTTTCACCGAGCTCATCTATGATCCGAGTAACGATCTCAGCAACCTCGCTCGGCAGCGTGCCACCGTTCGTGTCGCACAAAATGAGTCGTTCTGCCCCGGCTTCCATTGCCACACGAAGCGACTGAATCGCGTAGCCAGCATTCATCTTAAAGCCGTCAAAGAAATGCTCGGCGTCGAAGAACACACGTCGTCCCTTGGCCTTCAGGTACCGCACAGAATCGGCAACCATCGCAAGATTTTCTTCCAGCGAAGTCTGAAGAACGTCCCGAACCTGATATTCGGACGACTTACCAACGAGCGTCAGCACCGGAGCATTTGTATCGAGCAGCGCCTTCAACGTTGGATCCGACTCAACATCACCATTCGCACGTCGGGTATTCCCGAATGCTGCAATCTGGGCGTGCTTCAGATCGAGCGATTGCACCCGTTGAAAATACTCGTCATCTTTAGGATTGGCGCCTGCGTACCCGCCTTCGATCACGTCGATACCGAGTTGATCGAGGCGCTCCGTAATAGCGAGCTTGTCCTCAACAGAAAGTGAAATGCCTTCCTGCTGGGTACCGTCACGAAGTGTCGTGTCGTAAAGCTCAACTTTGTTTGTCATGGCGCGCTCGAACTCCTGATGTATGCGCTTTGCATCTCAATCCCGCATATTTTACGGGCACAAAAAAACCCATCCCTCAAAAATCAAAGGGACGGGTCGAAAGACTCGCGGTACCACCCTCGTTGCCAGTGCATCTAACAAATAAGCGTTCAGCACTAACCACTCAGTAGAGCACAGTTGATATGCCCACGTGCCTTATAACGGGACACGAACCCGATTGTGCCTACTCGTGAATATCTTTTGGGCATTCACTTTCAGACAACGACTCAAGAGGGATTTTCAACCAAACTTCAGGTGCCCGCTCTCACCATACCGGGCTCGCTCAACCGTAAAGGATTCGGCTTACTCTTCTCCGTTGCGCAGAACCTCAGTTCCACAGCGCCTTAAATATCAATGCTATCACTTGCTGCAGCTCAATACGGAGTACCCAAATTCAACCAACTCGATTCCGCAACGTCCAAACCGATTAGCGGGAATGGCGTCTCATGCCTAGAATGAGCCAGTAATGTGTGAACGCCAGTACCTGCGTAATCAGGTTCCTTCTTAACTATCCAACCTCAACCCGCACTTGGAGCATTGATTGAGCGAGTTCGAACGTAACGATCTGGGCCTCGTCGACTATCTTCAATGCGAGACGATAGGCGAACCCGGTCAGCGAACGTTCAACATCACCGCCCGTAGTGGCCGTGGTGAAACAGTGGTCTGGATGGAAAAAGAACAGCTTTTTCAAGTTGGCGCCTCGCTCAAGCAATTTCTTGCCACACGCGAAATTCCGCCGGACCCTGCTCCGTTCCCAGAACCCCCTCTCGATTCACCGGTACCGATTCACGTCGAGTTCAAAACCGGTGAGATGTCGCTTCGACACGACCCTGCATCCGACGTATTCACTCTCGTTGCCAGCGACATTCCCAGAGATGACACCGAGCCCGACACACTCGCCGAAATTACCTTCAGCTTCCATCGATCTCAGGCAGATGAAATGTCGAAGCGATCAGTTGCAATTGTCGCCGCTGGCCGAAAGCCATGCCCGCTTTGCGAAGCTCCACTGAACCCCGGAGAAAACCACTTTTGCGTGAAGGTAAACGGCTACAACCCAACGGAAAATCCTATGGGTGATCGGCGGTCGTGAGCGACGAGCGAGCTGGAACTCCTGATCTTCATAGGGTAAAAGTGATCAGCGAAAAACGCCTGCTGCGGCAACTTGCTGAATGGCCGATATCTGGAATGGGCATGCACCCCGGTGGATCAAACTACGTTTTCATTGTTCGCTTGACCGATCCCGAGAAATTTGACGAGAACGCCGAACCGACTGGCGAACCAACCGAAGTCGATGAGTCAGCGTCGATCTACGGCATCTACAAGCCGCAGGCCGGAGAACGCCCACTTCGAGATTTTCCCGGCGGAACCCTCCACCATCGTGAGCGCGCAGCGTATCTGGTTTCTCGTGAACTCGGATGGCCAAAAATCCCGCCGACCGTCATTCGGTCCGGTCCGCACGGTGAGGGTAGTGTGCAGTTGTTCATTGACGCAGCACCGACCGCAGACGGCGAAGAGCCCGACAACTACTTCTCGATGCGTGAGGAACGTCTCGACGATTTCAAAGACATAGCGATGTTCGATGCGTTGGTTCACAATGCCGACCGTAAAGGTGGCTCGTGCATCCTCGATGACGGCGGCAAACTCTGGTCAATCGATCACGGCCTGACGTTCAACCAACTCGCTCGACGACGAACGGTAATGTTCGAATTCAACGGCACCGAATATCCAACCCCGCTGTTAAGTGACGTCGAGTCGCTGATAGGCGTTCTGGAATCAGAATCCGAATTGAGTACTGAATTGGGCAAACTGCTCGATCAATCGGAAATTACTGACGTTGTGACACGCGCACGGGAGATGATCGACTTCGGGCAATATCCTTTCCTCGACCCCGACAAAAACGTTCCATGGCCGATGGTCTGACTGTCTACTAAAAATGACTCTTTCTCTCTCAAAACAAGATGCCAAACGCATAGCCATACGCGCACAAGGACTGGATGCGGCACGTCCTGACCAGAAGATAACCATTGAGGACGTAAGCAGCTCAATACGTGCGATGGGCCTACTCCAGATCGATTCGGTAAACGTCTGCGTACGGTCGCACTACATGCCGCTCTTCTCACGACTCGGCTCGTACGATCAAAACCTGCTGGATCAACTCGCCTACAAAGAAAAATCAATTTTCGAAACCTGGGCACACGCCGCCTGTTTCGTCCCCGTAGAACATCACCGGCTGTTCAGGCAGCGCATGGCAGCCCATAATCCGCGCAACCGAGTAGTTGAGCTGATCGATATGAAACCCGGCTACCTCGAAAACGTGCTGGAGCAAGTTCGAGAACGCGGCGAACTAACAGCATCGGATTTAGACGACGCCGGCAAACGCAGCGGGCCGTGGTGGAGCTACACGTCCGGAAAAATCGCCATGGAATGGCACTTCGCAAATGGCAATCTCTCGGTAGCCAACCGCCGCAACTTCGCCCGCTACTATGATCTCACCGAACGAGTTATCGAAGAGGAACACCTGAACGGGACGACTCCAACGGTTGAAGACTCTCATCGCGAAATGATGCGGCTCGCGGCCACAGCACACGGAATTGGAACCGCCGAAGATTTTGGCAACTACTACCACCTGAAAAATGCCGATGCGAAAGCGCGCCTTTCAGAGCTCGTTGAGCAAGGCGACATTCAGCAAGTAACCGTCGGTGGCTGGAACGCAGCCGATATCGCTTACGCACCGGCAGACGCAATTTCCGCAGATCCTACGAACGCCAGGGCGCTTCTCACCCCGTTTGATCCGCTGGTTTGGAATCGTGACCGAATCAACCGGATTTTCGATTTCTTCTACCGCATCGAAATCTACGTCCCTGAGAAAAAACGCGAGTATGGCTACTACGTCTACCCGTTTGTACTCGGCGAGGATCTGGTGGCGCGAGTCGACCTAAAAGCCGATCGAGCAAAAGGTGTACTTCGTGTCAAAGGAGCCTTCGCCGAAGACGGACAAGACCACGATTACGTCGCCACAAATCTCGCCGACGAGCTCATGCTTATGGCGAGTTGGCTCGGCCTGAAACGAGTAGTTGCCGGCCGAAAAGGCAATCTCATTCCGGCGTTGCGATCTGCCCTCAAGCACTAGCTTTTTGTCATTGCGAGGAGTCCGACGACGTGGCAATCAACGATCAACGTGAACGTAATGTCAGCGCATCTGAGAAGATCGATCCCTGATATCAGACCGTTGATGGAGAAGTCGCAAGTCACCGCTGTTCAACGTGATTGCCACGTCGTTCCTCCTCGCAATGACAAATTAGGAAGGCCGCCCACGAAACCCTACGCCCGCTCCAAGTACATCACCGCGAACATGTCGTTCGCATCGGTCCAAACGTTCTTCACGTCCAGTCCGACATCGTTCGCCATCTGCCCAAACGCGTCGATCGTGTACTTGTGCGAATACTCCGTCAGCACAGACTCATTCTCTTCAAACTCGAACGTGTACTTGCAGACGTTCACCGACTGACGGCGAGTTGAAACCAGGTGCATTTCGATACAAGAAAGATCATCGTTGAAAATCGCTTCGTGCCTGAAATTCTCGAGATCGAACCCGCCACCAAGCTCGACATTGATCCGGCGTAAAACATTCAAATTGAAGTCAGCCGTCACACCCTTTGCATCGTTGTAAGCGGCACGCAGGACGTCACGATCCTTATCTAGATCCACACCAATCAACACTCCACCGTCCACACCAGCTTTTTCGGCCATTCCAGCAAGAAGCGCCTCAGCGTCCGCACGTTGAAAATTGCCGATCGTGGAGCCCGGGAAGTAAATCACCCGACGCGCCTACGAAGAATTTGGCGAAGGAATATCAAACGAGTTAGTGAAGTCGGCAATAACAGGCATTACCTCAATTTGAGGAAATTCTGCCTGCAACGTCGCTCCGACCTGCGCGAGATAATCACCTGAAATGTCGATCGGTACATAACCAGCGGGACTGATCAGATTCCTGAGCAAAAGCCGAGTCTTCAGGGAACTACCGCTCCCGTACTCGACAAGCAACGCCCGCGGACCAATCACTGAGGCGATTTCGCTCACCCACTCGTTCATCAGAGCACTTTCGGTACGCGTAACGTAATACTCATCGAGTTCGCAAATATCGTCGAATAACTTCGACCCCCGCTCGTCGTAGAAGTACTTACTCGGCAGTGTTTTCCGAGGCTGTGAAAGCCCGTGAACCACATCTTCAAGCATCGTGTGACGAGCGGCCTCAGCTGCCGGAGTTGTCGTCGCTATCGTCATTTACTAACTGTCCCTCGATATCAATCGCTAAAGTTGCAGAATGCAACATGCGGATCGGTGAACACTACACGGGCTGAGGCCATTATGTCGCCGTATGGTGTGATTGTTCATGTCTATCGCGGTTAGCAGCCTGAAAAGTCAGATGCACACGAATTCACAACGGCGCGTGGCGTGAATAGTTCACCACCCCGCACCTAACTCGAACTTACCCGCATCAGAATGAACAGTGTTTAAAAAATACGAGATTTACTGAGAACGCCCATTGGCGGTACCACGAAATCCAAAATGGGAGAAAAGCCTGATGGTTAAAGCGCTGTTCAACGGGACGGTTGTTGCCGAGACCGAAGATTACGAAGTCGTAGAAGGCAACGTGTACTTCCCGCCCGAGTCAATCAAGCAGGAGTTCTTCTCTGACAGTGGTTTGCACACCGCATGTCCGTGGAAGGGACTGGCGAGCTATTACTCGGTGACAGTCGATGGTCAAGAGGCGCAAGACGTTGCCTGGTATTACCCGCAGCCCTCGGATGCCGCAAGCAACATCAAAGACCACGTAGCGTTTTACCAGCAGGTTGTAATAGAAGGCTGAAAATCCGGCTGGCTAGGCATTCTGCGAAAGCTCATCAGCTACTAGCTGCTCGATATGCCCGGACCACGCAAAAGCGCCCGTACTTCACCTACCGTCATCCTGAACTAGATTCAGGACCTCGGACCAGTACGAAGTACCTGTCCAGCCAGTATCGCCGCCTGCACCGCGACCACAACGTCGCTAACTCAGCATGCCCTTCAGTTTCCCAAGCAATCCCGCCCGTTTCGGTCGAAGATTTTCAGCGATGAAATCAACCGTCTCGGGTGCGCCGCTAAGTACGAGCCCTTTCCACTTCCGTATCCGACCGTACGTAGCCGAATCATTCGCATAGTCTCGGCCCCATCCTTCGAATTCTGTGAACATTCGATTCGAATCAAGAGTCAACACTTTAGCGCCAGCCTCTCTGGTTAACAGAGTTCCTGCCGCAAAATCCCAGGTGAATGCAAAACCTGTAATCGAATACTGCATCGACCCACGCGCCACCATGAATTGCTCGTAACAAGAGCTGCCGCCGTCTCGAATTTCACCAAGATGTCCTTCTAGCGGCTTTTGCACATCAAACGCCCGGCTGAACCACCTCGGGACAGCCGAATGGACACCAGCGACAGGTGCACCCGACTCGCTCGGGGAATGCACGCTCATTTTCGAATCGCCTATCCAGGTGCCGTTACCTAGCCGGGCATGCATCAACAGATTGCGATCTTCGTTAGACCAGGGAATCCACATTGCCGCAGCCACCGGAACGCCTCGGTAGAGCGCTGCCACAGACACCGCATGGATCAGCGACGAGTTCACAAAATTGGTTGTGCCATCGATAGGATCGACCACCCACAGCCAATCAGCGGCTGGCGGCTCTTCATCTGGCGGATCTTCTTCGCCAAGCAGCATGTGGCCGGGGCAGGTCTCCGCCATGATATCGGCGATCAGACGCTGGCTCGACTTATCGACATCGGTCACAAGATCTTTGCCCGGTTTGTCGCCTTTTTGGAATATCTCAAGAATCCCACCAAAGCGGCTCGCCACCATTGCACCGGCCTCACGAGCTGCCCTGATTACGGATTCTTCGACGTGTTCGAGTACAGAGCCGGGAATCGCCTGTGGCGACTCATATGTTGGCGATTCGGTCAATCTATTGCGACTCCAAGTCCGTAATACAGTCAGTACCGGAAAACCCGAATGGGTACGCGGCATAATCCAGGCGGGAATATTTTGCGAAATTTGATTCCCGCCTACTCCCGACACTCCGGTAAGATTCTACGTGCAAGTTTGAATGCGGATAGCGGGAATGTCTCGCTCCACGCCACGAGGTACCGAGTTTGAGTTCACGTACACCTACAACCCGAAAATTTCATAAAGACCGTGGCCTAGTAGCTCGCATGTACTTCACCATGGCGATGCTTGGAATACTTTACGCGGTATTCGCTCTATTCCTGCTCGGGGCTGGAACGCCGATCATATTCATCCTGCCCATCATCGGGGCCATATTCATAGTTCAGTACTTCATGTCCGACAGGCTCATCCTGATGTCGACCGGAGCCAAAACGGTTTCTGAAGAACAAGAACCTGCTCTGCACAAGATGATCAAAACGCTCGCTGATCGATACGAAATGCCAATGCCCAAAGTCGCAGTTATCGACACTGCCATTCCGAACGCATTCGCCACGGGACGTAATCCTAAAAACTCCCTCGTAGCCGTCACGACTGGAATCCAGCAACGGCTTAATGAACGAGAACTCCAGGCAGTCATCGGTCACGAACTTGCTCACGTTGCCAATCGCGATATGCGAGTACTGGCAGTCGCCAACTTCCTCGTGACTCTCACAAGTTTCCTCATGACAATGCTCTTCTGGAACATGCTCTTCGGAGGCATGGGAGGTCGCCGCAACAACAACGGCGGCGGCATGATGATGGTCTACCTCGTCACAATAATCGTTTACTTCATCGGCCAACTACTCGTTCTCGCACTCACCAGATACCGTGAATACGGAGCTGACCACACCGGGGCAGAAATATCTGGTGATCCCGGCGCACTTGCCGACGCTCTCGAAAAAATCAGCGGAACGGTAGCCAACATTCCCGACAAAGATCTTCGAAAACTCCAAACGGCAAATGCATTCTTGATAATCCCTGCAGCGCTGAAGGGCCAGGGGTCGATGAATCTGTTCTCAACGCATCCACCATTGCAAGAGCGAGTCAAACGTCTACGAGAGCTCGAGCAGCGCATGCGCTACGGGTTGCGATAGGTATGGGAATTTTCGGCGGAAGCAAAACTCCAAAAGACGACTGGTCGGCGATGTCGACCGTAATCAAGGCTGAAGCCAAGCTTCAGACACTCGGCGAAATAACACCGTCGAGGCGCGCAGGCGTGATCTATCGAAACAGCGACGACAATGCGTTTCTCGGCAGTATCGAATCAGAGCTCAAATCGATTCTGTACGTCGGCGATGGTGCAACCAAAACGTCGTTCGAAGTTGAGGACGACGATCGCGGGATGAGGTGGATCGTCCTCGAAGACGGGAATTTTAGCGATCTTGTCTCCAGCGTTTACACAGTCGGAAACGCCATCAATATGAATGACGGCGCCGACAATCTGCTCGCTGCCGTGTTCGAGTTGTACTTCACTGGCACCGTTGAAGACAACACGTATCGTTCAGGAACCCGCACGTACTGGATATACCGATACGACCGTAAAGCCTTCTATCCGTTCGTTCCTACCGGCGAAAACGAAGGCGAGCGAGATCGACCGACAGAGGCGCGACTGGGTATGGATCTGCGAGAACACGGTCTTACAATCGAAAAATCTCTCACGGAATGGATGGGACTCTGGGGCATACCGTTCTAGTGACCGTGCATTCGTCGCCGTTTTTCAATCTTGGCTTGATATCGCGAGCCGTTCAGAGTCGAGCTAATTCCTCTGATGAGTAAGCAACCTCAGGTCGCGCTCTTGGTCCCACCGGGTGAAGAACCACAGCCATTTATTGCGGCAATCGAGCATGGCGAGGGTCAGGCAGTTCTGATCGAGCTATCCGACGATCTCCCTGAAAACACTGGAGGATTACTGGTCGCAGGCAATGGAGCATTTGATCAAGCTGAGAAAGTCCCTCAAGCCCTCACACAGGCAATAGAGAATGGTTCACCAGTACTCGGTATCGGCTGGGGCATGCACGCCCTGAACGTCGCGCTCGGCGGTCTCCGCCCCGTGAGAGTTGAAGGCCACGGCAACCCGACACATGCACCTACCAAGCACCCGCTGTTCATGGCTCCGGGTGGCAAAGTCGGCTACACCATCGCCGGATCCGGATGGGTCACCGTTCCGTCCGCCCACACGCACGGTCTTCTACCAGCTCATGTAGCTGATGGGATCCTCGCTTCCGTATATGCCGAAGATCAGGTGGTTGAGGCCATAGAGAAGCCAGGGCGTGAATGGTTGATAGGCGTTCAATGGCCCGCTCACCTCACAGATCGCACTCCGAAGGGGTTCGATAGCCTGCTGCTCGCCCTTGTTGAACGCAGCGAGCAGTAAAGCCGGGTTTTAAGCTTGTCTCGCGTGCGTGCCCGCGTGCGACACGCGCACGTTGCGCGTACGCATGGGAAAGCGTAGTGTTGAGGTATTAAATTTCGTTCTGCGCGCCAGTTCAGAACGCACCCCGGAATAAACATCACCCTAGCTGGAGAAATTAATGGTCAATAGCAGCGACCTCGGCGACATTCGGCCAATTGGTATTGAAGATGAGATGAAAGCGTCTTATCTGGACTACGCGATGAGTGTCATCGTGTCCAGAGCGCTTCCAGATGTCAGGGACGGTCTCAAGCCTGTCCAACGACGCATCCTCTACGCAATGCACGATCAGGGCATGCGACCTACATCTTCATACAAAAAGAGCGCACGTCTCGTTGGTGAAGTGCTTGGTAAGTACCACCCGCACGGCGACCAGTCGGTATACGACGCACAGGTGCGCACGGCACAGCCGTTCTCGCTGCGTTATCCGCTGGTAGACGGACAGGGCAACTACGGCTCTGTCGATGGCGATCCTGCAGCTGCAATGCGCTACACCGAGTGTCGCCTCTCATCGATAACCGAAATGATGCTCGGTGATATCGATCGAGACACCGTCGATTGGGGCGAGAACTTCGACCAGTCGCTAAAAGAACCGACTGTGCTCCCGGCACGACTCCCCGCACTGCTTGTAAACGGCGCTTCCGGTATTGCTGTGGGAATGGCGACCAACATCCCGCCACACAACGTGACCGAAATCTGCGAAGCGATCGTTCATCTAATTGGTCATCCCGACGCCTCTGTCGATGACCTAATGAAGTACGTTACCGGTCCCGACTTCCCAACAGGTGCACACATCTGGGGCCAGGAAGGCATCCGCAACGCATACGTGACAGGTCGCGGTCGAGTGATGGTTCAGGCCGATCATAAAGTCGAAGACATGGCACGCGGCGAACGTAAACGAATCGTATTCAACGAGATTCCGTTCCAGGTCAACAAGGCAAACCTCGTCGCCAAAATCGCTGATCTCGTCAAGTCCCGCAAGATCGAAGGCATCAGCGAAGTACGAGACGAATCAGACCGTAAAGGAATGAGAGTCGTTCTCGAGCTTCGCCGTGGTGCTCACGTCGCCGTGGTACTGAACAATCTCTACAAGCACACGAACCTGCGAAACTCGTTCTCGGTAAACATGATCGCTCTTGTCGACGGCACTCCGAGGGTGCTGACGCTGAAGCAGTCACTACGCCACTACATCGACTTCCGGGTTGAGGTAGTACGAAGGCGTGCCGAGTTCGACCTGAAGAAAGCCAAGGCACGTCTCCACGTGCTCGAAGGCCTGCGGATCGCGATCGACAACCTCGATGAAGTGATCAGACTCATTAGAGCGTCGGCCGATGTTGATGAGGCTCGTACGAGCTTGATGAACGCATTCGACCTGTCGGAAATTCAGGCGCAAGCCATTCTCGACTTGCAACTCCGCCGCCTGGCAGCACTTGAACAAGCGAAGATCGAGAGCGAATACAACGAACTTCTCGTACTTGTTTCAGAACTTGAAGAACTCCTCGGCGATAGCGCCAAGGTTCTTGGGGTCGTCCGTAAAGAGACACACGAGCTCAAGCGCAAGTACGGTGACGAACGCCGCACCGAAGTGCACCCGGAAGAACTCGGCGACTGGCGCCGGGAAGACACCGAGCCGCACGAAGATGTCGTTATTACGCTCAGCCGCAACGGCTACGTAAAACGGGTGACGCTCGACACGTACAAAAAGCAGCACAGGGGCGGCAAGGGAGTCCGTGGTCAACGTATGACCAAAGAGGACGATGTCACGCCGCACCTCCAGATCGCCGACACCCACGACTATCTCCTGTTCTTCACCGATCAGGGCAGGGTGTTCGCTTCAAGAGTGTTCGAACTGGCTGCGGATCAATCGCGAAATTCTCGTGGCACACCTGTGCAAAACCTTGGATTCAACATGGAACCCCGAGAAGAAGTTCAAGCTGTTGTCGCAGTCGCAAGCTATCTCGAAGATACGTATCTGGTGATGGCTACCAAGCACGGCCAGGTGAAACGAATGCACCTGCCGTTGCTCCGCAACATGAACCGCAGTGGTCTCCGCTGTTTCAATCTGAAAGGCGATGACGGCCTGATCGGGGCAGTGCTCGCCGACGACGATGAAGATGTAATTCTCGTCTCAAAAGAAGGCATGTCCATTCGGTTCAAGTCCTCAGAAGTCCGGGCACGACAGCGTGCTGCGGGCGGAATGAAGGGCATGACCGTACAGGCCAAGGACGAAATTGTTTCGATGAACGTTGTCGATGACGAGGGCTACCTGCTCATCGTCAGCCAAAAGGGCTACGGCAAACTTTCTCTCCTGCGGCACTACACTCAGCAACGACGCGGCGGTAAAGGCCTGATCACTCTCAAGGTCACGCCCAAGACCGGTAAAGTCGCTGACTCAGCCGTAGTAAGTGAAGAAGTTCGAACCGATTCAACCGGCAAGCTCGTGCTAGTCAGTGAAAAGGCGCAGGTGATTCGCACGAACTTGGGCGAGATCAGGTCGACAGGCCGAATCGCTCAGGGTGTGAAAATTCAAGTGCCGGATTCAGGTGACAGAATTTCTGCCATTCGAGTAATCGCTGAACGACGAGAAGCCGGTACCGAGATCGATCCGTCAGCGCTCGAAAACGGAAATGGCGACGGTGATTCGGACGACGACGATGCTTCAATCGAAGACGCAGTCTCAGTGGTCTCCGATGAGGAAATCACTGACGACTCGCCAGAAGCACCAGAGTCAGACGACGACTAACCGCTAGTTCTTCTACAGAACAATCGACCGGGCTGCCTCGAAATTTCAGGGCAGCCCGGTCTGGGTTAACGGGTGTGATCGGGTGAGTTCCATCGAAAACATGCATGGAACCCCCATCTATCACGCAAAGCACCTTGGTTGGAGGTGAAAAAGAGATCCAAGACGCTCAGAATTAGCAAATGCTCACGGCAATTGGCTCGTTCGCTGTTCGGCGAAAATACACAGTCCTCGCTGTATGGATCATCGTGATCCTCGCAGCGCTACCGTTCGCTCCCCGTGCGCAGGAATTTCTCAAGCCCGGCGGATTTTCGAACGAGTCGTTCCCGTCCGTACAAGCAAGAAAAGTACTGCAGGAGCGGCTCGAACTAACCACGCTGACCGTCGACTTCGTCTTCTCCCATCCCGATTGGTCGCCGTTCGATCCGCGCTTCACAAGCGCAGTCGAGAGCGCCGTTGAAGGACTTACCGATCACGATGAAATCTCCCATGTCACGACTCACATGGACGACCCCCAACGGGCATCGTCAGTAAGCAACACAGTCCACGTTTCAGCCGGGCTGACAATAGAGTTGGACCAATCGCTCGAGTTCCTCGACATCGTTACCGCTGAAGTCGACCCCGGACCACTCGACCTGATCATCACCGGTGGTCCCGCGCTCTATCGCGATATCTCACTCGCCAGCGAACGTGATCTCAGACGCGGCGAAACCGTGGCATTCCCGATCGCCACACTGGCGTTGCTGCTCGTATTCGGCACGCTAGTAGCGGCGATCTTGCCCGCAGCCGTTGGCGGAGGAGGAGTGCTGGTCGGGCTGGCGCTCGTCTTCTTCATGTCGCAGGGCATCGATATGTCGGTCTTCGCCTTGAACATCGTCAGCTTGTTAGGCATCGGTATTGGGATCGACTATTCGCTGTTCTACACATCGAGATTTCAGGAAGAACTTCGAAAAGGCAAAGCCGTCGATGACGCCGTAATCAGTGCTCACTCCCATGCCGGAAAAGCGATCCTGTTCTCCGCCGTCACGAGCCTGATCGGATTGCTCAGCCTCCTTGCGTTCGACGTGATGATGCTGCGTTCCGTTGGAATTGGCGCAGTGGCGGTGATATTCGCAGCACTGCTTGCGGCACTCACCCTCATGCCAGCAATTCTCGCCATTCTCGGACACCGCGTGAATCGCTTCAGGATCATTCCGTCCCGAAACTCCAAATCTGGCAAACAGTTCAGCTTCTGGGTCCCGCTATCGAACTGGGTTATGAAACGACCGTGGCTCGTCCTGATCCCCACTTCCACCGTACTCGTACTACTCGCAGTGCCCGCATTGTCGATGCGACTCGGCACCGTGGACGCCACGATCCTCCCCGATTCGCTCGAATCTCGGCAGGGCTTCGATGTGCTCAGAGAAGAATTCGGATTCGCCCTCCAAACGATCATCCCGGTAGCGTATACATTTGGCGAAATTGGTGGCGAAATTGGTGCTGCTCCCAACAACGAATCAACGAACCCGTTCGCCCGACCAAACCTCGAGCGAGCGTACGACATCGGCCGTGAGCTTGAGCGACTCGAAGGCGTGACGCAGGTGACAAGCATCGTCAATCTCGATCCCACGTTCGGACCCGACCAGTACGAACTTCTCTACCAGCACCCCGAATCAATAACAGACGTCACCGCCTCAAAAATCGTCCGAGAGTCTGTCCGCCCCGGCGCAATCCTGTTTCTAGTACACAGCGACCTCCACCCCTTCTGGCCCGAAACTCGCCAGCTGGTAACCGAAATCCGAGCGTTGATTCCGCCCGATTCCACCACCGGAGGGCAGCTCCACGTGAACGGTGGCGCTAGCGAAATCACCGATATTGTGAACGCCCTCTACGGAAAATTCCCCTACATCGTCGGCGCAGTCCTGATCGTCACCTATCTGTCCCTCATGCTGCTCTTCCGGTCGGTCATCCTTCCTCTAAAAGCCGTCGTGCTAAACGTGTTATCGATCCTCGCAAGCTACGGCGCACTCGTGTTCGTTTTCCAGCAGGGGCATTTCAACGGGATCCTCAATTTCGAAGCAATGGGTGTGATCGAAGCAACCCTTCCTATCCTTCTCTTCGCGATTATTTTCGGACTTAGCATGGACTACGAAATCTTCCTGCTATCCCGGGTCGCCGAAGCTTATGAACGCACCGGCGACAATGTTGCAAGCGTCGCCGAGGGACTCCAGCGGAGCGGCCTGATAATCACCGGCGCTGCGTCGATCCTGATCATCGTCGCCGCCAGCTTCGTGCTCGCCGACGTCGTTGTCGTGAAGGCCATCGGCCTCGGCCTCGCGATCGCGATCTTCGTAGATGTCACATTAGTGAGAGCACTTGTCGCCCCCGCAATAATGCGAATCGCCGGACCCTGGAACTGGTGGCTACCGGGTTGGCTCGATCGGATTCTTCCGGAGGTGAAGCACGATGCTTAATCGCCGGATGATCGCGCTGACAGCTCTCTCCGTATTTCTCGTAACCTTCGCAGCTTGCGTAAAATCCGCTGAGCCTCGCGAAATCCCGACCGGCGCAACGCCCGACCCCACTGCGACGCCCGCTCCCATATCGTTCCCGCAGGACGAGATCGCCCACGATTCACGCCTCGAGTGGTGGTACCACTCCGGTCATCTGGTCTCGGAGTCGGGTAGAGAGTTCGGCTTCCACTTCGTCGTGTTCAAATCAGACGACGGATTCGGTGAGCCAAACATCGTCGCGCAACTCGGCATTCTCGATGTAGAAACCGGCGAACACTATGAAATGTCACGTGCCGATTCCGGGCCACTCGAATTGCAGACCGACTCGCTTAGACTGGGAATCGCAAACTGGTCGTACTCCACTTTGGCAGGACTGAGTCAACAATTCTTCGATGCGCGGTCAGAGAACGTTTCACTATCGTTGAAGATGATCGACGATGGCTCTGTCATGCTCCACAACAAGACGGGCTGGCTGCCCACTGAAGCCGGAGCGACTTACTACTATTCATGGCCCCGACAAAAGGCACTGGGTGAACTAACGCTCAATGGGGAAATATTCAAAGTTCGAGGCACATCGTGGTTCGACCACCAGTGGGGCGATTTCTTCGTCGTAGGAAAACCGGCCGGCTGGCAGTGGTTCGCCCTGCAACTCGAAGATGGCGGATCGCTAATGATCACCGAATCACGAGGTATCGACGGCAAGATAGCCGACACCTACGGCACGTACATGTCGCCCGACGGCGCAGTAAAACATCTCCAGAGCGATATCGATGGAATCGACCTCGTTATTAACGGCGAGTGGACCAGCCCAGCCACCGGCGCAACCTATCCCTCAGGCTGGACGCTCGCCATCGAGTCGCTTGCCATCGACTTCATCCTGATTCCGGCCGCAAACGACCAGGAAGTGCAGGGCGGACTGCCCGCGGCTTCAACCTACTGGGAAGGCAAAGCCTGGGTATCCGGGAACCAAAACGGGGTCCCTATCTCAGGCGATGCGTATGTCGAGTTGTCGGGATATGTTGACCCTGAACCAGTTGAGTGGATGCAGCGATAATTCCTAGCCGTCTATAATCTCGCCACCGTAGCCCAGTTAGTAACGGTTATTAGCGCTCAAAAGGACGACCGGTTTGCAGACTGCTGAATCTATTAGTGAAATGTATCGCGACGCATGGTCGAGATTCGCCACCGGCGTAACCGTGATCACCACGGTTGAACCCGATGGTAAAACCCACGGTATGACTGCCAGCAGCGTCACATCAGTCTCGCTCGACCCGCCGCTGGTCCTTGTCGTTATCGGAGAAGAACGTCAGTCCCACGGACTGATCGAATCGACGGGGCGTTTCGGGATAAGCATCCTCGATGCCGGGCAGACCGATATCGCCACGCACTTTGCGACGCCCCCTGAAAAACGAAGTGACCTCGACCCGAAGCACCTTTCCAAAATCTCTGGCACTCCGGTCATCGCCAGTGCCATAGCCGTCATGGATTGCAAGGTGACGGCCGCCCACAAGGCGGGCGACCACACGGTTTACATTGGTCAGGTCGAAGCCATCGACGTCGGAGCAGGCGATCCGCTGGTCTGGTTCCAACGTCAGTTTGGCGGCTTCACCGATCAGTCTTCCAACAGCGATTACAAGTAGGTTTACCCGTGCGAATAGCCGCTATTTCTGTCGCTCCAATGTTCCCTGACTACGTAATTGGTGGCTCTCAGAAGATTCTTTCCGATATCGCCATCGGCCTGAAAAACCGAGGTCACGAACTTCAAATCTGGTGCACCGGGACCGAAACGCACGAAGGTGATTTCGATCTGTCCGGGGTAACAGTTCACCCCGATCTTCAGCTGCGAGGATCGTTCCCGGCAACACACCAGGTCTCGCCCACAGCGCTCGCTCAAACTGCCGAAGTCCTCAAGGAAGCCGCCGATTGGGCAAATCGGCTGTACCTACACGCCGATGCCGTCTACTTGCGCCAAGCTATCGAAGGCTCGCAGATCGTACGATCGATCCACGACTACGTATACGAAGAAGCGCTGCTCTCAACGCTCTTGCTCCCTGCCGACACGACAATCGTTCCCAGCGAATATCTAAAAAACTGTGTCGAAGCGACCGTTGCTCTCACTGGCAAAAAATCGATCGAACCGGTTCTTGTAATACCAAATGGTGTGCAAGTGCCAGATTCTCTCCCTGCCCCCGCGTTGCCAACTGGAATAGACGCTCGCGCCGAAAACGATCTAATACTTCTATCCCCGCACCGACCTGAATCGACGAAAGGAATTAGCGAGGCGATCTCCACCGCTGTTGAAGTCCAGCGACTTGATCCGGTACGAAAAGTGAGACTGCTGATTCCGGCGTACGCGCCCGAAGCTAATCTCGATGACGCTGTCGAATCCGGCGAAAAGATAGCGCAACTGGCCGCAGAATTGGGTGCCGGAAATATCGTCGAACTCCACGGCTGGCTGAGCCCAACCGATATGCCCGGATACTACGCAGCAGGCGACGTAACCATGTGTCTAGGATCGTTCGTCGAGTCGTTCGGTCTGGTGCCTATCGAGTCGGTCGCAAGCGGCACCCCCGCAGTCTGCGCCCGAGTTGGAGGGCTCAGAGAGTTCGCCGATGTCAATGGAATCACTCTGGTGCCCTATGGCGATATCGATGCAAATGCACGGGCGGTGCTGGCTGCAGCATCAACCGCTTCAGAAACGATCGAATCAGGCCGCACCCGCATTGCAGAAAAATACTCAGCGGAAACAATGATTTCCGAATTTGAATCGATAATCACTCGCACACTCGGCGACCAGAGAAAGATCACCAACTCCAGCAATAGTCGTCTGGCTCTCGCACCGTGGTGTGATCTTCAGGGTGATCGTATCTACGACGACTACGCCGCTGAGGCTCGACGAAAATTCCCCGAACTAACCAGAGCGTTGCAACAAGGCGACGGATTCGTGCAATCCGACCCGCTCCTACTGTCGGCGAACCTGGACGCAGAGGTCAGATACGCGAGAGAAAGCGGATTCCTAATCCCAGAATTCATTTTCGAATAGACAACTAGCCGACGTAGCTGCGGATCTTGATCGTTTCTGAAACACGAGAAATCGCCACATCGAATGCAGCGTCTCGTAACGACCCGCCGTTACGATCGGCCTGCGCCTTCGTAACGTCATACGCCTCGTTCATCTTCTTATCTAGCTCTCTGTTCACCCGATCAAGCTCCCAACTGAAAACCTGAATATTCTGAGCCCACTCGAAGTACGAAGCGACTACTCCACCCGCGTTGGCGAGAATATCGGGAACGACAATCTTCCCCGCGGCCACGAGAATCTCGTCGGCTGCTGAAGTCACCGGCCGATTAGCGCCCTCAACGACTATCTTCGCCCTCACGCCGTCGGCGTTTTGTGCTGTGATCACATCTTCGATTGCTGCTGGAATCAGAACATCGCAATCCAGCGAAAGCAACGCGTCGTTGTCCAGATTGTCAGCATCATCAAAATCCGACACCGTTCCGCCATCGAGAACGATCCGTTCCAGCGCAGCTATATCGAGCCCTGCCGTGTTGATAATTGCACCATCGACGTCCGACACTGCAATCACCTTTGCGCCGTTCTCTGTCATCGTTCTCGCCGCCGCTGCGCCCACAGCTCCGAATCCCTGCACAGCTACAGTGCTCTGCTCCGGCGTAGACCCCGCGTCAACAATCGCCCGGCAACCCACGACGGCTGCCCCACGACCCGGAGCATCGTTCCTGCCAAGCGATCCACCGAGTTCGATTGGCTTCCCTGTAACAATCCCCGGTGTGTGCCCATGAATCGATCCATACGCATCCATAATCCACGCCATCGTTTGGGCATTTGTCCCAAGATCGGGCGCTGGAATATCCCGGTTAACCCCAAGAACGTGGTGCATGCTCATCGTGTAACGGCGCGTCAGGCGATTCAACTCGCTCGTAGAAAGTTCTCTCGGGTTTACCGAAATGCCTCCCTTTGCACCGCCAAACGGCACATCGGCAAGCGCTGTTTTCCACGTCATAAGCATCCCGAGCGCCCGAACGTGCTCTAGATCAGCGTTAGGGTGATACCTAATTCCACCCTTATACGGACCCCGAGCTGCGTTGTGCTGCGATCGGTAACCCTTGAATACTCGAACATTGCCATCATCCATCCGAACCGGCAATCCAACTTGGATTTCACGCCATGGTTCGACTAGAACTTCGCGCATGTCGTCTTCAAGTCCGAGATTGCGCACCGCACCATCGATACTGGCGATCGTTCCATCGAGCATTGAACTGTCTTGTGCCACGGTATGACTCCTGTCGGACGCTCTTAGATTGTGGTTCTTATCCCCGAGAATGTGGATTCAAGGCAAATGTAGGGGTAAATCTGCCAAAATTGAAATTGACCATGCGCTGCGTTCCTACTTAGAATAGTTAGGTTGGGCAACGAACGGATGAGACACGAATGACTACAGATTACGCAATTATCAACACAGGTGGGAAGCAGTACCGAGTTCGCGAAGGCGATACGGTGGCTGTCGAAACCCTCATAGGCGAAGTCGGATCCGACTTCACATTTGACCGAGTCCTTATGACTTCAGTAGGCGGCACCCTCAGTGTTGGCGCCCCTGACGTAAAGGGTGCCACGGTCGTAGCTGAAATTTCTGAGCACGGCAAAGCCGACAAAGTAATTTCGCTTCGATACAAGAACAAGACACGCCAGCGCGTCAAACGTGGTCACCGACAGAACTTTACGTCGGTACTCATCAAGTCGATTTCGGCGAAATAGTTCACCCCTGCATCTCTGCAGAAGACTGGAACATCTAAATGGCACATAAAAAAGGTGGCGGGACGTCCCGCAACGGTCGCGATAGTGCAGGCAAACGCCTTGGCGTGAAGGCCTTCGCCGGCGAGTCAGTTACCGCTGGTGCGATCATTGTTCGACAGCGTGGCACAAAATTCCACGTTGGCAGCAATGTAGGCATTGGGCGCGACCACACCATCTACTCACTAGTCGATGGTCATGTTCGTTTCGACTACGCTCGCAAAGACACCAAGCGAGTTAACGTCGATCCTGTAACTTCCTAGTCAGGAAACAAATATATGAAAGCCAATACACACCCGAACTACCACAAATCCGCCACAGTAACCTGTGCATGCGGCAACACGTGGGAAGTTGGATCAACAAAAGATAACCTGCGGACTGAAATCTGCAGCCAGTGCCACCCGTTCTGGACCGGCGAGCAACGTATCGTCGACACCGAGGGCCGTGTCGAGCGCATGATGCGTCGATACAACCTCGGCGGCTCCGACGACAAGAGCTAAATCGAAAAGGGGCGCCAATCGGCGCCCCTTTTTTAGTTCCACCCAAATAACAAGCGCACTACCAACACAGCATTTGCAAAAACGTCCAGTTTTATACGGCGGCCAGGCGATCATCGAAGGTGTGATGATCCGGGGACAGAGCCGTGCTGCTCTAGCAGTACGCCGTCCCGATGGCGTCATCATCCGTCGATCGATCCCACTCGAAAATTGGGCGAACTCATCGCTCCGCAACATCGCACTCGTCCGCGGAGTTCTCGTTCTCCTCGAAACACTGCTGGTCGGTATGAAATCGCTTACGATTTCGGCCAATGAAGCTGCCAGCGATGAAAACCCGGAAGAAGACCAACAGCTTTCATCAGTCGCAATGGCGACTCTGCTTGGAGTCTCGCTCGTACTCGGAATCGTAATTTTCTTCCTGATCCCGGTATTCGTTTCTAGACTTATCGAAAACGCCGGAGCTAATGACTTCTACGCAAATCTGGTCGAAGGTGGAATTCGACTTGGCCTGTTTATTGGTTACGTCTGGCTGATCGGCAAGATGAACGATATCAAGCGTGTGTTTGGCTACCACGGTGCTGAGCATATGGTCGTCCATGCCCACGAAGCGGGTGAACCGCTAACGGTAGAGTCTGTCCGGCGCTTCCCGCCCGCACACCCACGCTGCGGAACGTCGTTCCTGATGACCGTCGTTCTCGTGTCGATCATCATGTTCATGTTCTTCCCACGTGATCCGTTCTGGTTCCTTATCGTTTCACGGATCATCCTGGTTCCTATCATTGCTGGAATCAGCTACGAGTTCATCCGCTATGCGGGTACCCACCAGAGCAACATCTGGATTCGACTGTTCAACGCGCCGAACCTGCTTCTTCAGGATCTAACCACACGTCCGCCCGACGAAGGAATGATGGAAGTAGCCATCACAGCGATCGAGTACGCCATCGCCATAGATGAAGAACGGGCAACCCCGAGCGACGACAAATCACAACTGTCATCTGATCCGTTCGAACCGCTCAATGGCACGCCCGCCGCAACTGCCGCTCCACCCACTGAACCGTCTTCAACCGCCCCGGGCGACTAACCGCGCCTTTCAGCGAGCACTTCCCAGACCTTATCCGCAGGCATTTCGAGCGACGCCAGCAGCACCATGCAGTGGTACAACAGGTCGCCCATTTCGTTGGCGACATCGTCTTGAGTCTGGCTCACCGACGCAATCGCGGTCTCACCCGCCTCTTCGACAATCTTCTGGGCGATTCGACCCGTGCCACTCTCCATGAGTTCAACGGTGTACGAACCCTCAGGCTTCTCGGAAACACGTTGGTTGATCACATCGAGAAGTTCCTGAAGAACGCCAGGACCGAGCTTTTCAGCAGATCCGTCTGCCTCGAGCAACGCCGTGTCGAGCACTGCAGTATCGAAACATGATTCGGCACCTGTGTGGCACGCCGGTCCTACCGGATTTGCCCTCACGACAATCGCATCGCCATCGCAATCCTGCTGAACCTCAACCACCTTCAGGAAATTCCCGGAAGTTTCGCCCTTGTGCCACAGTTCCTGCCGACTGCGAGAGTAAAACCACGCATCAGGACCTTCGAGAGTCTTCTTGAGTGCCTCTTCGTTCATGTACGCGTGCATCAAAATCCGACCGGAATCGGCATCTTGAACTATTGCTGCAAGCAACCCGCGATCGTCGAACTGAATCATTTCGAACTTCCTCGTGCGTGGTTTTCAATTGAGATGACATTCGTCTATCTCAGAGTTAGTGAACGGCTATCTTGACGATATCTGATGGTACGACACAAGCGTCGCCATGAGCCAACGCGAACTTCTTGCGATCTACCCGCCGATATGTTCGAGTATCCCCGAAAGCTCCCGCAGGTCGGTTATCTCGATATCGGGCTCCGGCTCCCGATCGACAGGTTCATCGTTGCGGTTGATCCATACGGTCGTCGCACCTGAGCGAAATCCACCAAGTACGTCATCAAAAAGCTTATCGCCCACGTACCAGATCTTCGCCGGATCAGTCTCAAGTCCCGCGTACAGATGCTCGAAAGCAGCGAGTGCTGGCTTGTAGACCTGCGCCGACTGCGAACTGGCTATGAAATCGAACTCAAGCCCTGCACCCGAAAGGAGAGGTAGAAGCCCTTCATCATCGGCATTGGAAAATACGCCTAGCTTCACCCGACCCTTAAGCGAGTTTAACGCCTCGACAGTCTCGGGAAATATCGGGCGATCTGTCATGTGCAGTGCAGCGCGATCCCCGGCTAACTTAGCGTCTCCGGCAAACTCGATATCGTCGAACACCTGCTGAAAGCACTCAGTCCACGCCTGTCGATACGACTTGAAAGGGGGGCTATCGAACGGCCGGCCAAGATCGGTACGAATCTTGCGAAAGTTAACTTCGTACTTCTTCCACCGGGTCCAGAACTCATCAGTATCCAGAGGAATGTCCTGCGCCTCGATGATCTCGGCGAAACTGCCCTTCCAGCCGTCGTGGTTATTCAAAAACAGCGTGTCGTAGCAGTCGAACGCTATCGCCTCGGGCAACACAGGCTCCCCGGATCTCAAAGTTACTGCCAACGACTAGACCTCCCGCATCGGAATGCCGCGCTCGGCAAGATACGATTTGACCTCGGAAACACGTAGTTCGCCGAAGTGGAAAAGCGACGCCGCAAGCACGGCGTCCGACTTGCCCTCAACGAGCGCGTCATAGAAATGATCGAGTTCTCCGGCACCACCGCTTGCGATTACCGGTACCGTCACTGAATCGGAAATCACCGAAAGCAGCTCATTGTCGTAACCGGTTTTCTGCCCATCAGCATCCATGCTCGTAACAAGCAGTTCACCAGCGCCAGTCTCGGTCGCAAGCCGTGCCCATTTCACTGCATCGAGGGCAGTAGGGCGGCGGCCCCCGTGCGTGTAGACCTGCCACATCGCTTCCGCCGGAACGGTGCCAAAACCTTCGAGCTCGGCAACAACCGGATCATCCACTCGCTTCACGTCCATCGCCAGTACGACACACTGCGACCCAAATTCTTTAGCGCAGTCTTCAATAAGCTGAGGATTGGCGACAGCCGCGCTATTGACCGCAACCTTGTCGGCTCCGGCCTCGAGCATCTGACGCATATTGTCCACCGAGCGAATCCCGCCTCCAACAGTGAGCGGAATGAATACTTCTGACGAAACCTTCTCCACCACGTCGACCATGGTGTTGCGATTGTCAGACGATGCAGTGATATCGAGAAATACGAGTTCGTCGGCACCTTCAGCGTTGTAGAACGCGGCAAGTTCCGCCGGATCGCCTGCGTCTCGAATGTCGACAAAGCTAACACCCTTAACCACGCGACCGTTATCGACGTCCAGACATGGAATGACGCGTCGCGTCAGCATCGTGGAATCTCCGGTCTACTTGCGAGCGACGATGATGTAGCGGTGGGGAGTGAGTTGTCGCGATGTCGTGGTTGTAAATCCGAGTGCCTCAACCGCCTCACGCAACTCCTGCTGAACCAGTCGCTTCGACGCAGCCGGGCCAACTTCAGGCGTGCCCTCGATCGGGAGCCATTCGACTATCGACAGCCAGCCAGATTTCTTCACAAGCCGTGCGCCCTCTTTGATCAGAGTCTTCGGGCGTTTCGCCTCGTTCAGAACGTTCGAAAATACAACCCCGTCAAGAGAACCGTCTTCCATCGGAATCTGATTCTCTTTGGAAATCACAGTTTCGATATTCCCGAGTTTCGCCAGTTCACCCTGCGTCTTGACGTGATCCAGCATCGATTGCTGGGTATCGACGGCGTAGCAAGTGCCCGAGTACAAGTACTTGGCGAGGGGTATCGAAAGCCAACCGGGACCGGAACCGATGTCAGCGACCTTCTGCTCGTGGTGGATCGGTACCAATGCGATCATCGACTGAGGGTCATAAGTTTCCTCAATCGTTGGGTGCAGCAGAGCCTGGATCTTGTCTACTGATTTTTTTGTTGGCATTCGTGTCTTTTCCGTTCAAGTAAGTCGTGCCGTTGGCAAACTAGTTGCCCGCGACTGTCATTGCATCAATCGTTTCAATGGCGCGTTTCAAGTCCAACGCACCGGAGTAAATAGCCATGCCCGAAATGGCACCTTCAACACCTAATTTCGCTAATTCGACAAGGTCATCGATAGAAGCGATCCCACCAGCCACAATTATAGGATATCGCAGGTTGTCGCCAAGTTCGGCTACCGCAGCGAAATTCGGGTGGGTCAATGTGCCGTCTCGACTTGTATCCGTGTAGATAAAACGCCGAACACCCCGTTCGACCATCTGCCGGGCAAGGTCGATAGCAGTCACATCCGATTGCTCGATCCACCCGCGCGTCTGCACCATGCCGTCTTTCGCATCGACGCCAACGATAACGTGTTCGGTTCCAACGTCTTCGACAGCCGCCTGCACTTCGTCAGGTGCCTCGATAGCAGCGGTGCCGATGATCACCCGATCGACTCCCATGTCGATCAATCGTCGCGCCTCGGCAGCACTCCGTACCCCGCCACCGAGTTGAACCGGAATATCAATCGCCTCGACAATCGCCGAAACTGCATCTGCATTCGCACGAATCCCGTCTCGCGCACCGTCAAGATCGACAACGTGCATCCGCCTGGCACCCTGATCCACCCAGCGCTGCGCAACAGCCGCGGGATCATCGTCGAACACGGTCTCACGATCGTAGTCGCCCTGAGTCAGTCGGACGCAGTGTCCGCCCCTGAGGTCTATTGCTGGCAGGATATCCATTCGTTTCGTACTACTAACTTTTAACTTTGGGTGCTCGAAGCTAAATCGAGAAAGTTTTTGTAAATCTGTAGACCCACGTCGCCACTCTTTTCCGGGTGAAACTGAGTTCCGACTACGTTGCCACGCGCAACCGCAGCGCAAATCTCAACACCATAGTTCGCGGTAGCAGCAACTTCGGCCTGTTTATCGGGAACGCAACGGTATGAGTGAACGAAGTAGAAGTGCGACCCCTGCGGGATGCCCTTGAACAGCGGATTACGGTCTGAATCGTCGCCCGTGAACTGCACCTCGTTCCAGCCCATGTGCGGAACCTTCATCGCAGAGCCAAGTTCGTCTTTCATTCCCGTCGGAATCAACCGAACGTTGCCTTCGACTAGTCCGAGCCCCGGCAATTCACCCTCTTCAGAGCTATCGAACAAAACCTGGAGCCCAACGCACACACAAAGAAGCGGTTTCCCCGAAGCTGCGAACTCTTTGACTGGATCCGCCAGATCAAGCGTATTTAGCGCGGTCATCACGGCATCACTCGCCCCGACTCCCGGCAAAACGGCAGCATCGGCCGCCGCGAGCTCGGCGGGATCGCTCGTAACGAGCGGATCCGCACCAACTTTGCGTAGCGCCTTCTCAACGCTGTGCACGTTCGCAGCACGGGTATTGAGTACAACTATGTGTGGTTTCTTACTGTTTTCAGTCATCCGATTGGTCTTAGCGAGAGATCAATAAAGCACGAAACATCAATTGTAGTTCTAAAATCATCAAACTAATGCTCACAAAGACTTTGCGCGCAAGTTTTGCGCGAAAGTCCATTTCACGCGAGAATAGTGCGCGAAACAGGGTTAGAATCCAGTTGATCAGAAACTATCGCAGCAGGAAAAATCTATGACGACCATGTCGCCAGGACGTTCGGTACCGGTAAACACAATCGAGATCACCGAAAAAGCAGCAGGCAAAGTAACGCAGTTTGCTGCTAACAAGGGCATGGAGAAATTCGGCCTGAAAGTGGCGGTCAAGGGCGGTGGTTGTTCGGGTCTGACTTATGTGCTCGATATTGTTGAAGGCCCAGAATCCGACGACAAGGTCATCTTGCAACATGGCGTCGAGGTCTACGTTCCCAAAAAGGCGTTCGTGTTTCTGGCGGGAACCGTGCTCGATTTCTCTGACGGACTAAATGGCAAAGGGTTCGAATTTGCAAACCCCAACGCTGCAAAAACCTGCGGTTGCGGAACTTCGTTCTCGGTATAAATGTTCTAGCGGTGAGTTCGAGCGAGTTCCAAAAGTTTGCAAACCCCAATTTCTACCAAAGCTGACCAAACCCAGCTAGACGCGCTCGAAAACGGCTGTGGAATATTGCTCTGGGATGCGGCGACCATCGTTCAGCACAACGGCCCCGACACGCTTGATCTGCTTCATCGCCTAACCACGAAAGAACTTCTCGGCGTTACTGAGGGGCATGCTCGACGAACTGCGCTTACATCGGACAAAGGTCGGGTAGTAGACGTGTTCCTCGTGGCGCATGTGGCAGAAAACCAGCTGCTACTGATCTCGGATTCACCCAACTCCGAGCGAATGGTGTCGGCGATTGATTACTACACGATCATCGAGGACGCCGAGCTTATCGACCTCTCCAAAACCCACACCCGTATATCGCTTGTGGGACCCAACGCTCGACGAGTAGTCGAATCGACCCTGAACACCGGCATCGAGCCCGACGCGACGGCAACCATCGCTTTCGGAGATGACCCTGTCTACATGGCTTCCGATACTTCGCGAGGGGTCGAATGGGTCGACGTGATCTATGACACAGCTATATTCAGCCGACTCGTCGGCGCGTTCGGAAATTCCGGCGGTGTCGCAGTCGACGCAGCCAATTTCGAGCTATTTCGAATCGACAAGGAAATTCCGGGATCCGATAAAGAATACGGCGAGCACGCCAACCCGATCGAAGCCGGGTTGCTTCATTTGATCGACTGGGACAAAGGCTGCTACGTCGGCCAGGAAGTGATCGCCCGTCTCGACGCCTACGACAAAGTGCAGCGGAACGTAAAAGTACTGCAGTCCAATGCCCCACTTGAAGAGGGTGCGAAATTGACTGCGGAGTCGAAGCCAGCGGGAGTCGTCACAAGCGCGTCAAAGTTGGAATCAGCAGACGGTAACTTCCTCAGCCTCGCCCTCGTCCGAAAAGCCTATCTCGACTCAGACACGGAATTCGACGCCAACGGAACCACCGCAACCGTTCGCTAGGTTGAGTGTCATCACTTCAGGCCTCGTCCGGCACCCGTCATCGCCCGACGCCCGTCATCCTGAACTTGATTCAGGATCTCGAACGCTCGCCGCGGTCTGCATGAGTTCGAAGCCATCAAGAGTGATTATTCAGCTTTGGTCGATCTTTAGAGATCCTGAATCAAGTTCAGGATGACGGGGAGCGATAGCCACTAATCGCACCGGCTTCTACTGGTGCCTGAGCGTCTCTCCGCCGTCGACCATGATCACCTGACCACGGATCATCTCAGCGTCCGTCCCGCACAGCATGGCGACCACTTTTGAAACATCGGTCGGCAGGATAGGTCGCCCAGCAGGCGTATCTCGGGACGCAATCTCTTTCACACCCAGTTCGTCTGGAAATGCGTCTATAGCGTCAGTCATCACGAACCCCGCCGAAACAGTGTTGACCGCGATTCCCTTCTCGCCCAGTTCGATTGCGAGATACCTAGTGACCGCCTCGATCGCAGCCTTCGACACCCCAACAGCAAAATAAGCGGGCAGGACCTTCGTCGAACCCGGACTTGAAAGATTAATAATCCGGCTACCTTCCGGCATCAAACGAGCCGCCGCCACCGAGAGCAACCACGGCCCGCGGGCGTTGATGTCCATCGTCCAGTCCCAGTGCTTGGCGGAAAGTTCTTGCGCCGAACGCATCACGCCAGAAGCTGCGTTGTTCACGAGAATGTCGAGTCGCCCGAACTGAGATTCGATCTTGCCAACTAGCGATTCGACAGCCGCTTCATCACCAATGTGAGCCTTGATCCGTGTCGCCTGAATACCAAGTGCTTCAAGCTCCTCCACGGTCGATTTTGCAGCTTCGTGATTCTTCAGATAGTTGATAACGACAGTTGCGCCACGCTGCCCAAGCTCAAGGGCAATCGCCTTGCCGATTCCGCGTGAACCGCCTGTAACTAGGGCCACTTTGCCGGCGAGGTTCTTATCGGTTGTGTTGGATTTGGTCAAAACTGTGCGCTCGGCACTAAATGGCCATTCCGCCGTCGACGCGGATGATATCGCCAGTAATGTACTGGGCTTCGTCGGTAGTCAGGAACACGATTGTTGGAGCAACTTCGTCCGGCTCCCCAAAGCGACCCTGCGGAATCCACGTCATTACGGTGTCACGCTGCTTGTCGGTAATATCGGCAGAAGTGGCGGTAGTGATGTAGCCCGGTGCAACGACGTTCGCCGTGATGCCACGAGTAGCGACTTCCTTTGCAATCGACTGCGTAAACCCGAACACCGCGGCTTTTGAAGCCGAGTAGTTCGACTGCCCAATGTTGCCTCGCATGCCCACAACCGACGACACATTGACGATCCGACCCCAGCGGCCTTTGACCATTCCGGGAATCACCTTGTGCGTGCAGTAGTAGGTGCCGTACATGTTCACATTCATCGTGTACTCGAACTGCTCGTCCTTCATTCTCATAAGAAGCGAGTCGTTGATTACACCGGCGTTGTTAATCAGAATCTCGATCGGACCGTGGGCCTCGACAGCCTCATCGATCATCGCCACGACGCTCTCTTTTTCTGCAACGTTTCCGCCAACAGCGATGGCCGTGCCACCGGCAGCTTGAATTTCGGCGACAACCGCTTCAGCCTCTTCGGGATGACTGTTGTAGTTGACTGCAACACGGTGACCGTTAGCGGCTAGTCGAAGAGCCGTTGCTCGTCCGATCCCGCGAGATCCACCCGTTACCAGTGCACTTCTCGGCGAATTACCGCTCAAAATATAATCCTCACGTTGCCCGTGCTACGCCGATAAAAGGCGCAATGCACACGGCAGTTAGTCACTAACTTCAGCTCTGATTCTGTCGAGTTCAGCCTGTTGGGCTTCAATAAGCCCAGTTTCCACTACAAATTTAGCAGTACCGACGGCGTTTGCTATAGCGTCAACACTGGAAGCACCGTGACCCACAATAGCAAGTCCGTTCACGCCAAGCAGCGGACCACCACCAAAAGCCTCGAGAATATTCATTCTCTCGAAGATTTCCTTGGAAAGCTTCCCGCTCTCCTCAGTCTCTCCAAGTATCTCTTTTACGTGGCTAACGATCGCATCGCCAAGACCCTCGGTCAATTTCAAAATAATGTTGCCGACGAACCCATCGCAAAGAACGACTTCGGCCTTGCTGAAAGGTAGATCGTTCGGCTCAATGTTGCCGATGAAGTTCAGGTCGGTTGAGCTAAGCAGATCAGTAGTTTCTTTGACGAGGGCGTTTCCTTTGCCCTTTTCAGATCCCACACTCAGCAATGCTATTCGCGGGTTATCGTTCTTGTAAATCAGCTTCGACATTACGTTCCCGAGCGCCGCGAAATCGACGAGCAATCCTGGCCGTGTATCGACGTTCGTACCAAGATCGATAATCACCGTGTTGGGCGAGTAGCCAACCACAGGCCCACCAAGTGCGCCGCGGTCGATACCGTCGAGAGTTCCGTAAACGACCGTCGCGGCTGCGATCGAAGCGCCAGTTGAGCCCATGCTCACAAACCCGGCAGCCTTGCCCATCTTCACAACACCGGCAGCGACGAAAATAGATGCCTTTGGCTTTGATCGAAACGCTCGCGCCGGGCTTTCGTCCTCTTCTACCACGCCCTCAGCGGGCACGATCTGAACCAGCTGCTTCGCTGGGGAGTCATATTTGTCGAGTTCCGCCTGAATAGCGGCCTCGTCACCAACCAGAGCAACAGCTACTCCACCCTTGTCGACTGCCTGCAGGGCAGCAGGCACCGTCACCACGGGGCCGTGATCGCCGCCCATGGCGTCTAGAGCTATTGGAGTTATGCCTTCGGGAATCCCCGTCATTACCTGATCCGTCTTGCTGTTGCGCTATTTTTACAGAGGTTACGAATGTTCATTTTATTGCAAAGGCACAGTCGCTCGCCCGGCAACTGCGTCCGTACCATCGGGCTTTTTGCACCCAATAGCGCATGCTGCGATCAAACCTTCGTCAGAATCGTCGATTGAGGTTATTTTGCCGTACGTCACAACCGTTTCGCCCGGGAACACCGGAGCGCTGAACCTCACCTTGATTTTCCCGCCCGAATGCCAGCTGTCCGGAAATTCTTTTGCCAGCATCTCTGTGACCAGCGCAAGACTCAGCATCCCGTGCGCGATCCGAGTGCCAAACTGTGTCGTTGCGGCATAAGACTCATCAAGATGTATCGGATTATGGTCGCCAGATGCCTCTGCGTAGGCATCGACTCTTTCCTGTGAAATCAGGCGTTCAAATCCGGCAAGTGAATCGCCAACCGCTCGCTGTGAAGTGTTGCCCATCAGGATTCCTCTCCGCTCACGATTATCGTAGTTGAAGACGTCCCAATTTCCGCACCGGTCGAATCTGTGTACGAAACGGCTACCGTCGCGAAGTGGTTTCCTCTCCGCACGGAGTTCGCTGCAAGCCTGCCTTTGGCGTTCACACGCTCGCCAATTTTCACGGGCCTCGCCCAACTCGCCTCCTGGCCTGCATGAATCGTTTGCAGCCCTCCCGAGAATAATCCGAGGTTTTCGATTAGTTCGGTGAGTGCTGCCGCCACAACCAGTATCGGGGCGAGAGTATCGCCATAATCTGGCGATTCATCTCCACCCACAGCCGCAGCATACGCACTGGCTCGCTCGGCAGGGATGGTCACGTCGTACGGACCAAATTCATGGCCAACAACAGCAGTTGAGATCAGGGGTACGGTCAATAAAAATCCTAAACAATTCGACCGCTTGATTGCAGAAGAACTTGAACGTAAAACCGTATTGTAATTTTTGCCCCGCACGACCGGCAAAAAATGAACTCAAGTCAACCGGGCAGCCGGCTAGACGCCAGAAGTCGTACTACCGCCGCGCTGCATCGAAATAGCTTCATCGACCAACTCGCCAGCCAACTCATATGCAGTCGGGTTCCGGAAATCGAGCTGCGACAACGCTAATACACGATAAAGCAACCCGGTCGAGACGAGACCACTGTTGCTTTCGCCCAACGCTGGAAGCTTTATTGCCATGGCCTCTGACATCGCCACAGCGGCGTTCATTCCGCTTCGATTCAGATACACACGAGTCAGCACGCGCCCCTTGTGTGTGACGGTCACTCCACTTTTGTCTTGATTCAGCTCAACACGCAAATGAGAGCGCGGGCGCTCAAGCAATTTGTAGCCATATTCAAGCGCTTGCTTTCTAGAAACGGTCATTCCTAGCTCCCATTCGCACACCAAACCTGTACTTTACATAGCGTCTGGCGGCATTGAATTCGTCGGTGTCCAAGTATAATCCCGACCCGATTCCAAACGCGAACCCACACGCAACAAGGCATGCAAACGATTTAAAGCACGGCGTAATCAATGAACTTGAAAAGCCAAGTAGCAGTAGTGACCGGCGGTGCAACAGGCATCGGTCGGGCTATCGCGCTGAAAATGGCCGATCGAGGCGCCGCAGTCATGATCGCCGATATCAACGAGGAAGCAGCCGAAAAAACAGCCGCCGAGATCCAAGAAATATCTGGAAGCTCCTCGACATTCGTCACCGACGTCACGAATGTCGCAGCATGCGAAGGTCTGGCGCAGGCGACTATCGATTCGATTGGCCCCGCCGATATTCTTGTGAACAACGCTGGAATCGCTGGATCACCAGGATGGCAGTCTCGTTCGCATTCGACAGAAGAAGACTGGAAGCAAACGTATCAGGTGAACGTTATTGGGATGTCGAACGTGACATCAGCGTTTCGGCTCCAAATGACCGATCGACGATCTGGTCACATCGTAAACATTGCCTCTATCGCTGGGAGGGAAGGCCGACCAGCACTTCCTCACTACTCCGCCTCAAAAGCAGCAGTTATCAGCCTCACCCAGTCGACCGCCCTCGAACTGGCTCGATTCAACATCACGGTCAATGCCATATGCCCCGGCCTGCTATGGACCCCGATGTGGGAGGAGGTTGGCAGCCGGTATGCGCAAGACATCCCGGCGTATAAAGGAATGTTGGCACGTGAGGTATTCGACACCATGATTGCGGAGCGAATACCAATGAAGAAGGAACAAACCCCCGAGGACGTCGCCGATACCGTAGCGTTCTTCGTTTCTGACGATGCAAAAAACATCACAGGCCAGGCACTAAACGTGGACGGTGGATTTTTCATGCGCTGAGTCGCATGTGTATTTGATTATGGATTTCGAAGGAAAAACAGCAATCGTAACGGGCGGTGCCAAGGGCATCGGGCGGGGGATTGCACTCGAGTTAGCTCAGCGCGGCTCAAACGTGGTTATCGCCGATATGGACGAAGAAGCCGCCCGTGAAGTCGTTACCGAAATCAAGGCTGGCGGAACCCAGTCGTACTACTGCGAAACCGATGTAACTCAGCAGTGGTCGACCGACGCGATGGTCGAGGTGGCGCTGGACGAATTCGGTGAACTCGACGTGCTGGTGAACAACGCCGGTGTCGGAGGCGCATCGGGCTTCAGTACTCGCAAAGCACCAACGGTCGAGGACTGGCAGGCAGCGTTCGACGTCAACGTGTTCGGAATTGTCAACGGAACGCAGTCTGTTGAGACGTACATGGTCGATCGCGGATACGGCAAGATCGTCAACATCGCCTCGATCGCCGGGCGTGTTGGTCGAGCCGGATTTATTCACTATGGCGCCTCAAAGGCAGCGGCGATCAACGTGTCGCAAGCGTGGGCGTTCAAGCTCGCCCCCCACGGCATCAACGTGAACGCAGTTTGTCCCGGCTTGATATGGACACATCTGTGGCACGACATTGCCGAAATGCGGAAGGTAAAAGGCGACCAAAACGCCGGTCAAACGCCGCGGCAAATATTCCAGAGCGCTGTGTCCGAATCAGTCCCACTGGGTCGCGAGCAAACACCTGAAGACGTTGGCAAAGCCGTAGCTTTCCTTGCCTCCGACCGAGCTCGTTCGATCACCGGACAGGCCGTGAATGTCGACGGCGGAATCCAAATGAACTGATCGGGACAGAATTAGCTTTAACCTGGGCTCGTAATCCCCAAAACCTCGTCCGTCATGTCCGTCAGAATGCCGTCAAGCGTTTCGCGCGTGTTCGGTCCAATCACTTTCCGAACAATCTCGCCGTCAGGATTGATGAAGAATTTCTCGGGTATACCGCTAACCCCGAAATCAACGAATATCTCCCCCGTAGGGTCGATGCCGTTCACGTACTCGATGCCGTTCCGCTCAATGAACTCTTCCACTGGTCCAGGGGTGTCCCAAATGGCAACCCCAATGAACTCGACACCACGATCGCGCCACGTATTGTAGGTTTCAGCCAGAACCGGGCCTTCTGCACGGCATGGCGCACACCACGATGACCAGAAGTCGACGACTACGATCTTGCCACGGAAGTCGGCAATCGAAATTACATCGCCATCAAGCGTAGTTAGCTCGAAATCGGCAAATGCCTCAACAGTAAGATCAACCTCACCGAAGTTGTCGTTAATCCCGGGCCGACCCGCTTCGCCATCGTTCTGAATCACGCCCCACCCAAATAACGCCAGCACAAGCAAGACCGGGATACCGACTCCAACTAATACCTGACGTCGTTGTCCCACAGCTACTTTTCCGGCTCTTCGTCATCTGAGTCGAAGACGTATTTTGATGGAGCGTCAGACGCATCTGGAATTTCTTCGAAGTCCAACTCCAGCGCCAAACTCTTTAGCTCGTCACGCTGTGCGTTGTACTCGTCTTCATCAATCTTGTTCGCCTCGTACTCTTCGTCAAGCGCGGCGATTTCGGCGACGATATCCGCTCGGCTGGCAACCTCATCATCATCATCATCGCTGGTCAGATTCGAATTCTTGCGTGACGAGTACATTGCGTAACCCAGAATGGCCAACAATATGATGCCGACTACCCAGATGATGACTATTACGTACGTGCGACCTTCAAAGAACTCCGACAACGATTGTAAGAACGTCGGCTGAGGCAGTCCTGAGAACGATAAAGCCAATTCTGTGTCCGCAACGTAATCGTTACCCTCGACGGAGCTGAAAACATTCTCGGCTACTACCACCGACTCGATTGAACCTAAGCCCTCGCCCGTTATCACACCGCCGCCTTCGGGAACGAGCAATCGCAACTGACCGACGCCATATGGCATCTTCAAATTGAAATCGAAACCATCTCCCTCGTAAGGGATGATGTAGCTCATCAGAATCGCCGCTTCACCCGGCGGAATCGGATTCGTCATTGCAAATCCGGTATCGATCTCGAGAATATTCCCCGACGGCAGTTCAGACTCGATAGACAGATCAGTGAACCCATCTGGAAGGTTGAATCTCAGGAGATCAAACCCGGTCAAATTCGGGTCTTCAATGTTCGGAATCCAGATTCGATCGCCCCGGTTGTCGACATTGATAACGGTCAGTATTCCGGCCTGACGTGTGCGTGCATCGATCGTCGGAACCATGAGCACATACGAATTGATCGTGATGTTATCGAGCGACGTCGTCTCATCGTAAATATTGATTCTTACGTTCTGCCAATTTTCGATGTTCGCCATATCGACAGACGGTGTGTAATCACCGGAATCAACCACCACTCGGTAGGCAAGCCCGGGACCAGAAATCAGATTGTTAAAGCCGAAAATCCCGTCTTCATCAACCGTTGTTGTCTCTTGCTCGATTATCTGATTGCTGGCGAGGTCGATCGACATCAGCAGTACTTCGAGATTCGGAGGAAGTGACCCGCCCTCGGTACCATTGGTCACTCTGCCGAGAATGCTGTCCTGCTGATCTTGCGCCGATGCCACAGGAGTCTCAGCCGATTGGATCGCCACAGCGAGTGTTGCGATGAGGACGATCACCAGCAATCGGATCGCCACAGGCATCGAGGTAAATTTTGTCATTGGTGGAAAGTGGTTGTTCATCACAGGGTGTCTCCGCCCTCTCGTGGCTGGGCGGTCTGGTCTCGCAGACGAGATATTTCTTTTTCTAGTTCTTCGTCTCGTTCTGAGTCGGATGAATGTGCTCCCGACTCTTCTCTCAATATTTCTGCAGCCGATATTCGCAGCACGTCTCGCTGCTGCAAGTAGTCGACCTCTGTAAGGTCACCCGACGTGAAGTCGGCGTCTATGTCACTTATTTTGCGATAAATACGTAATCGCTCGGCTCGCAGTTTTTCGCGGGTTACGAAGCTTTCTGAAACCATTCGATATCGTTTCGACCCAAAAAACGGGTAAGCGATCACTGCTACCGATACCAACGCAAGCAATGTGCCCAAGATTATTGGCATCAGATATCACCCTCGGGATCGTCCGGGATTTTCCTTCGAGTCGGTCTTCGCTCAACCGCAGCCTGAGGCCATAGAGCAACCATAGTGCCAAGAATGAAAAATGGCCCTGATGCCCACAACCACCATGCCAGTGGGTTAATACTCACTGCGAGTGAAACTCGGCCGTCAGACAAAAAGTCACGCGGGATCACGTAAAGATCCTCAACAATCGTGGAGCGTATGCCGGAACGAACCGACGCCATGTTGAAATCAGGATAGAAGCCGTGCCATGGTTGGATCTGGCTTATTAGCTCATCGTTTGGACGAGGCTGGCTTTCCTCCAGCGTGAACCCCGACGACCCCTGTGACCTCGCAAACTCGATCTCCGTCGAATAGTCGTCCGGGTCGATACGATATACCGACATCTCGGCCCACTGGGCTATACGGTCGGGTCGGCTCGAATCCCCGTTGCCGACGTACTCGATACGGTAATTGTCGAGCACAAGGCTTTCGCCCAGCTCGAGCGCTCCGTCGGTTCTCTGCTGGTAAAAATTCGTGCCAATGATCCCGAGCCCGAGCATGAGTATGGATAAGTGAACTATGTAACCGCCGTGTCGAGGGCGATTGCCATTTACGAGCCGCCACCACGCCATCGGCCAATTGTCACCTGTGCGATGCCTCGCTGCCGTACCACGCCACCATTCCTCAGATATAGAAGCCGCCACGAACGCCACGACCCCGAACGCAAAAATGGCGACAGGTCGCTGCATGCCCAGAGCCACCAGAACGACTATCGTCAGAACACCTACCGCTGTCGGCCAAATAAACCACTGCTTCATTGACCGCGCCGACGCCTTGCGCCAGGGGAGCAGCGGCCCAATGCCCATCATCACAACTATTCCGAGCAAGATAGGTCCGTTCGCTCGATCGAAGTAGGGCGCTGAAACGCTAACCGATACGTCGCGAGCGAAATCGGAGAACAGCGGGAACAGAACACCCCATAACGTCACGGCCATCACCGCGAGAAACAGGAAGTTGTTCACAAGGAACGAAGCTTCACGCGACATGAACGATTCCATCACTCGATCCGACTTCAACTGGGGCATCCGCCATAAGAACAGGGCGAACGCGAACACGAGGCTGGCGAGCATGAAGGTAAGAAAAATTATTCCAAGGGTAGACGCCGCAAATGAGTGGACGCTCACGACCGGTCCGCCTCGATTAATGAACATTCCAAGCTGAGCCAACACGAACGCAATGTTCAGCAACGCTACGTTCCACATCCTGAACATGCCGCGTCGTTTTTGGACCATGATCGAATGTATAAACGCCGTCAACACTAGCCACGGCATGAGCGCCACGTTCTCGATCGGATCCCACGCCCAGTAACCACCCCAGCCGAGAATGGTGTACGCCCACCATGCACCGAGCAGCATCCCCGTACCGAGTACGCCCCATGCCAAGATCGCTGAGACCCTCGCAACGTCGATCCAGTCATCGCCATAGTTACCGGCGATCAACGCCCCCGAAACGAAAGCGAACGGAATCGTTATGGCGATCAGCCCGCCCATGAGCAGAGGCGGGTGACTGAACATTCCAGGGTGGGTAAGCAGGGGATTGATACCACGGCCATCAACCGGTACAGAATCGAGTAGCTCGAACGGGCTTGCGACGAAAGTGAGCACACCAAAGTAAAACAGTTGGATTACAGCGAGAATGGCGATCGTCCACGGCATGCTGCGAGCAAGCCTCTTCGGGGCAAACCAAACCGCCAGAGTCGAGATAATCGATAACGTCAGAAGTATGTAGAGAAGCGACCCTTCGTTCCCCGCGTAGAACGCCACCCACACGAAAGCACGATCCATCAGCGTGTTCGAGTGGTCTGCGACGTACTTGATCGAAAAATCGTTCCGCACGAACGCGGTGATCAACGCACCCGAAGCAATGGTCACTGTGAGCGTCGTCATGTAGAGCGCACGTCTAGCGCTCACAACGAGCTCTGCCATGCGCATCTTTTCGCCGACGACCGCGCCGACTGCCGAATATGCGCTGAGAGCCAGTCCCAGCAGCAGCGCCATTACCCCGAGATCAGCCATCAGGATTTCGCCTCGTCTGCTTGATCCTGAATCGCTTTTATTTCGCTGGCAACAGCTTCACCCGAAACACCCATATCTCGATCGACCTGCGCCAAGTAGCCCGATAAATCGGCCTGCTGTCGTTCTGTAACCGGCTGTAGCTGCACTCTGGATCTACGCATATTTCTGATCGTAACTAGCGCTATACCAATTCCACCGAACACGATGACCACCGGGACTATCCACGCCAGCAGATTGAATCCGCTGCCTTCGGGTGCCGCCAGAATGTCTTCGCCGTACCTGAAAACGAAATAGTCTTTAACCTCGGCGTTCGTATTTCCTTCGTTGAGCAGTTCACGAACCTTCATTCGCATATCGATGGCGATCTGCGCGCTCGACCCATCGATCGTCTGGGCATCGCAAACCGGGCACATAAGCTCACCCGAAAGCTGGTGGGCACGCTGTTCAAGGGTAATGTCTTCTTCTCGGATACAACCAGAGATCACGACCAAAAGCGCGAGTAAAAGTGCAGCGACAGAAAACGCTGCGGAACTATTCGGGAGCTGACGCGATCCGGTCGATGCGAACGGAACCCGGGATGCCATGACGTTTCTTTCCCCGTGCAGGGATCCCCTTTTGAGGGAGTAAAGAACAGTGCGGCGACGTGCCGCACTTTCGACTACTTAGCGACTACTTAGACTACAGGCTACTGGCTGAGACCAGATTCTGAATCAAAGATGTAGTTCACGATGTCCCTGATGTCTTCTTCTGGCAAAAGCTTGCCGAAGGGCGGCATTACTACCGCTCCAGAAGTTACGAATCCCACCATAATGTCGCGTTCAGTCAGGCGAGTCGCCGCTGAATCAACAAGATTGGGCGGAGCACCGTAAGGGGCATCATTATTCGTTGCATAGAAGCTATTTTCCGAAGTGAGGTGGCGAGAAGCATTGCCGTCACCCAGTCCGCTGACACCGTGGCACACCGAGCAGTTGACTCGGTAGAGGTTGCTTGCAACCGCTGGATCGTAAGCTCGCTCACGCTTGTCTGGAACATTTAGAACCTGGCTTGGGTCACCCGCCGAGGCGAACACCACCGAGTCTGCGAGAGGGGCCAGCCGAGGCGGCTCCTGCATCCTGAAGGACTGTGCGTAATGCATTTCAGAGAACAACTCAACCGGGTAGGTGTTCGATTCCTGAACGGCACACGCCGACGCAGCAACGCTGGCGAGCATGAGCAGCCCGGCGATCATTACAAAACGTCGTGTAAGCATCTGCTTGATATTTGCTGAGATAGCAGTCATTAGGCGGTCTTGATCTCCACGGCGCCTGCAGCGTTCAATACGCCCTTGGCCGAGTCAACTTTCGAATCGTCGTCGAACGTAATAACTACACCGATCCAGCCTTCAGTAATACGCGTGTCGTAAATTCCCGGTTTCATGTTCGGCAATCGAGACTCAATAACAATTCCAACCACCGTTGCGATAACGCCGGCTAGCATCGTCATTTCGTACATGATGATCAGCATTGCGAAGATCGAAAGAATCGGCTTACCACCGGTCACCATCGGGTACGCAAGCTGGGTTACCGATGTCAGGAACACTGCGAGTGTGAATCCAATAATTGCTCCGAACGCGGGGTAGCGGAACAGGCGGTGCTGAGGAACATGTTCCCCAAACGCACCCTCCGGGTAGGGAGTGCCTGTCAGCACATCGAATGTGCCGAGCTCAAATCCAGCTTCCTTCAACCCGTCCATCGCATCTGCGGCGGGTTCGGGCTGCTGAAACAGGCCAAGAATACTTTGCGTGCTCATCAGAACGTCCTCTAGTCAGCTTCCCTAACAATAGCCGGAACTTTTGCCCGGCCA